>Ga0334884_1000315_pt1 | contig 92081 bp, 97 predicted proteins | sample GraSluR1_MG_7_FD_207215 | JGI IMG/M metagenome (GOLD analysis project Ga0334884, IMG submission 207215) | Sludge microbial communities from methane-producing bioreactor in Wageningen University, Netherlands - Granular Sludge_12_05 R1 | ecosystem: Engineered > Bioreactor > Anaerobic >... | reverse complement strand
AGAGCAATCAATCACTTTTCTACCTTTGAGCTTCTCTATTTGCTCCTGACATTCTTCAACATGTTCCTGATCAGGCATAAGAAACAAATCCATTTTTAATCTTATTTTAAATCCATAAGATCAATAGGGGTTAATATTCCATTCACCTTTTGTGTATATTATTATTCTCGTAAATCCTATTTAATTATTACTGTATGCAATAAGGGATTTCCACCCCTAGAATCTGTTATTATCAATTTTCCGAAATATATCCCTATAATCCGAGGGTTTTTCTGATATTACTCCCATCTTATCTGGAAGTAGATCTAAAAATTCTGCAACAGCAAGGGTAACCATTGGATCCTCATATTCTGATAAAAATTCCGAGACCTGATCCATTTCCTGAGCACGTCTTCGAGCATGGACTGCGCTACTTTTAAGGCGAGATATTGAAGATTCTTTGAAATTAGGTCCTTCTGTACGGGTAAGGTAACGCCAGAGAGGTTCATCCACCCCCATCTGATAGGCAACGTAAAATGATTCAAAAAGAAGGGCAGCAACCCCTTTAGTATAAGTGCTTCTAAGCATCTTCAAAGCAGATGCCTGACCCAACTGTGAACCCACAACTTCAATATTCATACCATAATTGTTTAATTCAGCAAAAATTTCCGCACTCGGACCTGATGCTATTATGGGCGTATCTAATCCATTTTTTATACTCCCCATTATGGCAGCGTCAGTAATTCCACCATTGCCAATGTGATTAGAAACTTCTTTAACTGTAGAAGGAGATATGTTATTTAAATCAACATATAATCCTTTAAAATCTCTCCCAACATCTTTTGCTACATTAACTGCTTCAGCCGGGACTACGGCGGATAATAATATGTCAGAAGATTCTGCGAGTTCTGTGAAGGTTTCGCATAACTTAACATCAAATGATCTTGCCATGTCTACTGTTCTCTGGCTTCTTCCATTAACACAAGTTAAAACTTCTATGCCCTCCGCCAAAAGTCCTCCGGATAATGTTGATGCCACTTCTCCGAACCCTAAAAAGCCAATCTTCATTTTATCATCTCGTTAAATCCATTTTAAACCGTTGCACACTTAAAAATACTACATCTATCCATTATAAAAAACCTATAAACATATATAAACCTGCAAGTGCAATTATTGCTCCCGATGTGATTCTGATCCAATCTGAATATTCTATCAGAGGTTTGAGGTCTATTTTCGATGTTAAGAAAGCCATTATGAGGATGGTTAATGAAAATCCTCCGGCAAAGATAGCCATGTTAATGATACTGAAATTTATATCCCCTGTTGATGCGCTGTAGGTTGCTATTGCAACCACATACGGCCCAAAACAGGGCGCCCACGCCAGGCAGGTCAGAAATCCCATTAAAAATGATCCTAAAACTCCTTTGTCGAGATTTGATGATTCTGAAATGGTTGATGTTGAGATATCAAACAGATTTTTATTGGCAATGAAAAGTACTCCAATTGCCACTAGGATTAATGCTGCCGCTATTCTAAAATATAATAAATAATAGTTAATTGCAGCGGTAAATATGGCAGTAAGGGTGGTTATAACAGCAAATAATAGGAAGAACCCCAAACTAAAAGCAATTATCTCCGGAGTCGTTCTTTTGAGTATTGAAAACCCCACAATAACTGGTATGAGTGGCAGAACACAGGGCGATATGATGGATGCTATCCCTGCCAGAAAGGAGATTAAATAACTGGTTTCCATATTTTCTTCCCCCAGGGTTTTTTTATCCCCTAAAAGTCAGCATAACCTACTTAGATCTGAGTCAGTAACCTTTCAGGGCTTTGATAGCCAATGATCCTTTTTATTTCATTCCCATTTGAATCAATTATTAGCATGGTAGGGAGACTGTAGGCTTGGTATTTTGAACTTAAACTGGGATTTTCATCAACATCCACTTTTAAGAGCACATAATTTTGGGTTAATTTTTCCACAATCTGTGGATCAGTAAAGGTTCCGTCATCCATTTCCCCACAGTAGTCACACCAGTCCGCATAAAAATCCACAAAGATGCTTTTGTTACTGTCTTTAGCCTCCTGCATAGCCTTATCCAGATCAGTACCCCATCGAAGGGATTTTTTTGTATCTGTTTGTGTAACATTACCATTTAAATTCGAAAGAACTAATCCCCCCACTAATAATATCAGTAGAGTTATTGCCAAACCAATCTTGAATTTATTCATATTATCCATGTTTTCTTGTTAGTTTCATAATTTAATAATTTTTCTAAGTTAAATTTTAAGGGCAAAAAAAGGTTAATTATGATCAAATATTATTTAAATTTTATTTCTAGGATAAATAGGAAAAAATGGATTTTTCTGACTAATCTACTTGAAAATGTGGTTCTTTTTGCACTATAAAAATTTTGAATCAATAATTATGTTTGAAATTTATCTTTGATATTTTTCAACTTTTCAAAAAATTTATTAATCTTGAGCAACAAAAATAAAAGTTTGAAACTGTTTGATTAAAACAATAAGGGGGTGAAAATAATTAAAAATCAAACAACCAGCATAACTTTACTCGCATTTACCTTTTTACTCCTATTTATACTTTGTGATACAGTTTCAGCCGCTGACGATCCCACACTTAATGTAACTATTGGATCATGGAATGACACTGGATTAGATAGTAATAATGTCAACGTAGGCCCTAATCAGACATTGGTACAAGTAAGAGTTCATAACAACGATACCACTACCGCAGAAAATGTTAATGTTAATTTTAACTGGTTCGGAACTGCTAATCCCTACATAAACCTTGCGACTAATGAATCAACCATGAAAAATTTGGGAACAATTCTTCCTGGAGAAATTAAAGATGTTTTCTTCCTAGTGACTATAAACAGAAACACTGCTGCCTTTGGAACCAGTAGAAATTACCAGGTGATAATTGAGGGCTCAAACACTCCTCAATATACTTTAACTGATACAATTAATGTTTTAAAGTTAATCTCTCAAAATAGGAATAGAATTAATTCAATTACAGTATCTAATCCCAACCCAGCACCTGGTGAGTATTTCACAGTTACTGTCAATGCTCAAACCGCTTCTGCCACCTATGACATTGTAAATATACCTCTAATCAACTACAACCCTAACTCAATACAACCAATTAATCTAACCACCACATATGGTTCCAAAACAACTAACAATATAAAGATAGTAAACCCAAGTACCACTAATTTTATTTCAGTGTGGACATTCCTTGCTGTAGGGGAAGGTAGCCAAAGGATATTGGCATATGTACATGATCAAAGTGGAGCTAGTGAACACTATAATTCTGATTATGGGGACATTACTGTATTAATCAATGTAACCAAAAAAGCAGATTTGGCTATTTTGAAGACCGTGTGCGACTGTAATACAAATGTAGGGCAAAATATACATTTCTATCTCTCAGTGACCAACAATGGACCCAATAATGCCACAGGAGTAGTAGTGAGCGACAACCTCCCCAACCAAGTCACGTTCCTATCAGCAACTCCCCCCTCAGGTGTTACTGTTGTGGGAAATCTGTTAACATGGAACATTGGTAACTTAAATGTGGGAGACATTGTTACTCTGGACGTTTTGGTTAGAATAGATCAAGCGGGAGAATTCTCCAACACTGCTAATGTAACTGGTAATGAGCAGGATCCTAACCTTTCCAATAATCAAGACACAGTAACTGTTAATTCTCAGCAACCTACAGCAGATCTTAGCATATCAAAAACAGCAAACAACTTAATTTACAATATAGGGGAAACTGTAACCTTTAACGTCATTGTGACCAATGATGGTCCAGATGCAGCCACAGGAGTAACGGTCAGTGACAATTTCCCTTCTGGATTAATTAACATTAATATTGGCAATCCCAGTCAGGGTACTTTTACATTCGTAGGTGGATTATTAACATGGAATGTGGGTAATCTGGCACCTGAAGGATCAGCAAACATAGAAATAACTGCTATAGTGAACCAAACAGGTTTTATAATTAATACAGCCAATGTCACTGCATCAACCTACGACCCTAACCCTAACAATAACAATTCCACAGTGACCATTAATGGCCAACCAGTTGCTGATCTGGGAATAAACAAAGAAGTTAACAATAACAATCCCACTCTCGGACAAAATGTGAGTTTCACTTTCACGGTTTATAACAACGGCCCCAGCACAGCTAATAACATCAAAGTAGTAGATAACTGGCCCATTGGGTTGGGAACTCCCACATTAAATAGTATCTCAGCAGGTACTTGGTCTTTCACACCACTAGTTGGAGATCCTTTATACTCAGGAATTATATCCTGGAATATAACATCTCTTTTAAGCGGAGTTTCAGCCCAACTGGTGCTTAACGCCACAGCAAATCAACCGGGACAAATTAACAACACAGCTTCTGTCACTGGAGATGAATATGACCCAATAATCACTAACAATCAAGCACTGGTTTCTTTAAATGTTGATGAACCTTATGTGCCGGTAGCATCATTAGCACTGCAAAAAGTCGCCGATATCACCATGCCTCATGTTGGAGATGTAGTAACTTTCACTATATTCATATCCAACAACGGACCTGACACTGCATTTAATGTAGTAGTAGATGATGTGATCCCTTCAGAGCTAAATTATGTGCTTGGATCCGCTGTTCCATCAATTGGAAGTATAAGCTTCTCAGGAGGCGTTCTAAGTTGGTATGGATTTGATCTACTTAATGATCAAACTGAAAACCTGACTTTCCAAGTAAATACAACACCAATAACTGGTTTTGTGACTAACATTGCCAATGCCACTGCCTTTGCAGACCCTAGAGATCCTAATACAAAAACTGAATCATCATCAGGTTCGACCATTGAGGTTCTTCCTGTGGCAGATGTTGGAGTTGAAAAAACAGTTACTCCCTCCACACAGAACTTTGGACAGGAAGTCACCCACCATATTGTTGTGACCAACTATGGACCTAACGATGCAACAGGAGTTCAAGTGGTTGATCTTTTACCTGATCAGACTTCATTGCTGTTTGTGAGAGTGGCTAATATTTCACAGGGAACTTATGATCCTTTAAGTGGTTACTGGCAAGTCGGTAACCTGGCCAACGGAACTTCTACCAGCATAGATCTGGTATTTACTGTGAATCGAAGCAATACTACATTAAACAACACCGCAACCAAAACCTTTGCTAATGAATTAGATCCCAACACCAGTAATGATTCCTCCCAAGCCAGTGTAGATGTGCCACCAGCAGCAGACATTTCCATCACTAAAACCGTTAGCAATCCACGACCCTACATACATGAAGTGATAACCTTCACTCTCATTGTACAAAATCACGGGCCAGATGATGCTTCCTATGTTTATGTTGTGGATCAAATACCTGCAGGTGTTAACTACGTCAGTTCAAGTGCTAATTATGGTTCCTACGATCCAAATACCGGTCTTTGGATTATAGGCAATCTACCTAGTGGAGCAGTAGCTCAGCTGAATATTTTAGTGACAGTTGAAAAAGTAGGACCTTTGGAAAATCATGCCCATGTTTACTCCAACGTTTATGACCCCATAATCAACAACCAAGACGCTAGCGTCACCATAAATGTGCGTTCTACCGCAGCTTCTGCAAAAACTATCGGCATGCTAAAAACTGGTTCTCAGTTTGGAATCCTGGTTCTAGCCTTGTTAATGGTTTTATCAGGATGGGTATTAGGTAAAAAAGGCAATCTCTAAAAAAAATCACTCGGGGATTTTAATTTTTTACATTCCCCCATATTATTTTTTTTTTGAATTTAAAATGAAAATTAATTATTTAATCTAATTTAACTTTAAAACCACGTTCCCACCTATTTCAACCCCAATATCCCGGGCTATTGGTTGACATTTAGCGTTTAATAAACAATAAACAGGTTTATCCTTTAAATCAACCTCAGTAAGGCCTTCATAGTTTCCTAAACCCTTGGCTATGATGATATCAGTTTTCCAAAATTCTTTTCGGAAACTATCTGATAAATCGTCATAAATCACACCTATAGCATCGGTGCCTGTGGTGATTAACCTGGCTACTTCATCTAACCCCACATCTAATGCTTCTTGCATACAGGCATCATTAAGAATAGGATCTTCTTTTAGAGCTACCGTGACTTTGACATCATATTCCTGTAGTTTTTTAATTAATAACTTGTCAAATACAATCTCACCAACATTATCTGCCAGATATAGCACAGTCCTGGCTTTTTTCAGTTTCTTTTCCAGTTCTTTGGAGTGGTCCACTGCCAGATCTTTTTTTACCGTGGACATAACCAGGCCCTGAATGTCGGATTTCAAGCCTAAGGCTCCGAAATCAAGAATATTACCAGCTATTGCTACTTTAAGATAGTTTTTAAGTGATTTATCTTTTTCCAATATCTTTTCCACTCGGGGCAAGAATTGCATGGCGATTTCGTCGGATTTTCCTCGCAAATCATTGTAAGGGTCCGGATTTCCAGTTTCCCTTTTAATGGTGCGGTGGATTTCGGTTCCAATCTGGTTAGAAACTGCTCCTTTGCGGAATTTGCTGCAAAGTATTTGGTTGGTCATTTCTGTAATCTTCATTTTAAGATCTTCGTCATCTGTGGCCAGATCCAGTGCTTCCCTGGTCTGGCGAAGAAAACATGATGCACATTCATAATGAACTTTCATGATATCACCTTATAATTACATTAAGTGTTTTATTAGATTACATTTGAGTAATGGGAGCAGGGGAAAGACACAGTATGAAAATTATCAATATTAATAACGCCATGATTTTTCGGTTCCGGTTAATGGGATTGATATTATCAAGAGCACCAGGATGGCCTTTCCCCATTAAAAAAATAAAGATCATGAGTGCTGCCATAACATACCATCCCAATACTATTGTTATCATAATTCCTATTATCGAAACTATCCTGTGAATGTTTTGACTGAAAAGTGACCGGGATATGTGTCCCCCATCTAGGAAAGCCACGGGCATCAGGTTAAGCATGGTAACTAATATGCCCACCCACCCTGCGAAAGCCACCGGGTGAACTATCAACATCTGGTCGGCGGTTACAGTTGGAGCCACCAATTGTGTAAAAAATTCCATTATAAGCGGAGGCATGAATGTCAGGGCTAAATCAGCACTGGCAGTTACAGTAGAGTACTTTAGTCCGACTAGGAGAACTGGTATGGCAACCAAGAAACCAGCAAGTGGACCACTATAGCCTAGATCGAATAATGCATTTCGGGTGGGTATTGCTGATCTCACATTTATAAGAGCCCCAAAGGTACCTATCGGTGGAAAACCTGGTATAAAATAGGGTAATGTGGCATTAACCCCATGTTTGCGTGCGGCGAAATAATGGGCTGATTCATGGGCACCAATTATGCCAAGTAAAGCCATGGAAAATGCAATGGCCTTCCAAATATCCCCTTGTCCCAATAGATATCCTGCAAATAGAGTGGTGCACACAGTAGCTATGAAAAGAATGATATTAAGATGAAGACGAGATTGAGTTTTTTCTGGTTTTTGGACGATGTTAATTTTATAGTGATTACCTGCAGGGTTTATATATGGAATGAAACCATTGGCATCCAGTTCAGATACTAATGACCTGAAACTATCTGGATTATAGTCCCCCACAATAAAATAAGATTCTATACCCTTTTCATTACTGTCTTCCCCCTGATGAAATCCAATCAGGGGCAAATGATGAGAAATTGATTGTTCAATTAAGTAAAAATCCTCTGTAGATATATTTCCTGGATTCATTATCCACCATATATTACTTTTATAACTTCAATAATATCTCCATCTTCAACAGGCTCTTCTTCGATGATAATTGACTGGTTTTTCTTAACCACAACCGTCTCAACGGGTATTTCCAACATCTGAAGCAAGTTTTTAACTGTTTTTCCTTCATTAACATCTAATTTTTTTTCATCTTCACCAATGATGACTGTTACTTGCATATCATTCAAATCCTGATTTATTTTAAGAGAAATGTTATAATGAAATTAATTGAAATAATTAATCTATAATTGTACTAGTTAAATAAACTCATCATTCATGATTCCATGACAAACGAAAACTACATGCTTTGCATATTTTACCAGCTGAAGGCTCACCACATTCTTGGCAAATGTCCATAGAACCTTTTTGTGAGAATTTCTCTTTAATGACTGGTTTAATTTTATCGAAACCTCTTAATGTAGAGTACATGATAGTAGGATGCTCCTTGCTAATTTCTTTTAGAAAAGTCCCTATTTTTGCACGGAAGGAATCTCCAGCATAAGGACAGCCAGCTAGGTGAACAGGTAAATCAGTGGCTAAAACATAGGTGGCGATTTCTTTTTCAGGAATTTCCCGGAGTGGTTTGATTTTGACAGTGAAACCTTCATACATGGATTCGGATTGGACTCCAATACGAGTAAGGTTGTGGATGTTTCCCTCTAAATAATTCATGAGAATAGATTGAGTTTCATCATCTAGGTTGTGTCCAGTGGCTATTTTGGTAGCGCCCTCTTCCCTGGCAACTTGGTTAAGTATCCATCTTCTAAAGACGCCACAATAGGTGCAGGCATTCCTATCATCCGAATCTACCATTATTTCATCCAGTGTACGACCCACACATTCTTTGAAGGATATTATCCGATGTTTGATGCCCAAAGCTTCAGCATTTTGAGCTGCAATGCGCACCCCATCTTCCCGGTATCCACTGATTCCTTCGTCAATGGTTACAGCCACCAAGTCAATAATTCTCCTATTTCGGAGACTGTTAAGTATGTGAAGGACCATTACACTATCTTTACCACCAGAGAGGGCTACAAGAACTTTGTCTCCCTTTTTGATAAGCTTCTGTCTACGGATATCTTTCAAGACCTTTTCCTGAATAAATTTTATGAAACAATCTTGGCAGAGCATCTGTCCTGATTGCTTTCTATTGATTATGATCTGAGGCTTACCACATTTATCGCAAGTATCCATTCCAATATGCTCCTTCAATCTGTAGAAAATTAATCTGCTGAATCATTCTGTTAATATAATAACATAGTAACTGAAGAATCAGATTAAGTTTAATAAAAAATTTTCAATATCTTCAGTACTCCATGAACTTCTGGAATATTGGGAAATCCTGAACATAGTTTTTACCGAGTTTAAGTGCGTCTTCAGCTTTTTGTAGTTCCTGACCAAGATAAGCAGCATGTTCAATCCTTGAAACCAGTTTTCTTGTTATTATCTCATCATATATTTCCTTGGCAGTCTGACCATAAATGGCGATGGTGGGCTTCATTTTCAGGTAGTGTACAGCCATGATCTGCCCATTAATTACATTAATCTTAAAACTGCCAGCTGGATCCTGGGTGAATTTATAGTTAGCTAATCCTTCTGTTTCTGGAACATCGATTTCTTCAGTAATTACTTCTCCTTTGCGTTTATCCTTAAATACCAGTAGATTAATTCCCAGATCTTTTGGTATGGATCCCCTCATTTTGGCCAAAAACATCATCTTTGAGGAAACTGAGAGTTCCTTAACACTGCCCAAAGTTTTAGCACTTTCCTCAGGAGTGAAAAGAATACTTGCACCTAATTCCATAGAAATTCCTGCAAGAAGGGCATTGACACCTACTGAATCGACATCCAGAAGTTCAGTTACATTCCCAATGCCAAAAAAAATGGGACAATAATCTGGTTTGACTTCTTCTGTAAACCTTCGGCAGGCCATTATTGAATCTACCATGCTTTTGCTGTTAATAGGGTCCAATACAGGGTCGGCAATAACCTCTATTCCCTCACACTTATTTTTCAAATGAATTAACGAATTAACCCGTTCTTCAATGCTTTCTGGAATCCATCCCCTTTTGTAATCAGTTGGCAAAATTACTGCAGGTATTTTTTTTTCCTTGAGAAGTGGCAGAACCTCATTATAGTTCCCATGATCCAGGCTTAAAACCATGTCAACTCCAGCATCTACGGCTACCTTAATTTCTTCTGCTTGGAGGGTATCAATACTTATCGGCACGTTTAGTTCGTCTTTTAAAAGTTTGACCATTGCCGGTATTTTGGACGCCATATTTTCACCGGCAATCATTCCAATATCAACCATATTGGCTCCTGATTTAACAAAATACTCTGCACGTTTTAAAAGCTCTTCATGACTCAGAATGGGTGCATTAGCAATTTCGGCCAGAACTCGCATAGGAAAGTCTTCACCAACAGGCAAATCACCCACTAAAATGTTTCCAGGTTTTTTCAGGAGTTTTTTCCTATTTTCATCATCTGCTTCAAAATCAGAGATATATTTTAAGGCTCTTCTTCTTTGTTCTTCTTCAATGAGTTTATCTGCAGATTTTTTAGTGGACAAGTCAAGTTTTTCGACCATTTCTAATACAATATCAAGGTCTGCAGCATCTGTAGACCCTTTGTATGCAGGTATTCCCAGTTCTTGTGTGATAGGACTCACATCCTTTCGGATAAGCCCCGGAGTAATGATCATCTCCACTGATCTTAATTCATCTGCTGGTAGACTTCGCAATTCATCAATCATTTTATTGGGAGTTAGAAAAGCTGCGATGGGTGTTTTAACCACGTGAACTTGGACATCATGGTCAGATTTTAATGATGCGTCATGCACAATGGAACTGGCAAGTTCACCAGTGATAATCAGTATTTTCATTGGAATATTCTCACTATTTTTTTAGAAATGATTTCTATACTTTCATAGTACTTAAAAAGTATATAAAGATAAAAAAATTTTCCTGTGAAAAAAAGATGTACTAACATGAAATGTAAAAATTTTAGATAGCTAGAAAAATGATTTGAAAACATTAAATGCTTTATTATTAAAAATAGGAATAATATGTCGATATTCTATTCAAAAATACGGTTTAAATGAAGTAATAATTCTTAAAAAAACCTTATACAATTTTATATATTTACAAAAAAACCTCACCAACATGTATATATATGTATATTTATAATGATTAACTATGAGGAATGGAGGTAAATTATGATCGAAATTCGCTTTCACGGACGCGGTGGGCAAGGAGCAGTTACTGCCGCAGAGATACTTGCAAAAGCAGCATTTGAAGACGGAAAATACTGTCAAGCATTCCCATTTTTCGGTGCTGAACGAAAAGGCGCACCAGTCATGGCTTTTACCAGAATTCATGATAAACCCATAAGAAGAAGATATCAAGTTTATAATCCAGATCATGTTCTCGTATTAGACGAAACACTCCTTGATGCCGTAGATGTGTTATCAGGCCTTAAAAAAGGAGGTAAAGTGATTGTAAATACTAAAGATGATTTAAAATTAGGTGATGCCGAAGTACACGCCATTGATGCAACAGGAATTGCACTGGACGTGTTGGGTGTGCCTATCGTTAACACAGTGATGTTAGGATCCTTCGCCAAGGTAATTGGTGGAGTATCCTTAGATTCAATAATAAAAATAACCAAGGAAACTTTCCCCGGTAAAATTGGGGAGAAAAATGCTGAAGCAGCTAAAATTGCCTTTGAAAAGGTGAAATAACAATCAAAAAAAGGTGATCTAATGGTAAACATTGGAGCGTGTGTCAAAGAACCCGGTAGCACACGGAATAATAAAACCGGGAGCTGGAGAACATTCAAACCCATTCTGGACAAGGATAAATGTATTGACTGCGAGAATTGTGTTCTCTTTTGTCCCGAAGGATGCATTAACAAGGATTATGACATAGATTACGACTACTGTAAAGGCTGCGGTATATGCGCTGAAGAATGCCCAGTCAAAGCTATAAAAATGGAGAGAGGATAACATGGTTAAAAAGGTTTTTACATCCAACCGGGCCGTTGCAGAAGCTGTTAAACTGGCAAAACCACAAGTAGTTCCTGTTTATCCCATAACACCTCAAACAACAATATCCGAATATTTAGCCCAGTTCGTGGCAGATGGTGATCTTAAAGCTGAATATATTCGAGTAGAATCAGAACACAGCGCCATCAGTGCCGCATTAGGTGCTTCTGGAGCCGGAGTTAGGGTATTCAGCGCTACTTCCTCCCAGGGTTTGGCATTGATGCACGAGATCCTATTCGCTGCAGCTGGTATGAGAAGTCCCATTGTTCTCGTGGATGCTAACCGAGCCCTATCCGCACCCCTGAGTATATGGAATGACCAACAAGATACCATATCTGAACGTGACTCCGGATGGCTGCAGATATACGCAGAAAATGCCCAGGAAGCATTAGATGCCGTTTTGATAGCCTATCGGGTTGCTGAAGATCGTGATGTTCTTCTACCTTGCATGGTCTGTATCGACGGATACTTTTTAACACACACTGTGGAACCATTGGAAGTGCCCACCCAGGAAGAAGTAGATCGATTCTTACCCTCTTACAATCCATACGCCTTCCTTGACACCGAAAACCCCATGTCCATCGGTACTTTCACTGACCCCAATTATTACATGGAAGCGCGTTACGCAATAGAAGTGGCCATGGAAAAATCAAAAGAAGTCCTGGCTAAAGCTAATAAGGAATTTGCAGAAATATTCGGCAGAGAATATGATCTTGTAGAAAAATACAGGTGTGATGATGCTGAAATCATAATTGTGGCTATGGGATCTGTTTGTGGTACTATTAAAGATGTTATTGATAGCCTTAGGGAAGAAGGAGAAAAAGTTGGCCTCTTAAAAATTAGAGTGTTCCGCCCCTTCCCCCGAGAACAAATAAAAGAAGTCTTGGAAAATGGTTCAAAAGTGGCAGTTATCGATAAAAACATCTCCTTTGGAATGGGAGGAGTGCTTTACAGCAATATTAAAGCAAAAACAAATGCAGATGTATATGGATTCATCGCCGGATTGGGAGGGCGAGACATAACCACTGAATATGTACGAGAGATTGTGGAAAAAACTAAAAACCCCTCCCGTGAAATTGAATGGATCGGACTCAAAAAGGAGGAGGTTTAAATGGAGATCAGCGAAAAAGAATTCCTAGCACCAGGACACCGAGCATGTGCCGGTTGTGGAGCCACAATAGGGGTTAGATTAGCCCTGAAGGCACTTGGCAAGAACACTGTAGCTGTTTCTGCCACCGGCTGTCTTGAAGTAATAACCACCCCCTACCCCGAAACAGCATGGGATATCCCATGGATACATGTAGCCTTTGAAAACGCTGCCGCAGTGGCATCTGGAGTAGAGAGAGCCCTTAAAAGTCAGGGAAAAGATGCTCAAGTGGTTGCATTTGCGGGAGATGGTGGAACTGCAGATATTGGACTGCAAGCACTTTCTGGGGCAATGGAACGGGGCCATAACCTGATTTACATATGTTATGATAACGAAGCTTACATGAACACTGGTGTGCAAAGAAGTGGAGCTACTCCCTATGGTGCTTCAACAACTACCAGCCCCCATGGTAAGGAAAGTTTTGGAGAAGATAAACCCAAAAAGAATATTCCCATGATAATGGCAGCTCATGGCGTGCCTTATGTAGCCACTGCCAGCATATCCTACCCTGAAGACTTCATTAAAAAGGTTCAAAAAGCTAAGGATATTGATGGACCAGCCTACATTCACCTGCACCAACCATGCACCACTGGTTGGGGTTATGACCCTTCAAAAACCATTGAACTAGGACGTCTAGCAGTTGAAACCGGTTCATGGATACTGTACGAAATTGAAGACGGAGACTTCCATGTCACCTACCGCCCAGCGGAACGCAAGGTGGTTGACGAATACTTATTGGCTCAAAAACGTTTCAAACATCTTAATGAAGAAGAAAGAAACCGCATCCAGAAAAACGTGGATGCCATATGCACCGAGTTTAAAATATAGGAGGCTTAGCCTTGGAAAAAATTATAATCCAACCAGATCTTTGTGATGGGTGTAATGATTGTCAGGAAGCCTGCGCACAGCTCCACGGTACTTCAGGGATTCTGGTAAGGGAAGTAGAAGGATCATTTTATCCCATCATCTGCCAGCAGTGCGAAGACGCACCCTGTGAACTCATCTGCCCAACGGAAGCCATCAGCAAGGACGGAATCGAAAAAGATAAATGTATTGGCTGTGGATTGTGCATGATGGTGTGCCCATTTGGTGCTGTAGTTATACACGAGCGAAAGGCCCATAAATGTAATCAGTGCCCCGATCTTGAAACCCCAGCCTGCATAAAGGCATGCTCCAAACGTGCCATAGCCAAGGTGGATACAGATAAGTTACAAGCTGAACGTCAGCTTAAACACATTGAAAAAATGACTAGTCTGGGTAATAAAAAGAAAAAAAGTTCTGATCTCATTAAAGTAATGACCGCCAACACCAGGGCCAAGAAATCCCTAGAAAAGGAGGCCGAATAGATGAAGGAACTTATTGCAAGGCCAGAACTTTGTGATGAGTGCGGCAAATGTGAACGTATATGCCCTAAAAATGCTATTCGAGTAATTCAAGGAGTTCCAGTGTTCTGTTTGCACTGTGCTGAAGACCGTGCCCCCTGCATGACAGTGTGTCCTGAAGATGCTATTGAAAAAGTTGAAGGGGCAGTAGTTATCCATGAAGAAAAGTGTATTGGTTGTGGTCTTTGCCGGGAAGCCTGTCCAATAGGAGCCATTCAACTGGATGAATATGGAATAGCCCGTAAATGTGACCTATGTGTTGAACGTGACAAGCCATTATGTGTTTCTGTGTGTCCCAAGGAAGCCCTTAAGATGAGTTCTGAGGACATGTTAACTGATAAAAGAGAACATATAGCCAAAGAATTGGAAAGAGTTAAGATGATCATGAAATACTGATTTGATCATCTTTCTAATCATTTTATTCTAATTTTATTTTATTCTAATTCTGATTTAATAATTTGAACCAGATTTTAGCGGAATGTTCACTGAAGATTTAAATAACTGAATTTTTATAAACTGATTCTATGATTAGACAAGAAATGGTGGAAGAGGAAGTATGCCGCTTGTTCAAGGAAGCTGTTATTAAACTTCCAGATGATGTTAAAAAAGCTCTTAAAAATGCATATGATACGGAAGATGATGAAACTGCTCTTTTAAACCTCAAAGCCATTTTAGATAACATAAAAGCTGCTGAAGATATGGATATCCCACTTTGCCAGGATACTGGACTCCCTATAATTTTTGTCAAATATGGGAAAGTAGAAGTGGAAAACCATAATGAGGGTATTGTAAATGGTATTCTAGATGGGGTCAAAAAAGCAACAATGGAGATTCCACTCCGCCCTAATGTGGTTGATCCTTTAACCCGTCGCAACACCGGAGATAACATTGGAAGATTCATCCCACAAATTGATATAGAATTGGTAAACACTGATTCATTGGAGATAACTGTTTTCCCTAAGGGTTTTGGTTCTGAAAACAACAATGCACTTAAAATGGCACTTCCAGGGGAAGGTGAAACTGGTATTAAAGATTTTGTGCTGGATACTGTATTATCTGCTGGTGGTAAACCCTGCCCCCCCATTGTGGTGGGTGTTGGAATTGGTGGGTCATCGGACATGGCACTGAAACTTGCCAAAAAAGCACTGCTCCGCCAGGTGGGTGTTAATCATTCGGAAAAACGGGTTTCTAACTTGGAAATGGATATCTTGGAGATGGTTAACTCCACAGGCATCGGCCCCATGGGGATGGGTGGTAAAACAACTGCCCTGGATGTTAAAATAGAATATGCTGATACTCACACTGCCGGACTTCCCATTGGAGTTTGTATCCAGTGTTGGGCTGCTAGAAGAGCTACAGGCGTCCTGAAGCCCTAAAATCCTATGATTATTTATCTTTTTAATTGGATGGTACAAAATAAGACTAAATAAAAGTTTATACTATTTACTAAATTTTTTAAGAACGAAAAATAACATTAGAAACTGACCATAAATTCTATATAATAAAAAAGAGTGAAATTAGGGTTTGATCGCCCTAAATCATCTTGCCATTTGTATGATCCCTTTTCTCACAGGTTATCATGAAGATTGTCCGGTCTCCTATGTTTTCCGCACGATCTGCGATTCTTTCAAGGAAACGTGCCAGGAATAAGAGATAGATCAGGTATGATATTGACTCCTTATCCTGAAACATACTTTTCGTTATGGCCTTGAGGGCGTGATCGAATAGATCATCTACCTTATCATCGTCTCTGTGAAGTTCCCGGGCTACATTCATATTTTTTGCTAAAAAAGCAGCCAGACTCTTACTCACCATACCATCCACAATATCTGCCATACGCTGCAGGTCAAACATTGGCTTTTCAGGAATTTCTTCATCCTTTACATGACGTGCGACTTCGGCAATATTTGCAGCTAGACCTGTGATCCGTTTCAGGTGAGCTGAAACTTTGATACTTGCTTCTATAAATCTCAAATCTCCCGCAACTGGTTGTTCAGCGGCAATAATGCTCATGGCATCGTGTTCTATTTGGTAGCCCATCTCATGGACCTTTTTATTAGTTTCAAGAACATTCTTTACTAATTCTGCATCATATTTAATGAACGTGCTGAAAGCTTCCCTGTACGCCTTAAGGGTAGCTTGACCCATCTTATCCACTTCGTCTTTTAGTTCATCCAGTTTTTTCTGAAACCGAATCCTGGGATATCTTCTGTCCATTTTTTTCCCTCGATTAATTTTATAAACTTAATTATGTTAAAAATTTCTATCCAAACCTACCTGTGATATAATCCTCAGTTCTTTTATCTTCTGGTTCAATGAAAATTTTATCAGTGAGACCACTTTCTACAATCTCCCCATGGAGGAAGAAAGCAGTATGTTTGGACACACGTGTTGCCTGCTGCATGTTATGGGTTACAATAATAATTGTGAAGTCATTTTTTAATTTGTGGATAAGATCCTCTATTTTAGTTGTGGATATTGGATCTAGAGCTGAACATGGCTCATCCATTAAAATAACTTCAGGTTCCACAGCTATAGTACGTGCTATGCACAGTCGCTGTTGTTGACCTCCAGAAAGCCCCATGGCAGATTTTTCCAGTATATTCTCCACTTCATCCCATAATGCTGCTGCTTTCAGGCTTTCTTCAACCTTTTGTGCTAATATATCTTTGTCGTTGATTCCGTGTACTCGCAAACCGTATGCAACATTGTCAAATATGGATTTAGGGAAAGGGTTGGGTTTTTGAAATACCATTCCCACTTTTTTCCTCAAGTCTACCACATCAACTTTAGGATTGTATATGTCTCCACCATCAAGTAGCACTGTTCCATCCATTTTGAAGGTACTTATCAAGTCATTCATTCGGTTTAGAGTTCGGATAAATGTTGATTTTCCACAACCTGAAGGTCCTATTAGGGAAGTTACTGCGTTTTTGGGAATTTTTAGACTAACATCTTTTAGGATGTGTAATTCATCAAAGTAAACATTTAGATTTTCTACTTCTATTCTGTATTCCATTTATTATCGCCCCATCATCTTCTTACGATAATTATCAACCAGTGTATTGGTAACTACTGTAATTATTAGAATCATGATCACCAGGACAGTTGCAGTGCCCCATGCATTTTCCATAGATAAACCTTCAGTGGCTAAAATGTAAAGATGCAGGGGTAATGGTCTTGCTGCATCCATCAGGGATGTTGGTATCATCAAAGCTGCACCAACTGTGTATAAAACTGCCGCTGCCTCTGCAATGGCTCTACCCATGCCCAAAATCACTCCAGTAGTTATGCCTGGGAGTGATGCAGGTATTACTACTTTGTAAATGGTTTGCCATTTAGTAGCACCCAGTGCGAGGCTTCCTTCAGCATAAGATTTGTTAATTGATTCTATCGACACTTCAGAAGCAGAGAGTATGGTGGGTAACGCCATTAAAGCCAGGGTCAGCCCACCAGATAAAACACTCCATCCTATTTCCAGGTAAATTACAAAGAACGCCAATCCGAATAATCCAAATATAATTGACGGGATTGATGCCAGTGTTTCTGATCCGAAACGGATTAGTTTTACTAAGGTGTTCTCTCCAGCATATTCTGATAGGTAAACTGCAGCACCTACACCCAGTGGTGTGGCTACTAAGACTGCAATTAGAGTCACATATATGCTGGACATTATGAATGGGAAAATTCCACCAGATCGACCTGAATCAACAGGATCTCCCAAGAGAAACTCCAGATTCACTACTGGCATGCCCTTGAAAAGCACGTAACCAATTATAATCAGCAAAATGGCGAGGGTAATAAGTCCGGAAGCCCAAAATACCCCATTCATTATTTTTTGGACTATTCTAGGAGGTATGAACCTATGCAATTTTAGTTACCTCCTTTTTTGGGCTGTTTTTTACATGATATTTTTCTTCAGCTCTTGTGGTAATTGCATTGAAAAATTCAGGGAGGTGTGAGAATAATTTCATAAATAACCACCTCCTATTGTAACCTTTTTCTTATAATGGAAGTAGTTGGCAATGACCAGCAACACTATGATCATAAAGACCAGGATGATCCCGGTGGCAAATAGTGCATTGTAATGGACTCCAGTTGCGTAACCCATTTCAATGGCTATATTAGATGTTAACGCCCTTACTGGGTCAAATATTGAGTTGGGTATCTGGACCACGTTACCGGCAACCATTATTATGGCCAGGGTTTCTCCAATAGCCCGACCCATACCCAGAATAATAGAGGTAATAATACCTGGAATTGCTGCCGGGAATATAACATTTTTAATAGTCTGCCAATGGGTTGCCCCCAGAGCTAGAGACGCTTCTTTGTATTCTTGGGGGATGGATCTCAGAGCATCCTCAGATACACTTACAATTATAGGTAGGATCATGACCGTTAGAATTACGGATGCTGTGAACATGCTGAAACCTGTTCCTCCGAACTGTGTTCTCATGAATGGCACCAACAGGACTAAGCCAAAAAATCCGTATACTACAGAAGGGATGCCTGAAAGGGTCTGGATTGTGGGGTTGAGTATTTTGCGCATGTTAGCTGGTGCTATTTCTGCCAGAAATATTGCACATAGTACCCCCAAGGGGACTGCCATTAAAAGTGAAAGGGCGGTGATTCCCAGGGATCCGATAATCATTGGAAATATGCCATATTTCCCATCAGTTGGCGCCCAGTCCATTCCAAATAAGAAGTTGAAGACCCCTGCGCTCTGTAATGCTGGGATTCCCTCCCTGAATATGAAGATGATTATGAGGGCGATGATAATTATTGATGATATGGCTGTTAACAATAGCCCTTTTTCTATAAAATACTCTTCATCCCATTTAGACATGATGTGACTCCTTTATTTCATGAATAATTATATTGATATTTTATCATTGCAGATTAGATGAGATATCGTGCCGAGTTTGGATATGCTGATGTTTTTAATTGTTTAATTTCCTTAATTTCATTTAATAAACTACGTTATTATGGGAACAATTTTTTCTTCTTTCACAATATCCTGTCCTTCAGGACTTAAACACCATTCTATGAACTTTTTAACCTCTCCTTCAGGCTTTCCATTAGTAACAAACAGAAATGGTCTTTGCAGTAAATATGAATTATCGGTTATTGTTTCCAGCGAGGGTGTGATTCCGTCAATTTTTAATGCCTTAACATCAGGTGTCATGTGGGCGAGAGATATGTATCCAATGGCATTTGGGTCCTGTTTCACAGCTAATTTAATTGATTCTGTGGATGTTTGAACCACAGCATCAGATTTTACCTCAGTTTTATCCATGACCAGGTCTTCAAAGGCTTTTCGTGTCCCGGAACCATCTTCTCGGATTACCAGATTTATTTTGGCATCAGGACCCCCTACTTCTTTCCAGTTGGTGATTTTGCCTGAGAATATGTCTTTCAGTTGACTTTTAGTTAGGTCATCTACTGGGTTATCAACACTCACTGCCACTACAATACCTTCCTTTCCTATAGTATAATTAGTCAAACCCGGGTTTTCAGATTGATCTAAAGCCTTTGAACTTGTTCCTATGGCGATTATGTCTTGAGAAACACTCCTTATTCCCAGGCCAGAACCTCCCCCCATTACATCAATTCTTACATCAGGATGTTCTTGCATGTATTTCTCTGCAAGTTTCTCGGCAACTGGTTGTACTGATGTTGACCCTGCAATTACTATCCTTTCATAGTCTGTTCCAGTTCCAAATGTTAGCACAGCAATGACAATTATTAGTATAATCAGTAAACCCATCCAATATTTCAGGTCCATTAACTCACCCTTAGTAGTGATACCATTAGAAAGATAATTCTAACTAACAGTATTTATAATTATAGAGTGATTAATGGTCTGCTGATTCTTGATATCCTAAAAAGTTTTATACCTTTGTAAAATTCCCGTAAGCCATTTGCGCCAAATAATTAATGGATTTGGCAGTAATAAAACCACCATTTCCATATTTTTAACTAACTTTTTTACCAGTTGGCACCACTTTTTCAGACTTCAAAATTTCCTGACCTTCTGGTCCGTTAGCCCAATCAATGAATGCTTTTACTGCGCCAGTAGGTTCACCTTTAACCAGGAAAATGAATGGCCTCTGTATTTTGTAGGTTCCGTCCAGTATGGTTTCTACAGTAGGTGCGACATTATCTACTTTCAGGGCTTTGGAATCTTTCACTGCGGCATATGATATGAATCCTATGGCGTTAGGATCCTGAGCCACGGCTTGCTGTACAGCTTCGGTGGAACTCTGGACTATGGCTTCTTTAACAAATTTGGCGTCTTTACTGCCTAAGACCATTTCCAGAATAGCATCACGAGTACCTGAACCTTCTTCACGTACAATGACGTTTATTTCACCGTCAGATCCGCCTACTTCATTCCAGTTAGTAATTTCACCAGAGAAAATTCCTTTAATCTGTTCTAAGGTTAGTCCACTAACTTTATTTTCTTTGTTAACAACAATGGCAATTCCATCTTTACCTAATTCCCATTGAGTTAAACCCTTGGATTCTTCATCTTTCAAATTCTTGGAAGTTGTGCCAATATCTGCTGTTCCATCCTGAACACTCTTGATACCTACAGAGGAACCCCCACCTTGAACTGTGATCTTCACATCAGGATTCTTCTTCATGTATTCTGTGGCTAGAGCCTCAGCTGCAGGTTGCACAGATGTAGAACCAACAATGGTTATCTTCTCCTGCCCATCTCCGCCTCCACCGAGGACGAGATAAGCACCAACTATTACGATTAGAACTACTATTATTCCGATTATGTACTTGGTGTCCATAATATCACCTCACCCATTACTAACTTCTGAAACTATATAAAGCTTACTATTTGTGTACTAAATGACCTATTTGGTGAACTAATATTGTCTTGGAAATAATCATAAACAATTAAATGACACATTTTATGAACTAAACCTTGCTAAAAGCTATTAGAATGGTATGAAATTCACGCTAGAATGAACAACGAAAGATTATAAATTCCTCCGGAAACGCTCCGGAGTGGTAGTTCTTGGAATGTTACGATAAAATTCGCCAGCAGTATCTATTATCTCTATAGATATATCCCCAATTCTTTCAAATGCTTTCACAACACGAGATAATGAAAGATAGTAATTGGATCGATCCTTATCCATAATATCATCATCAGCCATCTGGGTGGCAATATTGTTTAAGGCCTTTTTCTGCAGTTCATGGATCTTTTCTTCATAATCCATAACATTATCTTTAAGCTCCAGACGTTCATCTAAAAATGCTTCCACTGATTGATTCACCATTTTACGTGAAGTATTGTACATGGATTTTAGGGTTTCCATCATTTCTTCATCAATGGGATCTAATTCCTTTAGGGCAAAGTTAGCAATATGACATGTGTGATCAGCAATACGTTCTAGATCGTAACCGACCTCTCCCAATACCATGGTTTTACTGAATTCTGAATAAGGATTGATGGATATAACGGTCTCCACAGATGATCTGATTTTTTCATGCATGTTATTGGATATATAATCTAGTTTAAGGGCCTCATCAGCCATTTGCGAATCATGATTTAAGAGAGATTCAAATGACATGTCAAACTGGCGACAGACGTGTTTGGCCATGTCCCTGAGCATGTCCTTAATCAGGAAAGTGCCCGCATGTTCTCGGGAAGTTTTTTCCTCATCAAACATCTCTGAAAACTCATCAAACTTCTTAAGATCAAGAATATACGCCCTACGAACAACTCCTTCTTTTATTAAAGGTTGTAATAGTTTAGTAACATATCGCCGGGTTAAGCCCAGTTTATCTGCAATCTCATCCTGCGTTGCAGGGTTGTCATAAAGTATTACTTCCAATACAGCCTTAAGAGTGCTATTTTTTGCCCGGTTAGTCATTTTATCATTGCCTAAAACATTATAAATATTGATTAATCTTGTTTTTCGTCTTTTTTTATCGAGTTGTCTTCAAAATCCTTACTTTGATCTTCTTCACTTTTAAGAGGCATTGAATCCTGAATTATGGAAACAATAACATACAAAAGAACGGCTATAAGCACAATGGAAATTAATTCATTGAATTGTTGGAATACGGGTAAGTATAAGTTTACTAAAGAAGATTGGTAATCCACGAATCCTGCCATTAACTTCACCAGACCCACTGCCAACACCATAAGACCATACTTGGGAGATATCCTGTCTGGTTCAAGGAGGGGATAAACACCCATAACCAGTAGTCCAACACCAATAGTCCGGAAAAGGTTCCATCCAGTTACTGTTTCCAGAGATTGGAATATCGCACCAAAAGTATGATAAAATGATGAAAACAAATATAGAATTTCAATGCCCAGAATTATGATTAATGGAAAAACGTAGAATACACTACTTTCAACTTTCTCTGTTCTCAAACTATCCACACTATCAATGGGTTTGCGGAAGAAATGGTTCATCAACTGGTAAAGCATAGAACCAATTACAGCACCAATCACAGTCCCAGCTACCCCTAATTGGGATGTGGTAAAGGCAACAATCCCGGAAATAACACCAGCCATGACTATATCTAAAACCTTTGACATTTTACATCACTCAAATGAAAATTAATAGTAAAATTACAATGTACCCCTATTTTCATCAAACCTTCAAATTAAATCTGTAACAATAAAAAAATATCTGAAAATCTGATTATATTCAAATATTGATAAATTTTGGTTTATATAGTTTCGTAAGTTTAAACCCAGAACTAACCGATCTGATTAACATTTTAAGTCTATTGCTCTTTTTGATAAACTTGAAAGAAAGAAAATATTTAAAAAAAAGATCACAATTTGTGAAAAAGTTTTCTCAAATAGATGTAATTATACCTTCCCCATAGAGTTATGGCGGGCAGAACATACAACATACTCATCATTTTCCACTCTTACAGAGTAGGATCCTAATAGTTGTTTCTTACCAGTTTCTGTATCCACCAAGTTTACCCGGAAATCTTCATCTTCAAAAGCGAGCTGATTATAGGAAGGTCTGGTTTGACCCCTTAGCTTACGGGTTGTTGCGGTTCCAGAGTTAAGGGTAACCATCTTTTCAACCATCCAAACATTGGGAACATGTTTATGGCCATTCAGAACAAGATCAACACCATTATCTGTTAAAACCCTCATCAAATCACCAGAATCGAGTAAAATATTCCTTTCCCTCCCTGTTTGGGGTATGGGTAGTAAATGGTGGTGAAAAGTGACGATTTTGCCCATGGTATCAGGTATTTTTTCCAGTTGGGTTTTTAACCATTCCATCTGATCAATACCGATCTGACCATCGTTAATATCTGGTTCCGATGAGTCCAGACCAATAACTGCGTATTCTTCGTCTTTGTCCATATGAACAAATTTTCGGTTCCCGATAAGGTCCTCATAATGGAGAATACCCACATTTCGAACATCATGATTTCCGGGTATCACATAGGTTTTGGTTATGGATCTTAACTCATCAACAAAAGCTGCAGCTTCTTCATATTCATGACTGAATCCATTGTTGGTGAGATCTCCTGAAACAATAACCAGATCAGGATTTTCATGCTCCACTTGAACTAAAAGATTGTTTTTAAGATCAACTGAAAAATTCTTCTCTCCAAAGTGAATATCCGACATTTGAATTATTCTTTCTCTCATATAATCGCCAATCTCGCTTTATAAATAAATATAAAAATAGTACTATTTTAAAAAGCCTTAGGGGGGATTCGAACCCCCGGCCTATACCTTACCAAGGTATCGCTCTACCGGCTGAGCCACTAAGGCGCCAAATGTGACTAAACTAGATTTAAAATCTTTAACAGAGTGCAGGGGAAGGGATTCGAACCCTCGAAGGCCTACACCAGAGGATCTTAAGTCCTCCCCCTTTGGCCGCTCGGGCACCCCTGCATACACCCAAGTGGGCGAACTTCATATATTAAGTTAACGGTCTTGACTAATCAACCATCCACTATATGCAAGAAAAATAATGTAAGAATGTTATCACCCTACCCCTAGGATAAGTTTTATTAATATAAGCTATTTATACTACTAATAGAGAAACAGCATTTTTTTATACGCGTAATCATAATTTGGTGTTTAGAATGATAATCTCTGCTGAAAAATGTGGCTATTGTGGAGCATGTGTAGCTGTATGCCCACAAAATATTCTGGAACTATGGGAGATGAAGATAACAGTCAATGATGGGTGTGAAAAATGCGATTTTTGCCTGGTAGTTTGCCCACTAGGGGCGATTAAAAGAGGTTGATAAATGAAATACGATGTTGTAGTTGTGGGGGGCCGTATTGGAGGTTCTAGTGCATCTATATTTGCCTCTAGAAATGGTGCTGAAGTTCTGATGATTGAGAAAAATCAGGAGATTGGAACTCCAGTGCAGTGTGCTGAGGCAACCAGTTCCAGAACATTTAAAACCCTGGAGATTGAACCATCACCTCAATATATACGTTCTGAAATTAAAGGGGCTGACATTTATGCTCCTGACGGAACTCACGGTCACTTGGAAGGAGGGTATGCAGAAGGTTATATCTTAGAGAGGAAAGTATTTGACAAACAACTAGCAATAGAAGCAGCCAAAGCTGGTACAGAAATAATGGTTAAAACTAGGGTAAAAAACCTCTTAAAAAAAGATGGGCAAGTTTGCGGGGTGGTCGCCAAACACATGGGGCGTTCCATCGAAATCAAAGCAGATGTGGTCATTGCTGCGGACGGAGTAGAATCCAAGGTAGCTCAAATGGCAGGTTTGAACACCAATCAAACCCCAAAAACTCTCGGTTCATGCGCACAATATGAAATGGTGGGTTTGAAAACAGACCCTCATTATCTAAAATTTTATTTTGGCCAAAAAATAGCCCCCAAAGGTTATGCATGGATATTCCCCAAGGGGGATAATGTGGCAAATGTAGGAGTGGGGATTAGGAGTAACACAGAAACTGCATATTATTATCTGAAAAAATTCACATCCTCAATGGATGCCACTCCAGTTGAACTTAATGTGGGAGGAGTTCCAGTTTCAGGACCTGTTGAAAAAACATACACTGATGGCCTCATGATAGTAGGGGATGCTGCGGGACAAGTAGAACCCTTCACAGGGGGAGGAGTTCATATTACTGCCCATTGCGGCCGAGTTGCTGGCGAAGTGGCAGCGAAAGCAGTTGAAAGAGAAGATTATTCTGGTAATTTTTTGAAAAAATATGAAAAACAGTGGAAAAATGAAATAGGGAAAGATCTTAAGGAGTCATTGAAATATAGGAAAATATTAGACAAGTTAAGCGATGAAGAAATAAATATATTGGCTCAATTCCTAAAAAAACAGGACTTAAAATCAATATCCAAAATGTCCATGTTGGGCTTTGTAAAAGAATACCCCCAATTTTTAAAACTTTTAAAGGACATACTATAATCAACTAAGGTATAATTATAAATTCCACCAGACAAGATATTATATAGGACTGTCCTAAATTCCCGGAGAGTATTTATGGATTCAACTGATCTAGATATTGAATATCTTGAAGAAAATAGAGATGTGGATGGACTTGTAAGGCTCCTTAAGGATAAAGACTATCTCAACAGGAAGGAAGCAGCTAGAGCTCTAAAGAAAGTGGGAGATGAAAGGGCTGTAGATGCACTTATTGATTCTTTAAAATATAAAAGTTGGCACTCTGATTATATAGTTCTAAATGATGTAAGAGATTTTTCAGCAGAAGCATTGGGTAAAATCGGAGATGAAAGAGCAGTTCCATACCTAATTGAGTCCTTAGAGGAAGATCCGGATGAAGAAGTGCGTTTAAAAGCTGCATGGGCTCTGGGAGAAATAGGTAGTCCTGAAGCGGTGGATACATTGATTGTGGCTTTGGGAGATGACGATTGGAGTGTGAGAAGAACAGCTGCCAATGCGTTGGGAATGATTGCTGACCAACGAGCAGTTCCATACCTTATAAAAGCCCTTAATGACAGTGACTGGCAAGTTCGAAAGTTTGCAGCAGTTTCTTTGGGAAGAATGAAGGATGAAAAAGCAATTCCTATTCTTCTTGAGGCAATGGAAGATGAAGATGCTGATGTGCGTTGGAAAGCCATGCTTGCTTTGGCAAAGTTCGGGGAAAGAGCAGTTAAACCCCTTATAAAAACGTTGCAAAATGAAAACTGGAGCGTTAGAGCCAGAGCAGCAGAAGTTATCGGGAAAATTGGTGGTGAAGACGCTCTTAATGCTTTAATAGGTGTGTTTGTAGGAAATACTAGAGATAACAATCGTCATGTTCGGGGAAGAGCTGCCGAAGCCCTGGGCAGAATTGGAGATGAAAGAGCACTTGAAGCTCTTAGATATGCTCAGAAAGATGAATATTTATTTGTAAAAGATAAAGCTGAAATAGCGATACATAAAATCCTTAAAAAACATGCTAAAACTCGTATATTAAATTTTGACAACGGTGAAGTATCTTTTGATTATTCTGATCACTGGGAGATTATCAGCACATCCGATGCCAAGAAGGTTGTTAGAGGATTATATGAAAACAATTCTATTACTTTATCCCTTAATAGGAATACCAATGTGGCTGAAGTTTCATCAGAGGAATTTGCAGAGATGTTAAAAGATGTGTTCATAGTACAGGGCAGTGAAATACTTGATGAACGTTATTTTGAAAAATACGGTATGGATGTTTATGAAGTATATGGTGAGAATCATGATGTCGCTCCCACCAGTATTCTAATTGTATCTTTTAAGAAGGATGATTTATTATATTACATGTGGTTTGTAGGAGATCCGACTGCTTTTGAAGAAGCCAGTGAAGATATAGAAATCATGGTGGACAGTTTCTATATTTACGGTTAATTATACCAAAGATATATAGGTGAATCGATAAATTGTATAACAAAATTTCTGAAAAATCATACCCAGATGCTATTTTTGTGACAATATATCATAAAGAAGACCTTTTTTTTGCCGTGGGAATTTATTCAGCCAGTGAAAAAATAGTTAGAATTTTTCTTCCAACATCCAGCAGGGAAAAACTGTATGAAAAGATTTCCGATGAATTTGCTGATTTTAAATTGACTGATAAATATCTGCCCATTGTTAGAGATATTTTTAATCTTTACAATGGCAAAAAAGTCAATTTTAACCAAGATATTCTGGAATTATCTATTAACAAATCAGAACCTTTAAAGGGACCGGTTACTAATGAATTTGACTTAGAAGTGTTGCAAATGGTTTCAAAAATCCCTAGAGGCACAGTTAAAACATATAAAGAAGTTGCGGAGTCTATGAATAGTAAAGCCTGGAGAGCAGTGGGCAGCGCACTGGCAAGAAATCCATTTCCCCTGGTAATACCCTGTCACAGAGTTGTTAAATCCGATTTAACTCTGGGAAACTATAATGGGGGAGTGGAAATGAAAAAAGAATTGTTAAAAAAAGAGGGTGTGAAGATCAATGGTTTTCGTGTCACCAGAACATAATCCTATCTGGCGGTGTCTTCTTAAAAATAACACGATGAAAATAAAAGATATTAGGAAAAAAATATTTGAAATGGATATTGAATCCATTTTTAAAATAACATCTAAATTTTTTTCTGATATGCTTTCATAGCTTCGTTCAGGACTTCTGTGTAAGAAAGGTCTTTTTTAAGATCTTCTAGATCTTCAACCGAGAAGATTTTTAGTACATTATCTTTACAGGCCTCCACACATGCCGGTAGTATCTGGTCTTCTGCATCAAGACATAATGTGCACTTTTGCACTGCCTTTTTTTCCTCATCAATTACTAGCATTCCAACTGGACAGGCGATCATACACAGACGACATAATATGCAGGCATCCTCATCCACCATTAACGTACCATCCTCTTCCTGAATGGCACCTGTGGGACATATACGTGCACATGGGGCTTTATCAGGATGACATTGGAGACAGAAAAGAGGCACGGTACTGGTTTTCTTAGTCCGAGCCACTCCATGTGCTTTCTTACATGCATTGATGCAGTCCTCACACTCACTGCATCTTTGTGGGTCAATTACCATAAGAGTCTTCATCTTATCACTTTCCATTAAATTCAATAGATTAGGGGGTGAAATTCCTTATGATTTCTTCTTAAGATCATCAAGGAATCCAGGTACACCTGAGGAGTCTCTTGGACCAACCAGAACTTCCCATCCACTTTCATCCTCAATTTCTCCACTCACAGGAGCTGATAATCCTGGGATGATAAGTGTGCGTGTGTCCACTTTATCTTCAATACCTGTTTCTTTAATGAGATCAGCTACAGCTTCTGCATTTAGTTGACCTCCTGCAAGTGAAACGTCAACAGCACGACCTTCAGTATCCAATACCAACAGATAAGTATTGGCTTTGCCCTTTATATCTCCCTCTACGGTGTAGAAGGTGAGGGCGAAATTGGTGGTCATCAAGACTGGTGAATTTTTATCCAACTCACCGAACTCATAAAGCCCCGGATCAACGGCTTGTGGCTTCCTAGGATCTGTGTATATTCCTTGTCGTAAAGTAAGAACAGGTATTAATTCCCAGATATCAGTTCCATGGAATATTAACACATCAGCATATTTGTTCATAAGAATGGCAGCAATAGTTGCTTCTCTTATTCCTCCTTTGATCTCATCCTTCTCATATAACCAGGTGAGTGCAGGAATACCAAGTAATGGGAAGCGGAAGTCCTCATCTCGTTCTTCAACTGCCAGTCTGCGAATCATAACGAAATTATCTAAACTGTCCCCTACGCCTTCATCCACATAGGTGCCTGGGTCCAGTACTATGTCTTCAATTCCTTTTTCCCTTAGAGTGTGGCTGATCTGTTTCATTTTTTCCAGGTCATTTGGGGCAAAAACACATACAGGACAGTTATATTCCAGTGCCATTAACGCCATTTCATCAAGGTTAGCTTCGTTAACAGCATAGATCAAAGGCCTTTCATCTCCCACCTTTTCCAGTGCTGCTTTCATGGCTTCGGGATCGAATGAACAAAGAATCAAGGGTAATTTAGTGGTTTTGAGTTTGGCTGCGGCTTCGGCGAATTTTTCGGCATCTCCTGATGCATTCCGTAAAGCTATCGCATCTAAGGTGAGCATTTCACCTATTCTTTCAAATTCGGTTTCTTCGATTGTTTTAACCCTTTCATCAAATTCTGTGTCGCTGAGGTTGTCCGCGATATCAATGACTAATGCTGTGGGATTGTAGTAGGTTAACTCGTAACGATATAATACTTCATCTCCACCAATGGTGATTGTTTTATCACCAGTTCCAATGGTGATCTCTCGTACTGCTGGTGCTAGCAGTGCTTCCAACTTGTTGAATGATTCTTCAGATAGTTCTGTGCAGAGTTCCAGTTGGGCTTCTTTTTCTGAGAGTTTAGTGGCAAAGGCCATACAGGATGCCTCTCCACAGGCAGCTTCATCACAGTCTTCACAGTTAGTCTGGGGAAGCAATCGGTAAATATCCATTGCAGTGACTTGCATACTCATAACCTCCTATTCAAGCTCCGTTATCCAGTTAGATATGTCTGGTACATCAGTTGTAAGGTATTCTTTGGTGAATGTAGAACCTATTTCGCTTAAAAGTTGCACTGATAATGGGTGCAACATCATAAAGATGTCTACTCCGCAGAGCATCATGGTAAGTCCTGTAAATATCTCCCAGATTGGCCCACGGTAGTCAGTGGGCCCCCATGCATCATTTTTCATCCAGGCTTCTCTGGATCCCCATGCATTGGTGGTTCCAGAGCTCATTGGCATCTGCAAGTCCTTATCACCCTTAAGTGCTGCTAACCTGGTTCTGGTGATGACATCAATTGAAAATTCAATACCATATCCTAAAGCACAGGTAGTTGGGTCCATGACAATGTCATTTTGGGTTAATCCTTCCTTCATCAGATATTTGTTAAGTGTTTTCTGCATGTTAATGTCAGTGATAGCCCAGCTCAAGACAGCATGATTATAGTCAACAGCTGCTTTGGCCACGCGTTTATAATCCAGGTCAAGGTTAGCTGAGGCCAATAAACAACGTTCGTCTTCTGCAGCCATTGCAGCTGCTTCAAGGATAATTGGATCTTTCTGAGGATCTCCTGATCCTCCCACAACTAGGGGCACATCCACAGCTTGCAATACTTCTTCAATATCTTCGGCTGCCTGTCTTGGAGTCTTATCCATGACTTTGGGTCCGGTTCCAATTAGGTGTATGGTTACCATGTTGGCTCCGAAGTCCTTCACTGCCTTTTTGGCCCATTCACCTGGATGTTCCATAACATCAGAGAAGTGTTCCCTTATGGGACGGGGTAGTCCAGGCATGGGAATGTCAAAAACATCGAAAGTTACTACAGGTTCATGAGGTTGTGATTCTTCAAAACGGTAAAGTGCTTGTTGGCCTCCTAAATAGACTGGTTTTCTGGTACCAGCCCCCAGTTGCACTTCGGCAACTTCCCCCGGGTAATCCTTGATTGGGGGAGCAAATTCAACAGTTTCCATCATCTTCATGGATTCCTGGACTGCTGCCTGCTTGGTAACAACTTGTTGTGCTACCCTCTGCATCGCTGGCATGAGTTGCAGTTCCAGTTCATCAAAATCCATTCTAAATTCATTGATCTCTATATAGTCCGTTTTTTCCAGTAGTTTAAGAAGTTGCGACATTTTATCCATATACCCACGTCCTTAATTACTTCTGATGCGGGATAATATCCCCGATACTGCCTTTACAGTATTAGATTCATTAGGAAGCTCCACTAAAGGTCTTCCTTCAATATCAAACTTAGTCACTTCATCATCCTCAAAAATTACTCCAGCCATCTCCAGACCAGTTTCTTTAGCTTTTCCCAGGATTTCTTCTTCATTTTCAGTGTTCACCCTGTTTAAAATCAGATACAATTCTTTGAATTTGATTTCAAGATCATCAGCTAGTTTACCAATTCTTTGAGCAGTTAGCATCCCTCTTTTGGATTTATCAGTGACCACCAACATGACATCCACATTTTGAGTTGTTCGACGGCTTAGATGTTCTAGTCCTGCCTCCGTGTCAATGATGATCACATCATAATTGGATGATAAGTTTTCGATTATTCTACGGAGCATATTATTTACTGCACAATAGCATCCACTGCCTTCGGGCCTCCCCATAGCCAAAAGGTCAAATTTGGGAGTTTCGACGATTGATTCCATGATACGATAATCGAGAATGTCCCACTTGTTCATTCCAGTGGGTATCCTTCCCTTGGCAGTATCTTCTTTTAATTCCTCCCTCACATCACCTACTGTTTTATTCACATCTACCCCTAAAGCTTCAGGTAAATTACTATCAGGATCGGCGTCAATTGCCAGAATATCCTGTTCAGTATCTGATAGTGCTTTAATGAGGAGGGATGATACCAGGGTTTTCCCGGTTCCGCCTTTACCACTTACTGCAATGATCACGTTTATGCTCCGTTTTAATCTTCTAATAAATTATATGATCATTTTTTCTTAATGATCACCTTTTCTGCGTATACCTTAGCGTTTTTAAAGATGATTTTAACCCCTCCAGATGATGGGACTGTTAATTCAGGAGCATATGCTACAGGAGACATTGGCACTCCTTCCAGTTCAGTTTCGTCCCAGGCCTCAGGAGTTTCCTCTTCAACTGTAACTTCTTCTTCAGGAACTTCTGATGAAGCAGTCTTGATTCTTTCTAATATAGGATGTCCCTTTTCTTCTAGGAAACTTCTGATATCTTTGATTGTAGACCCATCCTCTTCAGTAGCGATTTTATCCCGGATACCTTCAGGGATGTAATCATCCAGAGAATCTTTAATCTCTTTTGGCAGCCATACTATCCTTTCAAAACCACCATCTGCTTGTAAGAACTTGGGTGAACGCATGTACTCCAGGCTGAGTCCAGTGAATCCTTCCACTTGTTTACCTCCAGAACATTGCCCGGCCATTGCAGAGAATGGTATTCCTAGAGGCGTTTCTCCACGGAAGTCACGGTCAACTATGCCTATGCCATCGAGTTCAGGGATGTAAAAAGCCACTGCCTCGAAACAACCGCAAGAAGTGTGAGGATATTCAAACACACTGTGTAAAAAGACCCTTTCAACTGTTCCTTGGGATTTTTCCATTACTATGGAGTTCACATTTGTGTATTCTCCTTTAACATCATCAAGAAGGTCTCCTTTTTCAACTTCAAATATAGGGCCTTCAGGATCCATTTTTGCAGCTGCTCTGCAGTCAAACCAGTTTATAGCACCGCATAATGCTGTTCTGTCTGGTGTTACTACACATACGTGGGTGGGTGCAAAGGATTGGCACATGACACATCCATAAAATACATCCACATCTTCATCAGATAGTTCACGGGCTCTTGAATCCCTCTTTTGATATTCTTCCTGAGCTTGTGATACAAATTCTTCAACTTTTGCTGGTTCGGTTAGGATGCTTATTGCGATGGATTCAATCAGGGGAAATTCTTCTTTGAAGAGTATTGCAAGGGTTTTACCCAAGTGTTCCAGTTTAAAACCTGCTTCAAGGGCTTCTTTACTAACTCGGCACCAAATTGCGTCTCTCTGGTTGAGGTGCATGAATCCTTTTACATAGTTACAGAGTTCGTGAGTCCTCCGTTCAATTACCCCTTCCAATTCCTTTTCCAGGTGTTCACCTTGGATTTCAATCAGGACACCCAAAGGATGGATGTCTCCTTCGTTCATGGCGTCCAGTTCCGGACCTATGACCTCAATTTTGCCATCTTCAACATCTTCCTCGACTTGTACCAGCTCTGCACCCATAGATTTCGGTCCTGCAAGTTCCACAAACATATTGGCTGATCTGATACGCTCCCCCTCGTACATGGGGCTTACATCAACAGGTATATCTTCAAACATCCGATTCCTCCTTTATAACCGCCTTTATCTGCTTTTTAAGTTCTAAATCTTTATATTTTTCTTTGCAATCAACAATACGCACCATAACCTTAACATATTATGATTATTCAGAAACTTTATTTTAAACTCATCCCCCTTTACCCATCTTTCCAAGGAATTTAAACCATTCTTCATCTTTCATATTCGGGAATGAAGCATCTGCATTAGAATGGAAAAATTTGCAGATAGTTAAAGTTTTCAAATGAGGTGCATAATGTTTCAGGGTTGATAGTCCCTGTGAACCTATGTAATATATACATCCTAAGAAAATAACCAAGTCATACGATCCTTTACCGTCTAAACCCTTCCATTCCGGGTCTTTGAGCAAGTTTACTATTTCCACAACCCCATATGATTTTGGATTAAGTCCTTTATCATTGAATGGTTTGTATGCGTCTGCTGTTGTGACTACTGGTAGGTTCCATTTTTCTGCTATATTGGTAGCAAAGCTGAGAAGAGGTTCCTCTTTTACCAGGGGCCCTAAAATAAAAAGAGGTCTTTTAGAATTTTTTATCATGAGCTCGGCTGTTTCTGGAGTTACCAGCAAAGCCTGTTTAGGCCCTGCAATCACTGTGGGCTGATATGGTATAATTCTCTCATTTGACATTTAATCATCCCCCATTCCCATAAGAGAGGGTTCTTGAGGTATTTCTCGTGGTTCCCATCCTACTTCTTCCAGTACTTCCTTGACATCTTTTTTATAGGTTATTGGAATATCTTTTTCGTTTCGGACGAATAGATGAATATCTGGAGGTAAGCGACCATAGTACTTTTTATAGAGGTCAATATAATGATTTAATTTAATTTGACGCCCTTTACCAGTATCAGTAGGCCTTATACAAAGTTTAGAGGTCATTACAGTGGCTTCTGCCATGTTTTCTGCGGCATAGATAAGATGCTCGGGTGCAGGTTCACCATCCATTATTTTACCAGTCCTCATGTCTTTTATTTTCCATGTTTCCTTTTTGTCAGTTCTTCCCAATAACAACCGACGATATTTGGATGCGTGAGGTCCTACAACTGCTGGTATTCCCCATCGGTTTACACCGGTAGCAATAGCTGCTGCTTTTTGACTGTATGCACCCCAAGCCACTCCACAAGCTCCTACCCTATTCAAAATATAATCTGCTATTTCCTCGAAATTTCCTTCCAATGGTTTTCTGGCAAATATGTTAGCTATTTTTATGCAAGCTCCAGATATATGGGCGTTTGAAACACAGGATCCAATATTGAGTAATCCTCTAGAATCGAAATCTCCACTATATTTTTCATATAAAGTCTTTCCGTCTTCATCATGGTATTCGCCAATGGACATGGCTCCACATCCAGTGGCTACTACAATATAGTTCCGTTCTAAAAATTCTTTAGCCATTTCAGCAACTTCTTTACCACCATCAGGATAATTTGAACAACCGACAATTGCGATAACTCCAGGAATGTCACCTAAAACTAGTGGAGCACCTACACGCCTTACTTCAACATCTTGTACTGGACCTCTTCCTGCACGGATGTTAAATTTCTCAGTCTTGGCTGATCTTTCCCCTACCTTAGCCAACATGGACATGAGGGGAAGTTCCCTTTCACATTCTTGTTCACATCTGCCACAGGAGTAACAAACATCATTCAAGTAAAGTTTTTCAAATCCTGAGAAATCACCTTTTCCAGCTGCTACCACTGCTTCCATCATGGGTTTATTGTTAGGACAAACTCGGTTACACCAACCGCACTCTGTGCATTCAACCGCCATAGCCTGAACTTCATCCAGTTCAGGTAATAATTTGAGTTTTTCCCGTTCAGGGGCTAAAATTTTAGCTACTTTAACTGAAACTTCACCAACTTTCTCCGGATCAAGTATCAAAGCTCCCTCTATATCCTTATTTAAAAGTTTAGAGACGATTAAATCGGGATCTTCATCAGTCATATCTGGCAGACCCAAACACATCTTATCAGTAGTAGCAATAACTGCCGTATTTTTCTTTTGAGCTTCTTCCAGAACATCAGTACGTATACATTGCTCATCAACTATAATTACGTCTGCCACTCCACTACGGATAAATTTAAGCTGTCTTGAGAGGGGGCCGACTACTTTAGCTCGATCATTGTATCTGGATATATCTATGGCTGCACAGCAAATACCACATACCTCAAGATCCTCTTCCTGCCCTGTTTCGTCTAAATAATCCATGATATTTGAACCAGGGAGAACATTGTGCCCAATACAGAGTACCACAGGTTTCTTGCTGTCAATGGTTCCCACACCCATCTCCACCAGAGGAGCGTCACCATCCCCTTTAGGCATGTTCATGGCTACAATCTGAGCTATATCACCAACTTCACGTGCCAGATCATCCATAACACCAGAATGAAGAGCTTTTGATTCGAAATCTAGATTATTTCCTTCCTGACCAGTGTGACAAGCAGATAAAAGATGGGACAACTGTTGTTCCACATAACTCAATGTCTCTGACAAATCACGAAGGTTTTGGGGTTTTTTACCAATTAAAGTTCTGGTTATAGGGGCTTCAATGTCAATATTCAGTCCCAAATCAAGGGGATAATCTTCACCCAATTCCCCAATTAGATGGTGAAGCAGGTGCCGAGCATGACCAGCATGGGCTGCAGTTCCAATATTGCACGCTAAAAGAACTATACGAGCTTGTTGTGCTTCTGAATCTATCCCACATGCCCCTTTCTTATTTAAAAGGTCGCATTTACCGAATGTACAGAGACAACACATGTCACAGAAAGGTGCGTAAAAGGGTTCATACCTACTCAGTAGTTTCATATCCCACGATCTTAGATCAGTAACATGAGGTTTGGGAGTGGGCCCCATTGGAGTATCTGATTCTGGGATCTCTCCTTCTTTCTCAACAATATCCCCAATGGAAATTTTTATATCCTTGGATTTCCAAAAATCGTCCTTGAACTTTTTTGCTTTAGAATTTTGTTCTGGTGCCACAACTATCACCGAATTATTAATGATTTATAATGATATTTTCAGTTTGACTAATTACAATATATATATTTTGTGCATTGCTTGTCATTTCATGAAATTAACTAATACTAATTTGAAAATTATTAATAAATAAAACCATTGAATAAAGTATACTGTCTTGAATTAATAAAAAAACATCAGAGAAAGAAAAATATCAGCCAAAACAGGCACATGTCTTTAAGAATATAAAAAAGAGGATTGAAAAGATTCAAACCCTGGGTTCTAATCTTTTTATCATAAAAGCCATAAAGGCAACTATTGCCGGGAACAAGAATAAATACATTATTAAAAGCAATATCGGCGGGAGAAGTGCCCCCATAACTGTAGTAGCTGCTATTATCATAACCATAAAAATAACCGGCCCCAATATGGCTATAAACATGTAGATCATGGTGAATGAATTTAACTTCTGGGCGTAATCTTTGATTTTCATTCGCATTTCATAGGCAGTGTCATCGGCAATTACACTTAAAGTCTTAGCCAGATCCCCCCCACTGCTGAGGGTTCTGGTGATCTGATGTATGGCTCGCGTTAAACCTTCAGAATCAACCCTTTCACTCATATCCACCAGGGCTTTCTCAGTAGTTTCTCCATATTTTATCTCTTCCAGAGCTCTTGCGAATTCTTCAGATAAAGGACCGTAACCAGACATAGCCACAGAACGCATACTATCATGCAACCCTACCCCTGCCCTTAATTCAGTGGCCATTTGTCGTAAAGCATAAGGTATTTCTTTAGAAGCTGATGTAGAACGACCACCCTTCTGGATTTTTGGCAGGTAAACTATGAACATGGTCATCAAAAGAATAAGAATACCGAAAACCAGACCAATTTCAACACCGAATCCCAGCAACACCACAACAGTGAAAATAACTGCAAATCCAAGTACTCCCATAATCATAATAAGGCGAGGTTCCAGTCCCTGTTTTTCCTCTTCCTTGAGAAGTTCTTCCAGGGAAGCTTTACGGACAGCGGCCTTTGCAGATTCATCCACATCTGATTTTTCTTTTCTATCGTATTTTTGGTCAATAAGTTCACGGAATATCTCTATTTCATCTTTTTCCATTCCCATCTTTTTAATGACTTTACGAGATTGCTGATCTTTAGAGACAGATTTAGCATCTTCCAATGCACTTAAATCAGGTTTTTTTGGTTTTTTTTCTTTTTTTCGAGAAGGAAGGGTTACTTTAGGCGTTTCAACATTCCTAATCTTACTCACCGGCGCTTGGACTCCTTCACTAACTTTCTGAACTCCTCCACCAACCTTCTGGCTGGAATTTACTGTCATGTCACCGATACGATTGAAGATCTTCTTAATGCCGCCAAAGACCATTTATCTCACCAAATTTTTTTCCATTATATAAAATAATCAATATTCTATTTTTCAATGTAGTTAGTTGTCTAATTTCTTGCTATTAAATTTAATCTAATAACTATTATTCTGTGTCTTCATATCTAACCTTTTCTATATCTTATATAGAATCCTTTAAGGTGTAACATCTTTTAAAGAATTCTTTCCAGCATCTCATCAGGATCTCTATAGTAACTGTTGATACATCGCCCCACTTCATCAATGGAACGTATATTATTATCTGCAAGGTACTCTAAAACCAGTCTTCTTTTCTCTATTTCTTCTTCAAGCTCGGTTACATTAATACCGCGCATTTCAGCAATTTCACGAAGGGTTTTACTGGATATTCCCACATATTCTACTTTATCAGTGGCATTGTTCCACTCAAATACGCGGTTAAGTTGTACATTACCTTCTTCCATCCCTACAACTTCAGCAACTTCAGTTATTCTTCGAATAGATCCACCTTCAGCACGGTACATCCTGTTTTGCATTATAATGAAATCAAGTGCCGGGATCATTATATTTGGCACGTTCATTGGAGAATTTATCAAACGAGTGATAGTTTCTCTGGCTGTGTTAGAGTGAAGGGTTCCCATTCCTGAGTGCCCTGTGTTCAGGGCTGTGAATAGTGTTATGGCCTCTGCTCCACGAACCTCACCTACAATCACTCTATCAGGCCTCTGACGGAGAGAATTTTTCACTAGGGTGTCCATGGTGAGCTCCCCTTTACCTTCAATGTTAGGTGGGCGTGTTTCCATACGTAGAACGTGAGAGTGAGGTAGCTGAAGTTCCAGAGTGTCCTCAATGGTTATTATTCGCTCTTTTGGAGGCACGAATGCACCGATAGTATTCATAGTGGTTGTCTTACCTGAACCAGTACCACCCGCAATAATAGCATTACATGGTTTTACACCCAGCCCATCAGTACAAACCCAAAGAAAACTGGCCAAATGGGAAGACATTGTTTTGAAGTTTATTAAATCAACTACAGTGAGAGGGTCTTTTCTGAACTTCCTGATGGTGAGTGTGGGCCCATCAGCAGAAACAGGAGGTAATGTAGCATTTACCCTGGAACCATCCTTGAGACGAGCATCCAGTATAGGAGTTTGCTGATCTATTCGACGGTTGACCTGCCTGGCAATAACATCGATTATAGACCTTATATCATCATCATTATCAAAGACAACGTTGGTAACCATCATCCCTATCTTACGATGATAAACAAATACATTGCTTCCAGAACCAATAACCATTATCTCTTCTAAATCATCGTCCTTAATCATGGGATCTAATTTTCCATATCCCAACATAACCTGCGATATTTGAGTAGCCAGCCTTTCAACATCTCGAACTCCTCTGTTTCTGAGGAATTGTTTTACTTCTCCAATAAATGATTCCTCATTAATGTTAAATTCTTCACCTTGTGAAACTGCTACTTCCACCAGTTTCTCACGGACTTCATTGAAAATCTGGGTTTCTTTATCCGAAAAATGAGGAACACTTACATTATAACGAGGTACTAACCCTTCCTCGATTATTTCCGCCTGGAAAGTTTTCGATTTCTTTTTAACTTTTTTAGGTTTAGGTCTTTTGCGACGTTCCTTTTCATCCAATAACTTGTCTAAACTAAAATCATCTTCGCTCTCTTCTTCTTCTGGGATTATAGGCTTCTTTTCTTCAGGAGGTGAAGGGTAATCTTCTTCAACTACTTCTTCTTTAACAACACCCTCAGCCTCAGCCTCAGCCTCGTCATCAGACCCAAATTCTCCCAGAAGGTCTTTGAGTATTTCCTTGCGTTTGTCTTTCATTGTCTCACAAACAATATCAATCTCTATATTATCTTAATGTTATTTATGTAGCATAACAAATATTTAAGCATATGGACATAAAGTGCAGATGCAAGCGGGAGTGTATAAAACCACCGGATGAAATCTTAGAAAAAATAGAATCCAGATATATTCCCTGTGAAAACTGCCAAGAATTGAGATTAAAAAAATTCAAACCATTGGTTGAACAACTGAATGCAGATAATAAAATCGATGCTAATTGGGGAAAATGTCAATGTGGTCGTAGACACCTTGACTTGGTTGTGGCCCACATCCTAACCATTATGCAGGAAGAAGGTCTGAAGGATAAAAAAGCCACACTCAGAGAAGCCTGTGTTCCACTCATAACTCCCGCATATCCACTAAAAAATATACCATATCTTCCCGAAAACAGTTTAATTATTTTATCTTCAGAAATTGATGCAAAATGTGCAAATAGAGTACTAAATGAAGTTCCTGAAGTTAAAGGAGTTCTTAAAGGAAATATTAAAAAAACAGTTGGAATAAAAGACTCCAAATCACATCCTCAAATATATGAACTTCTTGCTGGTTGTGATATGCGTTCTGATATGGTTCAAACCCCCTTTGGCCCTATATTCATCTACAAATACCAGGGAGAAATACACGTAGAATTCCCTAAACCCTTATCCCCCAAAATCTCAAAATTAAAAAAGGTTATGGATAAATATGAGGACCCAATAATTCTGGACTGCACATGCGGTCCTGGAACCCTGGGAATAGCTGCTCTCAAAGGAGGGGCCAGAAGAGTGGTATTTAATGACATATGGTATCCTGCTACTTACATAACCTCACTTAATCTTGAAATTAATGGATTTCCTCTGAAATTATCGGACCGTAAGGAGGGGCTAGTGTCCACAGGCAAATTTTGGGATGTTTATTGTTTAGATGTAAAGGAATTAGGATCTACTTTAAATGAAAAATTTGATATTTGTCTTGTGGATACATTTCCGGGTGTTGATACTAAATACATTGAAGCATCTATCCAGGATATCTGTAGGGAAATAGTAATAATATAACTATATTGCAGATTTGAACAAAAAAGACCATAATCATGTTATTACAACTAAAACCTATTTTAAACCACTATTTTTATTTAAAAAATACCTGTGTAAACCAAAATGGCAGGCACAATAAGAACACCCATCAAGTGAGACTTATTAATATCAAGGTAATGAGGAAGTAATCCCATTGAGATTGCTGTTATGTAAATCAAGAGAATAAAAATCAAATTTGCACTTTCCATAAATCCAAAAAGGACAACTAAAAAACTCATAAAACAAATAACAAACCAGGTAATCTTTTCATAGTTTATTTCTTGCATTGAATGACTGAAAAAGTCTCCTATTTTTATACAAAGCACCAATGAAATGGATACCGCCGTGATTGCTGAAAAAATCATTATTAAAAGATGATTAAAATCCAATCCTTGCAATATCTGGTTTATGTATACTGCTATTCCACTACGAGGATTACCTATAATGTAAATTGCTATAAGTGAAAAAAGAGCATCAGATGCATTAACACCACTCATAGCCACTAAAAATCCCTCCCTTTCCCTCCCTCTGTCGGAAGCACCACTCAACTCTTGGGCAAGAAGGCTTCCCTGGGCAGGCCCCATACCAGGTAAGAATCCAAGGATACTACCTGCAATTCCTCCTGCAAATATGCTCCTAAGGATATCTTCGTCAAGTTCAAGCCGGTGATGCTCATTTTGTTCAGGCATTACAGATTTCTCCGAAAGACTGTATAAAAGAGTGCTTACACCAAAAAGACCTGAAAAAATACATAATAAAGAAACACTTGAAGAAAGAGGAGAATTAAGAGCTGTCCAGCCCATAATTCCTGAAAAAAGAAACAAAATAGAAGACCAGATTAAAGATTTAAAATCTCGGCTTAAACGATAAATCATGTAAACAACTGTTACAGATAAAATAATCCAGATAAAAGGTTTCAGAAAACCATATAGAACAGGTAATCCCACCATAAAGACGGGAAGTAGAATGATAGTTACGATCATGGCCCCAAAACCACCAATAGAAACCAGCCTTATGGCTTCTTTTCCTCGGCCCTGGAGTAAAAGATAATGGCCCGGCATTACTGACAGGACAGTTCCTTCTTCTGGAACGCCCAAAAACATGGAGGGAATAAATTCCAGTAAGGCATGGGAGATAGACATTGAAAGCAAGAATACTGCCAAAACTTCAGGAGGATATGAATATAAAAGAAACGGCGATACAGAAAAAACAAATGCTCCTGCTGTGTTTACATGAATTCCCGGAATTAAACCAGTTATTACACCACCAAAAACCCCAATTATACATGCCAGTATGAGATCAAACAATGAAATTCACTACCACTCTTTTTATTAATAATATTAAAAAAAGTATTAATATATTTATCTAAAAATCAGCCCTCATCAAATAAAACAATTATTAAATAAATCAGAATAAAAAACCTAAAACTTGTTAAGAACAAAAATATGCCTTAAAAAAATAGTTTAAACGAATTTAAAAACATTAAAATAAAAAATAGATTAAAAAAGGAAAATTAAGGATCTTTCATTTCTTACATTAATCGGCGTACATCCACAACTTCAACACTAGCAACATCATCGATCTGAGCGAGGATTTCCTCTGCCTTCTCAGTTCCGCCTTCAGCATCATCAACTACCACTATTACATTAAGGGCTACCAGGCCAAAAGCTATAGGTTCGTCCTCAATTTTGTGTAGTTCAGTTCCTTCTGGTATTGATTTTTCAACATTCTCTTTAACCCGAGCCAGATCCACTTCCGGACTTTCGGGCATTAATTTAATGGTTGCAACTACTTCTCCCATAATGAGTCCTCCATTTCATGCATATAATAATTAATCATTCTTAATTCAATATAAATGAGTTAATAAACTGATGCTTCCCATATTTGAATAGTAACTCATTTTTATTGATTAGTCAATTATAAAATTAGATTTTTTAGGGATAAATGACTTTAATAATTTATGGGCCTTTAAATCCGCATTTGCACTCGTAAAGGTGGCCAAATGTTCGGCATTTCTGACATCTGTATAATATTTCTTCACATTCTGGACATTCAAACTTTACATAAGTCTCAACTGGCGATATTTCTTGTTTACATGATGTACATTCGATTTTTTCCATCTAATCTCCTCCAATAAACGTGCTTATAGAGCTTTGACCATCCAATATGGATAGAACCCTCTCGGGATATTTTCCATTTACAACATAGGAGCTGGTTTTATATTTAAGTAAAAGCTCCGCAAAGCTCTCATCTAGTGATGTTTCACCAAAATTTAGAAGTTTTTTTGCACTTATATCCTTTATGAATCGTGCACCATCTTCCGATGGGCTATGAGTGTATATACCATCTACATTGGTTGCTATTAATAGTTTCGCATTCAAAAGTTGTGATATATACAGTGAAATAGAATCGGAAGTTACCCTCCAAGAGTGTTCCAGAGGGTCCAGATCTTCAAGTAGCAATGATGGAAGTAGCACAGGGAGATCATCCTGTTCTAAAACAATTTTAGCTTCATCCAAAGACCTGACAGCCTCCGAATTTTTAACTTTATCCGCCAGGAGCATTCCCAACATATCCATACATAGGATGGCAGTTTGGTGTCCTGCAGTAGGGGATAAATCTATTTCGTGGTGATAGGCACGGATCTGGTTAGCCAGAGCTCCTCCACCACATATTATCATAACATCATGCCCCACCAGTTTTCGGGCCAGGTTTATGGAGTATTCTGGGAAAAGGCTCCCACCAATTTTAACCACCCATTCCATGTGATCAACCTAAAAATAATTGAATATGACCTAAAATAGTCTTATTATTTGAGTAGCTTAAGATCCTGGGTTATTTTATCTATTCTTTCATCCTTATCTGGACCTATTCCCAGGCAGGTTACTGTTGAAGGGGGCAGTTCTGTATGACCTGCATCTTGAACTAAAAAACTGGGAATTTCTGCAGCTTTGACCAGTTCATATATTTCAAAAAGTTCTTCCTGGCTCTTAACCTGCACCACTACCTTCTTACCTCCTTCTAACTCCCATTCTCGGATTTTTCTTTCATCTGCTTTTTTATAAGCCCCTAAACTTCCATGACATGCTTGGGCTGCTAATTTACCTTTACTCATTCCCAGGTCAGCCCGCATAATAATTACTTGTTTCATTTTTCTCCACCAAATCAAAAAAAAGGCATCTTCTTGAATCTATATGAAGATTATGTAAATTAATTGAATTAAATTTACATCCTTTAAAAATTATACATCTATGAACTTAATTTTCGAATTAAACTATAAAACACTACCTAATCTAAATTGATTTTATAAGCTTGATTATAAGAAAATATATCACATTTATTTTCTAAGTCTTTTACCAACCCTTTCCACATCAACTGAATAAACTTCCATTCCGGGAATAACAACTCTTACCACAGGAATATCAATTTCTGGCCGGGTAAGATCAGTGAATAAAACTTGATCAAACCCACAATCTGAGAGAAGTTTTAGTGAAGTTTCTATATCCTCTTTAAATGACTTTTTAGACATATTCTCAATATCAGAAATCTCAACAACACCCTTTGATTCTCCGAACCAGTGCTTGTTAATTCTTTTCATGCGTTGATAACCTGCCTTGCGCATGAAAACTGCCCTTGTAGTGTCTTCTCGTGTCCCATGAATCTGGGTCGCCCTGCTCTGAGCCACCTCAGTCAAAGCCCTAATAGCTGCAATTTCAGGGTCAAGATGCGTTCCCACTCCCAATGTTAGGAGAGCAGGATCTTTTAAAACCGTGTCATCAGAGACAGCAGCCATGGTAGGTATTTTCACATCAGCAGTGAGATCCACCAGTTTAATATCTACACCCGCCTTGTGAAATTTGTCCAGAACACCCCTAATTAGCGGATTTTCTGTGTTTTCACAGTTAACTTCCATTTTTGGCTGGTGCAGGGCTTCGAAAATACTCCAGGCATCCCTTTCCACCACTTCTGTTATTCCATGAAAAACTGCTTCTTCTATGACATTACCTGATGCCAGGCCATTGGTATTGGATTTGAAAAGAGATTGATCTTTAACTGGATTGTACGGATGGTAAACCGCATTAGATGGTAGCAAACATTCCTCATCGTTGGCAGCATTAACTGCTTTAATCCAACTTATGTCCTTATTCTCAAAATTGGAACTGTTTGCAGGTAATATTAATGATCTGGGATCTATGGCACCTTCAATCTCTGCAAAAGAACCTAACAATGTCTTCTCATTATCAGTTTCCTGTTGTTCAGCAGAATATCTCTCAAAGGCCTCCATCATTGCCGAAGCCTTTGCCTGCGGTTTACTGGCCCCTTTTCCAGCGTAGATGCTGACTGCCCCCTCTGCAGCCCCCGGCCGGATAGCAGAATAAACAGGAATGCCTATGCGATCCAGATGGGTGATTTCAGCAATTCTGGTAACTCCTACAACCCTAAGTTTACCTTCCACCTTTTCTATGGTTTCCTCAGGATTACGACACCTGTGGGTGCCTCCAAAATATTTAACCGGGATGTCTGTAAACATTTTAATCCTTAAATCTGTCTTCTTTTAGAGTTTCATTAAACCATGAAGTTTTAAGTCAAAAAAGGGATAATATAAGGGTAAGCCACCATTATCAATGCCATTCCTGTTGTGATTACCCATATTACAGGATTCCACTTTAGAACCTTTGCCCCATCTAAAATAAATATTGGAAGCAAGTTGAAAAAGGCCAAAAAACTGTTAACAGTAAATCCAAGACTGCAGATAATTGATAATATTGGTGAAAATGTTAGGAGACTAGAAAGAACAAAGAATATTACAGCCAGTCCTATGTTAGTTAATGGTCCTGCTATGGATATCTTTCCGTTTTCTTCAGGAGATATATTTTGCCCATAAATGTATACCGCTCCAGGAGCAGCAAAAACCACCCCAATTGCGGCCGATATTATGGCTATTACCAATCCTTCGACCCAAAGTCTGTACTCTGCATAAAAACCATATTTGATTGCTACAAATTTGTGTGCCAGCTCATGAAACACAAACCCCAATCCCACAGAAATCATTGTCACAGGGATAAGAGATATAAAGTTTATCTGATTGCTACTACTGAAAACATAAGCAAAAACCACTGAAATGACCAGCATGGAGATTACTATGTCCCTAATCTCATGGGATGTAAAGTGTACCATAATATATTAAAGAACCTCTACTCACTTATAAATAATTTCCCTCAATTATTAATCTCATATAACATGAAGCCTATGAATTTTAAGTATATTTAATGTGTATTTCATCTTGAGATTAGAAAATGATTATTAGTTTGGTTATTTTCTTTTTGTTAAAGGGATTATCACTTCCAACAGCTTAAAATAAAAAAAATTTAGAATCAATACACAACAAAAAAAAATTAAAGAACCATTATTATAAAGTTACAATGAGTTCGAAGATTCACATGAAAACCGAGGAAATAATAGAAAAGATGAACCAGGATGAAATGGAATCATTATTTATCCTCAAACCAGAGAATATTGCATATGTTACTGGTTTTAAGCCTTCTAGCACCGCAGTCTTAATCATGAAAGACGAACCACTACTTTTTGCCGCGAAATTAGACATGGAAGCAGCCCAAGCCCAATCTTGTGTGCCCGTAGAAGAGTTTAAATCTCTTGAAGAGCTTAAAAATAAATTCAAGGAAAATTTAAAAGGCACAATGGGTATAGAAAATTCTATGACTGTTGGAACCTATAAAAAAGTATGTGAAGACTTTAAAACCGCACCTAATGATATTATTGAAAGATTAAGGGCGTCCAAGTCAAAAAGTGAGATCATTAAAATTAAAGAAGCTATTAGGATTGCAGAGGAGTCCTTTAAAAAGATTGATCCCTCACACTTTTCAGGTAGTGAGGATGAATTAGCTGCAGAACTGGAGTACGAAATGCGAAAAGCAGGTTCTGTGCAAACACCCTTTGAAACAATTGTAGCCTCAGGATATAGATCAAGCAATCCCCACGGTTCTTCATCATATAAAAGGTTGAAAAATCCCTTAATAATAGATTGGGGTGCTTATTACCAGAATTACGCTTCAGACATTACCCGTAGCATTATTAAAAACAAAGAAGAGGAAGAAATCCTTTCTATACTTATAGATGCTCAAAAAGAAGCAATAAAAGTTATCAAACCAGGAATTAAAGCATCACATGTAGACGAAGTAGCCAGAAGTGTAATTAAAGAATATGGATATGGCGAGTATTTTTTACATTCCACCGGACATGGAGTAGGATTAGAAGTTCATGAAAAACCATCATTATCTATTAAAAGTGATGAAAACTTGGAAAAGGGAATGGTAGTCACTGTTGAACCTGGAATATATCTGGAAGGGAAATTTGGTTTGAGAGTTGAGGATATGATCCTAATAAAAAACCGGGGAAAAATTTTAACTAATTTACCCAGAAAATCTTTTTTTAAAGATTAAATATTTTCAATTAGTGCACAGCAACATAACTCATCATAAAACTAATATTTATAATGTGCAGAGGATGAAATTAGGTAAAATAATATATACTTCTTTTATATATAAACAATAATTAATATATAATGAAATTATATTATCTGTCATTACATTATAGGTGAAAAAATGGCTCTAATACCCTCTGCACTGTCACCATTAGCCAATAGTATTGATCGTATTTTTCCAGATAAATGGATGATTCGTTTACAGGAAACCCTTATTCGTTCTGGAATGTATGTTAAGGCATCTGATCTCATTACCCTGCTTGTAGGTGTGGGAATTCTTATGGGGTGTGTTCTCACAGTAGCATTTCTCGCGTTGGGTCAAAATCCAGTAATAGCTTTCATTCTTGGTTTAATCGCCCCTACTGTATTAATATTCGCTTATATATTTTTCATGATGGAACGCAGGATTGACGCCATTGAACAGGGCACTCCTGACTTTTTAAGACAGATATCATCATTATTACGCTCAGGAATAGGTGTTGAAACAGCCATGGAGGATATCTCCAAACATGGAGAGGGTCCTTTAACCGATGAACTAAAACGGGCAGTAATTGAGATAAAAATAGGAAGCACCTTTGAAGACGCCCTTTTAGGAATGAGTGAACGTCTGAAGTCTAAAACACTCGACAGGACATTTAGAATGATCATAGAGGGTAGAAGAGTCGGTGGTAGTCTTGCAGATGTTATTGAAACAGTAGCCGAGGATTTAAGAGCTGTTCTAGCGTTGCAGAGAGAGAGAAGAGCCAACGTCATGATGTCAGTGATGTTTCTTTTAATCGCTGCTGTAATCGCAGCCCCCTTTGCATTGGGGATGATAATGGCATATGCCGGCTTCATTGAATCCGCTGGAAAACCCAATCCCCTTGCAGGTGCTGCTGAAACAAGTGCCTTTGGATATATAATCATTCACTCTGTAATTGCAGGGATTTTAATGGGTATCGTTTTATATGGGAGTCCAAGAAAAGGAGTTAAATTCTCATTATTGCTGGCTCCACTAGCTACTGGAATATTTTGGGTTATGGGACTTGTTGCACCAATGATACTTGGAATATAAATTACGGATTTCATGGGAGTGATAGATATGGGAATAATGGAAGATGAAACAGCTCAGACTTCTGCTGAATTTGTATTGATATTTGGGGGCATAATGGTTTTAGTAATAATAGCACTCATTGTGTATCAAAATTATGTTCAGGACATGGGTGCCCAACTTAATAACAGTAGTGATTTACAAAACATTTCAGATCAGCTCCAAGAGATAAATTCGGCCCTAAACTAACCTAAAAATCTAACAGATTGTTAAACAGGGCTATTTATAAATTTTTTTAAAATAAATACTGTTAATATGGGACTTGATTAAAAATAATTATACCTACACTTATTTTTTATTTGTTACTCTATTCAATTTGGGTGATACCATGAAAATGTTCATTAATGGACAGCGTGTTGATAAGAAAGACCAGATAGAAGTTATAAACCCCTTCAACAATGAAATTGTGGATTGTGTCCCATTAGGAGATATTTCTGATGCTAAGAATGCTATCAATGCTGCATTTAAAGCAAAAAAATCCATGAAAGATCTGTCTTCCCGTAAGTTGTCCCGCATACTGTATGATATCCACCAAGAACTTGAGGAAAAATCTAAGGAATTATCAGAACTCATTTGCCTTGAAACAGGAAAACCAATTAAAGATTCTAAAATGGAAATGGAAAGATCCCTACAAACATTACTTATGGCTGCAGAGGAATCAAAACGAATTTATGGAGAAACTATTCCCATGGATGCTGCCATAGCCGGTAAAAGTGTTTTTGGTTTTACAATGAAGATTCCTTTGGGAGTTGTTGCAGCAATAACTCCTTTTAACTATCCTGTTAATCTGGCTATTCATAAATTGGCACCTGCTCTTGCAGCTAAGAATACTGTGGTTTTTAAACCATCAGTTAAAGCTCCTTTGTCTGCTTTGAAGCTGGCAGAGATCATGGGGAGGCATCTTCCTGAAGGAGCAGTGAATGCCATAACTGGTAGTTCTAATGTTCTGGGGGAAGAAATGATTACCAGTCCCCTGATAAGTAAAATATCTTTCACTGGAAGTGTTTCCACCGGCCTTTCCATTGCCAAAAAAGCTGGGATGAAAAAGTTAACACTAGAATTAGGTGGAAATGATCCTCTAATAGTTATGGATGATGCCAATTTGGATGCCGCTGTAACAGCAGCAGTGGGTGGTTCCTATCTCAATGCAGGACAGGTTTGTATCGCAGTGAAACGTATCATACTTCACGATGGTATAGCCGACCAGTTTGTAGAACAGCTTGTATCCCAAACAAAAAAACTTAAGATGGGAGATCCTATGGACCCGAAAACAGATATTGGTCCGTTAATTGGTGAAAACTCCGCTATCATGGTGGAAAAAGTTGTTAATGATGCTATAAATAATGGAGCTCAACTTCTTTGCGGTGGTAACCGAAAGGGTGCATTTTACGAACCTACTGTACTTGATAACGTACAACCAGGGATGGAATTAGTTCAAAATGAAACTTTCGGCCCAATATCACCCATTATAAGGGTTAAAACATTAGAAGAAGCTATTGAAGTTTCAAACAATACTCCCTTTGGATTACAAGCAGGTGTTTTTACAGAAAGTATAGAAAAAGCCAAAAAAGCAGTAAAGGGAATCGAAACGGGTTCTGTGCTCATTAATAAACAACCCACATTTAGAACAGACAATATGCCTTTCGGAGGATTTAAAATGAGTGGGATTGGAAAAGAAGGAGTTAAATATGCTGTCGAAGATATGACCCGTAGTAAACTCGTGGTTATCGGTTGAAAAATTCTTATTAAACCTTTAAAAATGCTCCTACAAGATTTCTGGCTTCTTTGAATGCATCGAGAGGAATCCCTTGAGGAAGTTTCCCTAAATCCCCTTTTACATCCTTTAAAATACCTTCACCAGCACCTAAAAACATTCCTTCACTGGTTATGCCCATAAAAACTTCTGGGGGAAGCAAAGCAACCGCCACTTGATTTTGTTCTTTAACTTCCAAGTCATTGGTTACCACAGTGATGGCTCGTTCCTGTAAGTTCACATTGCACACCAAGAGTTTATCAGCCTTAGGGTGTTTAGAAACACTTAGTATTTCTCCTTTTTTTATATCAATACCTATGACTGGATCTTTTATTTCCCCTAAATTAAGACGGGACTGTAGACCAGAAATAGTGTTGAGAAAAAATTTTATTTTAGCTAAAGCCTCTTCCAGCTTTTCTTTCTCATCACGATTAGCTAGTTCCAGGAATTGCTTGTACCATAACTCTCCCCCTAATGCATCTAATATTTCATTTCCCTGTTCCTCTAAGAAAGTCAATTGTGGAGTTTCTGCCAATTCAGACGGCGAGATGTAGGAATAGTATAGGGTCTGAATCTCCGATTTCATCTTACCTGCTGCTTGTAAGACCTTTTTTTTATTCCATTTACCCTTCAGGTTAGCCCCATCAATTGTTTTCAGGAATAGTTCAACTGATTTTTCTGCTACCAAGAGCCTGTAATCTTTGCTTGTATCCCACATTCTAGCACCAGACCATAAATTACAATAATCATTATAAACCAACTTGACATCTCAAATCATTGCAACGTTTCATTAGTTTTATACATTCACTCCTGTTTATGCCTATACACTTTATCTTTAGATTATTATTAAAACTATTGAAAAACCTACTTGATTTACCGGTGCTACCCTAAATTTCTGGTTACAATAACCTCTTCTTTCGAAATCTTTAAGTACAGGGAAGGTTTTAATTTAATTTAGTTAATGGTACCCCCTGAGATGAATGTGGATGAGTTTCAAAAGACCCAGGGTATTGCCAAAAAATGAGAGGTGGAAATATGGTGGAATTAACTAATCTATATAACTTAGATGTATACACCACCCGCGGAAAGTACGTGGGACGCATTCAGGACGTAATATTAAACATTAAAAAAGGAAGGGTTTCAACCCTAAAAGCCGTTGCCATGAATCCTGACAAAAAAACCGTTGGTATTAAAGATGTTATAACAAAAAGCATAAGAATAGTGCCGGAGGGGGACGAAATTAGGCCCTTAAAAGAGGAAGGAACTGTGGAAATACCATATGATAGGGTTCAGGCAGTGGGGGATATTTTATTAATTAGTCCAGAGATTAAGGAATCCAGTGCACCTGCCAGCGCGGAGACTTAGATGAAAGTTGGCATCCTGGGATGCGGCGCCATAGCTAATATCATTACGAATTTTGCCCGAGAAGGGAAGCTTGGCGTTGAAATAAAATTTTTTTATGATCGTGACATGGAAAGAGCCGAAAACCTGGCCTCACAAGTTGATGGAAGGGTGGTTCTGGACATGAAAGACATGCTCAACCATGTTGACATGGTAATTGAAGCGGCTTCACCCAAATCAGTGGAAGAAATGGTTCCCACCATTCTTAAAGAAGGTAAAGATGTTATGATTATGAGTGTAGGGGGCCTTATAAATCCTGAAACTAGATTAAAACTAGAAAAACTAGCAAAAGAAAATAAATGCAGGATATACGCTCCTTCCGGAGCCATAGTAGGATTAGATGGGATTAAAGCTGCGTCTTTAGGTAAAATTCAGCGAGTAACCCTGGTAACTAGGAAACCACCTCGTTCCTTAGGGATTACCACTGAAAAAGAAAAAATATTATACCAGGGAAAAGCCACCGAAGCAGTTAAAAAGTTCCCATTAAACATCAACGTTGCCGCAACTGTCAGTATGGCTGCTGACCAAGAAATCGAGGTTAAAATCATTGCTGACCCCCACGTTGATCGGAATATGCATGAAGTGGAAGTAGTGGGAGATTTTGGAGAATTCCACACCACAACCAGTAACATTAGATGTTCTATGAATCCTAAAACAAGTGTTTTGGCAGCTTACTCTGCCATTAAACTACTAAACAGTTTAAATGAAAATTTCCTGGTGGGTACGTAAATCAAACCTATTTTTTGAGGGGACAATAATATATAGTAATATAATATAAACCCACCAAGTTCAAGAAATTTTATCTGCTATTATATCTCTAATCTAATACATTCATTATTATATTTATTATACAATATCCAATTAATCATCCATTGTTATTTACTGGAATAATAATCAGAACTATTATTATTTCTTGTAACTTTCCTTAAAACTATTAAAAAAAATGAACATCTGCTGATTATATGAAAGAATGTGAAATATTTTCCAGTTTAAAAGTTCCCTGCACTTCAAATATCGTGGTAAGACTTGATGGCAGGAATTTCTCCCAATTATCCCGTAAACTGGAGTTTGAAAAACCTTATGACATAGAATTTGTCGAAATTCTTTCAGAAGCATCTTACAAACTTTTCATGGAATTTAATCCCCGATTTTTATACACTTTTTCTGATGAAGTTAGTTTACTCCTTGGGAATGTGCCTTTTGGGGGGAGGGTAGAAAAAATCGATTCTGTTATGGCCAGTTTCCTTAGTGGAGCATTTACACGAGAAATTATGGGAAAAGATAAATACGCTGAAATTTTTAGAGGAATTAAACCTGTTTCATTTGATTCCAGGTTGATTCCACTATCAAATAAGGGTGTTATTGCATATTTCCAGGAAAGACAAATGGAAGCCTGGAGAAACTGTTTAAATGGATACTCATATTGGACACTCAGGAAGGAACATTCCAGAACTGAAACTATGGAAATCCTGCATAAAAAGAAAAGCGAACAGTTACATGATCTCCTTTTCTCCAATAACATTAATCTGGCCATGATGCCAGCGTGGCAGAGAAGAGGAATCGGTTTATACAAAAAAAAGATAAAAATTGAGGGGTGGAATCCTTTAACTAAAGAAAATGTCAAATCGGAACGGAAAAAAATCACCATAGATTGGGAGCTGCCCCGTTTTGATAAAGAGTTTTTTCATGAAAAATCACTGCTTGAATAAGTTCTTACCAAATCAACATCAACTTATGTTCAATATATAAATCTCAATTAATTATTTTGTATAAATGATACTTATTAGACAATTAATATCTAATTGATCCTATGAATGAAAAGAATAGCTGGATTAACAAATTGATTGGTATATTCCTGGGAAATCAGGAAAAAAAATTCCATGAGATCATTATCGAAAGAGAGGTTGTGGAAGAGATAATCCAAATAGCCAGACAGTCCCATCCTCTTGAATTTATGGCTATGTTGGAAGGAAACGTCAGTGCAGGAATTTTGAGGATAAATGGGCTTGTTTTTGTACCTGGTGAAACATCAAATCAGGGGGCAGTTATGAAATTGTTTATGATGCCCATGATCACTGGCACGGTGGGTTCAGTTCACAGTCATCCCATCCCCAATGCTACGCCTTCTTCTGAGGATCTACATTTCTTTGCCAAAAATGGTCTATTTCATTTAATAATCGCCGACCCCTACATTGAAGAAAGTATAGTGGGATATGATACTTTTGGAGATGTAATTAAATATAAAATAGATTGAAATCATTTATTCAAAAAAAAGAAGATATGGAAGAATGGCAAAAAGAAATTAAAAAAATATTTCTTACTGGCTTTTTATTATCAAAGTTCAACTGCTACGGCATCATAAACATTCGAAAGAGCTTTAATATCATCTTCAACCTCTTTGGAAACCTTTTGATCAACTTTTAACACCATAACTGCTTCTCCACCAGGGGTTTGCCTTCCAACCTGCATTTTAGCTATGTTGATATTGTGTTCGCCTAATTTAACCCCTATAGACCCTATTATCCCTGGAATATCTTTGTATCGTGCTATGATCATGGTTCCCTCAGTCTTCACGTTTACCTGGTAACCATTGATCCTGACAATTTTGGGTTCCCTACCTAAGAATCCCTCCACACTGATTTGGTTACTTTCCGATTTCACTTCGATACTAATAAGGTTCTTGTAACCCTTAGCATCAGTTCGTTTACCTTCGGTGATTATAACACCCCTATTTTCAGCAACAGCAGGAGCGTTAACCAGGTTAACTGGTTCAGTGAGTATGGGGTTTAGTATTTCCTGGAGCAGTATGCGAGTTATTATGTCATGTTTTTGAATTTCAGCAAGTTCACCACAGTAGGTCACTTCTAATTCATTAATGTTACCCTGAGCAGTTTGTATAATGAATTTACCCAGTTTTTCTGCCAGACGGAAGTAAGGTTTGATGATTTGGAAAGTTTCAGGATCCATAACCGGCATATTAATAACATTTCGTGGAGAATCTCCTTTAAATACCTTTTTTATCTCCTTAGCCACAATTATAGCAGCGTCACGCTGGGCTTCTGAAGTTGAGGCAGCAATATGTGGAGTTAGAACAACATTTTCAAGTTCAAATAGCGAACTTCCAACAGGCGGTTCCCTCTCAAATACGTCCAGAGCAGCCCCCCTTATTTTGTTTTTAGAGAGTGCTTCATACAGATCATCCTCGTTGATTATTCCGCCTCTCGCACAATTAACAATTAGTGCGTTTTCATTCATCAATTCAAATTCAGGCATGGATATGAGGTGTTTAGTTTCAGGAGTTAAGGGCACGTGGATAGTGATGACATCAGCACTTTTTAAGAGTGTTTCTAAGTCCACTACCTCCACTCCCAGTTCAGATGCTGCTTCAGGAGTAATATAAGGATCATAGACTATAATATCCATACCAAATGCCTTGGCCCGGATGACCACTTGACTACCTATACGGCCCATTCCCACTATGCCCATGGTTTTACCATTGAGTTCCATTCCCATGAATTGGCTTTTCTCCCATTTACCATCCTTAACAGAACTATCAGCAATTGATATCTTACGAGACAGGGATAAAATAAGCCCCATAGTGTGTTCGGCAACGGTTATAGAAGTTGATTCTGGTGCGTTAACCACCATTATCCCTCGTTCGGTGGCTGCTTCCACATCTACATTATCCACACCCACTCCGGCCCTTGCAATAATTTTAAGGTTAGATGCGGCTTCAATAACCTCTCTGGTAACTTTAGTCCTGCTTCGGACTATGATAGCATTAAAGTCTTTTATATCATTTACCAGCTCTTCTGGAGTGATATCTGTTCGCGCAATAACTTCTGCGACCTCTTCTAATTCTTCAATTCCCTTCTGGTTTATCTGATCAGCAATAAGTACCTTCATAATATCCACATTATCCATTTTTTTTACCAGTCCTTTATGTCCAGTCAATTCTCTTTATTTATTCTATAAGTGATATAGATTTAAATCTGTTGTGAATAACCACTCTCAAGATAAAATTTTTTTGAAGTAATAAATTAACTGGGTAACAATATATAATTATTTGAATGTCATTACTAGAAATACAATATTAAATTGACAACGATCCTCTATTGTATTATTTTTATTGGAATAATAGCTATTTACAGGAAAATTTATAATAGTAATAGTCATTAATTGTTTTTTGAAAGAATATTATAGCTTTAATCTACTAAAGAAAATAAATTTATATCCTGGAATTACTATGAATAAATAACAATAATTGATAAATTGAATTTTTGTGAAAAGTATATTTGATAAACAAATAGATTTGGAGGTTTGATCATGGTCTCAGTGGATGAATTCATAATTGTAAGCTCTAACTATGTACCTGGATATGAGATTACAGAAACTAAAGGTTTTGTATATGGACTTACAGTCCGTAGCAGAGGCGTGGGTGGACAGATAGGTGCAGGAATACGTTCCATGTTTGGGGGAGAAATTAAGGAGTATGTAAGCATGATGGAAGAAACCAGGGACGAAGCCCTCTATCGAGCCATTGATCATGCCAGAGCAATGGGTGCTAATGCCATAATAAGTGCTCGGTATGATTCTAATGATATTTCAGACATCATGCAGGAAATATTGGTTTTCGGAACTGCAGTGGTAGCCCATAAAGTTGAATAAATTTATTCAAAAATCATATTTGATTTAAATGTTACAAGGTTACATTGAAATTGATGGGCACAAATTGCCACGTACCTTACTGGGAACTTCCCCATTTGTAGGAGCATCCCAGTTCGGACACCGGGCCCGACTTTACATTTTAGATCTGTATCGGAAACCTGAAGCCATGGCCAGAATTATGATTAAATCTTACCAGTTGGGGGTTAGAGGGATACAACTTTTACCTTATCCCCCTGTGGTTGAATCCCTTAAAATGGCAAGTGATGAAGGCTGTCCCCTGGATATTGTGGGAACAGTCCGTCTACAGGAAGCAAATGATGATCTGAAACTTTTTTCCAATTTAGGTGCCAAGGCCATCATGCTACATGCAGACATTACAGATAGGGAAAACTGGGATTATATAGGTAAAAAATTGGATGAAATAAATGATACCGGGGCCATTTCCGGCCTGGTAACTCATATGCCATTCAAAACAACCAAAAAAATCATAGAATCACCCATTGGGAATGATTTCCAACTTTACATGGTACCTGTCAATCGTTTGGGATATTTGATGGATTGTGATACCCACGGTCCAGATGAAAGGGAACATTTCAGGGAAATGATACATGAACTGGGTAAAACAGTTATTGCCAAGAAAGTGCTTGCTGCTGGTATAATGACTCCAGATGATGCCTTTGATTATCTAAAAAAACTGGATTATGTGGATATGGTGGCACTGGGAATTGCTTCTGAGGATGAAGCTGAAGAAACCTTCCTAAAACTACTTCAACGCTGATATTGTAGAATATTCCTATTAAATGATAAATTGAGATTAATATAAAAAAATTAATTACATTCTCTTCTCTCAGCCAGCATCTTCAGAAACTCGGCGGGGTTTTTCATCTCACCTATCTCCCAGTTGTGAACCACAGGAACGCCGTCAATACAATCAACATCCTTTTTCTTCTTTTCTAAGATGAATACTGAATTTGTACCAATAACATCCGAAAGATCCTTTAAATTTGTGGCCATTCTGGTGAGAACCTTATTATTTCTGTTTTTCTCTAGATCGGTTATGAGTGGTTCTGTTTTTTTAAGATTTTTAGATTTTTTGGTTTCTGGTTGTGCGAGTGCGTCAAATGGTGTTCGGTTGGTGTTAATAACTCCAAACCCCAGATCAACCAGTTCTCGAGGTTCGCCTTCACCCGTTTCATGGGTTTTTTCCTGTTGAGGGGCTTGGAATAGATTAACAGAAAGGGTGATCCTCATGTTCAAGATGCTTTCCAGTAAAAATGCGGTTTCTGGTTGCGCCCGAACCCTGCCGGTTTCATATTTATAGATAGTTTCCCTGGATACATGTGCCTGATATGCAAGATCCTGTAAGGAGAGGTTCTGTTCTTCACGCAAATCCTTAATTATCTGCCCATCAATCTGTACGTAATAACCACCACGATCTGCAAATATTTCAGGATATATTTCTTCAACAACTATATTACGAAGTGTTGAAGGTGTTATTACAGGTATTCCATGGCGTTCGTAAACTACATCCTCTTCTAAAACCTCATTTTTAGATTTAAGCCCTACAAGTATTGGTGAGGCTAAGAAAATACGGGCTACTCTTTTTATTTCCTCAGCATGGGCAGCACTGAAACCATCCACATTAACCAGTACTTTCATTAAAAGTAATAGTAATTCTCTACGAGCCACCAGATCAAAACAACTTCTATCATATATATTAGAAGTATCAAAACCATGCTTGGACAGCAGATCATTGATCTCAGTTATAACCTGATCTCTATGGGATGGCATGTTGGATGGCATCAAAAAACACCTGGTGATATTTTATATGAATAATTTTGAAATTGATAATTCTGGTTTATATCCTCTTTATGTTGGTATGGATGATACTGATTCTGTCAGTGGAATGTGCACCACGTATATATGTTCTGTGATATTGGATCGTCTTAAAGATTGTGGTTTTAAAGTAGATGGGCCACCCCGACTAATACGCCTCAACCCATTTGCACCACACAAAACCAGAGGAAACGGTGCTGTATCATTCAAACTGGTTTTAAAATCAAAAAAAGAAATTGAAAAAGCTAAAAAACTTATTCTTAGAATGGTGCAGGAACTGGCTGTGATGGAAGACCCTAAAACCAATCCCGGGCTGGTATTTTATGAAGGAAATATGCAGGGAGAAACAAAGTCTGAACTTCACGATTACGCCTTAAAAACCATTCGAACTATTATAAAAAAGGAAGAAACTGAAAAACTAGCGGAAAGGTTAGGTATTGAGTTTTTCGGATTTAAAAAAGGAAGAGGAATTATCGGGGCTATGGCAGCTATTGGCTGTCCTTTGGATGATGCTACCTATGAACTATTGGCATACCGGGACCCAGCAAACTACGGGAAAAAAAGAAAAGTAGATCCAGAATCCGTAAGAGTAATGAACAGACAAACTTATCCTGATACTTTTGATAATTTAGATGATGGTTACATGGCTATAACTCCCCACACTCCCTGTCCTGTGCTTTATGGAATTAGGGGTGAGACAACAGGAGCAGTTTTAGAAGCTCAGAAAATGGTAAAAGTCTCTGAACCCATAGAACGTTCCCAAGTATTTCTCACCAACCAGCACACAGATCAGCACCTGCAAGTTGCCGAAAATATTTCGCAGATGGAGAAATTACAGTGCTACATTGTTAAGGGTATGGTCAATGATTTCCCTGTTGTTATTGAAGGCGGACACGTTATTTTTACTTTGAATGACGGATCAGGGAGTGTGGAATGCGCTGCATATGAACCCACAAAAGACTTTAGAAATGTGGTACGCCAGCTGGCCCCTGGTGACCGGTTATTAGTCTATGGGGGGATTGGAAGAAAAGGAACCCTGAATATGGAAAAAATTGAGTTAATCACTCTAGCGCCAGTTTATGAATATGTGAATCCTCTTTGTGAATGTGGGAGGAGAATGAAATCTGCGGGAGCGGCTAAAGGTTATAAATGTCCCCGTTGTGGAAATAAAATACGCAGCGATTCTAAGGAAAAAGTTGAAATTGAAAGAAAACTTAGAACAGGTTTTTATGAAGTTCCACCCTCTGCCAGGAGACATTTGAGCAAACCACTGGTTAGGGGAATTTAAAGGGTAAAAGAAAACCACGGCAAATGTGGGTTGAAATAATGATTACTAAAGATCTGGCAAAATTTATATTATCAGTAGATTACCCAGAACTTCCAGAAAACGTGAAAAGGCAGGCTAAACTATGTTTTATGGATTTTTTATCTGTTTCACTATGTGGATCCCAGACTAAAAGTGCGAAAATAATCAGGACCCTCACTAATGAGGAGAGAATAATTGGTGAATCTACCATAATCGGCGGGAACATTGCTGATCCTATGAATGCATCATTAATTAATGGGGTTTCTGCCCATTCTCTTGATTTGGATGATGGACATCGCTTTGCTCAAATTCACCCTGGGGCCTGCATAATCCCTGCGGCATTATCTTTATCCGAAGCCAATGCAAAAACAGGTAAAGATTTTTTAACTTCCATAATAGTTGGATACGATGTAGCAATCAAATTAGGGATGATTCTAAATCCTGGTCACCGCGAAAGAGGTTTTCATGGTACAGGTACTTGCGGCACGCTTGGAGCAGCTGCAGCTGCAGCTAAGATAATGGATCTGAAATATGATGAGATCCTAAATACCATGGGAATTGCTGGCACACAGGCAGCGGGTTTATTAGAGGCTGATCATTCAGGGAGCATGTCGAAACACCTTCATGCAGGTAGAGCTGCGCAATCTGGAGTTTTATCAGCATTACTGGCCAAAGAAGGTTTCACTGGAGCACATACGATTCTTGAGGGGAAAGAAGGGATCCTAAAAGCAATGGGTAATGATGATTCGTCGCAGCCAAACGATCCAAAAATTAATCAATCTGAAAAATTCGAAATACTCGGGGTTTACTTCAAAAAATATCCTGTTTGCAGACACCTACATACATCTTTAGATGCTGTTAAAAGTATTATGAAAAAAAGAAATCTTAAAGCAACCGAATTACAGGATATAACTGTTGAAACTTATAAAATTGCTGCTCTTCACAATAACTACCAACCATCTACATCAGAAGGAGTCCGACAAAGTTTACCGGTTAGCATTGCCATCCTACTTAATGAAGGGGATTTAACCCTTGCAAACATTTCAAAAATACCAATGGAGAATATTATAGTTGAAACTGCTGGTAAAATTACAATAAAAAAAGATGCCGATCTTGACCGTCTTTATCCTCAGAAACGACCGGCAAAAATTACAATAAAATGTAAAGATAATATTTACACCCATAGAGTTGATCTGGCTGAAGGAGAACCTGAAAAGCCATTGGGGAAAGAAGAATTATTTAAAAAGTTTAAAAAACTTAATCCTCGTGTTGATTTAAATTCTATGAATATTCTGGATGATTTAGAAGATAATTATCTATCGGAAATTATGAATAAACTTAATAATGAATTTAAAATTAATAAATGAAATCATCGAAGAATATACCACTTATTAACACATAAAAAGCAAGAAACGTGATTTTATGAATACTCCTAACTTTTTAGAGAAAATTGGAATCATAAAACATGACGAAAATATATCAGATTCCACCAAAAGATTTCCGGATGGTGCCCAGTACCGTTTTGAAGTTCCAGGTATACAGAAACCCGGAGCTTTGGAAGGTCTCTTGGATGCTCTGGACAAATATGATGTTAGGGTACACAGGGTAACTCAAACCAAAGGCATAATGCTTCTTACAGACCAGGAAATAATTGAAATGTCAGATATGGCCCGAGATGAAAGGATAGAACTATTTTTAGGTGTTGGTCCCCGTGCACCCTATGATACCAGTGCTTCTGCCAAGACCCCTGAGGGTGCCCGTATAGGATACCGTCTTAGAGGATATGACAATCTGAGTTATGCTATTGAAGATGTTAGAAGGGCTGTAGATCTTGGTGTAAGGGGAATAGTAGTCTATGATGAAGGACTGCTATGGGTTCTAAATAAAATGAGAGAAGAAAGCGAATTACCAGCCAATGTTCACTTCAAAGTTTCAGCCCACTGTGGTCATGGAAACCCTGCATCAGCACTGCTCTTGGAGAAAATTGGAGCAGATTCATTTAATCCAGTGAGGGATCTGCAGATACCCATGCTTGCTTCTGTAAGAGAAGCAATTAATATCTCTCTGGATATTCACATGGAAAACCCTAAATCCTCCGGTGGGTTCATCAGACATTATGAAGCCCCAGAAATTATTAAAAAAGCCTGTCCAGTCTATCTTAAAACAGGGGGAGCAGTTGCGACTCATCATGGATATGACACAACCAGGAAAGAAGCAGCAGAAAGAGCAAAACAAGTTCTGCTGGTTCAAAGTATGATCAACCGTTTCTATCCTGATGCAATCATATCCCCCCAAGGAGTGGCTGACCTGGCCATACCCGAATAAATAATAATATATGATATTAAGTAAATTTTGGATGATTCAATGCCCACAAAAATCAGTTACTTGGTAAAAAATGCAGTTATCGAAGCAAGCACAACTTTCAGGGAAGATCAAATTGCTGCTTATAAAGATGCAATTAGTAACGAAGAAAGCGATAATTCTCGATGGGTGATGGAGTTACTCCTTGAAAATGCTCAAATAGCCAAAAAAAATAAAGTTCCCCTGTGTGATGACACTGGAATCCCTCACATTTTAGTCGAATTAGGCCATAATACATATTTACCGAGAGATTTATTCAACAACATAGAAATAGGTGTAGTTGAAGGCCTTAGAAACCTTCCAGGAAGACCTATGGCTGTTTTAGGAGACGATATTCAAAGGATTGAACAAAAAAAAGGTCTGTCCGAAGATCCTGGGAAAGTAACATCTCCATCAATTTTGGTTGATAAAATGGCTGAAAAGGGATTAAAAATCCATGTACTGATGTTAGGCGGAGGTCCTGAGATTAGAGCCCATACATATCGTGTTTTTCATCAGAGGGATCATGGAAACCTATTTAAGGAAACGTTAACATGGATGAGATCAGAGATTCGTAAGTTGGGATGCACACCATGTATCCCTGCATTGGGTATTGGTAGAACCCATTTTGAAGCTTCTTCACTGATGCTAAAAGCAATGGCATATGGTAATCTTAAAAAACAATCCCTAATTGAAAAAAATTTAACAAATTCCATAAATCAATCTAACGTAGGTGCCCTTGGTTTGGGTGGTTCAGTGACTGCTCTGGGATCCATGGTAAAAATTGGACCACAAAGGGCCAGTGGGGTTCGTGTCGTTTGTATAAGACCCTGCTGCTGTATTGAACCCAGGAAAGCATCTATTCATTTATCACCCGATTTAATGGAGTGAGGAAAATGGCAATTGAAAGAGAAACTGTGGAAAATTTATTAAAACTTACCAAACCTCGGTGGAAAACCTCCATTACCAAGGTCGAACCTAACAAGATAATAACCCGAGGATATCCTCAGGAAGATTTGATTGGAAACATTTCTTTTCCCGAGATGGTTTATTTACTATTAAAAGGTGAACTTCCCCACGAAAACGAAGCAAAAATGTTAGAAGCTGTTTTAGTATCTTTCTGTGATCATGGTGTAACTCCCCCCAGCACCCAGGTGGCCAGGATAATGGCCTCAACTGGAGCTCCCTTAAACAGTTGTGTTTCAGGAGGCATCTCTTCATTTGGAAAATACCATGCAGGAGCCCTTGAACGCTCCATGTGCCTCTTACAAAAAATAATAAAAGAGAATGTGGATTTTAATAATCCCAAAACTTCTCATAATGATTTAAAGAATTTAGCACTCACCACTGTAGAACATTACTTGGAAAATGGTAAAAAGATACCTGGATTTGGGCATCGCTTCCATCACAAAGACCCCAGACCTGGTAAATTAATTGAAACTGCTAAAAAATATGGTTGTTTTGGTATTCACACTGAATTAGTAGTCAGCATTGAGAACCTTCTCTTGGAAATGAAAGGTATCCGTATGAACATAGATGGTGCCAATGCAGGTATACTATCGGACATGGATTTTAACTGGAGGTTCGGAACGGGCATATTCATGATTGGGAGAGTTCCAGCACTCATTTCCCATATACACGAAGAAAAATCTGATGAAACTCCTTTTAGAAAGTTTGTTGAAGTTGAAGACGTTTATTTTCATGAATTTGATTCTATAAATCATGATTTAAACAAAAATGAACTTTAAATTGTTAAAAAAGCTTTCAAAACTTTTTTTCTACTCTGAAAATTAAATAGTAAAAGATATATATGTCCCTTAATAGATTTCCGTCTATCATGGTCATATTAGGGTGATTTAAATGACAACGATATCGGAAGCGATAACAACGATTAAGAAGGCTGAAAGTGATGCCGATAAACTAATAGAGGACACAAAAGCCAAATCTTCTGAAATGATTCAAGAAGCCAAATCCAAATCAGATGAAACCATAGAAAAGGCAAAAGAATCGGCCCATAGTGAAGCTGAAAAAATTACATTTGAAGCCGAAACCAATGCCAAAAAGGAAGCATTCCACATAAACAATGAAACCAATGAAAAAGTGGAGATAACTAAAAGTAAAGCTACAGTTATGGTTGATGAGGCTGCAGAAGTCATTGTAAAAAGCATATTATAGTGTGAGTAACATGTTCAAGCCGGCAAGGATGAAAAAGCTCAGGATAATCACCCTGGACAAGTACGCTGATTCTGCAGTGAATGCACTTCACGAAGCAGGACTGGTCCAAATAGAAGATATATCCGAGCGAATACAACAGGACGCAGAATGGAGACAAATTCTTAAACCCTCCAGCTCCTCTCCTTTTACCGGTAAAATTTCTTCCCTTTTAATGAAAACCACAGGTACAGTTGATTTTTTACAATCAATGGCCCGAAAGGAGAAGGGAATTTTGCCCATGGTGAAGGGTTTCATTAACCCCCCTCCCATTGAAAAAGTAGAAGTAGAAGCTCTAGCTGTTAAGGATCTGATAAAAAAGGCTGAAGATACCCTGGGAGAAGTTGAATCTGAGACAAAACCCAAGGAAGAAAAACTAAGCCAACTTGAGTCTTCGAAAACTGAACTTGAAAATGCCCTCAATGTAGCAAGAAATCTTATAAAATTCGATCTTGATCTCTCCCTTTTGGAAGGATCTGATTATGTTTCTTTTATTTCTGGAAAATTATCCGCAGAATCCTATGATAATTTCATGATTGATTTAAATGATTTTACTGATGAAATAGTTGTTTTTGACGAGGAAAGTGAACAAAAAGGATTTAAAAACCTGATCATTGTAACCTTGAAAGAACATAATGATGAAGTCTTAGGTCATTTGCGGAAACTAGAATTTGAAAGATTTGAGTTTTCGAATCTTGAAGGTAAACCAAATGAAATAATTGCAAAATCAGAATCTGAAATTGAATCCATCAAAGCAGAAAAGGAATCTATATTAAAAGATCTTGCAGATATTTCTGATAAGTGGTTAAAGCAGCTTATGGGTCTTAAAGAACAATTGGAAATTGAAAAACAACGTAACGAAATCTTTTCTTCGTTTGGGGAAACTGAAAACACCAAGATGTTTGAAGGATGGGTTACTGAGAAAAAATTGGGAGACGCTCTGACAACCATTGATGAGGCAACAGAAGGACATTCCATTGTGGATGTGACTGACCCTGATGTAAACAATGATAATATTCCAGTTCATCTTGATAATCCTCGTTTTGCCAAACCATATGAAATGTTTGTGCACATGTATTCTCCCCCAGATTATAGGGAGATAGACCCCACAATCGTCATGGCTATTGTATTCCCATTTTTCTTCGGTTTCTGTCTTACAGAAGCTGGTTATGGGATAATTGATGCCATTGTAGGTTACATTATTTTTAGAGGAATGGGCAAGAACAGCAAAACTTGGGCCAATCTAGGCCTGATTATGGTGGCCTGTGGAGTATGGGCTATAATACTGGGATTGGTAACTAACAGTCTAATAGGGGACTTTATACCCCGGTTTATAATGGGTGATCCACAAGCAATAATTCCAACCACAATTGATTCTATTAACTCCTTTGCACACCCTGAAAACATTCTCATAATAGCCTTGGTGGTCGGTATTATACACATTAACATGGGTTTAATATTTGGAGCATATAACAACTTGGTTCGAGGAGATGTTAGAGAAGCTTTGGGAGCTCAAATAGTGTGGTTTGTGCTTGAAGCAGGCGTCATATTGCTGGCTGCAGGATTCCTTCTATTTAGAGGTGGCTTGTTGATGTATGCAGGAATAGGCGTGTTTCTATTAAGCATAGTTTTGCTAGTTTATTTCAACGGTTTCTTTGGAATAATGGATATGTCCGGTTTCCTGGGAAACGTTCTTTCATATGCCAGGCTCCTGGCATTATGTCTTTCCACTGGAGGAATAGCCACGACAGTTAATATATTAACTGGTATTGTCGGAGATATGATTCCATTTATTGGAATAGTAATTGCGCCTATAATCTTTATTGGAGGACAAATGGCAAACCTTGCCTTCCAAACTTTAGGTGCCTTTATAAATTCATTGCGTTTGCATTATGTTGAGTATTTTGCTCAGTTTTACATAGGAGGAAGTCAGAAGTTTAGGGCTTTCAGAGCTAAAAGAAAGTATACTGATTTAGGAGGTAAATAATATGGTAGAAGTCGCTTTAGGAACAGCATTAGCAGCAATCGGCGCTGGATTAGCAGTCGGTTTCGCAGGATTAGGATCAGGTTTAGGTCAAGGAATAGCAGCAGCAGGAAGTGTGGGTGCTGTGGCAGAAGATGAAGATATGTTCGCCAGAGGTATCATCTTCACAGCATTGCCTGAAACCCAGGCTATTTACGGTTTCTTGATTGCTATACTTCTCATGGTTTTCACAATTATGGCTAATAAAGCACTGCCTGCATCTTTAGGTCTGGTAGCAATAGGCGCTGGAGCAGCAATTGGATTCGCTGGTCTTGGTTCTGGTATGGGTCAAGGTATCACCGCTTCCTCATCAGTAGGAGCAGTGGTTGAAAACGAAGACATGTTTGCCAGAGGTATCATCTTCACTGCATTACCCGAGACCCAGGCTATCTACGGGTTCCTGATTGCTATACTCCTAATGGTATTCGGTGGAATTCTTGGATAATTTTCGGGATGATATAGATGAGCGCCGGGACAGAGAAGATAGTCTCAAGTATAATATCTGATGCACAGATTAAAGCAGAATCCATATTAGCGGAAGTTGAAAAGGAAAAAGAATCCATTCTCTCTGAAGGCGAAGCACAAGCTGTTGCTGAAAAAGAAAAAATCTTAGAAAACGCTGAAAAACAAGCAAACATGAGATATCAGCAGATTATCTCAGAAGCTAAGATGAACTCCCGGAGAATGGAACTTGAGGCTCGAGAAGAAATAATAGAAGAAGCATTCCAAAAAGCTGAAGAAAAGCTTAAAGAAATTGCTTCTTCAGATGCATCTGAATACAAAACATCTCTTGAGAAAGTAATCACCGAAGCTGGTGTAGAGATTGGTGGAGGCGACCTAGTAATATTCGTTAAAGAAAGCGATATTACCAAAATAAAAGGTTCCCTACCCTCCATTGAAAATAGTATCAGTGGTAAAACCAATACACCTACAAAACTTGAAATAGGAGAGAACATCAACACCATTGGCGGTGTCATTGTTAAAACGAAAAATGGTGAAATAGAGGTTAATAACACCATTGAAGCAAGAATGCTCCGCTTTAAAAAATCTTTAAGATCAGAAGTAGCACGGATACTATTCAAATAATAGGGGGAATTAAATGGTAGAGGACATTACTTCATTAGTCACTGGACTGGGATTCCCTTCTATTGAAGCATTTTTAGCTGTTATGTTGCTTGTGATAGCAATATTCGGAGCAATTGTAGTAATAGCACTATTGAGACCCGTTCTGGGAATGTTCCCATACACTTATCCCAATGCAAGAGTAAGAGCCAGGATAGGAAGAATTTTCGATGAAAAACAGTTTCAAGAGATAATTGAAGCTGGAAATATTGAAGAAGTTAAAAACTACCTCCGGGGGTTCCCAGACTATGCAAAATATATTGACCAGTACCCCCTGGAAAAGGCTCTAGATACTCAATTAGCCGAAAACTATGATTTAGTAGCTCGGATTACGCCGGATAACAGTAAAGCTGCATTTAGATTTCTGCTGAAAAAATGGGATATCAGAAATATCAAAAGTATAATTATTGCCAAAGAAGCCGGATTAAACTCGAAAGAAACATTAGATTTGGTTGTTCCTTATGGGGATCTGACAGATAAACTTGACGCACTGGTAGATGCTGATGACATTAACGAAATATTAAACACACTGGAAGGAACAGAATACGCCCCAATACTGGAGGATGCCATCCCCTTATACCAGGAAACAGGAATATTATTACCATTAGAAGCTTCTCTGGATAAATATCTGCTGAAAAACCTCCTACGAACAGTTTCCACCCCTGAAGATGATAACACATCATACCTCAAAACATACGTGGGAAACATGGTAGATGGAGCTAACCTGAAAATCATATTAAGAGCAAAGGTCGACGGATTGAAATACGAAGATATCGAACCGTACATGATCAGTGAAGGTTACCAGATCAGAGAATGGAAACTAAAAGATTTGATGGAATCAGAAGACGTTGCAGGAGTCATCAGCGGTCTGGAAGGAACAGAATATGCTCCTTTACTTGCCGAAGCCATGGCTAACTACAATGATACTGGTTCAATTTCTGCCTTTGAAATTGCTCTGGACAATAACGTAGTGGAAACAGCGAAAAAGATATCATTAAAAAACCAATTCGGAATTGGACCAATGATAGGCTTTTTAAGCCGAAAAGAAAAAGAAATTAAAAACTTAAAAATAATTGTCCGTAGTAAACGTGAAAAAGGATTTACCCCTGCTATGATTAAGGAGATGTTAATATGAGTTCAAAAATAGCGGTTATGGCAGATCAGGACACAGTGACCGGTTTCATGCTAGGAGGCGTCAAAGACGGATTCCCTGTGGACAATATGGAAGAAGCAGGAGAGAAACTTAAACAACTAGCCAAGGAGTACTCCATTATAATAACAACTGAAAAAATAGGAGACAATTTCAGAGAAACAATAGATAAAATGAGCAGTGAAAGTGCACTGCCAATGATAATAGAAATACCAGATAAAGAAGGCTCAGTAGAAAGGGAATCAGACCCTATCAGAGAGCTTATAAAACGAGTAATCGGGGTAGAGATGGTAGAATGACTGCCGAAGGAAAGATAATAAAGATAGCGGGTCCTGTTATAACCGCTGATGGTATGAGAGGGACCCAGATGTACGAGATGGTTAAAGTAGGTGATGATAAACTCATTGGAGAAATCATCGAACTTGAAGGCGACACCGCCACCATACAAGTTTACGAAGAAACAGCCGGTATGAAACCCGGAGAGGTGGTAGAAAGTACAGGAGGGCCACTATCCGTTGAACTCGGACCGGGAATAATTGGTTCCATATTTGACGGGATTCAAAGACCTTTGGAAACCATCAAACTAAGTGTGGGCGATTATATTGAAAGGGGTGTGGATGTACCTTCACTACCAAAAGATAAAAAATGGACTTTCAAACCCACTGTAAATGCTGGTACCGAAGTCAAAGGTGGAGACGTCATTGGGGAAGTGCAGGAAACATCTGCAGTGACTCAGAAAATAATGGTTCCACCAAACGTAAATGGTACTCTTAAAAGCATAGTTGGTGAAGGTCAATACACAATAACTGAAGACATCGCCGAAGTCGAAACACCTAAAGGTCCAGTAAAAGTTCAGATGATGCAAAAATGGCCTGTGAGGGTTGGAAGACCATATAAAAACAAGTTAGACCCGGACATACCATTAGTAACTGGTCAAAGAGCACAGGATACTTTCTTCCCAGTGGCTAAAGGTGGAACTGCAGCCATACCAGGACCATTCGGATCCGGTAAGACTGTTACCCAACAGCAGCTGGCTAAATGGGCCGATGCTGACATCATTGTCTATGTGGGATGTGGTGAAAGGGGTAATGAAATGACAGAGGTCTTAAAAGAATTCCCAGAACTAGAAGACCCTAAAACCGGTAAACCATTAATGGACAGAACTGTTCTAATCGCTAACACTTCCAACATGCCTGTGGCAGCCAGGGAAGCATGTGTATATACTGGTATAACCATAGCCGAGTACTTCCGTGACCAGGGATACGATGTTGCTCTGATGGCAGATTCAACCTCCAGATGGGCAGAAGCAATGAGGGAGATCTCAGGACGATTAGAAGAGATGCCTGGTGAAGAAGGATACCCAGCATACCTGGCATCCCGTTTGGCACAGTTCTACGAACGAGCCGGCCGAGTAACCACTGTTGGAAACGAAGACAAAATCGCATCTGTTAGTGTGGTTGGTGCAGTTTCTCCACCAGGTGGAGACTTATCCGAACCAGTTACACAAAACACACTACGTATATGTAAAGTGTTCTGGGCACTGGACGCATCTCTTGCAGATAAACGTCACTTCCCTTCAATAGACTGGCTACAAAGTTACTCATTATATGTGGACAGTGTAGAAGGATGGTGGGACGATTCAGTGAAAGCAAACTGGAGAAAAGCCAGAGACGAAGCCATGGCACTCTTGCAGAAAGAATCAGAATTACAAGAAATCGTACAACTTGTAGGACCTGATGCACTTCCTGACAGGGAAAGGATAACCCTGGAAAGTACCCGTATGATAAGGGAGGACTTCCTCCAGCAGAATGCTTACCACGAAGTCGACACTTACTGTTCACCCACTAAACAGTACCAAATGCTTGAAACAATTCTCAGATTCCAGGAAAAGGCCATCGCCGCCCTGGAAAGAGGAGCAGCATCCAGTGATCTAACAGATTTAAAAGTCAAAGAGGAAATTGGAAGGATGAAATACATCCCAGAAGATGAATTTGACACTGCAATTAAAGAAATCCAGGATAAAATAGATAAACAGACGAGTGAGGTGTGAAAATGAACGCCAATATCAAAACCAGAGAATATACCACAGTCAGAGAAGTGGCTGGCCCTCTCATGATTGTAGAAGGTGTGGAAGGCGTTTCCTACAAGGAAATAGTGGACATTGAAACACCTACCGGTGAGATGAGAAGAGGAGAGGTCCTGGAAGTAAAAGGAGACGTTGCTGTGGTTCAGGTTTTCGAAGGAACCCGTGACCTCAACACCGCAACCACCAAGGTACGATTCACCGGAGAAACCGCCAAAATTGGAGTTTCAATGGACATGTTAGGACGTGTATTCAGTGGAACCGGAAGTCCAATTGATGGCGGCCCCGAAATCATCCCTGAAAAAGAACTAGACATCAATGGTAGCCCCATGAACCCATCTGCAAGGGAATTCCCTGCAGAGTTCATACAGACAGGTATTTCAACCATAGATGGAATGAACACCCTGGTAAGGGGACAGAAACTACCTATCTTCTCTGGATCAGGATTACCACACAACGAACTAGCCGCCCAGATCGCCAGACAGGCCAAAGTGCTGGCTGAAGAATCCGAGTTCGCTGTTATATTCGCAGCCATGGGTATCACCCACGAAGAAGCAAACTACTTTATGCGTGACTTTGAACGAACCGGAGCACTTGAGCGAGTGACCGTGTTCATGAACTTGGCTGACGACCCGGCAATTGAAAGAATTATCACCCCTCGTATGGCTCTAACCACTGCCGAGTACTTTGCCTTTGAACACAATATGCACGTTCTGGTTATATTAACTGACATGACCAACTATGCAGAAGCTCTAAGGGAGATTTCAGCAGCTCGTGACGAGGTACCTGGACGTAGGGGTTATCCGGGTTATATGTACACTGACCTTTCCAGCCTGTACGAAAGAGCAGGCCGTATCGTGGGGAAAGAAGGTTCCATCACTCAGGTACCTATCCTGGTGATGCCTCAGGACGATATAACTCACCCTATTCCTGACCTAACCGGTTACATTACTGAAGGACAGATTGTGCTCTCCAGAGATCTGCACCGGAAAGGTATCTACCCACCAGTAGATGTGCTCCCATCACTATCACGACTGATGAGTGGTGGAATTGGTGAAGGACAAACCCGTGAAGACCATAGTGGTGTGTCTGACCAGCTTTACTCTGCATATGCTGAAGGACGTGACCTGCGTGATTTAATGGCAGTAGTAGGTGAAGAGGCACTGACTGATCGTGACCAAAAATTCCTTAAATTCGCAGATGACTTCGAAGGCAAGTTCATCACCCAAAGCAGAGATGAAGACAGATCTATACAGGAAACACTGGATCTTGGTTGGGAGTTAATGAGCTTACTACCTGAAGCAGAGCTTAAAAGGGTACGTGCTGAGCACATTCCAAAATATCACCCTGCCCATAAATAACCCCCTTCCTACTTTTTAGGAATTATAAATGAGGGATGAGAAATGGCACAAGAAATGATTGAAGGTATCAACCCCACCAGGATGGAACTTCTAAAACTCAAAGAGCGAGAAAAACTGGCAGTTAAAGGCCATAGCCTCCTTAAAGAGAAAAGGAATGCACTAATCATGGAGTTTTTCAACATCCTTGAAAAGGTAAAAGGATCCCGTGAAAACGTCGCCAAAAACCTCGAGGAAGCATATCATGATTTAACAACGGCTCAGGTTAGCATGGGTGATCTCGCAGTTAAGAAAGCTGCAATGTCCGTTACTGAATCTGTTGATGTTGATATCGATTCTAGAAGTATTATGGGAGTGGTGGTCCCAGTAGTTGATTCAGAAACCCAGGAGAGAACCATTGTTGAACGTGGTTACGGATTCATGGATACATCCGTAAAAGTGGATGAAGCAGCTAAAAAGTTCGAAAAATCAATCCAACTGATCATTGAGCTGGGAGAAACTGAAAAGACTATTATGCTACTGGCAAGTGAGATTGAATCCACAAAAAGACGTGTGAACGCACTGGAACATATAATCATACCCCGATTGCAGAACACTGTCAAGTATATTGAAATGCGCTTAGAAGAGATGGAAAGAGAAAGTTTTGTACGCTTGAAGATGGTCAAAAAGTCTATGGAAAGTGAGGAGGCTGTCAATGGTTAGAATAATAACAAGACTGGATCAGGTTAAAAAAGACCAGATAAAAAAAGCCAAACCTGCCATTGATTTCGAAATCGGCAACATTTCTGGGAAGGTTCGCGCTATTATCTCTGCTGAAGAAAAGGAATTCAAAGCGGGGGAAATAAAACCAATCCAAATCAAAAAAATCGACATCAACGCCAATCACATTGGTTTCATAAGTGCCTACGGAACTAACAAATATGGACACGCTCTGGCAGTTGGTGAAGAAACCTACCTCCCCATTAGCATGGAGAGAACAGCAGACCACGCCCTTTTCGCAGCGGCACTGGACTACAAAGTAGAAAAAGATGATTTAATAGGCATTTTGATTCTTCTACCTGTGGAAATCAACTTCTGATAAACCAAAAGTATCAAATGCCCATAATATTTTTTTTTAATTTTAATTATTAGATTACTCTACAATCCACCCAATCTACCTTTAATATAGTTATTAAGCGGATTTTTGGCTTTTTTCATCTGAAGGGATAACTCATCAAGAATATAACGCATTGCATAATATGATTCTAATGACTCATCATATTTTTCTTGAAGTTTTTTCAACTCTTTGACCTTAGATTTCCCCCTAACTCTTGATATTACTCCAACTGAACGACCTTCAGCATAATCAACATTTATCTTATGTTTTTTTTCTAAAAAATCTAGTTCCATATTCTGAATATCTTTATTTATACGTTTTTTAAGCTCTGCCAATATCCTTTCCCTTTCATTGAGTTCAGCCAAAATACGTCTTGATTCAGCAATGGAATCGGCTTCTAAGTCGATATCTGATATTTCCTGTATCAGTTTTTGGTACTCTTTAATTTTCATCCAGGCACCATTAAAAAAAGTTTGTTATCATACATAATTAGGGACCATTTATGGTTTAATGTCTATAATTATTTTAAGAATATTATCATCAACCTCACAATGGGTCTTTAGGTCATCATGCTCCTTCTCCATGTCCCTGAGTTTGTAAAGGACATTGGTAAGAGAATATGTGTGTAAAACTCCTGTAATATTATCGGGTTTAGATGATATTAAGAGAATGACCACTTGGTTATCTTCAACCACCACGTTATAATTTATGGCATTGATGTAGATGGTGTCCGACAATCTGAGAAGTAATTTTATGTGTTTAATGGGAAGACCACTTGTGCTGATTATGTCCTTTATCTTATCATTCTCTCTGCATTGCTCTATATCAATATCCACATTATCCACCATGTTTAGTTATATACTACAATATTATATTCCTCAAAGAATAAAATCTTAACGATGATTCGAGATCAAAATCGGGAAAGTAGACTTATGAAAAAACAGATCATGAGTCTCAATCGTCATCTTCCCCGGCAAAGGAAAAATTTAGAAGAACTTTTAAGAGAGGATAAACCCCACGTGCAAGGGATAGATGGAACAAGACACCGTTTCAAAAGAAATGAACTGAAGAAAATTTCTTCCATGATTCCCAATGAATTGTGGGATGGTTTAAAGCTCCCGATTTATATTGAAATTGATTCTAATGCCAGTGGATCCAGAATAACTGGAAAACTAGAATGTCTTTTAATCTGTCAGATACTAAAGAGGGATGATTGTGGTGATGAAATCTATATTTACCGACCAGACATAAAGTTAGTCAGGCAAGAGTTGCCAACCACTTCACAATACATATTCCTAGTTAGATAAAAACTGGTTTTTGTAAGTGATTTACTTATAAAAAAGCCATTACCGGTCATTTACTCAATAATAGAATTATGGAAGGAATAATCATTATCACAAGACTATAATAAGGATGGATTTTATCATGGGTTTTAAAGGTGTATGGAAAGCAATAAAGTCATTTTATTACGATTTTTTATATGATTTTGATTGGGAAGAAATAAAAAAAGACCCTGATAAGATGGCTAAAGCATCTGTTTTATTCTTCGGTGCAGAGATTATGGTAACAGTTCTAATTGTAATTGGAACGCTGATTTTTATTTATTTAGTAGCGTTTACTTAATAGAAATGAAATCATATTAGTGGTTTAACCGACCCATAAACTCTCTGAACTATTTTTTCAGCCGTATAAATAGCATCTTCTTTAATAGTGCTTGCAGTTAAGACTGTAGCTAACGGTTCTCCCTTCTCAATGATAACACCCTGATTCGGAAGGTCATAAAGATCCCCTATATCCAGACTACCAACCTGAGATCTTTCTTGGGCATACATGACCATCTTTACTGCAAATCTTTCGGGAATGGGAACAGGCATAATGTGACCATGGCATGCTTCAAGATGTAATTCGGCCATGTTTACACCCATAGCCATTTCTGCACATTCAAATGTTCCCTGCAGGCGGGGGTTAACTTCAATAACATATATTTCATCATTTCTGATTATGAAATCCACTCCAATTGAACCGATTAGGGATAGATGGCCCACCACGTTTTGAGCAATTTCTGAGATTAAAATATCTCCAGTGTATGGCACTATGTTCCCACAGTATACGAATGGTTCCCTCTGACCAAGACTCTCATCACCAATTATTTGAGAGTTGGTGAGTATAGTTTGGGCATCGTCCCTGGTGGAAAGTACAGAAGCACTGATAGTCTCTCCATCTATAAATTCCTGCAATACCCATCCACCTTCTTCAAGAATATCAAAAATTAATTCTTCTTTATGTTTTAAACTTCGTGAATCCAACGTAAACACCCCATAACCTCCAGAACCGGATCGGGGTTTTAAAATAAACTGTTTCTCGGGTGAATTTCTGACAATTTCACTAACCTCATGAATATCACCAGGCAAAAAAGTATCAGGAAGGTTAAAATAACCTTTAAGTTTCTTGAAAAACCTGTATTTATCCTCAGCAATCCTTATATCATGGTTTCCTATGATCTTATGGGATGGAAATTTATCTGGAGTAACACCAGCGCAACAAATAATTCCATCAACATCATCCACCATCTCCAGAGCCATTTCCTCAACAATATGGGAATCGAATCGTTCAGAAAACTTACCACATGATTTAGCAGGTTTCTGATCTAAAACAGACCTCACGATATCAGCACATGGCCTTAAATCCATGACTCCAAAATAATCTGCAGAATAAACAGTATATCCTAATTTTTTAAGAGAACAAGCTACAGCGCGGGTGTTTGCACCCACTACCAGAATGTTTTCCATGTAATTCTCCTTGAAAATAAATAGTCCCGAGCGGAGTCGAACCGCCGTCGCCGGTTCCAAAGACCAGCAGGATTACCACTACCCTACGGGACTAAAACATAAAAAAGGCCGCAATTGCAGCAATCTCCTTTTAGACGGAGGTGATATTTAAACTTATCTACACCTTATTTAAAGTGGGTTAAATTATTTAAAGCGACCCAGGCATGGCTTTTTTATCGCATTTTCTCTTCAAACGGCAACTACGGCACTTTCTAGGATTTTTAGTTGGTAAAAAATCCTTCTTACCTAAAAGTAGGTCATGCACCCGATTAATGAGGGAAATTGTGTCGTGTTCTGCCTTCTGATCGAAGTATGCGGACCAGAATATATTATCAGTGCCTCGCTCCCTTAAGGAAGCCACGATTTTTCTTTTTTCCTTAACAGTGTCCTGGAAAGCAAGGCAATATCCAAAGACCTGATGAATTGATGATGGGAATGCACGGTTACCAGGTTTATCATCAATTATAACAAACTCATCTGGAGTCATCCACACCTCATCAATAAATCCTCGAATCCCGTAACTTGTTGAAATTACTGGTAACTCTCTTGACAATAGTTCAACAGTTTTTGATTCCTCCAGCATCTGTTCAAAGGTGGCAGGCTCTGCATCTCGTTTAAAGTCTTCCTCTAACCGGGCATGTTCCCTGGTTCCAATAACCATGTCCAGAGTGGGTTGAACTTCAACACCCTTAACATTTTCCAGAAATATACTGTACTCGCAGTATCCCTGTTTATTTAACCAGCTAATAGGGAAGTTGTTACGCCCTCCTATGATCATAACCTGAGATACGTCAGGATGAGGTTTAGATCTTGTTTTAGGCACTAAAAACACCTGTAAAGTTATCAAATGAAGTTTTTAATGAAACATATCATCAGGAAAAATATGTATTTCAATCAACAAATATTGATTCAGGGAAAGATAAGGTTGATGGTAGAGCATCTGATAAGTAATAATATTTACTCGTCTTTTTCTTCATGTTCCTTCTTGGTAAGGCGACTTTTAAGAGCAGTCCAAATGTCTTTATCGTCTTTCTCTTCATTATTAGGAGTACTTGTTTGGTCATCATCTGCAATGATTTTATCTGATTCTGATGACTTCTGCCCAGCTGATGGTTTAACATCAGGGAACTTCTGAACCCTCACCCCATTGGCCTGTCTTTCCTCTTTCAGAGCAGATATAAGTTTAATCCGGTCATTTTCAAGGGTTTCAATCTTATCTTCCAGTTCCTGCTGCTTTCTGCGAGTTTTATTATGCTTATTGAGAAGTTCTTTATAAGATTTAGAGAGTTGACTGTGTTTCCACTCTAATTCTGCTAGTTCAGTTTCGTACTGAGCAATATGACTTTTGTATTCCTCTTCCTGTCCTGAAATATCCTTTAATTCTCCTTCTTCATCAACAAGATCCTTAACATCATTTTGAGGTATTACGAACACGCCCATACTACAATCAAGGTTATCAGACCTTTTTAAGGGAACCAGATACTGGTTATATTCATAGGTCTTCTTCTGGCCTCCCACGTTTTTCTTGGTCTTCTTTTTATAGCATTTAACATTCGATTTTACCATTTTAACCATTAAACGACCCCTATGATGATTCAGAATGATTTTCTTACAGATATAAGTTATTGATCTTTTTTGATAAGTTAGGTTCTTGCACTTCATAAAGTTTCTTAAATTCAACTTTTGACAACTTCAATCACATGGACTTGAAAAGGGCTACGTTGTGGATCCATCTAAAGCAATCGGTTTAATTTTTTCCATTATGAAAAATATATAAGAAAAAAGGACAATAACTAATAAAACTTATCACGTATTAAATTTGATTTATATCCCTAAATTCTTAATAAATATCAATTCGGTGCCCTTAATGGAAAACAAAAAACCTATTCTTGGATATGACCGATTTTTAATGATGGCTCTCCTTAAAGAGGGACCTCTAAAGCTGGATGAACTGGAAGATAAAACAATCCTCTTTTTATCCCTCATCTGGTACCAGCAGTTACCTGAAAAAGACCAACCATTAATGGAAAGATTGTTTTTCACTTTATCTCATTTAAGATCTGAGATAGAAGATGAAAGAGATTCTAAAAAAGTCGGTGCAACCAGGGATGAATGCGAAAAACTAATTGATAGTGGATGGGTGAAACTAGATGAAGATCTTTATTCTCTAACTCCCGAGGGAGAAGTGGAAGCCCAAAAATTCGTCCAAAATATGGAAAAAAAAGTATCTATGGTGCGGAAGGATTTCTTTAAACCAGATGCGGCAGCCAAAAACACTACAGTATTAGACGCCTTCCTGGCAGTGATGAAATTGGGATCAGGGCTCATTAGTGGAAGTGTGGGGTTGACAGCCGATGGTACTGATGCTACCATGGACACAGTTTCTGCCTTTATGGTGTGGTTGGGAATTAAATACCACCGTGAAACTCTATCAACCCTACTGGTGATATTTGGATTGTTCTTCGCGTCCCTCAGTATTGGTTATGATTCAGTTACTCACATTATTAGTGCATTTTATGGGAATTTAGACCCCATGGGCATGCCTTATCTGGTTATAGTTGTTGAAGGAATTGCAATACTGGCCGCGGTTTTCTTATTTTATTATCAGCGGTACGTGGGAAAGGTTAATTCAAATTTAACCCTTATATCTCAGTCTGTAGACTCTAAAAACCATGTATTTATTGGTTTTTCCGTTATTGCAGGGGCAGTTTTTTCTTTGCAGGGAATTTACTTTGTAGATGCTCTGATCGCATTGTTCATCTCCGTTGGTATTTTCAAAGATGCCACGGATTTGCTCAGAGATGCCATCTCAGCTCGAAAAGGAGAGGAAGAAAATTATTCCCAGTTCAAACTTCCCTTAGAGGAATGCTGGGATGATAATAAAGTTATGGCCTTCCAGAACTGGATTTTATATATTTTATGGTCTGGAGAGCAAAAAACAAAATCGGAATTAGTTTTATCATTGAACAATGCCTTTAACCCAGATAATTATATTCCAGTATTATCAGAACTTAAAGCCACTTGTAAGGAGACCCATGACTTTGATGGAATATTTAAAGACCTTGTAAATCCCTTAAAAGATCACCGACTGCTCATCGTCAAGGATGAACATTATATGTTAACTGATTCTGGAGGTAAGTATTTGGAAGAGTTTATGGCGAATTTTGATTACTATGATGTGCATATTTCAGATACTATCCTTCTGGCAATGGCTGAGGATGTTAAATAGTTTTTCACATCCTGAACATTATTATTAAATCAGATGATAATCAAGAGAAAAAAAATTGAGAATAAGTAATTCTAAAACTTATTTCTTGCATTATTCGCCGCAGATATTAATTGACAATATTTGAACCTCAAATATTGGATATTATCCCCAATAAGTTCATTTATGAACTTCTCAACACTTTCATCATCTAAAAAATCGCGTATTTTATATAATTTTGCCATAAAAAACAATCCCCCAGCTATAACAATATTGTTCTTGATGACTTATATAACTTACCACAATTTCTTTGTATGTCTAAGTGTAATGAATTTCGTTATAGTTCTGAATAACGAAGTTAAATGAAACTCGAATTCATGACAATTAAATTTGAAATCCATTAATAACAAACTTTTTAGGAAAGAATATGGGACATCTAAGTAAATGTGTGAGACTAATGAATAATTATATTCCTATTGGCCCTGAATAATGCTTAAGATTAGGTTTAATATGGTAAATGGATAATATTTATATACTTTTAAAAAAGATAATAACTTGGGGTCAGTTTAGATTATTCTTCCGATAACTTGTGGAAATAGGGAACTCTAATCGTATTAAATTAGAGGGATTCTTGGATGAGGCTTCGTATATCTTTAAAAACATTGAATGATGATTATTTAATTCCTTATAATTATAGTCATATTCTATCTGCAATCATTTACCGTAAAATCGCTGATTTAAATTTAGCCAGCGACCTTCACGCATCAAAAGATTTTAAACATTTTACTTTTTCTCAGATAAACGTTCCCCGCCGTAAACCCTCCAGGAATGGTATTATATCCCGAGACGGCAGGTTTCATTTCTATATTTCATCACCTCATGATTATCTTATTCAGAGTATGGTGGAAGGCTACCTGGATGACCCTCAGATCATTTTCAGGGGAGATAATATAATGGTCGAGCAAGTGGAACTTTTAAAACAACCTAATTTAAAGAAAAATTCTCCGGTGAAGATGAAAACCTTGTCCCCGGTGATAGCCAGAATAAAACGAGAAGATGGTCGTATATGGGACCTTAACCCAGGGGACCTGCGGTTTTACACCGCCCTGCAGCAGAACCTCATTAAAAAGTACAACTCATTCTACGCTGATTCCAATTACAATGGTGATGAGTACGTTAAAATCGTCCCTGAAATGGATTCTGTTAAGAGGAAAAGGATTACCATTGAGAAGAATGGAACCCAAACACATCACAGGGCCTATTTGATGCGTTTTGAGGTGGAAGCGGATGAACGGTTAGTTAAGTTCGCTTATGACGCTGGATTAGGGGAGAAAAATAGCATGGGGTTTGGGATGGTTGATTCAATAAGTAATGGCTGGTGAAATTATGGAGATCACATTATCTGCATATAATGACATTTGGATGGACAACGCTGTTGAAAATTTTTATCGCTTAATAGAAGATTCTGGCGAAGAAATAGACATAAATCTTGATAAAACGAAATTAACAATCAACACCAAAAATAAAAAAGAGTTAGAGAACTTTTTATCTGATATTATTCAAAATAATCGTAATAATCTGATTGTGATGGATAAAGATAAAAAAACAGGTGAAATAAAAGAAATAAAGAAAGATTTTGTGCTCATTCAAGAAGGTAAAAAAATTGGGGGAATTGTAGCATTTAAAGAAAATATTTACACTGAATCTGAAAAATCTGTAAATGAAATTCTTGATTTGATCGAAAAAGATGGTAAAAAAACTTGTGTTTTATGTGGCAAAACTTTTTCTAAACCCTTCAAAAAAATGCAACAAGCACCCTACCCTTTTGTAACAAAAATAAAAAGCCTCAGTGGAATTAGAACATATAAAGATGGAAATTTCTATGCATTTAAAGAATATCATGATAGTTTTTGTCCAACATGCTATTTGATTGGGATACTGGAATGGTTAGATGAAAGAATAATCTACAGAACTTTTCCTGGAGATAGAACATTTTTATTTTTACCCTATTTTGATAATTTTGAGGATTTAATAGAGTTTAAAGAAGAATATGAACCTTTATTGAACAAATCAGAAAGATACTCCAATATAAGAGTAAATATTGGTGAAAACAAGACAGAAGGGACTCCTGGAAAATTTAGTACTCTCCTTTGTTTTTATGATAAATTTTTGTTTGATATTGAAGATTTGAATATTATGGGTGGTGATTGGGCCATCATCGAAATTCCTTTTGGCTCTGTAAAGAACGTTAAGTTAAAAGCATTAAATTTAGCTGATTCTACTATAGGATTGATGAAAGAATTTGTTACAGATAATGAAAGTCGAATTTACACTGATTTAATAAAAGAAATTTACTTTTTTATAGATAATCCCAAGGGTGCTCCAGTAGATTGGGATTTAACAAGGAAAATCCAAGAAAAACTATCAGAATATTTCTTGATTAATGATTTTACGCATTTTGCAAGAATGTTATTGCCTAAAAAAGGTGGTAGAGTTGGTTATTCATCAGAAACAAGAGAAAATTTAGAAAATTTAATCTATATTTGGAGGTTGAAGCAAATGGGAATACCTAAAGAGAGCCTAAACTCAATAAAAAGTGTTGGGAATATAATTGCAAAAGTTTCAAAGAATAATTTGAGTATTTTATATAAATTAGATAAAACAAAAAAAATTGAAGACTTTTGGAGTGTTTTAAGAGAAGTATCAAGAAAATTAGTAGGACTTGATCTAGAGAAAGCTAAAGTTAGGCCAACCGCCCTAGATGAATTGATCCAACTAATAAAAGAAGATGAAACTCAGTGGAAAGAGATTAGAGATTTGTTGATTGTTTATGCATCTATGTATTATGCAATAGGATCCAGAGGAGGTCAAAAAAATGAATGATTTAAAGGGAATTAGTATGGTATGGTTGTCAGAGACAGATTTAACAAATTTAAATGCTGGAGAAGGGGAAAGTAACTATATTGATGTTAAAAAATATAAAAAAGATGGAACAGAGTATCCATATGTCAGTGGGCAGGCAATGCGGTTCTATCTTAGAGAAGCCATAAGGAGAAATTTATCAGAAGATGAATACATGTGTGTTCCTGATGATAAAGGAGAAACTTGTGGTGACATACCTAAATGTATAAATTGTGATCTTTTTGGTTTCATGACAACAGTAAAAGGTAAAGGTGCTATAACTAGAGTTTCGCCAGTTAAAGTATCTCCAGCTATGGGTCTTTTTTCATTTGATGAAAACTCTAATGTTGATTTTTTGACAAGACGACACAGAGTTACAGAGGGCTCCAAAATGGAAGGAGATATTGTAAATGTTGAAGTTGGAACGAACATTTACAAAGATGGAATTTCAATCGACCTCTTAAGAGTTGGATCAGAAGAAATAATTGATGAAGACAACCGCACTGTTAAGATTGACCCGAAAATTGATAAAGATATAATAAATTCACGAATCCAAAAAGTTATAGAAGGAATAGGATTTTTATCAGATTATTCTAAACAGGCACGACTTTTAACAGATTTTACTCCTGACGCAATTGCAATATCTTTCCAAAATAGATATTCACATCGATTACAAAAATTATTTGAATTAAATGAAGAAGGGAAACTCAATACTGAAAGATTCAAACAAATTTTGGATGAAGTTGAGGAGTATAGTGATCAGATATTCTTTGGAATAATTTCGGGATTGCTAAATAAAAAAGATGAAAAATTTGTTAAAGATATATTCAAAGAAAAGGGAATTGAAGTAAAAACCCCTAAAGAAGCTCTTGACGATGCAAAATCGAGTTTAACTACAAAATCCGAATAGTGAGTCATATGTTTGGGTTAAAATTCAGAATAGAGGCTCTATATTTCACAAATTTTAGAAAATCCACTAGCACTAGTTTAATTAATTCCTACAATATACCCCCATTCACTACTATAAGGGGAATGATTTCCAATGCATTGGGCCTTAAAAGGGATGATTTAAGGGTACAAGATTGGATTAAAATTGGAATTAAACCCCAAAATAATATCAATCGTTCTACCGAGATGACTAAAGTCCTTAAACTCAAAGGAACTGGTAAACAATATCAAAAAACATTTCCTTCAGCCCCAATATTCAAAGAATTTCTTGTAAATCCAATATATGATGTTTATGTTGCAGGTGAACAAGAAATCATTGCGAATGTATATGCTGCATTGAAGAATCCTAAAAGACCACTGTATATCGGCGCCTCTGACGAACTTGTTGATTTAACAGTTTTTGAACCTTTAAAAATTGAAAAAAAACAGTTTAATGAGGCATATGGCGTGTTAGATGGCATCCATGAGGATTGTATAATTGAAAAAATCCCCTATAAATTTGTTCAGACAGGTCGAAATTTTTCTCTTGAATATAAAACAATATCCATTCCAAAAAAGGGGAAAATCTGTGAGGAAATGATCCTTTTCGATTTTGAAGGTGAGGGAGTTGCCCTAGTGTGAATATCTCACAGGAGTATGAGATTGAGGATCTCTTGAACGATTTAGGAATCGAAGTTGAGGATTCTGCTAGGATTTCTGATGGAGAACTAACTTATTTTATTTTTTCTTCTAGTAATTTAGAATCTGAACAGGAAGATCTTATTGAAATACTGAATATTGATAAGTTAAAATATGGCTTATATTGTTCTAATAAAACGAATTATGTATCTAATGAAATATTACATGTGTTAGAACCTGTTTATATAATATCCGAACAGAAACTATGGGAAGAAATGATTAAAAATCTCCAATTAATTAATCAAAAATATTATTTCAAAACAGAATATCATTTATTTGAATTAAATCAGCTTCTTTTGATATTAATAAAATGGAATGGTAAATTGGCAACGTATGAATCTGATTTTAATGATTTTATAAATGATTTGAACAGGATAATACGGTTGAGCTGTAAATATCATGGTAAATTTATTATTGATGAAAGTTACATGAATCATCCTTTTTGGAGAGAATTAGCAACTATTAGAAACAAAACATTCCACCATTCAACTGAAGAGGGATATAAAAAAGCAGTAAAACTAATTAAACGTCAGGAAAAAGTATTTAAACAGCTTATAGGAAAAGGACACCCGGATTCAAATTTTGATTTCGTAAATATTCAAATAAAGCTTTTAGAACACTGTAACATATTTTTAAATGATCTTATGGGGGCTATTTAGGGGATGTTTGCTAAAAGACAAATAAAAAATGAAAGAGAATTCTTTCAAACATTAAAAGGCCATACTATTGACTCTTTAAGAATTTTAAAGGCATATATTGAAAATAATTCAGAAGTTTTGAGTCAATTTTGCCAACGATGGGATTTAAGTTTTGAACTCTTTTTAAAGAATTTATTTATCAGCATATACCTTCATGATATTGGAAAACTTGCAAAACAATTTCAAGTAAATATACGACAAGGAAAATCTTCTCAAAAGTATCCTCATGCATATTACTCTTTCTTTTTATTAAATAACGTGGAATACAATCAATTAGTTGAGGGGGTACCCTTAGAAAAGTTGGCCGTTTTAGGACATCACACCCAACTTTATAATGGCATTTATACTAATGATGAGAACTTTGGCAAACCTACATTCTCAGAAAAAGAGATAAAGAATTTTATCAAGGATTCTATAAGTGTTTATCACGATATGAGATTTGAAAAATATTTTAAATTTGAGGGCTTACAATTTAATGAGAATGATTTTAACTTTAGTTCAGGCAGAGCCAGGAAGTTGCTCAACCAGACGAAACGAAATGTTTCTAAATATAATAGAAAGCTTAATTTAAAATCAATTTTCACCTATTTTTTTTCTATCCTCCAGTTATGTGATGATTATTCTAGTGCGAACTTTTCTAAATTTATTGAAAATTATAACGGAACAGAAACTCTTTTGGGGCCTGTATTGGATGATCCTAATGAATATTTGCCTGAATTAAATGTTAAAGATCCGTTGAAAACTGTTTTTGGAGATTATGAACCATATAATTTCCAAAAGGATTTATTTGAAAAATCTCCTAAATTTTCTTTCCTTTTTGCACCGTGTGGTAGAGGTAAAAGTGAAGCGGCGATTTCATGGGCTTTGAATTGCATGGAAAAATATAATAGAAATAAAATTGTTTTCGCAATGCCTACTCAGGTTACGAGCAATGCAATGTGGGAAAGATTATGCACAATTTTTGGTGAAGGAAGTTTTAAAGAGGAAAAAAAGAAGAATGGTAAAAAATATGTAGGATTATTTCATGGAAAAAGTTTTATAAAATTAAAGTCTGTTTTAATTGGAGAAAAGGATGATCTGGGTAAAAAAGACTTTGAAGAATTGTCAGATGACACATTCAAAGGGAATATATTTTTTAAGCCAATTACGGTTACTACAATTGACCATGTAGTATACGCTTTTGTTCATGGATTTAGGCAGGCTGATTTTGCTTTGGGAAACTTGCAAAATGCTATAATAATTTTCGATGAAGTTCATTATTATGAAGAAAAGACTTTAAATCATTTGTTCACATTATTCAAGCTACTTAGAGAGTTTGAGATTCCTCATCTTCTGATGTCCGGAACATTGCCCGATTTCATAAAAAAAGATGCAAATAAATATTTAGAAGTAGTGGACTTTGAAGGCATTGAATATATGCCATTCAGTTTTAAATTTTGCAATAAAGAGTTAATTAAACTTCCTAAATTTTCGGATGGAGCTACTGAAACATCAAAAGTATACATCGACAGGGAAAGCATTGAAGAAATTGTTCATCAATACAAAAAAGGATTAAAGCAGTTTATTATTTTAAACACCGTTAAAAGAGCTCAAGAATTTTATAAAATTGTAAAAATGAATTTGGAAAACGAAATTGATTATCCTAACGTCATTCTTTATCATTCGCAATACACTTACAATGATCGAGTGAAAAAAGAATCAGAAATACGTGATGAATCTAAGAAAGGTCCTTTTATTTTAATAGCTACACAAGTAATTGAGATTTCACTGGATATTTCATGTGATATTATGTATACTGAAGTTGCTCCTCCTGATGCCATTGGTCAAAGAGGGGGACGTCTCAATCGAAAAGGTAAAACATTTAAAAATGGAATTACGCATAAAATGAAAATATTTTTACCAGAAAAACATTTACCATATGAGGAAAAGTTATTGAACGATACTCAGGAAAAAATTAAGGATGGACCTGTTTCTTATAAAGAAATCAAGGAATTGTGTGATAGTATTTACCATGATCGTGACCTCAAAAAGACAAATTTAACCAAAATTTTTATAAAATGCGCTCTTTTTGGATATAACCCAATTGAAATAGCTTTCAGTGAAGACAGAGGTCGTTTGGTTCAAATAAGAGATGATAAGGTACAAAAAATTGATGTTATTCCTTCTGTAATTTATAATAATAATGACATGAATTTAAACGTTGAAAATCAAGTGAAGGTTCCATTCTGGTGGTATCAAAACGATCAGAAAGAATGCGGGGAAGATTTAGAGTTCTTTGAGATAGTTTCCAGAAAATTCGGGGAAAAAGAAGTCTTTTATGTAATCTGTAAAATGGAATATGCGTATGATATTGGCTTTGATTATGGAAAAAAAGTTGAAGATAACTTTGAAGACTTTTGTTCTTAAATTTGAGTGTTATTCCATTAAGAACCCTTCAAGAGAGAGAATAAATTAAATTACAGGAAAAATATTAGGTTTACATAGAACCTTTTGAAAACTTACAAAATTTATCCCAAAACTTTGAAACAATGCGTCCTTTGATAATATAAATACTTTTAAAAACAATATTATTAGTGGTGATATAGATGACTGAGACCAAAATCTCAAAGGGTTTCCAGACTGTTGTTCCCTCAGAAATAAGAAAGAGATTCAATGTGGGCCCAGGAGATGTTATGGAATGGATAACCACTACAGAAGGGGTAAAAATAAGGTTCCGTAAGAAGGTATCCCTCTTGGACATAGCAGGTATCGGGAAAACCAAAGAAAAAACAAATGCTGTGGAGCTTAAAAAACGAGCCCAAAGGGGAGAAAAGATGTGATATTCATAGATTCTTCCTTTTTTATTGGTTTGGCACTTGCAAAAGACCAGTGGCATGATCGTGCCCTTGAACTAATTCCCGAAATAGAAGAATCCGATAAAATGGTTTCAAGTCTAATAATCTCCGAATCTGTGACAATGGTAGGGAGTTTATCTGGAGGTAAAGCCGGGAAACTGGTTTATGATTATATAATGGATAACTGCGCAGTATTTAACTCAGAGAAATCCATATATGATGAAGCCATTCAGACTTATCTGAAGTATGATGGAACACTTTCTCTAGTAGATGTTGTAAGTCTGGAACTTATGAAGATGTTCAATTTTCAGGAAATAGTTTCTTTTGACTCTGATTTCGATAAAGTTAACGGAATCATAAGAATACATTAGAGTTTGGTTGCCATGCTTTCCAATAGCGAAAAACACCTCCAAATAATTGGAACCCAAATAAACTACTACTTCATATGCCCCACCAAGTTATGGTTCTTTTCTCACCATATCCAGATGGAACAGGAGTCAGACTTGGTTTCTGCAGGAAAACAACTCCACCAGAAGAGTTACCAGAGAGAAAAAAGGGATTATGCCATTGATAACCTCATCAGCATAGACTTCATCAAAAAAAGTGACATTTTAGAAGTACACGAAGTTAAAAAGAGTAAGAAGATGGAGAAAGCCCATGAATACCAGTTATTATACTATCTTTACTATCTGAATGTGGTGAAAGGTGTTCAAAAAGTAGTTGGAATCATCAACTATCCTAAGATAAGGAAGAACATTACCATTGCATGGGATGGCTCCCGAAAAAATGAAATAATGGATTTAACTGAGAAAATTATGGAATTAGTAGATTGTAATGTTCCCAAACCTGTTAAAACACCCACTTGCAGGAAATGTGCCTATTATGACCTGTGCTGGATTTAGAGAAAATTTATTTACTCTGCCAAACTGCAACTAGTATCCCAAGCGAATGATCTAATTTAGTAGGGGGATAGGTTATGAAAAGAAACTACTACATAATGTCTGACGGACTACTCAAAAGAAGAGAAAACACGGTTTATTTTGTGAACAAAGAGGGTAAAAAACCCATACCCATCAATAAGATCTACTCCATATATGCTTATGGATCTTTAACCTTCTCCTCTCAAGTGGTGCACCTCCTGGCCAAGGAAGGGATACCCATTCATTTTTTCAATTACTACGGATTCTACGATGGCAGTTTTTACCCTAGAGAAAATCTTCTATCAGGGGATGTGATCATTAAACAGGCCAAATATTACTTGGACCATGAACTGAGAATGGAATTAGCAAAGAAGTTTGTGGAAGGTGCTGCCAAGAATATGGAAAAAGTACTGGCTTACTATCGTGTGAACAATGATATCGGGAAAATCCTGGGAGAACTTGATGGTTGTGGAAAAATTACCGAGACTATGAATGTGGAAGGGAGGATGCGATCAGCTTACTACACGCACCTAGATGAAATCTTACCAGATGGTTTTAAAATGGAAGGTAGGACGCGCAGACCACCTGAAAATATGGTCAATGCATTGATAAGCTTCGGAAATTCACTATTATACTCAACAGTCTTGAGTGAGATCTACCATACGCAGCTCAATCCCACCATATCTTACCTCCATGAGCCTTTTGAACGCAGGTACTCCCTGGCACTGGATTTAAGTGAGATCTTCAAGCCCATACTCGTGGATCGGCTAATTTTTTATCTGGTGAACAAGAGAATGCTAAAAGAGGAAGATTTCGAAAAAGACATTAATTACTGCCTCCTGAATGAAAAAGGGAGGAAAATATTCCTCAAAGAATATGATGAACGTTTGAAAAAGACAATTAAACACAGAGAACTCAACCGTAAGGTTTCTTACAGGCGTTTAATACGTTTAGAGGCCTATAAACTCATGAAACATCTCTTGGGTTCTAAGGAGTATAAACCCTTTGTAATGTGGTGGTGAGTTAATTATGTATATCATAATTGTTTACGATATAAAAGTGGAAAGAGTGAACAAAGTTAAAGGATTCTTACGTACCCAACTTAACTGGATACAAAATTCAGTTTTTGAAGGAGATGTCACTCCCAGCGAACTTGTAGAGATAAAAAATGGCCTGAAAGAAATTATTAATAAAAAAGAGGATTCTGTGATAATATATGCTCTGCGAACAGAAAAGGCGCTGAAAAGAGAGGTGATGGGTGTTGAAAAAGCACCTATAGATGGAATAATATAACCCTATTTTTTTTTAAAGTATTTAAGATTCATTACCATTACTCTAGATGCATATAAATGATTTAAACCTGTCGTTTATAAAGAGATTTTTTGTGGATGATTAAAGTAACCATGTTTAATTTTACTCCAACCTCGACTTTTAACTTATTACCGCTTGTTTTATTCGTGAATCACTCTCATAAAATCAGCGGATAATTAAATGATTATGATTATATTTGGAAAGTCTTTCAAAGAAGTCTGATTTAAACGTCGTCAATCCATATAAAACAATTGACAAATCTGGAATAGCAAAATATATGTATAAATTTGGGGAAATAACTGTAAATATTAGGGCAAATAAGGCAGATTTCGGCCCTACTAAAATCAGACCATTTTGGGATTGAAATGGATAATTGATAACTCATATTATTCCCCCTCTACTTACTAAAATCAGACCATTTTGGGATTGAAATCCCTTTGTGCTTGTGCCCGCGCTTTCTCGTAACATTCACTAAAATCAGACCATTTTGGGATTGAAATGATTTTGAAACAAGTGACTTGGTTACGGTTGTATGGACTAAAATCAGACCATTTTGGGATTGAAATTTTTATAAAGTTGCAATGCTATTTTTTGCCTTTTTTACTAAAATCAGACCATTTTGGGATTGAAATAGATCCTACTTTCGCCGTAAACACTCTGGAAGCTAAACTAAAATCAGACCATTTTGGGATTGAAATAAGTCTGTTTTCATGAAACTTTCTACAAAAGGGATTACTAAAATCAGACCATTTTGGGATTGAAATTCACTTGCATCTCCCATGAGCTGTTCAGCCCTATCTACTAAAATCAGACCATTTTGGGATTGAAATTTAACAGTTCTTATTAGGGCTGTTTCATTAGCGCAGACTAAAATCAGACCATTTTGGGATTGAAATTAGAGAAAGACTCTTTCCATAGCTCTACCTCCAGCCACTAAAATCAGACCATTTTGGGATTGAAATCGTGCAGAGTATTCACACCCATCAACAGACCCAATCCACTAAAATCAGACCATTTTGGGATTGAAATATAGTGACATAGGTCAGGCAACTAACTATATGACCCACTAAAATCAGACCATTTTGGGATTGAAATTTGAATCGGGTTGTGGTGCCTCATGATAGTACGTCGACTAAAATCAGACCATTTTGGGATTGAAATTTTGATGCGGTTGCAAATGGCGGAAATTGTTTCGACAACTAAAATCAGACCATTTTGGGATTGAAATACATACAGAACTTAGATGATGCAACGGTGGGGAGTTACTAAAATCAGACCATTTTGGGATTGAAATAGGTGGAGGGCGAAACATACCTAATCAACACTATACGACTAAAATCAGACCATTTTGGGATTGAAATCTGATGAGAGTGTTATAAGTCCAGCGAACGAATTTGACTAAAATCAGACCATTTTGGGATTGAAATTGATGGAACACTACAATGTAACACTTATATACGTAAACTAAAATCAGACCATTTTGGGATTGAAATGTGAGTAATAATACGGTGATTTTTATGAGTACCGCACTAAAATCAGACCATTTTGGGATTGAAATTAATATCATAACCCGTATTCGTGATGATTGATAGGCACTAAAATCAGACCATTTTGGGATTGAAATACTCCTAAAACAAGACAACCACAGAACACTACAACAACTAAAATCAGACCATTTTGGGATTGAAATTCATCAAGTTATTTATTCCTTCGTTGACTTGGCGTGTACTAAAATCAGACCATTTTGGGATTGAAATGTTGGTTTATGATGAGTTAATGAATCCTGAGTTGAGACTAAAATCAGACCATTTTGGGATTGAAATCGAATTGGAGGATGTTGATTACAGTCCAATGGATGAACTAAAATCAGACCATTTTGGGATTGAAATGAAAAAGAGTGGGGGAAAACAATGACACCCCCCACCTAAACTAAAATCAGACCATTTTGGGATTGAAATTCCAAATACCCCCACTTACGCCCCCAATACTGAAACACTAAAATCAGACCATTTTGGGATTGAAATTGCTCAGACGTTCAATACGCACCGCCCCCTCTAATCACTAAAATCAGACCATTTTGGGATTGAAATAGGACTAGGGGATTCTAAACATGTATCCCTGAAAGTACTAAAATCAGACCATTTTGGGATTGAAATTCACGAATACGACACTACCTACAACAACACCCAAACACTAAAATCAGACCATTTTGGGATTGAAATCCACATTTTTTTATTCTTCGTATGGACGACACCTTTACTAAAATCAGACCATTTTGGGATTGAAATGACGTTGGAACACCCAATCACTCTGATTCGGCCCGGACTAAAATCAGACCATTTTGGGATTGAAATTAATCAGACTATCATATTTTTCTATTAACTGGTAGTACTAAAATCAGACCATTTTGGGATTGAAATTGACGATATTGGAAAAATTAGTACAAACCAATTAACACTAAAATCAGACCATTTTGGGATTGAAATAGACTCCCAGAAACGCATAGTATAAGTGTTAATATTGACTAAAATCAGACCATTTTGGGATTGAAATACCAGGAACATCCACACACGGATCATGCAAATGAATGGACTAAAATCAGACCATTTTGGGATTGAAATCTGTTTTAGGTGGTTCTTGTTTGACTACTTGTTTAAACTAAAATCAGACCATTTTGGGATTGAAATGGTTGGAATGGTACGATCCATTCCTCTAGTTTTTCTACTAAAATCAGACCATTTTGGGATTGAAATCTAAAAATAGATTAGCTCTTATCTGGTTAGTATCACGGACTAAAATCAGACCATTTTGGGATTGAAATAAGGTATCAATACTACAAGCAACCAGCCGGCTTTGTTACTAAAATCAGACCATTTTGGGATTGAAATCTTGAAATATTCACTTTCTCCTAAGAATTTGATAACACTAAAATCAGACCATTTTGGGATTGAAATTGTAATCGTTGACGGTGAATGTTCCCATCTCAGAGAACTAAAATCAGACCATTTTGGGATTGAAATGGGAATGGCATAACAGGACCGCACAGGCATTAGCCCACTAAAATCAGACCATTTTGGGATTGAAATGGGTAGGAGTCTTACAAGCGGATACCTGACAAACACTATTACTAAAATCAGACCATTTTGGGATTGAAATTCTATTATTCATCTTCGATGGGTGACACTTGCACTCTACTAAAATCAGACCATTTTGGGATTGAAATACATAAAAAAGAATTACACTAATAACAATAACCCAAACTAAAATCAGACCATTTTGGGATTGAAATACAATACCTCCAGAACGTGGCACACGAACAC
>Ga0334884_1000314_pt1 | contig 92178 bp, 80 predicted proteins | sample GraSluR1_MG_7_FD_207215 | JGI IMG/M metagenome (GOLD analysis project Ga0334884, IMG submission 207215) | Sludge microbial communities from methane-producing bioreactor in Wageningen University, Netherlands - Granular Sludge_12_05 R1 | ecosystem: Engineered > Bioreactor > Anaerobic >... | reverse complement strand
CACGTTGAGCAGCTTTGACCCAGTAAGGCGTGAAGTTGCACGCCTTTCCCTTGAAAGGCTTGTTGTTGATGGACGCATACATCCTGCACGGATAGAGGAAATAATTGAACGCGCAGAAAAAGACGTTCAGATACAGATCCTTGAAACCGCGGAACAGGCACTGCTTGAAACTGGTATCAAGAACATGCATATGGAACTTACGAAAATCATCGGTCAGCTTAGATACCGTACAAGCTATGGACAGAATGCACTGGCACACAGTCTTGAAGTTGCTCACCTTGCAGGGATCATGGCTGCAGAAATGGGCCTTGATGAGCTTAAAGCAAGAAGAGCAGGGCTTTTGCATGATATCGGAAAGGCTGTTGACCACCAGGTAGAAGGCCCTCATGCAAAGATCGGAGCCGATCTTGCAAAAAGATATGGAGAAGCCCCTGACATCGTAAACTCGATAGCGGCCCACCATGAAGATGAGGAGCCACAGACGATTTACGCTGTACTCGTAGCAGCAGCTGATGCGGTCAGCGCATCGCGTCCGGGAGCCAGGAGAGAAAGTCTTGATGCTTATGTCAAAAGGCTTGAAAAACTGGAAGAGGTCGCCAAGTCTTTTAGCGGTGTAAGCAAGGCTTTTGCTATTCAGGCAGGCCGCGAGGTGCGCGTAGCAGTTTCTCCTTCTGTGACAGATGACGGAGCCATGCAGAAACTGGCCTACGACATCGCAAGAAAGATAGAAGAAGAAATGAGATACCCGGGGCAGATAAAAGTTACACTGCTTAAAGAGACAAGAGCTGTAGAATACGCAAAATAGGTGAGGCACGATGCGGATCCTTTTTATCGGAGACATAATGGGAAGACCCGGGCGGAAAGCTGTCCCCCGGGTTTTGCCTTCTTTACGCGAAGAGTATGGCGGTTTTGATTTTATAATTGCCAACGGAGAGAACAGCGCTGCCGGATTTGGACTTACAGAGACGGTCATGAAAGAACTGTTTTCAATGGGAATAGATATCCTTACCAGTGGCAACCACGTGTGGGACAAGAAAGATATCCTGCCTCTGCTTGACAGTGAAAAACGGATACTGAGACCTGCAAATCATCCCGAAGGGACTCCGGGAAGGGGATTTGGAATATTTGAAAAGAACGGAAAGAAGCTTGCAGTGATCTCCCTCCAGGGAAGGACCTTCATGCCTCCTCTCGACTGCCCATTCCGAACTGCAGAAAAACTGATCGAGAAAGCTGAGACCCCCTGTATATTTGTAGATTTTCATGCAGAGGCATCGTCAGAAAAAAAGGCGCTTGCATATTGGCTCAACGGTAAAGTTTCTGCAATAGCGGGGACTCATACACATGTCCAGACATCGGATGAACAGGTCCTTTCCGGCGGCACCGCTTTTATATCCGATGTCGGAATGACAGGCGGTCATGGTGGGATAATCGGGATGACCGCGGAATCTGTGATCCCGAAATTTTTATACGGAACTCCAAGTAAATTCGAGATATGCGATACAGATGTCAGGTTCCAGGGCGTGGTAGTTGATGTTGACGATGAAACAGGCAGGGGAATGGATATTCGCAGGATAAACGCTCCATGTGAAAACTGATAACTATTATTTAACGCTGATATTAAAGTAATGGCGGGGGATTGCCTTGATGGTTTTCTCCCGCCATTATTTTTACTGGAGCACCTTTTAAAATGTGTAAATTTTACTGCAATGAACCTTTATTTTATTGTTTTATGTGTAAAATTGTTAATTTTGTTTTGAGTTACCTAATATTATCGATGTAATATAACCATTTGCAAACTTGTGTTTTTGACTGTAATATGATATACAACTTAAGCGCTGAAGGGGCTTTTCTTTGGCTGTGGCTTTTTTAATTATTGAGAGGAGAGGATCAAATGTCTGAGAACAGAGAACAGTGGGGCAGCCGGTTTGGATTCATTATGGCTGCTGCAGGTTCGGCGGTAGGTCTTGGTAATATCTGGCGATTCCCTTATATCACGGGGAAATTTGGCGGAGCGGCTTTTGTTGCGGTTTATCTTGCTGTAGTTGCAGTCCTGGGAATTTCTGTAATGCTTGCAGAGTTCACTATTGGTCGTAATGCACAGTCTGATGCAGTAGGTTCTTTTAGGAAACTTGGTGGCGGAGCTTGGCCCATGGTAGGTTGGATGGGCTTTTTCTGCGGATTTGTTATCCTGTCTTACTACGCTGTCATTGCAGGCTGGACTCTTGCTTATATGTTCAAGTCCTTTGGCGGTCTTATGGCGTCTGCCGCAGAAGGGAAAGCCGGGGATGTTTTCGGAGCTTTCGTTTCAGACCCTGTACAGTCAATAGCCTACCATATTGCTGTAATGGCTATTGTCAGCGGAATTGTATATAAAGGCATCAGCGGCGGTATTGAAAAAAGCTGCAAGATCCTTATGCCTGCTCTCTTTGTTTTGCTCCTCGTCCTGATCGTCCGTTCAGTAACTCTCCCGGGTGCAGGTGCCGGACTTGAATTCTATCTTAAACCTGACTTCTCAAAGCTAACAGGAGAAGCTGTGCTTGCGGCCGTTGGTCAGGGATTCTTCTCGCTCTCCCTCGGCATGGGCTGCATGATAACTTACGGCAGCTACCTTGGAAAACAAGACTACCTGCCTTCGATAGCTAGGACAGTAGTTTTTCTTGATACCTCTGTTGCTATCCTTGCAGGTTTTGCCATCTTCCCGGCAGTTTTTGCCTTTGGCGTAGAACCCGGAGCAGGACCGGGGCTTACATTTGTAACACTTCCCGCAGTTTTCGCGCAGATGCCCATGGGAGGGGTATTCAGTTTCGCATTCTTCCTTCTCCTCTTCATCGCGGCCCTTACTTCTGCCATCTCTCTTCTTGAAGTTGTCGTCACATATGCTATCGACCAGCTCAAGTGGAACAGGGCGAAGGCAGCGATAGTAATGGGAACAGCGATTGCTCTTCTGGGGATCCCCTCAGCTCTGTCTGTCGGCGGACACATACCTCAGATCGCAGGCAAGGATTTCCTTGACGCCGCAGATTTCCTTACCAACAACGTCATAATGCCTCTTGGCGGTATCTTTATCGCAGTCTTCGTTGGATGGGTGTGGACAGATGGTGCCAAGGCTGAAGTTACTGACAACGGCAAGCTCGTTTTCCCGATGTACACGACATGGCTTTGGATATGCCGCGTTGTAGCACCTGTATGCATTGGAATTATATTCATAACAGGACTTAAGTGGTAAACAGCACCTTATAAGTTCGTTATATAATATTTTTTGTAAAACAAGAGCTACGGTTGACAAGACCGTGGCTCTTGTTATACTGACAATAATCTGTATGAAAGCAGCAAGAGAGACTCCCTGGTTTTTGCCGGGAGCGCCGAAGGGGCAAGGCTTTTTAAGCTGAAACTCTCAGGCATAAGGATTGCTGCCGGACAGTACTCTGAATACGACTGAAGGTCGTTAATTTGGCTTTTGGGGAACGGGGACAGAGGATCTCTTGCTGGGAGGCGGGGTTCCTGTGGTCTTGTTCCCTTTTTTTTATGCCTGCATAACAAACAACAAAGACCTTGCGGAATGTGTTGATCATGCAGAGCTTATAAATGGGCCTGCAATATCAGTTCTGACTATTGCAAGAGATATGATCCATCAGGGATGGAAGCTTGTAGCCAGCCCGTTATACGGAAATTTCAAGCCTGCCCAACAGCCTTACAGGACACTTATTTTGAGCAGAGAGAAGAAAGACAGACATATTCCTGCAGACAGATACTCGCTTGAACTGATCGAATCAGCCATGAACATTTTCCGCGAATGTGAAATTAAAAGAATTCCAGGTGACATGCCTGATGAAATTGATAACGACTATAAGTATGTTGACTTTGCATTAATTGAAGATACTTTGAGGGAATGCGGAATTCTTCGTTGTGATCTTCACAGATACAGCGGGGGGTGAGAAACGAAAGCAAGGTTTTGATTTTAAAAAAATTCCAATCACTGATCATGAGGAGGATTTTTATGAAACTTGAACTGTTGAAGGTAAGTGTTAAAGGTGTGAAGTGGGGCGGCAGCACTGAAGTGCTGAAAGACGGGACCCTTCAGGTAAGCAAAGAAGACCTTTTGGCCTTTGTAGCAGATGATGACAACCTTAAAAGCATTAATGCGGATATCGCTCTTCCCGGAGAAAGTGTAAGAATAGTTCCCGTAAAAGATGTGATCGAGCCAAGGTATAAAGTGGAAGGCAGCGGACAGGTCTTCCCAGGAATGGTAAGCGATGTCGAATCTGTGGGAGAGGGAAAGACACTTGTCCTTGAAGGCGCTGCGGTCGTTACATGCGGAAGGATCGTTGGATTTCAGGAAGGGATAATAGACATGTCAGGAAAGGGTGCCGATTACACGCCTTTTTCCAAAACATGCAATGTGGTTCTGGTTTTTGAGCCTAAAGACGGACTGGAAAAGCATGATTACGAAAAAGCCTGCAGGCTGGCCGGACTCAAAGCTGCGATGTACTTGGCGAAAAGTGTCTATGAATCAGGGCGGGAAACTGATAAGACTGAAGTTTACGAAGTGAAGCCTTTTACAGAGAGCATGAAGTCCCATGCCGCTCTCCCTAAGGTGGCGTACCTTTACATGCTCCAGACTCAGGGACTGCTCCACGATACCTATGTCTACGGTATCGATGCGAAAAGGATCCTTCCGACCATCATCCATCCGAATGAAACGATGGACGGTGCAATTGTCTCCGGCAACTGTGTTTCAGCCTGCGATAAAAACAGCACATATGTTCACCTGAACAACCCTGTGATCAAGTCACTTTACGGGCGTCACGGCAAGGATATCAATTTTGTCGGAGTCATCATTACCAATGAGAACGTTACTCTCGCAGACAAAAAAAGAAGTTCCTCTTTTGCGGTAAAAATTGCCGGTATGTTCGGGGTAGACGGGCTTGTCATCAGTGAAGAAGGATTCGGTAATCCCGACGCAGACTTGATCATGAACTGCCGCAGGGCAGAAATGGCCGGTATTAAGACAGTACTCATTACTGACGAGTTTGCCGGCAGGGACGGTGCGAGCCAATCTCTGGCAGATGCTGCTGCAGAAGCAAACGCCGTAGTTACAGCAGGTAACGCGAATATGATCGTGACCCTCCTGCCGATGCAGAGGATAATAGGTTATGACGAATACGCAAACGTAATTGCCGGGGGCTTTGACGGATCACTGAAACCCGACGGATCATTAGAAGTTGAACTTCAGGCGATCACAGGCGCTACATGTGAGTTGGGTTTCAATAAGCTCGGAGCAGAGACCTGGTAGGGGAGGCTAAATAAATGACTTACAGGATAGTCCACTATATCAATCAGTTTTTTGCCGGAATAGGCGGAGAAGAAAAAGCCGGTGTCGGACCTGAATCCCGTGATGGAGTCCTTGGCCCTGGGATGGCCTTTAAGGCTGCTTTCGGAAATGAAGCGCAGATAGTCGGTACTGTTGTATGCGGGGACGGTTTTTTTGCCGAAAACATGGACGAAGCAGGCGAAAAGATACTAAAGATGATCGCAGACTTTAAGCCCGATGCAGTCATCGCAGGTCCTGCCTTCAACGCAGGACGTTACGGAACGGCATGCGGCGCTGTAAGCGAGGCTGTGTCCAAAAAACTTGGGATACCGGTCGTTACAGGAATGTATCCTGAGAACCCCGGTGTAGACATGTTCAGGAAAAGCGTCTACATCGTCGAGACCTCTGACAGTGCAAGAGGCATAAAAGATGCAGTCCCCGCAATGTCAAAGCTCATAATGAAGTTGCTAGGGGGGGAACCTCTCGGGAGCCCTTCAGACGAAGGTTACATCCAGCGCGGGGTCAGGGTAAACCGCTTCCACGATAAGATCGGAGCCGCACGAGCTGTCGATATGCTTGTCAAAAAACTTAAAGGTGAAGAATTCAAGACAGAATATCCAATGCCTGTTTTTGACAGGGTGCCTCCTGCAGAACCGATAAATGACATGAAAAATGCGGTCATCGCAGTCGTTACTTCAGGAGGGATAGTCCCTAAGGGTAATCCTGACCATATTGAGGCCTCAAGCGCATCTAAATATGGCACCTACAGCATAGCAGGCGTGCAGAGCGCAGATGAAGTCGCTTACGCAACAGCCCACGGTGGTTATGATCCTACGTATGCCAACACAGATCCTAACCGGGTGCTTCCAATCGATGTTCTCCGTGAGATGGAAAAAGAAGGTGTCTTCAGTAAACTCTACGACTACTTCTTTACAACTGTAGGAAACGGAACTTCAGTAGCCAGTTCAAAAAAGTTTGGTTCTGAAATAGGAGAGCGGCTGAAAAAAGACGGAGTTGATGCCGTCATACTCACATCCACCTGAGGAACCTGCACACGTTGCGGGGCAACGATGGTAAAAGCAATTGAGGCAACTGGATTAGCAGTCGTACATATATGCACGATAGTCCCAATTTCTCAGACGGTCGGCGCTAACAGGATAGTTCCTGCAGTAGCGATCCCTTATCCGCTGGGAGATCCCTCAAAGACACATGAAGAGGAAAAGGTGATCAGGAGAGCTATTCTTGAGAAGGCACTTGAGGCGCTTATGACACCGATCAAAGAACAGAAGGTTTTCAATTAGGCCAATAATTTTGATGCTTCTGGCCGTAAAGAAAATAGCGGCAGGATAGTCTCCTTTCTTCTGACTGTTCTGCCGCTATTTGCAAATCATCGGAAAGAAAGAATTATCTGTCAGAACATAAACTGCAGGTGTTTTTGTTCTTTCTTTATTCGACATAACAAAGACCTTGTTTTTCTGAAAAACTATAATTATTAATGTGTACGATCAAAATTAAAACAGCAAATTTGTATGGAGGAATGCGAAATGCCCAATGCAGCAGTTAAAGGTACATCATATTCCCTGAATCACACTCCGGAATTGGCACTTTATTATGGAAATACCCCTTTCGTCGAGAGAGAGGCTCATCCGGATTCAGAATTTCTCTCTGTTCTGCCTAAGCACGTCCAGGGTTACAATGAATGTTCAAGATATGCTCCGAATCTTGTTTATATCGGAGCCATGGATCTTGAAGATCTTGAAAAAAAAGAACAGCCCTGGTATGAAAAACTTGAACCCAGTGCGGTAAGATTTGGTAAATATGGGGAGATAATGCCTGAGGATGAGACGCTAGGTTTTCTTGACCTTTGTGATGTCTTCGACCTTGTATGGCTTGAGAAAGGTTTTGCTGCAGAAGTTAAGGAAAAACTCGCAAAGCACCCATTGATAAGGGAAGATATGCTTGCGCGACTTGAGACCGGCCATGATATCGGCGAGATCGAACGCGAGATAGCAAACGCTGCTGCCCTTCCTCTTTACCGTGGAGGAAAGATAGCAGGGTGCAGCAGAAGGGGCCATGAATTTGACCCCAACCTGACAGCATACGAGCTGCTCGTGAACATGACCAGCAAAGCTAGTGCGGTCCTCTCACTGCTTCACCTCATCAAAAACAGCGGAGTCGACCCCGAAGATGTGGATTTTGTTGTTGAATGCTCTGAAGAGGCTGCAGGAGACATGAACCAGCGCGGTGGGGGCAACTTTGCGAAGGCAATTGCGGAGATAGCAGGGTGTGTAAACGCATCGGGCTGTGACGTGAGGGGCTTCTGCGCGGGACCGGTCAATGCAGTGCTTGCAGGCGCTTCCATGGTGGCTGCCGGAACACGCAAAAATGTTGCTGTCATCGCAGGGGGAGCTATTCCGAAACTGTACATGAACAGCAGGGACCACGTTAAAAAGTCACTGCCTGTTTTAGAAAACTGCCTTGGTTCGTTTGGTGTGCTTATAGTACCCGATGACGGAACACTCCCCGTGATAAGGCTGGATGCAATAGGCAAACACACTGTCGGGGCAGGCGCATCACCGCAGACAGTTACAAGCGTGCTGACTCTTGAACCGCTTCAGAAAGTCGGGCTCATGCTGACTGACGTTGATAAATATGCACCCGAGCTCCATAACCCTGAGATCACGCTTCCTGCAGGAGCAGGAAACGTGCCGGAGGCAAACTTCAAAATGATAGCGGCGCTCGGAGTAATGAAAAAGCAGATAGAAAAGGCAGATATGCCTGACTTCATAAAGACCCGCGGCATGAAGGGTTTTGCGCACACTCAAGGACACATCCCATCAGGAGTACCTTACATGGGTCATGCTGCTGAAGCTATCAGCTCAGGCAAGATAACAAGAGCAATGATAATAGGCAAGGGAAGCCTCTTTCTCGGCAGGCTCACAAACCTTGCTGATGGTGCCTCCTTCCTAATGGAAAAGCCATCACAGAGTAAACCGGAAAGTGAAAAAGGCGTTACCCGCGAAGAGATCCGCGAGCTTGTTCTTGAAGCCCTGGGAGAACTTGCGGCAGGACTGAAGAAGTAAGGGTACATGTTATGGAAGATAGAAATGCGACAAAAAAAATAATAGGCGAAGCCCTTGCTGAGATCATCGAGGATGTAAAAAGCGGTTGTGTCAAAAAAATCAGCATAGGACTGATGGCATATGGCAGCGAGCTCGGGAACGAAGAACTTTTAAAGGGAGCCGCACTTGCCATGCAGAACGACCCGTCAGTCAATGTCGTACCCATTGGCCCTAAGGTAGAGGGGTTCGGGCAGATGGAGTGGATAGAGACACCTGCCTGCGAGTCTGATATATCCAAAGCGATGGAAGATGCGCTGGAGAAGGGAATAATATCGGGAGCGGTAGCGCTGCACTATCCCTTCCCACTAGGCGTTACGACCATAGGCAAGGTGCTGACCCCTGCCAGGGCAAAACCCTGTTTCATAGCATCCTCGACTGGGACTTCATCATCCAACCGTGTGGAGGCCATGGTAAGGAACGCAATTTACGGCATCGCCGCAGCAAAGGCAGATGGGATCACATCCCCCACTGTTGGCATATTGAATCTTGACGGAGCTCAGACCGTGCTCAGGGCGCTTCAGAAACTTAGCGAGGGCGGGTATCCGATAACATTCGGGGCCAGCATGAGAAAAGAGGGAGGACCTATCCTGAGGGGCAATGACCTTCTTGCCGGATCTGTAGATGTATGTGTGACAGACACCCTAACTGGGAATGTCCTGATGAAGCTTTTCGCTGCATGGAATACAGGAGGTAATTACGAGGCTCTTGGCTGGGGATATGGACCCTCGACAGGAGAAAACTGGAACAAGGTCGTATCGATCATATCAAGGGCATCCGGAGCTCCTGTTGTGGCGGGGGCAATTACGCTCAACGCAAGATGTGCAAAAAACGGATTGCCGGCGGCTGTAGCCGGGGAACTAAAGCTTGCAAAAAAAGCAGGTCTTGAAGAGATACTGGCATCACTTCAGCCAAAACAGACCTCATCGGAAGAAGAAGTCGCCACCCCACCCTCGGAGCCAACGGACGAGGAGATACACGGGATAGATGTCCTTGAGATAGAGGAAGCCGTAAAGGCTCTCTGGAAAGCGGGCATTTATGCAGAATCTTCGATGGGGTGCACAGGTCCTGTGATAAAAATGGCAGCTGCAAGGATAGAAAAAGCAAAGGCCGTACTAAAAGAAAACGGCTACATCTAACCTCTGTTTTTTGTAAAAAAAGCAAATCAAATAGAAACAAAACAGTGCCGGGATCTTATTTTCTTATCCCGGCACTGTTTTGTTGATATATTTTAAGCCACTCTTTTTTAGAAGGCAGGAACTACTCCCTTAGGTGCAAGGACTTCAGTAATGTATTTCTTTACCTCAGGTGAATTGAGGGCTTTGGAGAGAGCCTTTGTTGCAGGAGTATCTTTATCTCCGCTTCTCACTGCCAGGACCACGGCATATGGCGAATTTTTATCTTCAAGAGCAAGGGCCTCTTTTGTCGGGTCAAGCCCGGCATCAACGGCAAAATTCATGGTTATCACCGATATCGTTGTATCAGGAAGGCTGCGCGGAAGCTGGGGCGCCTCAAGTTCAATTATCTTAAGGGATTTTGGGTTTTCAATTATATCCCTGGCTGTGAGATCCTTTTTTGACGGATCCATCTTCAGGAGTCCTTCCCGTTCAAGAAGTTTGTATGCGCGGAATCCGTTTGTTGGATCGTTCGGCACAGCAACAACCGCTCCCTTCTTGACGTCCTTGAGTGATTTTACCTTCTGTGAATATATGCCTATGGGAAGCAGGTGTACCTTCACCAGTGGGACTATGTCGAGCTTCTTTTCCTTTTTCATGTTGTCAAGATAGGGGACGTGCTGGAAAAAATTGGCATCCAGGTCTTTGTCCTGAAGGGCATAGTTAGGCTGTACGAAGTCGGTGAATTCTTTGATCACCAGATCGTATCCGTCTTTTTTCAGTACCTCTTTTGCTACTGTGGCAATATCTTTGGCCGGAAAAGGCGTGACTCCGAGTACGATCTTTTTCTCGGCTGCAAGACAGGCTGTTGGTATCAATATTGCTGCGATAAGTGCGATGATCAATGCTTTCTTCATTTCTTAATTCCTCCTCGTAATTTGTATTCCATTTTTAAAAATAAAAGGGCCGGACCCTAGCGGGTCCGGCCCTGATATGGCAAGAGCTGGCTAAGCGCCGACCATTTCAGGAGAGGATCCGCCCATGCCGCACATCATCATGCACATTATTCCGAATACGCTATTATGCTGCATAGAGTTTCCTCCTTTCCTCAGTCGGGAAATAATTAAATTGCGGAAATTTTATATTGATGTACGATAAATGTCAACCTAATTTTCTATGTTTCAAGAGGGAAAAACATCTTGCCGGGGTTCAATATGTTTTTCGGGTCAAAAGAATGTTTTATTCCTTTCAGTACTTCAAGTTCCGCTTCAGGTTTGCTCTGTATGATTATATGCTGCTTTACATGTCCCACTCCGTGTTCTCCGCTTCCTACCCCTCCAAGGCTGATAGCCTCTTTGATGAGCTCCTCAAAAAATTCTTCTGAGTATACCGCCCATCTTTCAGGGGACATTCCTTCCGGCTTTATAGGTATAGGATGGATATTCCCGTCACCGATGTGAGCTATTATGCCCATTTCAAGTCCCCACTTGCTTCCGGCAGAACTTATCCTCTTTAACATCTCCGGAACAGAGGACAACGGCACCATTAGGTCTCCTGAGCTGCATGCATAGGGATCTTTGGCTCTCATGCCCTCGAGGCCGTTCTGCCTTACGTTCCACATAGCCGCAGAGTCTGTTCTGCTCTCAGCTACGAAAACTTCGAAAGCACCGCAGGACATGCAGATCTTGCCGACTACTTCGTAGCTTTCTTCAAGTTGTTCTTCGTTATCTGCCTCGATCTGTATTATAAGGTATCCTTCGCTTCTCTCCTGCTCAGGAAGCCTGCACCCGAGATATTCTGTTGTGTACTGTACGAGTTTTTTGTCCATAAATTCACAGGAAATTATTTTTTTGCCTGAGCTTATAACTTTTGATACGCTGTCTACCAATGTCTCGATGTCCGGGTAGCATGCAAGTAGATTTACTGTTTTTCCCGGTTTAGGCTCGAGGTTCACTATAAGCTTTGTAACTATTGCCAGTGTTCCTTCGCTCCCAATTAACAGCTGGAGCAGATTGTATCCCCATGTATCTTTTCTGAAGCGGCCTCCAAGATTTATCACTTCTCCGGAAGGAAGAACGGCTTCCGCTCCCAGTATGTGCCTTCTGGTACTGCCGTACCTGACGACTTTTCCGCCTCCTGCGTTAGTGGCAAAGTTTCCTCCGATGAAGCTAGTCTCTGTGCTCATTGGATAACCGGCATAAAGAAAGCCCTTCTCAGCGGCAGCCCTGCAGAGGTCGTTGGTGACTACACCCGGTTCCACAACGGCGACTCGGTTCACGGGGTCTATTTCAAGGATTGAGTTCATCCTTTCAAGAGACATCACTATTCCTCCTGCAAGAGGGACGGCGCCACCATTCAGTCCGCTGCCTGCTCCTCTTGGAGTCACAGGGATCCTGTTAAGGGATGCGATCTTCATTACAGAGCTTACCTGTTCAGTGTTTTCAGGCCGGACGACAGCATCAGGCATATGGCCCCAGATCCTGCCGGCCTGATCCCATGAATAGTTTTCAAGGACATCCCTGTCTTCTGTAATGATGCCTCCGCTGCCGAGTACTGATGCCAGTTCCTTTTCTATATCCTTTGTCAGCCTGCCGTATACATCCATTTCTATGACTGCCTTTTCTTTAGTGATTCAATAAGTCCGTCAAGGATCTCCATTGCGTCACCCTGGATACTCAGGTCTGCCACCCTGAAGATCGGTGCCTCCGGGTCATGGTTCACGGCTATTATTGTTTCTGCTCCCGACATGCCGGCGATATGCTGGACTGCGCCGGATATGCCAAATGCCAGGTAAAGCCTTGGAGTGACAGACTTGCCGCTGAGTCCTACCTGAGCTGAATATGGAGCCCAGCCCAGGTCTACCGCCATACGCGAAGCCCCTACGGTTCCCCCAAGCAGTCTTGCAAGTTCTTCAAGCTTTGCAAAATTTTTGGAGTTTTTCATTCCCTTGCCGCCGGAAATGATTATTTCAGCTTCCTGGATGGGGAGGCCTACCGATGTCTCAGGACTGAACCCCAAATATTCCAGCGCTGATACCATCAAGTTTGACGAAGGACAGACTTTTACAAGATCCCCCTTGCGTGACATGTCAGGACAGAGAGGTCTTTTTGATTTCGGCCTCACAGTGCACATCTGAGGATCACGTCCTCTTGTTTTTATATCTGCCATAACGTTGCCTCCGATAGCAGGCCTTGTCTGGATCAGCTTTCCTGATACTGGATCTATTGACAGTTCAGTGCAGTCAGCTGTCAGTCCGCAGCCTATCCTGGCGCTTAGCATCGGCATAACTGTCCTTCCCTGTGTCGTTGCCGAAGCTATCAGGATGGAAGGACTGAATCTGTTGATAAGGTCTTCAAGGATGTTTACCTGAGAGTCGCAGAGAAAATTATCAAGGTATGGATCATCGATCACATATATCTTGTCAGCTCCGTAAGGAAAAAGTTCATCCGCCTTTGGAGACACATCACATCCGATAAGTACACTTGCAAGAGGGGCGTCCATTGAGTCGGCAAGTTCCCTTCCCCATGCGAGAAGTTCTCTGGAAACAGGGTGGATCTTTTTGCCTCTGACCTCTGCCAGTGTCCATACTTCATTTTTATTGACTTTCATTTTGATGCCCCCAGACAATTTTTCTCATCAAGAAAGTCCAGGATAGAATTGACAGTCTCATCCAGTCTTCCTGAAGCGATGATCTTTCTCCCCTGCCTTGTCATCTGCGGATACGTTACGTTTATGACCCACGTTGCGGAGCCTTTCAAGCCTGTTGAATTCTCGTCAAGATCCAGGTCATCGGCATTCAGGAGAGGTATCTCTGTTTTTTTTGCGCGCAGTTTCCCGCCAAGAGTACAGAGTCTTGGAATGTTCATTTCCTTGACAGGGATCACCATTGCGGGAAGAGGAGCTCTTAGCTTCTCATGGCCTCCCTCTATTGACCTGGTGACTTCTATATATTTATCATTAAGTTTATCTATCGAACTCACATAAGTAAGCGCCGGTATGTTGAGGAATTCTGCAGAAGCAGGTCCGACCTGACCTGTTTCTCCGTCTGTGGCTCTTTCGCCCGCCAGTATTATGTCAAAAGAACCAAGTTTTTTGATCGCTTTGGCTAGGGTCCTTGATGTGGCCAGTGTGTCTGATCCGCCAAACTTTTTATCAGAGACAAGCACACCTCTGTCGCATCCCATAGAGACAGCATATGCTGCAGATGCCTTTGCCTGAGGAGGTCCCATGGTAATGGCTGTTATTTCAACAGATCCTTCCGGCATGCTCTCCTTTATCCTTACAGCTGCTTCGACAGCATGGAGATCGAGCGGATTGAGTTCAGCCTCCACTCCCTCTCTGACCATTGTTCCTGTATTTTCATCTATTTTGACGTTATCGACTGCCGGGACCTGTTTTACCAGTACAGCTATACGCAAGTTGATTCCTCCTGCCGTGCATTTGAACGATCGAGTGAGACCGCGGATAAGTATAAAGCGATTCGCTATTATAAACTATCAAAAATATTTTTCCAAATTTTCCATATTAAGGTTACAATTGACCTGTCTGTGTTTTGACCAATTTTTCTGTTTATCGAGAGGAGTTATTAAGAAATGGACCCAACGACTGAAATGAAAGGCTTCAGGGCTGCAAAGGTCAGCCCGGAAATGACAACTGAACTTAAGGAAAAAGCGCGAAAAGGCAGAGTGTGGTCGGTTATAGCGACCTCTGCCGCAAAAAGCGGACACCCCGGCGGAGCGCTCTCTTCGATGGACATATACATGACACTGCTTGCTGCGGCAGATGTCTCCTCTGACAGAACTGACTGCATGGAACGCGACAGGATAGTAATAAGCCACGGACACACATCCGCCGGCTTTTATTCCGCCCTTGCGGCATACGGGTTTTTCTCTCCAGAGGAGATGTATCCGAACTTCAGGCGAACCTGCAGTCCATTCCAGGGACATGTTGAAAGGGATGTTCCCGGTGTTGACTGGGGAACGGGCAACCTTGGACAGGGACTTGCAGCAGGTGTCGGATTTGCGCTTGCAGCAAGGGCACGCGGATCAAACTCCAAGACATGGGTAGTAATGGGTGACGGGGAACAGGTAAAAGGACAGGTATCTGAAGCAAGAAGGATCGCAGCGAAAGAAAAACTTAACAACCTCACCGTTCTGGTTGACTGGAATGATATACAGATCAGCGGCCGTATCGAAGAAGTAATGCCTGTCAATATCCCCGCGCTTTGGAAGGCAGACGGATGGCATGTCATAGAGTGCGACGGGCACTCCTATTCACAGATATATGATGCAATGAGGTGTGCCGTGACCCATGAGGGATGCTATGTGATACTTTGCAGGACAGTCATGGGCAAAGGGGTCTCATTCATGCAGAATATCCCTGATTATCACGGAAAGGCCGCATCAGGAGAGGATCTCGCAACAGCCCTGAGAGAGCTTGGAGCTGATATGGAGATGTTTGAAAAGGCGCTTGAAGCCAGAAAAGGCGAACTTCCCAAGGGACGCGAAGTGATAAGATGCGTGCCTGATCTCGAAACAGGGACCCCTGTCACATACACTAAAGAGGACAAGAAAGACAACAGAGGAGCCTTTGGCAAGGCCCTTGCACAGGTCGGTGAATTGAATTACAAAAAAGAGGGACGTACTCCGATCATCGTCTTTGACTGCGATCTCGCCGGTTCAGTGAAGGTCGACGGTTTTGCCAAGGCATGCCCTGACAATTTCATACAATCGGGTATTCAGGAACACGCTACTGCTACCGTTGCCGGTGCAGCATCCGCAGCCGGAGCGGTATCTCTATGGGCTGCTTTTGGAGTTTTTGGAGCCGATGAAGTATACAACCAGCAGAGACTCAACGACATAAACAAAGCTTCTGTCAAAACAGTTCTCACGCACACAGGGCTTGATGTAGGTGAAGACGGAATGACCCACCAGTGCATAGATTATGTAGGACTCTTCCGCAACACTTTTGGATGGAAGGTCATAGTTCCTGCCGACCCCAACCAGACGGACCGGGCCACCAGATGGATGCTGAAAGAACCGGGCAATGTATGTCTTGCAATGGGGAGAAGCGTACTTCCCGTTGTTCTCAAAGAGGACGGGACTCCATTCTATGGTGAGGGATACACATTCAACTACGGCGAGATAGATGTTCTCAGGGAGGGCAAAGATGCTGTGATCCTTTCAATGGGACATTTTGCAGGCAGGGCAATTGCTGCGCATGATCTTCTGGCTGCCGAAGGGATCAGTGTAAAAGTCCTTCACTGTGCATCTCCGCTCGGTATGGATGCTCAGAAACTCATCGAGCTTGTGGGAGACAAACCCCTTATTACATGTGAGGACCATCATGTGAATACAGGTATCGGCTCAATATCTTCAATGATGTTCGCACGTGCAGGGAAGGCAGTCAGGATAGTCAATATGGGAGTAACCCATTACGGATGTTCAGGGCCTGGCAGTGAAGTTATGGCTGAAATGAAGCTTTCGCCGGCAGATATAGCATCTGAAGTCAAAGGGATTTTAAACTAGATGATAAAGGCCGGAGATCTGGTTTTTATTTGGAACCCCAAAAAGGGAGATAATTTCCTCATAAAAGTAACACCGGGGATGTCTCAGGGAACTCACTTTGGGCAGATCAAGCATTCTGACCTTATGGAACACGGATACGGGGAAGGAATAGTTACTCCCAAAGGAGAAGTCTATTATCTGCTGAGGCCGACCCTGGCCGGATACACCAGGAGGATAAAAAGACAGACCCAGATAGTTTTCCCTAAAGATGCAGGGTTCATACTCCAGCACATGAACATTTTTCCGGGCTGTACCGTGGTCGAATGCGGTACAGGTTCCGGAAGCCTCTGTTGTACCTTTGCCCATTTTGTCGGTGACGAGGGAAAGGTCTGCACTTACGACCGAAGAGAGGAATTCTCAGCGCTTGCAAAAAAGAACGCTGAAAAATGGGGAGTTGCACACAGGATAGAATTCAACGTCAGATCGCTTGACGAGGGGTTCAAAGAAAGGGATGCGGACGCAGTTTTCCTGGATATCCCTACTCCGTGGGAGTATATAGACAAGGCTTATGAGGCACTGGCTCCGGGAAATCACCTTGGCATACTTGTTCCTACTGCAAATCAGATATCGGAGACCCTTGTTAAGCTCTCGGAATTCGGTTTTGCTGATGTCCAGGTGGTCGAGCTGATGCTTCGTTACTACAAGACCGAACCTAACCGCATAAGGCCTGAAGATGTGATGATAGGCCATACCGGCTACCTGATCTTTGCAGTGAAGACTCTTCCATTGCCGGAGCAGGTACCGTCTGATGATGTTGACGGAGATGCCGCAACGGAAGTTGTGGCAGAAGAAGAGGCAACAGAATAGCAGATATAAAGGGGCGCCGTTCAAATACATGGATGATAAAAAGCGACTGATCCTTCATATATGCTGTGCTCCTGATGCAACTGTACCTGCAGATCTCCTTTTGGATGAGGGATACAGAACAGGAGGTTTTTTCTACGGGGGCAACATCCATCCTGAGGAAGAATTTCAAAAAAGGGCCGCCGCTGTAGCATTTCTTTGCCAAACGAAAGGGATAGGTTGTCATGTAATGCCTTACGACCCCGAAAAGTGGATAGGGGAAACGAAAGCGTTTGCATCTGAGCCTGAGGGCGGGAAGAGGTGTCTGCTCTGTTTTGAGCTCCAGCTGAAAGCAGCGGCTGAATACGCTGTAAGGTGCGGTGCAGGATCCTTGACGACCACCCTCACTATCAGCCCGCATAAAGACCCCTCAGCCATTAACGGGATAGGAGAAAAAATTTGCTCTGAACACGGTCTGGTCTGGATCTCAAAGATCTGGCGAAAAAACAACGGATTCAAAAGGTCTGTGGATGAGAGCAGAAAACTGGGGCTCTACAGGCAGGACTACTGCGGCTGCATTTATTCAATAAGAAACAGGTGACTGAAAATGGACGAGACAAAAGGACTGCCATCCGGAAAACTCTCGCCTGAAGCTCTCAAACGAAACGTACTGAACTACATCGGGACAGTCAGGGAAGAGCTTCTTATCGGCCCGGCAGTGGGAGAAGACGCTGCTGTTATTGAATGGCCGAAAGGAAAGTACCTTATCTTTTCATCCGATCCCATAGTCGGTGCTGAAAAAGGTGCGGGAAGACTTCTGGTAAGGATAAATTCAAACGACATAGCCTCAAAAGGAGGAGACCCGGCATATCTTGCCGTTACGCTCATCCTTCCCCCTTCATGGGGAGAAGAGGGTGCAGCGCGGATAATGAGTGAGATACACGAAGAATGTCTTGCTCAGGGAATTGCTGTGGCCGGAGGGCATACAGAATTCAACGACAGATATGATAGGCCTGTGATCATGGGAGCCCTTATCGGCACAGCTGACAGAGTGCTGAGAGCAAGCGAACTGAAGCCCGGAGATGCTCTGATAGTAACAAAACATATAGGGATAGAGGGCATGTCTATCCTGGCGACAGACAAGCCAGGACTTTTGAAACCTTTCATGTCTGAAGATGAGGTCCAAGAAATGGCTTCTTGGTCTGAAAAAACATCGGTACTCGAAGAATCCAAAGTATTAAGAAAGATTGCCAAGTTTATGCATGATCCTACTGAGGGCGGATTCATGGGAGGAATAGGCGAGATTTCGTCCCTTAGCGGTCTCAGAGCAGAACTTGACTATGATGCTGTTCCGGTCCATCCCCTTACAGCCAGGGCGGCAGAAGCGCTTGGATTCGATCCGCTGCGACTTATTGCCTCGGGCAGCCTTCTTGCAGCGGTCCCCGTAAATATGACAGAAGAAGCACTCAGCGAATTGTCAAAAATAAATATTGATGCAGCTGTTGTCGGATCGATGGGAGACAAGCTTCAGGACCCTGTTCCCGAACCCTCCGAGGAACTGTGGAGGCTTCTTAAAATGGACGGAGCAAAAAATGGACAGTGAGTTTATCCTAAAAAGAGCCGAAAGACTGCGGGAAGAGATGGAAAAAACAGATACCGATGCTTTTGTTGTCCTGACAGATGAAAGCTACAACTGGGAAACACTTTATTACTTCAGTGGTTTCAGGGGCACATCTGGTGCTATGGCTGTTTATAAAGATTCTGTCGAACTGATACTTGACGGCAGGTACAGGCAGCAGGGTGAAAGGCAGTCGCCGTACCCCGTTACCGCCCAAAAAAACAGTCTGGTGGACGATCTTATCGAAAGCATATCCGCCCACGGTGCTCAAAAAATTCTTTGTGAAGCATCAAAAACCTCCCATTCAGTGTGGGAAAAGCTATCCTCCGCTAAAAATACCAGATGGAGCGACGGGACACATCTTACATCGGAACTTCGCCGTTCAAAGGACGAATATGAAGTTCAGTCAATCATAAAGGCCGGCGAGATAGCGGCAGACGCTTTCCAGGATACATTGGGCCTTGTACGGCCGGGAATGACTGAGAAGGAATTTGAAACGCTCCTAAATTACAATATTAATAAATTTGGCGGGGAATCCGGATTCGATATGATAGTTGCGTCAGGAACACGGAGCTCGATGCCTCACGGAAGGGCCACCGACAAGGTAATGGCACAAGGAGAGTGGGTCACCGTTGACTTTGGCGTCAGGTTCAGCGGATACTTCTGTGACATCACAAGAAATTTTTCATTTGGTGAGCCGGATGCCCGTGCAAAAGATTATCATGCAATATTGTCAGAAGCGCACCATGAAGCTGTAAGAGCCCTGCGTTCCGGTGCTATGGGAACCGATGTGTACAAAACAGCATACGATGTGCTCGAATCAATGGGTCTCGGCAGATACTTTACCCATGGACTGGGGCATGGTCTGGGAATTGAGATACACGAGATGCCGTACCTTTCCTCAAAATATTCATGTGAATTAAAGCAGAACGACGTCGTCACTGTAGAACCCGGCATATATATCGATGGCTGGGGAGGATTGAGATTAGAAGACAATTACCTTATAATTGAGCAAGCGGGAACAAGGCTCACGGGAAAACTTGAACAGTCTTTCTACCGTGTATAAAAAACAATGTTAGAATGATAATGATTTTGGCAATAGAGGCCATTAGAAAGGGCCAATCTAAAAGGAGGACTATGGACGATGAAGAAGTACGTATGCACCGTTTGCGGTTATGTTTATGATCCAGAAGCAGGAGATCCTGATTCAGGAGTTGCTCCGGGAACACCTTTTGAAGAGATCCCCGATGACTGGGCCTGCCCCGTATGCGGTGTAGGCAAGGATATGTTTGAAGTTCAGTGATTTTTTGACAAGACTGCGTCAGGATAAGTAATAATCACGGGAGACCCGGATCGATCTGCAGGTCTCCCTTTTGTTATGCCATGGCATATATGCGGTTTATCAGGTTGTCGACGAGTTCGTTTATTCCGAAGGGACGGAGGTCTTCGCGGATCCTTTCGATAATTCTTTCTTCTTTGACCGTATTTACTGAAACAGGAAAATTCAAGTCACAACCCCATGTCAGCTGTATCAGTCTGTAATCCTGAAGAGAGCGCGCATTTGAATAGGAACCTGAACCCGTCATCCTTATTTCTTCAACAAGATCGGGAGAAAGTCCTTCTGTCAACTGGTGCCTAGGAAGCATTTCAAATATCGTTCCTTTGTCGATGCGCTCCTCTACCATTCTGTAAATGTCGATCTTGTCTGAGTCTCTGACAAGACATGACCACTTATAAGCACCAAGCTTAATGTCTGTTGGCACTAATTTTTTGTTGTGGAACATAACAGCAGAGATGACATTTTCTCTGAAATTATCGGGGATGCCATCCCAGTTGAATTCTTTCGAGAGTATTTCTGCTCCCAGGTCTCCATGGTCGACACTGATACTGTCGAAAAAGGTACCGTATTTACTGTATTGAGGAAACCTGCCCACGTCATGCAGAAGACCTGCAGTATGTGCCATCCAGTTGTCTCCATTCTCATTCCATCCCATTGAATCAGCTATTTCGGAGCATATTTCAGAAACCCTTTTGCTGTGTTTTAGCTTGAGGTCAAGCATAGGGTGGAGTATACCTTCTGTCTTATAACTATCTGTGAAAACTTTGAACCATTCATTTGTCCTATCGGTAGAAAACACTGGCTTCGCCCCCCCACGTTCTGAGAGAATATTATATCACCATAAATTGAAACGCTTTTTATAACGATTGTCCTAAATCCACTCTATTGGTACTTATCTTTTGCTTGTAAAATAGGAGTTGTTACGAAAGATCGCTTTTTGGAGGATGATGTTTCTGTGAATTGGTTTTTAGAGTTGTCAGCGTCGGTCCAGGCGCTTTTGGCAGGATGCTTTACGTGGGGCCTGACAGCTTTGGGCGCTTCGGGAGTCTTTCTTGCAAAGAGGCCTGATCAGAAAGTTCTTGATGTGATGCTGGGATTTGCAGGAGGGGTAATGATCGCAGCGAGCTTCTGGTCTCTGCTTGCCCCGGCAATATCGATATCGGAAGAGCTCGGTTATCCGGGATGGTTGCCGCCTTTTATAGGCTTTCTCCTGGGAGGTATTTCAATGCGGCTTCTTGACATGCTCATGCCTCATCTGCATCCAGGAATGGCAGAGACAGACCCGGACGGACCTCCTTCAAAAATGAGAAGGACGACACTGCTTGTCCTCGCTATAACCATCCACAACATACCGGAAGGCATGGCTGTTGGAGTTGCATTCGGAGCAATAGGCCTGATGCCCGAGGCAACAATGGCCGGAGCGATAGCCTTGGCTTTAGGTATAGGGCTTCAGAACTTTCCCGAAGGGCTTGCAGTTTCGATGCCTCTTCGCCGTGAGGGACTGAGCAGACAAAAGGCTTTTTTGTATGGTCAGTTTTCTGCGGTGGTCGAACCAGTTTTTGCCCTTCTGGGGGCGGTATTGGTCCAGGTAGCTCGGCCTATCCTTCCATATGCTCTTGCTTATGCAGCAGGCGCGATGATATTTGTTGTTGTTGAAGAGGTAGTCCCCGAATCGCAATCGAGCGGGAACGGGGATCTGGCTACAATGGGGGTCTTATTCGGCTTTGCAGTCATGATGGTCCTCGATGTCGCACTGGGATAGCAAAAATGTAAAAACAAGAATGGCAGGCTCCCTTTCTCCTGACTTTCAGGAACGTCGGGAGAGTCACCTGTGCTATACTTTCCCGATGGCATAAAAGACAAAAGTGACTAATTCCCTTTTTATAAGTGACAATTATAATATGTGACTTTATAGCAGCTTTGGCTTCTGGAGGAATAATTAATGGAAAATAAGATCGCCTTGATAGCGGGAGATGGAAATCTGCCTGTCGTGATAGCCAGCAGGCTTACTGATATGGGAACACCTCCGGTCGTTTACTCTGTCAGGGAGAAAGTCGGCGAGATATCAAAATATTCACTTGAAGTGGTAAACATTGCAAAACCTGACATAGGATTCACTATTAAGGACATGAAAAGCCGTGGTGTTAATAAAATTATTATGGCTGGCCTTATATCCAAGACTCTCGCGTTCAAGCCTTCGCTTTTTGATCTTACGACCCAGAGATTTCTTGCAAGTCTTATCTTCAGGGACGATCATTCCCTCCTGGGCGCCCTCGTGGATTTTCTTGAAAAATCGGGATTTGAGGTGATGAGCTACAGGGAGATCATACCTGACCTGCTTGCCAGATCCGGGAATATAGCAGGCAGAAGACCTACTTCAGATGAGACGGCTGATGCGGAATATGGCGTCTCGATATGTAAGACCCTTCTCCCACTCTCATTTGGACAGACAGTCGTCATCAACAAACGTTCGGTAGTTGCCGTGGAAGCAATGGAAGGAACGGACGCAACCCTTCTGAGGGCGGGCTCTCTCTGTACAGGAGGTACTGTTGTTAAAATGATGAGGCTTGATCAGGATCATCGATATGACATCCCTACAGTTGGACCCAACACACTAAGAAACATGGCACAGGCTAAGCTGACATGTCTCGTACTTCATGCAGGCTGGACTCTTATAATGGAACCCGAAGAGTTCCGTACCGTTGCTGAAAAAGAAAAAATTGCAGTAATAGGAATAGAACAGTGTCGATCTTCCTGAGCTCGGGAGAAGCATCCGGAGACCATTATGCCGCTTCTGTCGCAAAAGCGCTTCGTAAGCTGGGCTATGAAGGTGACATATGGGGCATGGGAGGCAAAGAGCCAAGGGAAGCAGGCGTGAGGGTCGAATGGCCGGGTGAGGAGCTCCAGCTTCTTGGAATTGCAGAGGTGCTTTCTTCTGTACCTTCATTATTCAGGCTGCTTAATGAGATGGCAGACCGAATAATGCAAAAAGAGCCCCATAGCGTTGTGATAGCCGATAGTCCTGATTTTAACATCCGCCTTGTAGAGAAGATCAGAGCTAAAGGATACAAGGGCAGAGTATTCTACATTTCACCGCCGACTGTATGGGCTTGGAGAAGCAGCCGGGTAAAAAAAATTGCAGCCGTTGTTGATGAATGTTTTCCCCTCTTCAGGTTTGAACATGAATTCCTTTTGAAAAACGGATGCAGCAGTTATTGGACAGGACATCCCATGACAGAGGAGTTTTCGAATAAAGAGGCGATCGCGGCAAATTTGCCGGAGAGCCTGAGGCACGATAAAAAACTGGTGGCTTTTCTTCCCGGAAGCAGGGGGGTTGAGATAAAAAACCTCCTCCCGCTTATGGAAAAAGTTGCATCGGAGTTAAAGGAAAAGGGTTGGCATCCTGTCTTTTCGATAGCCCCCGGACTTAATGAAAAGAAAAGAATGATGATGAAAGAGCAGCTTGAAAATAATAATTTCGACATTTACACAGGGCAGGGCAGGGACCTCCTTGCCGTTTCATGCTGCTCGGTGGCCGCAAGCGGGACAGTAGCTGTTGAAGCAATGATGCTTGGCAACTACATGGTGGTGGCATACAGGCTCAGTCCGTTCTCTGCTTTTATGGCTAAATGCCTTGTCAAAACCAAATATTACACTATCCCAAATATACTTCTGGACATGGAACTCTTCCCGGAACTGATGCAGGAGGAAGCCACAGAGGAAAATATTCTAAGGGAAGCTTTCAAATGGCTGAATGGTGATGAAGAAACAAAAAAATGCATATCCCAAAAAATGGAGCTTGCAAGGGGCATGCTTGGCGAGACAGGAGTCTACGAGTCGTGGGCGGTAAGGATAATGGGGGAAGCCTGATATGTTCTCTTTAAAAGACAAAAAAGCATGGTCCTCGTATATTCGTCTTCTAAGCTACTGCAAGCCCTACAAGATCAGGCTTGCAGCTGCTCTTGCCTGTATGATCCTTTCGTCTGTCTTTGGGATCATCCCGCCCTGGCTTATAAAAAACATTGTTGATGATGTCCTGATAAATAAAGAAGCTTCAACGCTAAACCTGCTTGCGATAGGGATAATAACCCTGTACATCCTGAAAGCACTCTTTGGATATGGGCATATGTATCTGATGACGTGGGTAGGGCAGAAGGTCGTCATAGATATCAGGCTGGAGCTGTACGACCACACACAGAGACTTTCGTTGGCAAAACTTTACAGCAAGCGTTCGGGGGAGTTTCTTTCAAGGATCACTAACGATGTTGCTGTTCTGCAGAACATACTTGCTTCGGTCGTGGTGGATTTCGTAGTGCAGGGGTGTACTTTTATCGGGATCATATGCTTCCTCCTTTTTATCAACTGGAAGCTTACCCTGATCACATTCATAGTAACTCCTCTGGCTGTTCTTGTTATTGACAAAGCTTCCTCCAAGCTTCGTGAAGTTGGAGGAACGATACAGGAAAAACTGGCAATGGTAGCTGCTATAGCACAGGAAGCGCTCTCATCCATAAGGATAGTAAGGGCTTTTGTCACTGAAGATAAAGAGTATGCAAGGTTCGAATATGAAAGCAACAAACATTTCAAGGCTGTAATGAAGGGGACTCAGGTCAGGGGTCTTCTCGAAGGAACGGTCGAAGTTATACTTATTTCCGCCCTTGCCTTTATTTTGTGGTTTGGGGGAAGGGACGTAATCAACGGAAAGCTGACGGCCGGAGCTCTTCTTGCTTTTCTTACGTACATTGGCCTGCTTGTACAGCCTATAAGGGTACTCAGCAGAGTGATCAGCACGATACAACAGGGAGTTGCCTCAGCCGACAGGGTTTTCGAAATACTCGACGAAAAGAACGAAGTGCCACTTCCGGAAAACCCATTGACCCTGACTCCAATGAGTGGACAAATTTCATTCAAAGATGTCTGGTTTGCTTATAACGACAAAGCCTGGGTGCTGAAAGGCCTTGATTTTGAGATCGAAAGAGGACAGAAAGTAGCGGTTGTCGGATCTACAGGTGCAGGAAAATCCACGCTGGCCGATCTTGTTATGAGATTTTATGATCCTCAGAAGGGTACAGTTCTGATCGACGGGACGGACATAAAGCAGCTTGAGCTGAAAAGCTACCGGAGACAGATAGGAGTTGTCCCTCAGGATCCTGTGCTTATGAAAGGTACACTTGCATACAATATTGGGTATGGGTATGAAGGAGTTACAGATGAAGACCTTGTAAGGGCTGCCGAAACTGCCGGCATACTCAGTTTCATAAGGACCCTTCCCGATGGATTTGATACTGCTGTAGGGGAAAGGGGAGTTACCCTGAGCGGCGGCCAAAGGCAGCGCATAGCGATCGCCAGGGCTGTAGTAAGAGATCCCCGCATCCTGATAATGGATGAGGCGACATCTTCACTTGACGCACTGGTAGAGCAGCAGGTACAGGACGCCATGAGAAAGGCAATGCTGGGAAGGACCTCGATAATAATTGCCCACAGGCTTTCTACTATACGTGATGCCGACAGGATAGCAGTCCTTTCAGGAGGAAAACTTGTCGAACAGGGTACCCATGATGAGCTTATTTCAATAAAAGGCCATTATTTCAAACTTTTCCTTGCAAGCAACGGATCACACGGCGAAGAAAATGTCAAAACTACTGCGCAGTTATCTTAGATACGCAAGAGGGGAAAGAAAGATATCCCCCTGGGTCCTCTTTTATCCTCTTCAGTTTATTACACGTGCATGGATGAAATTAAGGATCAACCTATACGCAAGGGGACTGCTAGGTGTAACGGAGCCCCCTCTTCCTGTTGTGAGCATTGGCAACAACAGTCTGGGAGGCACAAATAAGACACCTATGACGGAACTTGTTGTCAGGCAGTTTCAGGAGGCCGGGATAGAGGCCGGGCTTGTGAGCAGGGGATACAGGACAAAAGAGCATGGGCCGATATGGATAGGACAGGATGAGGAGAGCACGCACAGGGACACGGCAGGCGACGAACCGCTGATGCTGGCCAAAAGGCTTCCCGGAGTAAAAATCGTTGTATCCAGAGACAGAGTCCAGGGAGTCACTCTCCTTGCATCTTTGGGAGCCAAAGTCGCTGTGACGGATGACACGTTCCAACACAGAAGGATGGCGCGTGATGTCGACATAGTCCTTGTTGATGCGACATGTCCATTTGGGAATGGCAATGTTATTCCTGCAGGTTCAATGAGGGAACCGAAATCGGCCTTCAGCAGAGCAGACATCCTTGTCATAACCAAATCAAACCAGGCTGATCCGGCACAGCTTGCTTCAACAAAGACAGAGCTTGAAAAACTTCTGGACCCGAGCAAGATATTTACAGCAGAGATAAAAATGGAATCATGGATAGAGATACTCCGGGGAGCCGAACGCAGCCTTCCTCACGGATCAAGCCCGCGTGGGAAATACATAGCCTTTTCCGCAATAGGCAGTCCTGCAGGTTTTTATAAATTCCTTGAACAGATAAATATATCGGTCTCTGACCACCGCACATTCAGGGACCACCATATCTTTACAGAAAACGACATAAACGGTCTGATCGAACTTGCGAAGAACAGGGGTGTTGACGGGTTTATCTGCACAGAAAAGGATCTTGTCAACCTGCCTGAGGGATTGGATCTTTATATTCCCATATATATTCCCCGCATAGTTGTAACTCTTGATGACGACCTTGGATTCAGAAAAAAAATATTGGAGAAGCTAAAGCCCAATTTGATGATAGCATCTAATGGATATGGCGAAGATGCGATAGGCGTTGTACTTGCAAAGAAGATGAAGAAGCGTTTCACTGCAGCAGAGGTATCTGCCTTTGCATTTGTCGGTTCCGGAACGCATTACAGGAACGAGGGTTTCAGGGTCCTCTCCCCGTCAATTGAAATGCCAAGCGGAGGAGTAATTAAATACAGTTTCCTTGAGTTCATAAAGGACCTGAGACACGGACTTGGAAGCTCGATCACTTCACAGATGAGCGCTCTCTCATCCCTCTACAGCAGATACAGGACTCCGGTTTGTGTCGGTGATGTTTACCTGATAGCAAGCATGCTCTGGGGGCAGGGAATGAAACCTGTGCTTGTAGCCACTGCAAAATCTGTACACCTGAGCGGACACCTCTCTGTTGAACAATTTTTGCTTAAACATCGAAGCAGGTTTGTTTGGACAAGGGACTCGGAAACAGCAGAGGAACTAAGGTCAGGAGGAGTAAATGCGGAATTTTGCGGTAATCCTGTAATGGATCTGATAGATAAGGAAAAGTCCGGAATAAATGTGTGGGATGGAACTGACGACCACAGGATCCTTCTTTTACCGGGAAGCCGCCCCAGGACTTACGAAGATGTGACACTGATCCTGGATTCTGCAAAGGAACTCTCAAAAAGAAAGAACTGTAGCTTTGCCATGGTCCCGGCGCCTATGATCGATGTAAACAAACTGGTTGAAAACATTGACGGCTGGGTTCTGACTCCCGGCAGCGACATGCTGGAGTCAGAGGGAATAAAAGTAAGGATATACAGGGGAGAAGTGGCAGACGCGGCATTGGGGGCCGATCTGCTGATAGGCCTTGGCGGAACAGCCAACCAGCTCTGTGCTGGTCTGGGGGTGCCCGTTGTCTCCATACTTGAAAAAGGCAAACTGATACAAAAAAAGCTTCTGAAAGAGGCGGAGATACTTGTAAAGGCTGAACCACAGGAGCTTGCAAAAGCCGCCGAACGAATTCTCAGCGACCCTGAACTGAAGAAAAGCATGAAAGAGGCAGGCATAAGGAATTTGGGAGGTTTTGGTGCGCTTGATCATGTGGTTGAGTATTGCGCATCCGCACTTGGATGGGATAATAGATGTGCTGTATATGAAAAGTACCGTTCTTTTATAGAGAAAAAGAGCGGCAATGGATCGCCCTATAAAAAGGAGATGCTGCCGGGTGAATAAAGGATCGTCACAGTTAATAACCAAAGTCAGGGTCCGCGACATTACTGTCGGTGGAGACAGGCTGGCTGTAGCAGCAGGGCCCTGTGTGCTTGAAAGTTATGAAGGCGCTTATGCCATCGCCGAAGAGATGAAAAAACTCTGCGGTGAATTTGGTTTTGGCTACATATTCAAGGCCTCTTTCGACAAGGCAAACAGGACTTCTATCGCAAGTTACAGGGGACCCGGAATTGAAGAGGGGCTTGAGTGGCTTAAAGAGATAAGGAAAAAACTTGATGTGCCAGTGGTTACTGATATGCACGAACCATGGCAGGCTGAAAAACTCGCTGAGGCAGTTGACCTGATTCAGATCCCCGCATTTCTGTGCCGTCAGACAGATCTTCTGGTAGCTGCAAGCAGGACAGGAAAACCCCTGAACATAAAAAAGGCGCAGTTTATGGCCCCTGAAGATATGCGGTCGGTGGTCAGCAAGTGTCGTGAAGCGGGCAACGAGCAGATAATTCTTTGTGAGAGAGGGACAGCTTTCGGATACCATGAACTCTCAGTCGATTATCGCTCATTCCCTGTGATGAGGAGCCTTGGATTTCCGGTGATGTTCGATGCGACTCACAGCGTTCAGAAGCCTGGAGGTCAGGGTGACAGAAGCGGAGGAGACAGATCCTTTGTCTTGTCGCTGATCCGTGCGGCGGTCGCCGTTGGAATAGATGCCCTATTTATGGAAGTACATCCGGATCCAGATTCTGCGATGTGCGATGGACCGAATATGGTACCTCTGCACTCCATGAGGGAGGTTCTGAGGCAAACTTCTGAAATAGACAGAATAGTAAAGGAGAAGATAGGTTTTGCTTCTCTTGATTGGACAGGTGAGTGGTAATGAATCTTCCTTACGAGCGTGAAGAAAAGAAATTTTCTGATGAAGAAATGCTTTCAGCAGGCAGGAATATTCTTCAGAAGGAAGCGGATGCACTGATATCAGCAGCATCAAGGGTAAACAATGAACTTGTTGCGGCATCCCATCTTTTGAGCAGGTGTAAAGGAAGGGTCGTAGTATCGGGGCTTGGCAAATCCGGTCATGTCGGACGAAAGACGGCGGCCACTTTTGCATCCCTGGGAGTCCCGGCGTTTTTCCTTCACGCAACTGAGGGAGCTCATGGAGACCTTGGGATGGTTTGCCGCGATGATCTTGGATATTTCCTGAGCAACAGTGGGGAGACAAGGGAGCTTATTGACATAATCCCCTATTTTAAAAGATTGGGAGCACCGATAATTGCGGTAACGGGGAATGTAAATTCCACACTGGCCAGGGAGTCTGATGTGGTGCTGAACTGTCATGTGGAATGCGAAGCTGATCCGTTGGGACTTGCCCCGACAAGCAGCACCACCCTGCAGATGGCTTTGGGAGATGCCGTTGCAGGAATGGCTACTCTTCTTCTAGGATTGGGAAAAGAGGATTTTGCTCTCTTCCATCCCGGAGGCTCGCTCGGCAGGAAACTTCTGCTGAGGGTAAGGGATCTCATGGGAACAGGAGACAAGCTCCCGGTCACAAAAGAATCATCGCTTGTAAGGGAAGCTCTCTTTGAAATAACCAGCAAAGGTTATGGAGCAACTGCCGTTGTAAATGACCTGGGCAAACTTGTCGGAGTATTTACTGACGGAGACCTCAGGCGCTTTATCGAAAGAGAAGGCGTCCAGGGTCTTGATATGCCCGTGCACATGGGCATGACGCGAACTCCGAGGGTGATTTCACCGGACAGGCTCGCAGTTGAGGCAGTCCGTATAGTTGAAGAGTGGGAAGTCTCTGCACTTATAGCAGTGGAAGACGACAAGCCGGTCGGGATGGTCCATATCCATGAGATACTCAAGGCGGGGGTGGCCTAGCTGTCCCTGCTCAGAGCACTTTACCAGCCTCTTATAGATTTAATTTTCCTTTTGTCCTGGCCAAAACTCAAGAATAAATACAGTGAAGGCTATGACGAGAGAAGGGGCATCCAGTCTCAGGAATTGATCGAAAAACTGCAGGGAAGAAGGCCCTTTTGGGTCCATGGCGTCTCAGTGGGGGAGGTCCAGGCTTTGATCCCTGTGATCAGGGCTGCCAGGGCTTCGGGTTACAGCGGTCCTACAGTGATCTCCACAACGACAGAAACAGGTAAAGACATGGCCATCCGCCTGGGAGAGGGTCTTTTTGACCATCATATATATTATCCATGGGACAAAAAAGAATTTGTAAAAAGGGCTATACTAAGCTTGGATCCTTGGGCATTTGCGACAGCAGAGACTGAGCTGTGGCCCAACATGCTCTGGGAGTTAAAAGATGCTTCTATCCCGGCTTTCCTTGTTAATGGAAGAATATCAGACAGGACCTGGAACCGCCTTGAAGGAACTGTGCGAAAGAAAATCGGGGCAACTTTTTATGATCTCTTTACGGAAATTTTCCTAAGGGAGAAGAGAGATCTTGAGAGGCTCAGATCCATAGGAGTTTCTGCCGAAAAATTGAATGTTCTGGGAGATACCAAGACAGATGCGCTCCTGTCAAGAAAGGATCCAGCTGCCCGTGACCGCTGGACACAAAAATTTGGTGCCTGCTGGGATAAAATATTTATTGCCGGAAGCACCCACCCAGGCGAAGAAGAGAGAGTCATAAGGGCTTTTGAAATACTTAGGAAAAGATACCCTGCGACAAAATTAATATTGGCGCCGAGACATCCGGAACGCGCAGATGAGGTCCTTGCTATTGCACGGCAAAAGTTCAGCGCAGGCTTGCTTTCATCTGACCGGTTCGATCAGGATATAACGGTGGTCGACAAAATTGGCGTTCTTTTTGAGTTGTACGGGACTGCTGTCTCGGCATTTGTGGGAGGCAGTTTTGCAGATAAAGGCGGTCAGAATATTTTAGAGCCTGTTTCATGGGGGATCCCGGTCCAATACGGTCCCCATATGGAGGATTTTGCAGAAGCATCTGATGAGTTTATAGGGCTTGGCATAGCAACACAGGTTAAAGATGCTGAAGGCCTTGGTGATGCATGGATAAGAATGATGCAGGCATCGGGCTATGACAACGGCGAAAAATTCAGAAAGATCAGTGCCGGATATTTTGAACGCTGTTCCGGATCCTCATTAAAAACATGGGAACGGATATATCAATATCATTGATCATATTTTTACGTTTTTCGTCAAATATCCGATCTGAAAAGAGTACATTAGAAAACCATCTGCTGAGAGCGGGGAGGGGTATAAATGGAAATTAAGAGGGATCTGTTAAATGATTTTTACAACGGGCTGGATGAACGTTCCCGTGAAGCACTTGATTCCGCTGTTTCAAAGGTAGTCGAAACGAAGAAAAGAGGCGGCAAGGTAGCGGTAGTGACAGGAAGCGGACCCAATCTGCACGAAGGCGTAACGACACTGATCGCCGAATTGATGGAAAAGGGTGTAGTTGACGGAGTAACGACAAGTTCAGCTGTCATCAACCATGAAATGAGCGGATCACTGGACAGGGTGAAAATGTGCGACGCATCCCGGTTCGGACTTGACAGGACAAAAATGCCAAGAGGAAATGTATTCGAGTTCACCGAACTTGCTGAAGAGGATATTGACCTTATCAGCAAAGAGATGATCATTGACAGGGACTTGTTGGAAAAAGGAAAGGCCTCGGAGGGCAGAATGGTCATTAAAGCTGCCGGGAATATGGCCTACCCGATGGGACTGAGGACTGAAAAAATTGCAGAGGAGATACTTTCTCTCTCAAGACAGTCGGGGCTTCCTTTTGAAACTATAGCGGGATGGGGCTGTGACAGCAGGACTATGCTTGGAATGGGAGCGGAAAAGGGCCTTCCCGTTCTTGTGACCATACCGCAGATGGTAGGCGGGGGGCATGTCGGACTTGCAGTAGGGGACAGCATCCCCGTGGCAGAACGTTCAAGGCGCATAGCCGATATGTTGGGCGCGGCAGATGTCATCATCGAATCAGCGGTAGCTCTTACCCAGGAGATCCATGACGGTCCGTTCGAAACATATACGGGACACGGGATATGGTCATGGTGGCAAGGCCAGCCCGTGTTCAGCCTCGAAGGCAAAACTCTGATCAGGTTTGATCTGGATGAAAACCTGAGGCTTGCCCAGGACCTCCAGAAAAATAGCTCAATGATACAGGAAGCTATCGATAAAGGCCTTCCAAAGACCAAAATATCAAAAATACCCTTCAGAATGGAAATGTCCGCATTTGCACGCCATGAAGGCAGTATCCCGGTTATCGGTGATATTGGCATGATATGGCCTGTCTTTGCCCTCAGGATAGCTGATGAGCTTGGAATAGAGCTTGACTTCATAAGTTATAAACAGGAGACAGAAGAGGGCAGAGAAATGCGAGAATGGATCGTGAAGAACGTTAAGTTCCTCAACAGGGAAAAGATGCTGAAAAAGTTCAGAGAATGGAATGTGAATAAATGAATTTACCAAGGATACTTGGTGTGATACCTTCAAGGTTCGCATCTACAAGACTGGCCGGCAAACCGCTTCTTGATATCTGCGGAAAACCGATGGTAGAACACGTATACAGAAGAGCGTTGGCTTCCGGTGTTTTCTTCAGGGTAGTGATAGCCACAGATGATGAAAGGATATACAATGCTGCAGAAAAATTCGGCGGGGATGTCCTTATTACAAGAGCCGACCATCCCGATGGTTCCAGCAGGGTCGCAGAGGTCGCCAGATCCATTGATACAGACTACGTGATAAATATCCAGGGAGACGAGCCCATGCTTGATCCCAGGATGCTGAGGGAGCTTGCAGAGGGTATTGTTTCAGACCCAGGGGCTGATTCTGCGACTGTATGTGTACCCATTACCAGCGAAAAAGACTTCAACAACCCCAATATTGTCAAAGTGGTAACCGACCAGAGGGGCAGAGCGCTCTATTTCAGCAGATCGCCTATTCCATTCAGACGCAACGTTACAGAGTGTCCCGTATGGGAGCATCTTGGCATATATGCCTTCACCAAGGAATTCCTCCTGAAATTCGTTGAACTCCCGCCAACTCCGCTGATGAAAGAAGAATCACTGGAGCAGCTTAGGATATTGGAGCATGGCTATACCATGGCAGTAATTGCGACAAAATATCCTTCCCTCGGTCCAAACGTAAACACGGAGGAAGATTTGCAGATAGTAAGAAAGATACTCGCAGAAGAAAAGGACAAGAACAGGCAGCAATGAACGAAGAGAAAAGCATCAGGATCATCGTAATTTTAAGTGACGGAATAAGGGGACACCTTAACCAGAGCCGCGGTGTGGCCCTTTGGCTGTCAATGATGACCGGTGCCGAGATACTTGAAGCGGAGGTCCCATTGCTGAGCGGAGCTGCCAGGACGAGAGCCAAGGCAGCCTCAAGGAAGCTTGTGAACGGAAACAGAAGGGACGCAAGGGACTGGCTTGCCATGGCTGACGGAGACGCTGTTGTCAGAAGGGTTGGTCAGTGGTTCGCAGAGAGGGATATCCATGAAGGAACAAGAGAAGTACTGATCATTTCTGCAGGAAGTACACCGGCCCCCTATAACCTTGCTCTTGGTTACATGTGGAGGTGTGCTTGCGCAACTGTTATGACACCCAATATCGTAGGAACTGACCCTTTTGATTTTGCAATAGTGCCTGAACATGATTATCCCGACAGAAAACCGAATGTTCTTGTCACGCTTGGCTCTCCCAATTCGATCATGAAGGATGAGCTTAAAAAACAGGGAGAAGCGTTATTAAAGGAATATCCGGCTAATTCTTCCAAGATATGGTCGATCCTTATTGGCGGGGATGACGGAAACTACTCGGTATCTCCCTCATGGATCAAAAAAAGGATCGGACACATAATGAAGATCGCTGAACAGGAAGACGCCGACCTCTATATAACCACTTCCAGAAGGACTCCTCCAGGATCTGTTGAGACACTTAAATATATTGCTTCCCATTCTTCTGCTGTGAGATACCTTCTGATTGCTTCTGAAAGCGATTTCAACCCTATCCCTGCAATGCTGGGTTTCTCGAATGAGATATTTTGCACCGAAGATTCGGTAAACATGGTATCCGAGACAGTTACAGGAGGTCACAGGGCGGTCCTTCTTCGGGTAGGTCATAAAAAAGGGATCAAAAAAATATTTCAGGACGCTACGGCATGGCTGGTCGGCGCAGGTGCACTTTCTCCCAACATGCTGTGGGGAATCCCAAAGTTCGATCTTGTCTTTGAGCACTTTGCAAGACACGATGCCCTGCTTGAGTTCAGGGAATGGATAAAGAGAAGGCATGAGACCGTAATTGAACCGCAGGACGAGGAAGAAAAGAAAATGTGGCAAGAATTCAACGAGGCTAAAAGATCTGCACAATGGATCTATGAGAACTGGCACTGATCTTCAAAACAGTAATTTAGCAGATTAAAAAATAAAATATTTTGTTATGATACTGACTTAGAAATCAGTTGAAATGCCCGGTAAGAAGAGTATCAAGTATGAAAGGAATGATATTATGAAAAAAATATCCAGCGCAGTATTTATCGCATTTATGGTCCTGACCCTTATGACTCCGTCCCTTTCAGCCCAGACACCCTCATCGGCAGACAAAACAACACAGACATCGGCCCAGACAGTACAGCAGCCGAATACCACCCCCGCAACGGAGGTTAAATCACCGGAGACCAAAACAGCAGCGACAGCAACTGTAGAAAAGACTACGGCCGCTGTTACGGTTCCGCAGTCCAGGCCATTAAAACCCTCTCCTATGGAGGTAGGAGAACCAGAAACTAAGGAATCGTTGCTGGTTTCCGCTGAGTGGCTGAAGAAAAACAAGGGGCAGGTAGTTCTCGTGGATGCCAGGCCGGAAAGTCTCTATTCGGGCGGACACATATCCGGAGCTGTAAATGCGACCTGGACATACTTCGCTAATATGAATGCTCAGACGGGCACTAAAAAATGGGGTACCATCTGGCAGCCCTCAACAATGGCCAAGAGGATAGGTGCTCTCGGCATAAACGGAAAGAAAACGGTCGTCGTATATGATGACGCAGGCGGATGGGGCCAGAGCGGATGGGCTCTCTGGATACTCAGGATGAGCGGTGTAAAGAATGCGAAAATACTTGAGGGAGGCTTTACTGCCTGGAAGAAGGAGGGCGGCGCTGTATCAAGGACCGTCCACAAAAACAAGGCAGTCGCCTTCTCAATACCTAAATACAAAGAGCATTACCTCGTTGATACTGAATGGATAAACAACAACCTGGGCAAAAACGGACTTGTCTTGCTTGACGTTCGTACACTTGCGGAATATCAGGGCAAGATCAGGCCCTTCCAGGAGAAGAGGGGCGGTCATCTACCCGGAGCTATACACATAGAAATGCAGAACTTTGTCCAGGATCAGTATCATTTCAAAGAAGTTGAAGAGATAGTCGAGCTTCTTAAGAAACACTGCATAACACCGGACAACGAGATAGTTGTATACGATACAGCGGGGGTAAGGGCAGCATTTGTAACAATGGCGCTTCGCTACGCCGGATTCCACAAATCTCAGTGTTACGACGAAGGATTCCAGGCCTGGGCAGGAAATCCGGAACTGCCTCTTGACAAGTCGGAATAGCCCGGCAACGAACTGATATGACAGTTGTTGTTTAACGGCATAACTGTAAAAAATACGAGTCCCGGGGCATACCCGGGACTCGTATTCTGTTAAGCTCAGTATTTAGAAAGGATAGCCTTAAGCTTTTCTTCGTCTATGTTGCCTCCGGAGATGACTATTCCGGTCTTCCTTCCTTTCGGGTCGATCTTGCCTGCCAGAAGAGCCGCAACTCCTACAGCACCTGCTCCCTCTACTATCTGATGGTGTTCCCTGTGAAGAAAGGCGATAGCTTTGGCGATATCTTCCTCGGTGATCTCAAGTATTCCTGTCACCCGTTTCTTTGCAAGCGAAAGCAGGCTCTGGGGTATATAACCTGCAAGTCCGTCTGCAAGAGTCTCAAGATATGTGACTTCCCTGACGATGCCGTCAGCCCATGAGACTACCCATGGATTAGAGGCGACAGACTGCACTCCCCATATTTCAACATCAGGGTTAAGGGCTTTTGCCGCTATTGCTATGCCATTCATAAGGCCTCCGCCGCCTGCGGGAATGATAAGAAGCTCTATGTCCGGTTCATCGGTAAACATTTCAAAACCCGCGGTCCCCTGCCCGGAGATCACAGTTGCATCCTCAAAAGAAGAGACATAGGTCATTCCGTTTTTTTCAGCATGTACATGGGCAGAATGTTCAGCAAAGTCATAATCTCCGCTTGTTACTACAAGCTCTATGAATTCTCCGCCCCTTCTCTTTATGGCAGTTTTCTTAGTTTCAGGACATACGTTGGGTACAAAGATCAGTGTCTTGATCCCAAGTTCCTTGGCTGCAAGCGCAACGCCCTGACCATGGTTTCCGCTTGAGCAGGTCACGACTCCACGAGCCCTTTCTTCCGGTGAAAGTGAATTCATTTTATAAAGCGCCCCTCTTAATTTAAAGGAGCCGCAAAGCTGTTGGTTTTCCCACTTCAGGTAGACCGGAGCACCGCATATTTCGCTCAGTGGGAAGGAGTATTCAGTTGGAGTGTGCCTCACCCGGTTTTTCAGAAAACGGTAAGCCTTGGCAACATCAGTAATGCTTGGGTCGATTGGAAGTTTGTTCAATGTAAGTCCCCCTCATATTAAGTGTATTAATTTCAGGTCGTATTATCCTTTTCGGTATATTTGCATGTTCATTTTTATGTTAGAGCTTTTTCTCTTCACAGGTTCCATAATCCCATTCTGTTTTGCAAAGCTGCAGTTTCTCTCTATGTCAAATTAACAAGGTCTTAATATCATACGATGCTTATCCTATTATAAATTGACATCAATACTACAGTAACTATAATCGAATGCATAACACTTTTAAAGGGATGAGGACTGCAAATGAAAATACTTTTTATAGGTTTTGGAAATGTTGCCAAAGAGATGGGAAGGATATTCATTGAACGTGATCTTTATCCGGCTCTTGATTTCAAGCCTGTTGTTGTCGGGATCTTTACAGGCCGCCACGGTGGGTTGGAGAAAAAAGAAGGAATTGAACTTAAAGAGGTTTTAAATGAACTCAGACTCAACAACAGACTTACTGCAGACGAGAAGGAGCTTTCATCATTGACTCCACTTGAAGCAGCGAAAACGCTTGATTACGATGTGCTTGTTGAACTCTCCGCGCTTTCGATAGAAGGAAGGGGCGAACCTGCGGCTTCACATATAAGTGCTGCACTTATGAGGGGAAAATCTGTGGCATCTGCGAATAAGGGTCCTGTCAGTTTCCACTACAGGGAACTCAAAGAGCTTGCCGAAAAAAACGGGGCACTATACCTTTTTGAATCCGCAGTGATGGACGGGGCTCCTCTATTCAACTTCTGCAGCCGCTGTATGAAGGGTGCTTCTGTAAAAGGATTTTCGGGGATATTGAATGGGACTACCAACTTTATACTTTCTCACATGGAAAAGGGCGGCTCTCTGGAAGAGGGTATAAAAATGGCGCAGGAAGCAGGAATAGCTGAGGCTGATCCGTCAATGGACGTAGATGGATGGGATCCCTCAGCCAAGGCAGCTGCCCTGGCAAATGTTCTGATGGGTGCTGATATGACCCCTTTCGATGTTGACAGAGAGGGCATAAGGACAGTGACCACTGAGATGGCAAAGGATGCTGTCAAGAGGAACATGAGGCTCAAACTGATCTGCAGGGGCTGGAAAGAGGGAGATGCTGTCCATGCAAGCGTTAAAGTCGAGGAGGTAAGCAGAGACGATGTCTTCTGCCTCATTTCTCATTATGGTTCAGCAGTCCGGATCGAATCTGACCTTATGCACCCCAACACTATCGTTCAGGAATGTCCGGACCTTCTTGACACTGCATATGGAGTAATAGAAGACCTCATCACTATAAGAGATTCATCAGGCTTGATATAATATCGGTATTTGGATAATATCGAAAAGGAGTGATAAAAATGTCATACCCGGTACTTAGAGTTCATCTGGATGTCATGGAAAGCAATATAAACAAGATCGTTTCAAAGTGCTCCGAGCATGGGATATCTGTCTGGGCAGTTACAAAAGGATTATCAGCTCCCCTCGAGCTGGCCAGACGGCTTTCCGGCACCAGGATATCTGCATTGGCAGACAGCAGGATAAAGAATATCAGAAGGATGAAAGAGGATGGCATAAAAGCTCCTTTTGCCCTGATAAGGATACCAATGCGTTCTGAGGTCGAAGAGGTTATCGGCCTTGCAGATTACTCCCTGGTTTCAGACATGGGAACGCTGGAACTGATGTCAAAAGTATGTGAATCAAAAAAGAAAGAACATTCTGCAATGCTGATGACAGACATGGGTGACCTGAGGGAAGGCTTCTGGCCGGATGAGGCTGAAACTGTTGCGGAAGGGCTAAAAAAACTGAGTCCTGCCCTTAAAATATGCGGCATCGGTGTCAATTATGGCTGTGCAAGCGGTGTCCTCCCCTCAAAAGAAAGTATGCAAAGATTTTTGTCCTTCGGTGAAAAAATCGAATCCGTAATTGGCAGAAAACTAGATATTTATTCAGGAGGCGCGACTACACGTTCACTTATCGCGTTAGATGACGGTATCTTCCCTGCGAGGATAAACAACCTCAGGATAGGCGAAGGATATCTGCTCGGTTCTGATAAGTCTTCCGGAGTTATAATACCCTGGCTGCGCCAGGACACAATGGAACTGGAAGCCGAGCTGGTCGAGGTGCGCAGGAAGCCGACAAAACCCATAGGAGAGGTCGGAAGGGATGCTTTTGGCAACGTTCCCTATTTTGAGGACAGGGGAGAAAGGCTTCGCGGGATACTTGCGATAGGCAGGCAGGATGTGAATATAGGCGGACTGACACCGTTGGATGAAGGGGTCAAAATAATAACAGCTTCAAGTGACCATCTCCTGGTAGACATAGAAGATTGTCCTGTTGCGCACAAAGTCGGGGAGATACTTCGTTTCAGGCCTGACTATCCCGGGATGCTTTCTTCATCGACATCACCTTATGTTGCCAAAATTTATGAAGGATAGTGTTGAATAATGCCATACGAAGTAACAATAACAGACATCCTTCTTGCAGCAAGGTTTCTTAAAAAAAGAACGAGGCATACACCTCTCGAGTTCTCTCCGGCACTGAGTAAAATAACCGGGGGAGAGGTCTGGCTGAAACTTGAGAACCAACAGATCGCAGGTTCTTTCAAGCCAAGGGGAGCCTTCAACAGGATGTTTGCAATGACCGAAGAAGAGAAGCAAAAGGGAGTAATCACTTGTTCAAGCGGAAACCATGCACAGGGCATAGCAATGGCTGCCAGGGATCTTAAGGTAAAGGCAGTTATATGTGTACCGGGCCAATGTCCTCAGGTAAAACGAGGATCCATTCTTGAAAAGGGCGGCGATTTTGTCGAGCTTCGGGTCATAGGAACATATTATGACGAGGCAGAGGTCGAGAGCATGAAGATGGCTGAAAGAGAAAACCTTGTCTTCATCTCAGCTTTTGACGATCCTTACGTATCAGCCGGCCAGGGGACGGTCGGGCTTGAGATGCTTCAGGATGAACCCGAACTTGACGTAATACTCTGCCAGATAAGCGGTGCGGGGTTGATCCGCGGGGTGACCACAGCTGCAAAGGCACTCAGACCTGGTATAAAGGTCTGGGGAGTTCATGCAAAAGCCAACCCTGCCTGGCCTGAAGCTGTCAAAAAAGGCTTGGTCGAACTTGTCGACGAAGAAGTAAGCCTTGCAGATGCACTTGGAGGAGGAGCATGCCAGAACCATCTTGATTTTGTTCTTAATGAACTGGAGGGGCTTATTGCAGTATCCGAAGAGGATATTGCAAAAGGCATCCGCTTTATGTTTGAAAAGCACCATCAGCTGGTTGAGGGAGCAGGAGCAATTGCTGCCGCTGCGGCTCTTGCCGGAAGCATTGACCTGAAAGGCCGGAAGGTCGGGATAGTTGTTTCAGGAGGCAACATCGGAGAAGAAAAATTCCTTTCTGCACTAGGGTGCGGAAGATAGGAGAGACCTATGTACAGGCTGAGAATTCTGGATTCAAAGCAGTTCCGCGCATTGGTCACGATGGATGACGTAATTCCGGGAGTTAAAGAGGCATATAAGCTTTTTTCCTCGGGCAGGGCAGGGCTTTTCCCGATAATTACACACGAGTTTGACCCAGGCAGGACAGATATGGATATCAAATCGGCATACATGGATGGCGCCGGTATATATGGACTTAAGATCCTGGGCTGGAACAGGGACAATCCATCGACCATGGGAGTTCCTGCCCTTGCTGGCCTTATCGTGGTCATGGATATCGAGCATCAGCAGCCGCTGGGTATACTTGAGGGAACGCCTGTCACATTTTTAAGGACCGGAGCAGCAGGAGCAATAGGAGCGGAAACTCTTGCGAGGCACGGATCTGAGAACGCTGTTGTGGTTGGTTCAGGTGCACAGGGAAGGGCCCAGATAATGGGCCTCTCAAAGGTGATGCCCTGCCTGAGAAAGATAGATGTCTTCGATGTGCAGGATGTGTACGCAGATAAAATGGCGGATGAGATATCTCCAGATTACCCAGCAATTCAAATAACTGCAAGGCCGTTTTCATCACTTGAAGATTATGTAAGAGATGCGGACATAGTTGTCACATGCACGCCTTCAAAAAAGGCATTCATAAAAAGCGGCTGGCTCAAGAAGGGCTGTCATATAAACACTATAGGAGCTGACATGCCGGGCAAACAGGAAATAGATCCGGAAATTACAGCAACAGTAAAAGTTTTCGGAGACTCAAGATCCCAGGTTTCACATAAGGGAGAGTGTCAACACGCTGTATCAATGGGACTGATAATGCCCGACTGCATCACCGAGATCGGAGAGGTGTTAAACGGAACTAAGCCCGGAAGGACTTCGGCTGATGATATAACCATGTTTGACGCCACAGGTATGGCTTTGCAGGATCTTATAACTGCCAAAGTTGCGCTGGAACGGGCTGAAGCACACAACATCGGTACAGTGATAGAGATGGAGCAATAGCTGTTTTAAAAAAACTAAGTGCCGGGCCCGGACATTGAGACGGGACCGGCAGCTTTATTGTGATCAGCGAGGCAGGTCTAAAAAATGAATAAATATTGGCACGGAGTTTTAATGACACTTATTGCCGCTGTCTGCTGGGGCATAATGAGTCCAATCGCGAAAGTCCTTTCAAGTGCGGGAATAAGCCTTATGTCGGTTATGGCTTTTCGTGCCCTTTTTGTTGTCGTAGCGGTAGGTCCTTATATTTATTTTACGAAAGGATCCGGGGTTTTCAGACCTGACAGGGACATGCTCTGTTTTTATTTACTCTCGGGAATACTCTCTGTTGTTTTTTCCGGAGGAGGATTCCTCATGTCACTTAAATATCTCTCTGTACCGGAAGCTCTGATACTTCACTACACTTTCCCCCTGGTGACCCTTCTTGGTTCGCTCTACATAACGCATGAGAAGCCTACATTTCTTCAGGTAATATCCGGATTTCTGATAATCGCAGGCGTATATCTCGGAATGGTCGGCGGCGAAAAAACTTTCTCCGGCCTATCCGTGCCCGGACTCATGTGGGGGGGACTAGCAATAATTGGAATTTCGGGTCAAGCTCTTGTTGCAAGAAGAGTCTGTAAAGGACAGGAAACAGATCAGCTAGTTCTTCTCTTTTTTGCACACCTTTTGGGTGGAATAGTCCTCGCTTTAGGCAAGAGCATTATTGTTGGATGGGAGGATATTTTAAATTTTACATCCCCTCTTTTTGGTCTCATGGTCTTCCAGGCATTTTGCGGGAGCCTTCTTGCATACGGCCTCTTCTACACAGCTTTAAAATATTTGCCCGCGGCTACGGTCAGCCTCCTCTGTACACTTGAAATAGTAGTTGCCGTCGGCCTGACATCTCTCCTGCTGAAGCAGCCGCCGTCACTTCAGGAGATAATAGGTTGTACCATTATTATTATTGCAATTGTCTGTGCCACGGTTAGAACTTCCGGACCTGAAGATCAAAATATGTAATTAATGTTTATATCCCTCTTTTAAATAATTAGGTGTAAAATTAATGCGTTTTTCCAAAAACACATTAAGTTATTCTCTGTTAAACCTAATTAAGGGGGAGATTTTATTGTCGTTAGAAACAAAGAAAAGAGACGGATTTAGTTCTACTCTCGCTGCATTGATGGTATCCCTTGGTTCGGCCGTTGGTCTTGGAAACATATGGAAGTTTCCGTACATGACAGGAACCGGCGGCGGAGGAGCTTTTCTTGTTCTGTACCTCTTTTTTGTCTTTATGGTAGCTGTTCCTATTATGATAAGCGAATTTGTCATTGGCCGCAGATCGAGGATGAACCCGGTCGGAGCTTTCAGAAAACTGGATAATGATCCAAGGTCTCCATGGTCCGGCATCGGGTTTATGGGGGCACTTGCTGCATATCTGATAATGTTTTTCTACAGCTGTGTTGCAGGATGGGTATATTACTATACATTCAAGGCCGCAACAGGAGCTTTTGCAGGGATCACCGCAGAGAAAGCGGGGGCAATGTTCGGCAGTGCCATCGGAGCCGGTACAGCGGGTGGGAGTTTCTTTTCAGCGGCGGTGCTCTCCCCGATATTCTGGCAGGTGGTGGTCCTTTGTGTAATAGGCGCTATCATCTCCTTAGGTGTTTCCAGCGGAATAGAGAGGGCTATAAGGATAATGATGCCCGTTCTTTTTATACTTCTTATAATCTGCGCGGCACGGGCATTGACGCTTCCCGGAGCCGCAAACGGACTTCGTTTTCTTTTTCATGTGGATTTCTCGCAGATTACGCCTTCAGTGACCCTCGCTGCGATGGGGCTTGCCTTTTTTAAGCTCTCTCTTGGAATGGGAACGATGATAACCTACGGATCATATTTCACAGAAGATTCAGATCTTTCCACCGCTCCCCTTAAGATAGCTATTGCTGATATCTGTGTATCGATGCTTGCAGGCCTGGCGATCTTCCCAACTGTCTTTTCCTTCGGAGTCGAGCCGGGGGCAGGACCGGGGCTGTTATTTATCACTATCCCTCTGGTCTTCTCACAGATGCCCTTTGGCCAGGTGCTTCTCTTTGCATTTTTCCTTTTGACCTCATTTGCAGCCAACGGAGCGATGCTTTCGCTTGTAGAAGTCCCCACGGTCTGGATGTCGGAAGAATTCAACATGCCTCGTAAAAAAGCTGCGATCCTCAACTGTGCCATCATTGCATTGGTTGGAGTCCTGGCAGCCGGATCAGCTGACAGCTCGAGCTTCTTCGGAGGGATCAAAGTTATGGGCAAGGGTTTCTTTGACCTCTTCGACTTCATCTCGTCAAACATCTGTCTGCCTTTGGGAGGACTCTTTATTGCACTCTACGCAGGTTACAAAATGAAAGAGAAGGACCTGAGGGATGAACTGACCAATCACGGGAAACTGAACAATGAAGGAAAGGTAAGGGTGATCAGATTTCTGCTTCGTTACGTAACACCGCTGTTGGTCCTCATCATCTTCCTGAATTCTGTTGGGTTGCTTAAATTCTGAAATATAAAAAATATTAACTCAACTTTCCCACCGTCTTTCCAGCATGCCCTTGAGCGGGAATCCATCGACTTTAATGTTTCAGAGCTACTGGCGCTCTGCTAAAAAACATGCAGATAAGACGAAAAACGGGAGTTTGAAAACACTGGTATTAAGAGGTGGGAAAGTTGAGATATTAAACTTTGAAGTTGATAAAAAATAAAAGGAGCTGTAAGAAATCTTAGGATCTCACGCAGCTTCTTTTTATTATTAACGCAACTTGTTTTTGCTTGAATAAGTTATTTTTTGGAGGGTTTTTTCTGTGAAAGTTTTTTCTCAATGATAGTATCTTCTTTAGGGTCGCTAATGAAGTTTTCATTGACCCATTTCGCGAAGCGGCTCTTTTTTATCCCCGTTTTTTTGGGGAGGGATTTTTCGAAAAGTCCGTCATTAAGGACATTTTCCTTTTTGATCGGATGTTTCAGCTTCATAGCTTTCAACACATCACAAATTTCATCTACCTCATTCTCACTCAGTTCTGAGAACCGAGACAATTCTTTGATAACCCCGATTACTATAGAGCTTTCCGGTCTTGAGAGGTTATTAGAATGCATCATTATCCCTGCAATGACGCCTGTGAGCATGCTTATACAGGCAAGCCCGACTATCATAAGGAACATTCCTACGAGTCTTCCCTCAGGGGTAACAGGTACAATATCTCCGAAACCGGTAGTGCTTGCGGTCGAGAAAGCCCACCATATGCTGTCCGAATAATTTCTGCCTTCAAAACCGGAAAATAACATTGCAGCTACTACAAGTGCTGTCATTGTAACTGCTGCCGCATAATGCAGAGGGTTGGTCCTGATAAATCTTCGCTGTGTTACGAAAGCCCTTATCAGGTAAGAAAAGAATTTTATGATAAAAATTATTTCAAGTATTATTGCAGCAGCATCAGCCATGTGGATGTCTCCCAATAACTTGGCGAACAGTATGAAGGGGTAGACTGGGAGTATCGCAACTAATTCTGCCAGATGTCTGGTAAGGAAATGTTTTTTGTCGTCTATAAGACGCATCCTTACAAAGAAATCAGCAGCAAAAATGAGCCAGATTAGATGGTTCAGGAGAAATATCAGTTTTGGCTGAAGACTGTATTTGAAAAAATTTGAGCCTAAGGACATAAGTGTAAAAAGCGAGATAAGTGCCAGGATCGGCAGCATTATCTCGTAAAATCTGACAAGGCGTTTCTTTTTCAGATTACTGACCATTTTGTCTCAGCGATCCACATCTCATTTTTCAGAGAGCATTGCTCTTGCCACCCAAATGCCCGATGCAGAGGCCTGTATGACTCCTCTTGTGACCCCGGCTCCGTCTCCGGCAGCATAAAGGCCTTTGATAGAGGTCCTGAGTCCGCTGTCGAGGGCGACTTTCAGACTGTAAAACTTAACCTCGACTCCGTAGAGCAAAGTATGGCCGCTGTTGACTCCCGGTATTATATGATCAAGTGCCGCAAGCATTTCCATTATTCCAACAAGATGCCTGTATGGAAGGACGCAGGCAAGGTCGCCCGGTTCTGCGCTTGTAAGAGTGGGCCTTACAAGTCCGCGGGCTATCCTGTCCGGTGTGGAGCGCCTGCCCTTTCGCAGGTCACCGAGCCGCTGGACGATAATTCCTCCGCCAAGCATGTTTGCCAGGCGGGCTATGTGGCTGCCGTAACCGATGGGATCCCTGAAAGGCTTAGTAAACTTAGTAGAGACAAGTATTGCAAAGTTTGTGTTTTCTGTCTTGCGTTCATTTTCCTGGTTCGAGTGGCCATTGACCGTCAGGATCTCGTGGTGACTCTGGTACTCGGATGTGACCTCGCCGTGCGGGCACATGCAGAACGTGCGCACCTTGTCATCAAAGGTAGGTGTGTCAAGAAGTGCCTTCACCTCATAGAACTGGTCCGTTATATCCTCAGCCCAGGCAGAGGGTATCTCCACCCTTACTCCGATGTCTACAGGCAGGGACTCGATCTGGAGTCCAAGTTCCTTTACCGTTTTTTCCATCCATGCAGCACCTTCACGTCCGGGAGCAAGAAGGACCCTGTCGGAGTAGATCTCTTCTCCGTTCGCAAGCAGTACGCCGGCAACGGATCCATCAGGTTTGAGCAGGACTTTATCTACCATAGTGTTTGTCCTTACCTCACAGCTGTCCTTTATTGTCTGATATATGGCGCCAAGGATCTGCTTCGACCTGTCTGTTCCCATATGGCGTATTGTTGCAGGGATTATGTCGAGGCCCGCCTGAAGGGCTTTGGTAATGACCTTCTTTGCAAGGTCGCCGCTTGGTTTGAACAGCGTGGTGCTGGCTCCGTGCTCAAGATATACCCGATCCGCCTCGTCAATAAGAGAGAGAAGTTTCTCGCGTCCGCAGTATTCTTCGAGGTTGCCCCCGAATTCAGGAGTCAGTGTAAGCTTACCGTCGCTGAAAGCGCCCGCTCCTCCCCATCCGCATACAACATTGCACGGATTGCAGTGTACGCATTCAGGAGCACCGGTTTTCATCGGGCAGATTCTGGCTTCTATGGATCTTCCCTTGTCTATGAGAAGAACTTTTTTGTCGTTTTTTATGAGTTCAAGCGTTGCAAACAGTCCTGCGGGACCTGCTCCGACTATTACTACATCATATTTGTTATCCATCCTTCATTCCTCCGTAAAAAGCAGAAAATCGACCCTGATTAGTATAGCAGAAAAGGCCGGGTAAGCAGAAAGTACATCAACATTGAGATTAAATAGTGATATTATTATGATGTTCAGAATAAAAGTAGGTTACTTATATGGAGGGAATATATTGAACATTAATAAATGTGAAAAAGGCTTCGATCAGGAAAGTGTCCAGTTGATCGGAATACTTGCTGAGGAAGCCGCGTCTGAGTTGTTGTGCCTGGAACCTCTTGCAGGAGAAATGCTGGAGTTTTGCCGCAGAGCGGTAATCAACGGGAACTTCAAGGCAAAGGCGGGTTCCACGATTAAGATCCCGGTCATGCACGAATCAGTTAAATACGTTGTCGTGCATGGACTTGGAAATGATAAAAACAGTCTTCAGGAAAACATCAGGGAAGGAAGCTTTATGGTCCTCAGAACTGCTGCGGCAAAAAGATGCTCAAGTGTTCTTCTTTGTATGCCGGAGGCAGAAGACAGGATCAATTCAAGATCTGCCGCCGAAGGATCTGTTTTGGGGTGCTACAGCTTTGACAAGTACCTCACTCAGGAAGAGGATGAGAAGCTTGTATCCCCTGAACTTGTCAACGTTCCGGGTGCGGACCCCGCGGGGCTTGAGGAAGGAAAGATCCTTGGCGAGGCGCAGTGTTATACAAGGGACATAGCGAACGAACCGGGTAATGTCATCACCCCTGTGACCCTTGCAAAGAAAGCTGAGTCATTGGCCCGGGAACTTGGTCTTGAATGCGAAATATGGGACGAAGAGAGAATAGTGAAAGAAAAAATGTGTGCGTACCATGCTGTTGCAAAGGGGTCGTCAAATCCTCCGAGGTTCATTACCCTGACTTGGTCACCGGAAGGTATATGCAGAGGTCATGTTGCGCTTGTAGGTAAAGGTCTTACCTTCGACAGCGGCGGACTTGACATAAAGCCCGCAGATTACATGACTACTATGAAGGGTGACAAAAGCGGAGCGTGTGCAGTCCTGGGAGCTGTAAAAGCAGCAGCTCGGCTTAAGCTGCCATGGAAGGTCACGGTGATTATAGCCGCAGCGGAAAACATGCCCGGCGGGAATGCATACAGGCCTGACGATATCCTTCGTGCGCGCAACGGAAAGACAATAGAAGTCAACAACACAGATGCGGAAGGCAGGCTTACTCTTGCAGATGCACTCTCCTTCGCGTCAGAACTAAAGCCCGACAAAATCATCGACATTGCCACGCTCACAGGCGCCTGCGCTGTAGCGTTGGGAACAAATACAGGAGGGCTTTTCACCAACAACGACCTTTTTGGTGATGAAGTCCTTGCAGCGGCGAAAATGTCAGGGGAGCGTCTCTGGAAACTCCCAATGGATGATCCTACACTCAAAAAAGCAATAAAATCTCCTGTTGCCGATCTGGTAAACTCTGGCGGACGCTACGGCGGCGCCATCACTGCGGCAATGTTCCTTGAAGCATTTGTTGATAAAGATATCCCATGGGTGCATCTGGATATTGCAGCGGCTGATTTTATTAAGGAACAAAGGAGCTATTATGCAAAGGGTGCTTCCGGTTTCGGGACCAGGACCCTGGCAACGCTCTTAATGATGATGTAAAGGTGGTATGACTGATGGGGGATGTACAGAGGAACGATTCAATTGCACTCATCAACGGCGTTATCTACCCGATGTCATCTCCCGGTCGGGCAAAGGCGTTGTTCGCAAAGAACGGGATCATCGAGGCAATAGGGAGCGACAAAGATATACTGTCGCTGTGTGACAGTAAGACTACTGTCCTGGACATAAAAGGAAAGTTCCTCATGCCCGGAATGACAGATACTCACAACCATCTTCTTGCTACAGGCAGGAGCCTGGAAACACTCAACCTGTCCGGAGCGTCTTCGATCGAAGAAATGATAGACAAAAGCCGCCGGTTCCTTTCGGAGTCCCCGATAAGCGAGGGGCAGTGGTTTTTTGCACGTGGATGGGACCAGAACCACCTGGAAGAAAAAAGGTTCCCAAACAGATATGACCTGGACAAAATAACCGGGGATATTCCGCTTTTCTTTGAGAGATCCTGCGGTCATATCGCATCACTTAACTCCAAAGCCCTTGATATATTGAGGATAGGAAAGGGTTTCAAGATATCCGGCGGTGTAGTCAACTCGGATGAAAACGGTGAACCTACAGGCGTTGTAAGCGAGGCCGCAGTAAATTGGGTAAGGATGAACATCCCGGAATCTTCTGACGAAACCCTGATGAGGTGGTACAAAAGAGCTACAGACGAAATGGTCAGGCTCGGCATCACATCGGTCCAGACAGACGACTTGGGCATAGTTGGAAGCACTGACAGGATATTCAGACTTTATGAACAGATGGAGCTTGAAGATAAGATGCCCCTGCGCATTGCAGAGCAATGGCACCTCAGAGACGAAACGGAGCTCACAACATTCATTGAGTGCGGTTACCATCAGAGAAATGGTATAAGCTATTTCGCATCCGGACCATTAAAAATTCATGTTGACGGTACCCTTGGAGCTAAGACTGCTGCACTCAGGGAAGAATATTCTGATGAACCGGGAAACAGGGGAATATACGCCAGATCCCAGGGAGAACTGGATCGCCTTACTGCGATAGCTCAGGAAGCCGGGATGCAGGTCGCCTATTATGCTATAGGTGACGGGGCGATAGACAGGTGCCTCAACGCAGTCGAATCAACAAAAAGGCTATCTGACAACAAAAACAGAACGATATCACACAGGATAGTACACTGCCAGGTAGGGGCCAATGACATTTATAAAAGAATGGCTGAGTTGGGTGTTATGGCAGATATCCAGCCCGCATTTGTAACTTCTGACTGGCCTATAGTGATGTCAAGGCTTGGAGCTGAAAGAGCAAGATGGAGCTATGCCTGGAAAACACTTATACAATTTGGGATCACAGTAGGTGCAGGATCCGATTCACCTACCGAGCCGCTTGATCCGATGCTCGGGATAAGGGCAGCGATACTCAGAAAAGACCTCTCTGACCAGCCTGAACATGGCTGGCTCCCATCCGAAAAGCTTGACAGGGTGGAAGCCTTTTCAATGTACACAAAAGGCGGAGCAGTAGTATGCGGAGAGGGAGATTTCCGGGGTACGCTGGAGATAGGAAAGGCGGCAGATATAATCGCCTTTATGGAAAACCCTTTCAAGATCGATGACCACGAGATACAGAATTTGACAGTCGGATTAACAGTCGTGGATGGAAAGATCCGCTATATTCGTTAGGAGGGACCAAATCATGCTAACGCTCAAAGATTTCCTGGCAAAAGAGGTCAAACCGGCACTGGGGTGTACGGATCCGGGTGCAGTAGCGCTTGCTGTTGCCAGGGCATGCAAGGAACTGCCTGAAAGGGAAGAAGTTGCATCTGTAAGGGTAACAGTAAGCGGCAGCATATACAAAAACGGTATGGCGGTAGGTATCCCGGGGACCAGAGGTGCAAGGGGCAACGCAATAGCTGCTGCAATGGGAGCTATCTGCGGAGATCCCGACCTTGGCCTTGAAGTTCTAAGGAAGAGCACTGCAAAAGATGTTGAAAAAGCTGAAAGATGGGTCCGGGATGAGAGGGTGACCATATACTGCGATCCTGACAGGAGCGGGGTCTACGTCCTTGCCTCGATCTTTACACCAGAGCACAAGTCTGTGTGTTTGGTCAGCGGGAATTATAACCACATAGAAAAAGTCGTTGTTGACGGAGTTACCGTAATGGAAGACAGATCAGACTCCTCTGTCTCATCGATAGGTTTTGAAGACGACGGTTTTCCCCAGGTATTTACCGAAGCCCTCAAAATGGCGGATGAGATGGATGAAGATGACAGGAATTTCCTCCTTTCCGGAATTGAAATGAACGTGGCAGTCGCTGAAGGAGGATACAAACCCAGTGATGTATGTTCGACCTGCGGTGAATGTGTTCAGGGCAGCAGGTTCGGAAGAACTCTCAAGGATATTTTTGCTCTGGAAGAGTGCGAAGACGTGGCACTGAAGATAAGAAGCATAACTGCCGCGGCAGCGGATGCCAGGATGTCGGGCATACTTCTGCCTGTAATGAGCAGTGCCGGGAGCGGAAACCATGGCATCACTGCCATCCTCCCCATAGCAGTTTTAGGCAAACACCTGAAAAAATCTGATGACGAGATAGCGAAAGCACTTGCGATCAGCCACATTTCAACAAGCTTTGTTAAAAGGCGCCTGGGGCGCATGTCTGTCGTCTGCGGGTGCTCTGTAGCTGCCGGAGCAGGTTCTGCTGCAGGGATGACATATTTGATGGGCGGTTCTGAAGAGCAGATGGCCGATGCCATGCAGCTGCTCCTTTCAAATCTTGCCGGTATGCTTTGCGACGGAGCAAAGGAAAGCTGTGCCTTAAAGGTCAGCTCTGCCTCATCCGAGGCCTATTTTGCTGCAAGATGGGCTGTCGCAGGACAAAAATTGGGGATACCGCAGGGAGTTTTTGGTTCATCCATTGAAGATACGATCGAAAATGTCGCAAGAGTTACCCGTGAAGGGATGAAAAATGTCGACAGGGTGATCATTGAGATACTTGATCAGCGCCACCGTCCCTCAGCAGAGAATTTTTAGCGGAAATGGGATACAAAGCACCGCAGCACTCCGGTGATGATAAGGAAACAAAAGAACTGACCGGTCAGATCGAACGCATAACATACAGTGACGCGGAGAGCGGCTATGCTGTTCTCCGCATCGCTGTGAAGGGTTATCCCGAGCTGGTCACTGCTGTGGGTACGATTGCCTCTCCCGCAGTAGGGGAAGTGCTTAGTATGAAAGGTCTCTGGACAGATCATCCCAAATTCGGATCGCAGTTCAAAGTAGTGGAGTACAGATCATTTGCACCCTCCTCGATCCAGGGGATAGAGAAATATCTTGGCTCGGGTCTGATAAAAGGTATAGGCCCTTCGATAGCCGAAAAGATCGTCTCATTTTTCGGGGCTGATTCTTTTAAGATACTGGATACCCAACCTGAAAAGCTGCTTGATATTGAAGGTATCGGGGAGAAGAAGGCAACGGCCATACATCAAGCATGGCTTGAACAGAGAGAGATGCGTGGGGTCATGCTCTTCCTTCAGAGCTACGGCATCGGAACAGGTTACGCACTCAGAGTATTCCGGCATTATGGGAGCGCCTCGGTCCAGGTGCTTCAGGAAAATCCATACAGGCTCGCTGTCGATATTTTCGGCATCGGTTTCGTAACTGCCGACAAGATCGCTTACAGCATGGGGTTCAGCAAAGAATCTCCCCTCCGAATAAGAGCGGGGGTACTTCACGTCATGAATGAACTGACCAGGGACGGGCATGTCTTTGTGCCGATAGAAGAGCTGACAGCATCAGCAGCTGAAATACTCTCTGTCTCTCCGGAGCTGGTAGAAAAAGGTATAGAGGACGGCAGGCTCAACCAGGAACTTATAATCGAATGGTATACGGACATTGAGGGAAAAGATGACTGTGCCGTCTACCTTCCTCCTTTCCATTACGCAGAGGTCCATTCTGCAAAGAATCTATGCAGAATACTCTCGTCTCCGTTCAATGGACACTATGCTGCCCCTGATATAGTGATACCCTGGGTCCAGCAGGAGCTGGGCATAAACTTCGCAGAACAGCAGACTGAAGCACTGAAGACGGCTCTTAGCTCACAGGTAATGGTGATCACAGGTGGTCCGGGGACCGGTAAAACCACCCTGATAAAGGCTATAATCAAGATAAGGTCTGAAAGGGGTTTTCGAATAATGCTCGCTGCCCCAACAGGCAGGGCGGCCAAAAGGATGACTGAGGCGACCGGGCATGAGGCAAAAACGATCCATCGGATGCTTGAGTACACAGGGAGTTCAATGGCCGGCGGAGATTTCATGAAAAACGAAACGAACACCCTTGACTGTGACCTTTTGGTGGTGGATGAAGCTTCAATGATTGACCAGATACTGTTCCACCATCTCCTGAAAGCCATTCCGAAGGAAGCATCTGTTGTTTTTGTCGGGGACGTAGACCAGCTTCCGTCAGTCGGTCCCGGGAATGTCCTTAAAGACATAATCAACTCCGGCATCTGTCCTGTTGTCCACCTCAAAGAGATATTCAGGCAGGGTGAAGAGAGCATGATAGTGGTCAATGCACACAGGATCAACAGCGGAGAGATGCTCTGCCTTGAAGACAAAAGTAATGGCAATTCTCCATCTGATTTTTATTTTATTGAGCAAAACGACCCCGATAAGGCCCTTGAAATAATTAAAGAACTTGTGACCATTAGGATCCCTCAGAAGTTCGGTTTCGACCCGGTAAAGGATATCCAGGTCCTTACCCCTATGCACAGGGGATCTGTCGGTACCACAAGGCTGAACTCAGAATTGAGGGAGGTCCTCAATATCCAACATGGATCAAAGGTCCAGAGGATGGGCAGGATCGTTCAGGAAGGCGACAAGGTCATGCAGATACGCAACAACTACGAAAAGGATGTTTACAACGGTGATATTGGGACAGTCCACAGAATAGACGGCGAAGAAAGCAAAGTAATAGTCGAAATGGACAGCGGCCGCGTCTCATATGATTTTTCTGAGTTGGATGAGCTCATCCATGCCTATGCTGTTTCGATCCATAAATCACAGGGATCAGAGTATCCCGCAGTAGTCATACCAATAATGACGCAGCATTATATGATGCTGCAGAGAAACCTTCTTTACACAGGCATAACAAGGGGTAAAAAGCTTGTCGTGATTGTAGGAACAAAAAAAGCTGTTGCAATAGCAGTGAAGAACGACAAGACACGCAAAAGGTACACCAGGCTTGCGGGCAGACTTAAAGAATGTCTTATAGGCAGGCAAACTATATAGTCCTGCCCGGGTATCTGCATGTTGACATGAACAGAGCCGGCCTCTGAAGGGCCGGCTCTGTTTTTCGTTCACTAAAAGTTGTTGGATCAGATATAGCGTGTTGATGAGCGGTAAATATTTTCCCTGTGACCGTATTTACCGTCCTTGTCCACCGCTGCCAGTCTTTTTTCAGTATATCGGGCGAATCTTACAAAAGGCAGTCCAAGCAGCAGATAGATAATGGCAACTATTATGCCGGGTCCGAAGTAGTCATAGTAAGTTGCTGATATCTGTCCGTAGGCCTTCGTAAGGTCGACCATCGTTATTATCGACACGAGCGATGAATCTTTAAGCAGTGAGATAAAGTCGTTCGTTATCGGGGGGATGACTACACGGACTGCCTGGGGAAGTATGACCTCCCTCATTGCCTGCCATCTTGTCATGCCCAGAGCAAGAGCGGATTCCCATTGTGTCCTGGGTATCGCGAACAATCCGGAGCGATAAATTTCAGCTTCGTATGCGGCGTAATTCAGCCCAAGACCGATGGCTCCTGCCCAGAAGGGAGAGAACTTGACCCCAATGCTGGGAAGTCCGTAGAAGATAAAGAACAGCTGGATCAGTACAGGTGTCCCTCTCACGACCTCAATATAAAGAGTAGCGATAGAGGCTACCCATTTGGGGGCGAAGACCCTTGTAATGGCCAGGGTGAGCCCAAGTGTGATGGCAAGGATCATAGCAGTTATGGAGACCTGCATCGTTACGATCGCAGCTCGGCCGAAAGCGGGCAGGGCATCTTTATATCTGTCGAGGCGTTTCGCAAACGTGAGGTTCGGCCTGTGCGCTTCAGCCCATTCGTTGTATCTTGAAGCCTCGATCTTCGAAGGGCTGTAGTCATTGAATTCGGCAGCCATTGTGGGTGTCCAGAGGTTCCATCTGTCATATATCTCACGAAGCTTGCCGGAATCACGCAGTGCGACAAGTGCCTTGTTTACTTCTGTCAGCAGTTCCTTGTCTTCCATTCTGATAGCTATTGCATATTCAAGTTCGCCTACCTCAGGGCCGACAAACTTGATCTCCGGGTTAAAGCCGGCCGAATATAGCGCAATCGGATGGTCGAAGAAAGCAGCGTCAAGCCTTCCGTTCGCAAGATCTTCGTAAGTGTTAGCCTCGACGTTGTATGTCCTTATGTCGATATCCCCGACCTCTTCAAGCAGTTCCTGCGCAAAACTCTCCTTTAAAGTCCCGACCTTTTTACCTTTGCAGTCCTCAAGTGTCTTAATTGAATTGTCGTTTTTACGGACGGCAAGCTGAAGATAAGTTTTGTAATAAGGTATTGAGAAGTTGACTACCTCTTTGTGCTCGGGGGTCACTTCCAGGCCGTTGATGGAAATATCGTAAAGCTTTCTGTTGAGTCCGGGTATTAAATTTTCCCATGCATTGTTCACATAGACCGGTTTACGCCCCATCTGCTCGGCAAGGGCGTCTACGATATCGACCTCGAAACCTATCAGTTCATCTGTGTTTTGGGGATTTGGGAACATATAGGGGAAGCCGCCTTCGGAGTCTCCTCCCCAGGTAAGCTCTTTCATTTCTTCAGCCTGAAGTGCACAGGCAGAAGACACTAGCAGCATAATTACTGTAAACAACAGTGCTAATTTTTTCATCTTTACGCTACCCCCGTGTTGACGAAGTGGCGGAGGAAAGCTTTTGTCCGTTCGCTTTTTGGCGTTGTGAACAGTATGTCTCCGTCGTCGTACTCAACTATCTCGCCATTGTCCATAAATATTATGTAGTCGGATGCGTCTCGTGCGAATTTCATTTCATGGGTGACAATTATCTGTGTCATTCCTTCTGCGTCAAGGTCTTTCATGACCTGAAGTACTTCTCCGACGAGTTCAGGATCTAGGGCTGATGTCGGTTCATCATAGAGCATTACTCTGGGATTCATTGCCAGCGCTCTTGCGATAGCGGCCCTCTGGCTCTGACCGCCGGAGAGGGTCGAAGGATACTTGGAAGCGAATCCTTTAAGGCCTACCTTATCCAGAAGCTTCATTGCCAATTCATATGCTTCGTCTTTGCCCTGTTTTTTTACGACCATGGGAGCGAGCATAATATTATCAATTATCGTTTTGTGCGGGAACAGGTTGTAACTTTGGAACACCATGCCAACTTCGCTCCTTATCTCGTGAGCGATATCAAGCATTTTTTCATCAGGGACCTGCCCCGGCCTGCGTGATATGGTCACTCCGGCGATAGAGATCGAGCCTGAGTCGAGGAGTTCAAGGCAGTTGAGACAACGAAGGAAGGTCGACTTTCCGCATCCGGAAGGACCAATTATAGATGCCAGGTCACCCTCACGAATGGTAAAGCTGACATTCTTCAGTACTTCACCATCCTCAAAGCCCTTACAAAGATTTTCTACTACAATGAGTGGTTTGTTGGTTATATTCACAATATATGCCTCCTTAAAGAATAGTATTGGTAGTTTCTTTCCGGAGGTCATATTCGAAGTTGTTTGCCATATATAGGGGAGGCAGTTGAGAAGACTACTGCGCTGCTATGATGTGAGGATAAGTGAAGCAAAGCGGATATTGTTAAGGGCTTGCTGAAAGCGTTTACGTGTCTGTTACACCAGACACCAGTGTTTTTTTTCAATTTTTGTCTCACGTCCCTTCCGTGTAGCGGCATAAGTAAACATTTGTCCAGTTTAAAGGTTATAGACAATTAACGCAATCATCGGCAGAAAAGTTTCAGTAAAAAGAAAAAGCATAAGCATAAGCGGGCCTGTCTGACAAGGAACTGTTTTCAGTCCCGGTAACCCAGCTCATTTCTTGTTTTCTCTATGTCTTCACGGGTCTCCTTTATCCAACGTTCTAGAGTTTCGGGTTTGATTTTTTTTGATTTAGGGTCATTCAGAAGAGTATCCAGTTTTTTTTCCTGGATCCTGAGCCACTCAACTTTAGATTCTCGGTGTTGGATGTCGGAGATAAGATTTCCCCGTTCACCGTCGTCTTCTTTTACAAATGCACGGCTCATAGTATTCTCATCCCCTTGTTTATAATATTGGTTGTTTAGTTACGTTTATCTATATGGGTTCAAATAGTCTCTTTAAAAAATTTATTTTTTGGGTCTCTTTCAACTATTACCAGTTTCATCTTCGGGTTTACGTTTTTTACAAGTTCCTCAATATCCCTGTTCCTCAGCCTTATACAGCCATGTGTGGACCATTTTCCTATCGATGAGGGGTTGTTTGTCCCATGAATGGCTATCTGCCACTTGTTGTAAAAAGAGATAAGTTTTGATCCGTATACTCCTGCCTCAGGCTCTCCGGGTTCGTTGAACCATGCAGGATCATAGACAAGTTTGGTCGAGTCCTCCACAACACGGTAAATGGTGAATGTGCCGGAAGGTGTGATGAGGTCAAAACGGGATTTTTTCTCAGCGCCTTTTCCTTTGCCAATGGATATCTGCCATGCTTTGAGCGGGTCCTGGCCATTGTAAAGGGTCAGTCTCAGCTGTTCTTTATTTATACCGATCCAGTTTTCTCCGGCTTTTGGCTGCCATGTCTGGGAAGCATTGCTTTTATCCGCATAAACCATAAATATCAAAATGATCATAATAAGAGCGATTAATTTTTTCATAAAAACACTCCCTGATAAATGATGGGACGTTAATTATAACAAACATTGAAAAATTTGCTACTTGTAAGGTTTGTGCATAATGAAGTATCATAACAGTTTGAACAGAATGAAAAACAAATCTTTTATCAGGAGGCGGCTGTTGTGGACATCATCAGGGCACCGCGCGGAACGAGAGACATACTTGGCGACGAATCATGGAAATGGGCTTATGTAACAGGCATTTGCCGTAATGTGGCGGATGATTACGGTTACAAGGAGGTCCATCTTCCCATATTTGAACATACAGAACTTTTTTGCAGAGGCGTTGGGGAAACGACCGATGTGGTGGAAAAAGAAATGTACACATTTGAAGACAAGGGCGGAAGGAGCATAACATTAAGGCCTGAACTTACAGCCTCCATGGTCCGTTCCTATCTGGAAAATGAAATGTATAAGGGCACTCAGCCCGCAAAACTCTGGTCGATAGGACCCATGTTCCGCTACGAGAGGCCGCAGAAGGGTCGTTACAGGCAGTTTGTACAGCTTGATATCGAGGCTCTCGGAGCACAGGATGCATATGTTGATCTTGAGGTAATAGATTTTTCAATGGAACTCTATCGCCGTCTTGGCCTTTCAAACCTTCAGGTCGTGCTTAACTCTGTCGGCTGTCCCAAGTGCCGTCCGGTCTACAGGAAGGCACTTCAGGATTTTCTGAAAACCAGATTCGACGAGCTCTGTGACACATGCAAGGGACGTTACGACAGGAACCCTCTCCGGATCCTTGACTGCAAAAGCCCTATTTGCAAAGAGATAACTGAAAACGCTCCCGCAGTGATGGAACACCTCTGTGACGAATGTAAAGAGCATTTCGAACAGCTTAAGAACGGCCTTGACCGGATCGGGGCTGTTGTTAAAATTGACAACAGGCTCGTCAGAGGACTCGATTACTACACCAAAACGGCATATGAGATCCTTTCCGGAGACCTAGGTTCACAGAACGCTGTCTGTGGAGGAGGAAGATATGACAATCTTTCAGAGGCGATCGGCGGGCCTCATGTTCCGGGAGTAGGATTTGCATCGGGTATAGAAAGAGTCGTACTGACAATGGAAGCACAGGGCTGCAGTTTCGGAAAAGAGCCTGCCAACAAGGTCTATGTTGTTGCTGCGGAACCCGAGGTCAGGATGGAGATCATGAATCTTGTCCGAACTCTCAGGCAGAACCGTATTTCTGCCGACATGGACTACATGGGACGCAGCATGAAAAGCCAGATGAAGTCGGCAGGCAACTTCGCCGAATATGCCTGCATAATCGGCCGCGAAGAGCTCGACAAAAATATCATCACTTTGAAGGATCTCAAAGAGGGAACTCAGGAAGAACTGACACTGGAGTCGATCATCAGCAAATTAAAATTACATTAAAACAATAAATGCGAAGCCCCTTTTGATCAATGAGGGGTTTCCTGTTTTCTAAAAAACTTTAAAAATATTGTCAGATCATTTTCGAAAGAGGGATTTTTTATGGAAAGATATTATGACTCATCCTGGCAGAGAACTATGTTCTGCGGAGAGCCCAGGCTTGAAAACTCAGGGGGAAAAGTGACCCTCAACGGTTGGCTTCGCTGTCGCCGTGACCTTGGAGGCATCATTTTTATCGAACTCTGGGACAAGACGGGTGTGACCCAGGTGGTATTCAACCCTGAATTGAACGCAGAGGCACATAAAAGGGCATCCTCCCTTAGGAATGAATACGTTCTTGCCGTAAAGGGAGTAATGCGGCAGCGCCCTGAAGGAACAGAAAACCCCGACCTTGCAACAGGCTCGGTCGAACTTCTGGTAGATGATTTCATAATATTGGCACCATCAAAACTGATCCCGTTTGAAATGGACAATGCAGATTCCGTCAATGAGGATCTTAGGCTCAAATTCCGCTACCTTGACCTCAGACGTGAGACGATGCAGAAAAATCTTTTGACGAGGCACAAAGTTACAAGGTTTACCCGCAATTTCTTTGGTGATAACGATTTTATGGAAATTGAGACCCCAATGCTCACCAAATCGACACCTGAAGGAGCAAGGGACTATCTTGTGCCGAGCCGCGTGAACCCCGGCAAGTTCTACGCACTGCCGCAGTCACCGCAGATCTTTAAGCAGCTTCTTATGGTAAGCGGCTGCGACAGGTACATGCAGATAGTCAAATGTTTCAGGGATGAGGACCTGAGGGCGGACAGACAGCCCGAATTCACACAGATAGACGTTGAAATGAGCTTCATCACAGAAGAAGACATAATGAAAATGACAGAAGACTACCTTGCAGGCCTTTTCTGCGAGATCCTTGGCGTGAAGATAGAGACTCCTTTCTTCCGTCTCACATGGAAAGATGCAATGGATCTCTATGGCAGCGACAAACCCGATTTGAGGATCCCCATGCAGATGACTGACCTTGGGAAAGTCTTCGCAGGGGGTGAGAATCCCTTTGCTTCGCTGATAGAAAAGGGCGGAACTATCAAAGGACTTAGGCTGCCCGCCGGGGCGGCACTTTCGCGCAAGGAGCTCTCCGATCTGGAAAACAGGGCAAAGGCACTTGGCGCGAAAGGTATGGCAAATTTCCAGATAAAAGAGGGAGAACTTAAAGGACCGCTTGTAAAGTTCCTTGATGAAGAGAGGATATCCCTGCTCAGGGCCCTTTCGGATATTCAGGATGGCGATGCACTCTTCATAATGGCAGATGAAGACTGGCGCAAGGCGTGTGAAATACTTGGACAGATCCGACTTGAACTTGGCAGGGAGAGAGGAATGGTCGAAGGGTCATTCAAGTTCCTCTGGGTGACAGAATTCCCGCTCTTTGAATGGGATGTCGAGACGGAAAGATACACTGCAGTGCATCATCCCTTTACAGCGCCGATGGACGAGGATATGAAATACCTTCTTACAGAGCCCGGCAAGGTACGTTCACGGGCTTACGATGTGGTGCTAAACGGCAACGAGCTTGGCGGGGGATCAATTAGGATACACGACCCCGAGATGCAGGCAAAAGCTTTCCAGGCCCTTAATTTTACGCCGGAAGCTGCCAAAGAACGCTTCGGATTCCTTCTTGAGGGACTGAGCTTCGGAACACCGCCCCATGGAGGTATTGCCCTTGGGCTTGACAGGCTTGTGATGCTAATACTTGGATGCAGGTCTATCAGGGATGTCATGGCATTCCCGAAGAACCAGAAGGCTCAATGCCCGATGACAGATGCCCCAAACGTTGTAGACGAGAAACAACTCGACGAGCTTGCCATAAAAACAGTCGATCCGCTACTGCTTTAAGTGCCGGCAAAAAAACCTAATGACATGTAAGGCTCCCGGAGGTACGCCCCAGGGGGCCTTTTTATATTGCAGTTCAGGAGGACCAATTTTTATGGAGTATAATTTAACTGACAAAGAACATAAAAAATGGAGGGATGGCAAATGGCAAAGATCCGTTTTCTTGGACACAGCTCCTTTTACCTTGAAGGAGAGGGCCTGAAAGCCCTCATAGACCCCTTCCTTGATGGTAATCCAGCGGCCTCTGCAAAACAGGAAGAATTCAATGACATCAACGCCATATTTCTTACACACGGACACGGTGACCACATGGGCAGCACTGTTGAAATCGCCAAAAGAAACGACGCGGTAGTATTTACCTGCAATGAACTTGCCGGTTATCTGTTGTCAAAAGGAATTAAGACAGAGGGAATGCATATTGGCGGCAGAGCAACCTTTTCCTTCGGCAAGGTCAAGCTTACTCCTGCATGGCACGGATGTCCGATCGTAGAAGGAGATGAGGTCCGTTACGGTGGAGTTGCCTGCGGTTTTGTAATAGAAGTCGACGGCAAAAAAATCTACCATTCAGGAGACACCGGACTCACTATGGAGATGTCGCTGCTCGAGGATGAAAACATCGACGTGGCACTTCTTCCAATAGGCGGCTATTACACTATGGACATTGAAGATGCAGCCAGGGCGGTAAAAATGATAAGGCCTAGAGTAGCGATACCGATGCACTACAATACTTTTCCCAGGATCGAAGCTGACCCGGAAGTATTTGCCAGCCTGGTGGGGGAGATGTTTACCGCTGTAAAGATACTCAGTCCAGGGGAAGAATACGAGTTCTAAATATTCAGACAGGTGCGGACGGATAGTCTGAGGGAAGGACATTGCGTACACAAATGGGTACGAAAGGTGTTTTTCCCTCTTTTTTCATCCATTATTAGAAAAAAACAAAAAATACTTATAAAACTAAGGCAAAATATAAAAATTAAAATCATTATCAAAGCACTTTTGTCGTTTGCGATGAACTTGCATTAATCTTTCGATGGGATACAATTAGCTAAGGACCAAAATATAAATATTCCAGCCAGGAGGAGATTCCTATGGATGTAAATAGCAAAGCTTATCAGGAACTGTTGAAGAAGAGACCTCTGAACGTACAGGCACGTTTCGGCGGTGAGGGCATGGGACTTGTAAGCGGAAGAGATATTGTCGCTGCGGCAAAGGAAGTTGATTCTATAGTTCTGGCAGCCAACGCCAGGCATCCTCTGGTAATAAAGGCAGTACTCCGGGCCGCGAAAAAGAAGAACGCGGCAGTCCTCATTGAGCTTGCAAAATCAGAATCCACCTATTGCGGAGCCAATTACGACAATATCCCTGAATATGCACTTAAATATTCAACTGAAATGGGGCACGGAGCCGTATTCGGCCTTCATGTGGACCATTATGCCATCAAGGGCCATGAAGATGTTCTAAAGGGCGTCGGACATCTTTCAAAGATACTTGTAAACGGTTTCACATCGGTAGCCATTGATGCTTCTCATCTTGATGATTATGACAACTTTGTTGCCACAAGATCTATCGCAGGATGGCTTCCCTCTGAACTTGGCCTTGAAGTTGAAGTTGGAGAGATAAAAGGCCCCGGCGAACTTTCGACAGTTGAAGAGGCTAAGTATTTTATCGGCGGACTGAACACATGGGGGATCTTCCCCGACTATCTTGCCATCTCTAACGGAAGCCTCCACGGAACATATGATCCGACAGTAGGCCAGATGGAAGGGATCGACCTCAAAAGGACAAAGGAGATCGCCGACGTCATTGAGCCTTACGGTGTTACCATAGCTCAGCACGGTATCTCAGGGACCCCTCTCGACAAAGTCTCTACCTTCAGAAAATACGGGATCAGAAAAGGCAATGTTGCCACCCTGTTCCAGAACGTCTATTTTGGCATAAAGATGGACCCGGAAACAGGAAACGCAATAACCGAAGGCGGTACCTATACAAAAGAGGCAGACAGAGGAATATCAACAGAGCTTTGGAACGAGATAGTGAATGCCGGGGACAGCAAGGGAATGAGCCGTAAGAGCGGAGACTACAAAAAACTCAACCTTCCATTCTGCGACAGGATAATGGCAGAACCTCAGCATATAATAGACAGAACAGTCGATGAAATGCAGTACTGGGCGGAGAGATTCATTGTTGCGTTTGGAGCGGAAGGAAGTGCTGATGCTGTGGCGGAAGTCATGTCACGCCGCCCCGATCATAACGCTTCGCCGGACAGAAAAGTCCTGGGCTGCAGGGCAGACTACACTGCGAAGAATGCCCCCGGAACAAGCGGCAACGACGGAAATAATTACGACGACTAAATAACATAAAATAGATTTTTAATAAGTATTGATGGGGGCAGGATGAAAATATCCGGCCCCTTTTTATTGTCTTAGGATGTTTTAGGACTTCTTATGTTACTGTAACTAAAAAACATCTCAATAAACTGAGATGTAGAAATATCAATAAATTAGTACATTATGTAATATTCTGAATATTGTGGTATGATTTGCTCGTAACGGTTTTCATTATCTTATCTAATGGGAGATGATATTTGATATGAGGATCGGATGTCCAAAGGAGATCAAGAACCGCGAATACAGGGTGGGACTTACTCCGGCTGCTGCCTCAACTTACGTGGATGCCGGCCATGAGGTCTTTGTTGAAAAGGATGCAGGACTTCAGGCGGGATTCAACGACAGCGAATATATTTCTGCAGGAGCAAAGATCCTTGATTCTGCCGAAAATGTCTGGGAAGCTGCTGACATGATCGTCAAGGTCAAGGAACCTCTTAAGGCGGAATACGGCTTGATGAGGGACTCTCAAATAATTTTCACTTATTTTCATTTTGCTGCATGTGAAGACCTCACCAAAGCATGCCTTAAGTCAGGATCGACATGCGTTGCCTATGAGCTTGTCTCCGAAGACTGGGGGCTTCCTCTCCTTCAGCCGATGAGCGAAGTGGCCGGCAGGATGTCCGTTATAATGGGGGCATATTATATGGGCAGACCTTACGGCGGAAGCGGACTTCTTCCTATGGGAGTTCCCGGGGTTTCTCCTGCGAATGTTTTCGTTATTGGAGGCGGGACAGTAGGGGTCAATGCTGCAAAGGTAGCATCAGGGCTTGGAGCCAAAGTTACGATAGCCGACATCAACCACAGGAAGCTTGCCTACCTTGCAGATGTCATGCCTTCTAATTGTGTGTCTGTCTACAGTGACTCGATGACCATTGCCAACACGATTAGAGAATCGGACCTCGTTATCGGGGCTGTCCTGCTCCCGGGAGGCGCAAAAGCACCCAAACTTGTAAAGAGGGAGCACCTCAAAACGATGCGACCCGGCTCCGTCTTTGTTGATGTAGCTATCGACCAGGGCGGGATAGGTGAGACCTCTCACCCAACGAGCCACGATGATCCGGTATTCATTGAAGAAGGAGTAGTTCATTACTGTGTTGCGAACATGCCCGGCGCATATGCACGGACATCTGCGATAGCACTTTCAAACGCGACTGTCAGTTATGGCGTCCAGATAGCTTCTCAGGGAGTTGTGAAAGCATGTGAGGAAAACAGGGCTATCTGCAAGGGGCTGTCGATCCACAAGAAGAGGCTAACTCTGCCTGTCGTATCCGAGACATTCAAAATGGACGACGAGTACACGGAGACTCTAGCCGCATTGAAGCTGTAACCTATTTCGTTTAAGTTCGATCGAACAGTATTTCTACAGAGCATAAATAATGGGCGAAACTTTTTTCTCAGTTTCGCCCTTTATTGTTTATTACATCCATCTTTCTAGGTTCGATAGGAAAATTTTATGCAAATGTTTTGAGACCGGCCCGGGGTGTCCGTTTCCTATTGTCTGGTCACCGACCCTTATTACCGGAAGGATCTCTTTGATGGAGCCTGATATGAATGCTTCGTCCGCCTGCGAAAGTTCGCTCTCAAGCGGGCACCTTTCCTCGACAGTAAAGTTGTTTTCCCTGAGGAGTGTTATCAGTATTTCCCTTGTTATCCCCCTGAGGACCTTTCCGACCGGAGCTGTAATTATCCTGCCCTCTTTGCACAGGAAGAAACTGCTTGCGGTGGATTCCGTTATTTCCTCGTTGACTATGTACAGTGCTTCAAATTCGTTTGGTCTGGCTCCCATCATAGGCACGTATCCTGTAAGGTAGTTTGTGCTCTTTGCCTCAGGAAAAGGTCTCTGTGTGTAGACCGGTTTTAGTGCCACTCCTCTGTTTAGTTCCTCCTGAGTCATTACATGAGCCTCTTCAAAAATCACAAAGAAATCCGGTTCAGGGAAGTGTCCGTGATCATTTACCCTGCCGCCGGTAATGTATGGTTTTATAACCATGTCCTTATCCGGGAGGGAATCGTGAACAACGCCTCTTCTGATGATATCGGGGAGTTCATTGATTATTGCTTCCGCTTCTATGCCGCACCTCTTTGCGCTCTCACTTAGCCTGTCTATGTGCTCTTTCAGGGCAAAAATATTTTTCCCATACGTCCGTATCGAATCAAATACACCTATCCCGCGAAGGATAGCCAGGTCTGTTACAGGAATGCGGCATTCCTCCAATGGCATAAACGAACCCCTGTAAAAGCAAATAGACATCAGCACCAATCCTTTCATAACATGTATCCCATCATACTTCCAACTAAGGAACATTATCACTCAACGAAATAAATTGCAAACGAAAATAGTGAGGGCTATAATTCATCAAACCAATTCGTTTGAGGAGTGTTTTGAATGTCAGAAAAGATACTGGGTGTCCTGGGAGGTATGGGACCTGCCGCATCGGCGGAATTTTTAAAGATCCTTGCTGAAAAATATCCTGCCAGGAAAGATCAGGACCACCCTGTCATATACATGATATCGGATCCCAAAATACCGGACAGGGGCAGTGCGATCGCAGGAGAAGGAGAAAACCCGGAACCGTATATAAGAAAAGATATGGAAAAACTTATCGGATGGGGAGCGGACATTCTTGCTGTTCCATGTAACACGGCACACTATTTTATTGACAGATTCAGGGATGAGATAAAAGTGCCTGTCGCACACATAATTGAAGCTACAGTAGATGCTTCGATCAAAAGCTCACCTGAAGGCGCCTGGATAATATCTACGATAGGCACTGCGAGATCAGGACTGTATCAGAAGGTTGCTGCCGATAGGAACTACAGGCTGGTGGTCCCGCCGATGAAAGTTCAGAATAAGATACAGGAGACTATAATCTGCGTGAAATCCGGCAATATGGAAATGGCGGCAAGGTCTATCGAAGATGCCGTCAAAAAACTCTGGTCCATCGAAGACCTGCCGATAATAACTGCATGCACAGAGCTGCCCCTTGCATACGGTGCATCCGATCTTCCAAAAAATAAAAACATTTCAAGCCTTGATGCTCTTGCCGAGGCCTGCATTGATCTCCTTACTGAATAAGTTCAATATCGCTGAGTCATTTACTGATATGTGGCTCAGCGAGCATAATGTCTGAAATATTCTTTCCTTCCTGATCCTAGTATCCGCTATGGCCCAATTCTTCAATCAATAGGTAATTTTACTGATTGAACCGTAATGCAAAGCATATATTATATCAATTAAGCTATTAAGGTATTTGAATACCTTAATTAAGGTTGGTGAAAATGCATGGCGAAAGTAGCGGGTTTCAGCGAGGCAACATACATAGGGCTTCATGCAATGGTCCTGATCTCACAGAAAGATGGCGAAAGGATATCTATAAGAGAAATGGCAGAGACGATCTGCGTCTCGGAGGCACATCTTGCTAAGGTTGTTTTGAGACTGGCCCATACCGGACTAATCAGTACAACAAGAGGCCCGGGCGGCGGTGCGGTCCTTGCCAAAAAGCCAAAAGAGATAAGCTTTTTGGACATCGTCGAAGCAATAGAAGGTCCATTGGAAAATTCGGATTGCGTTTTTGGAAAAAGCAAGTGCTCTCATGAGGGATGCATATTCGGGGATTTCCTCGTAAAGATGACCAAAGAAGCAAAAGAGTGGCTCAGGTCTAAAACATTGGATGAATTTTAAAAATAGAAATTAATTCTGAGGAGGAAGAAAAAATGAGAAAGATAATCAAGATCGACGAGGAAAAATGTGACGGATGCGGACTTTGTGCAGATGCTTGCCACGAAGGCGCAATAATTATAGAGAACGGCAAGGCAAAATTAATAAGCGACAGCTACTGTGACGGCCTTGGAGACTGTATCGGAGAGTGTCCTCAGGGCGCTATCTCCTTTGAAATGAGAGAAGCTGCTGCCTACGATGAAGCAGCTGTTAAGGCAAGGATGGCAGCCAGAAAGAAAGAACCCTGCAGCGGGACCCTTCCCTGCGGGTGTCCCGGAAGCATGGCAAAAGAACTGAAGTTAGACAAGCCTGTACAGAAAGAAGAAAAAACTTCATGCAGGCAGGAGTCTGAACTCCGTAACTGGCCTGTACAGCTCTCCCTGGTGCCTGTTCAGGCGCCATACCTTGAAGGGGCAAAACTTCTTCTGGCAGCAGATTGTACAGCATTTGCATGCCCCAACTTCCACAAGGACCTTCTTCCGGGCAAGGTGTGCCTCGTAGGATGCCCAAAACTGGACGAGGTAGAGCCATATATTGAAAAACTTGCACAGATCATAAAGCTGAACGGGATTGAAGAGATCGACGTGGCATACATGGAAGTTCCCTGCTGCGGCGGACTTGTCAAACTTGTTGACACCGCGGTAAAGAAATCAGACGAAGCTGTGACTTTGAAACTGATAAAACTTTCGATGACAGGCAAGTTTCTTGAGGTAAGGCAGATATTCCCGAACTAGGGAATTTATTTTACATCGCCGGGATATCGGCAGAATAATTAAGGAGAGTGACTTCGATGTTTTGTTATCAGTGTGAACAGGCAGCAAAGGGTACAGGATGCACAGCAATGGGAGTATGCGGCAAAGATCCGCAGACAGCGGCACTTCAGGACCTTCTTCTTTATGAGACGATGGTTCTTTCAAAAGCAGCACTTGAATCAGGAGACAGTTCCGACGAAGTGTCCAAGATGGTCATCGAAAACTTATTTACGACAGTAACAAATGTAAACTTCGATCCCGAAACTCTTGCAGAGATGGTCAGAAATACAAGAAAGGCAACAGACGAGTTTGCCGGCGGATGCTCATGCTGCTGCGGATGTGGAGCTTCAGAAGAGCCTACGACCGACGAATTGGTCGAAGAGGGACAAGAGTACTCACCCCAGGCCGACATCGACAAGTACGGCGCAGACCTTGGCGGCCTCAAATGGCTTGCAGTATATGGACTTAAGGGCGTCGCCGCTTATGCCGACCACGCATGGATCCTTGGCCAGAAGGACAGGGAAGTCAACAAGTTCTTCCTGGAAGCAATGTCAGAACTCCTAAACGAGGATATTACAGTTGATTCAATGCTTGCGCTCAACCTCAAAATTGGCGAAGTCAATCTCAGAGTGATGGAAATGCTTGATGCAGCCAATACCGGAACATACGGACATCCCGAACCTACTATGGTCAGAGTGACCCCCGTGAAGGGCAAAGCTATCCTTGTCTCAGGACACGACCTTGGTGATCTTGAAGAGTTGCTGAAGCAGACAGAGGGTAAGGGTATCAACGTCTATACGCACGGTGAGATGCTTCCCTGCAATGCTTATCCTGAACTTAAGAAATACCCCCATCTCGTTGGCAACTACGGCGGAGCATGGCAGGATCAGCAGAAGGAATTCGACGAATTCCCCGGTGCGATCCTTATGACGACCAACTGCATCCAGAAGCCCAGGGAGAGTTACATGGCAAGGATCTTCACATGTGGACTTGTCCAGTGGCCCGGAGCAGTACACGTTGAGAACAGGGATTTCGCTCCTGTGATAAAGGCAGCGCTTGAGGCTCCCGGATTCACGGAAGATGCCCCTGAGAAGAGGATCATGATAGGGTTTGCCCGCAATTCAGTCCTTGGTGCCGCAGGCAAAGTTGTGGAACTTGTCAATGCAGGAAAGATCCGCCACTTCTTCCTTGTCGGAGGATGCGACGGTGCAAAGTCAGGACGCAACTATTACACTGAGTTTGCCGAGAAGGCACCTAAGGATACTGTCATCCTCACGCTTGCATGCGGCAAATTCCGCTTTAACAAGCTTGAATTCGGAGATATCGAAGGCATACCCCGCCTTCTTGACTGCGGACAGTGCAATGATGCTTATTCTGCAATAAAGATCGCTGTGGCTCTTGCGGACGTTTTCAAGACAGATGTAAACGGGCTCCCTCTCTCGCTGATCCTTTCATGGTACGAGCAGAAGGCGGTATGTATCCTTCTCACGCTGCTTCACCTTGGAATAAAGAACATAAGGCTCGGCCCCACGCTTCCAGCATTTGTCGGCCCGGCAGTTCTTGACGTTCTTGTACAGAACTTTGGCATCAAGCCGATCGGAACAGCCGAAGAGGATCTTAAGGCGATTCTTGGCTAATAAACTAATGGAAGGCATAAAGCCTTCTGCATAATTTAAAAAAAGGGACCCGGTCAGGCTGTCAAAAGCCAGGCCGGGTCCTAAAATATCCGTGGTGTTCAACTCATGTATGAAAAATAAAAAGTTGTGTTGATCTTTCTCTGAGATCAATTATTTTGAAATGGCTTTTGATACTATCTCTTTTGCCTCATCGTTTATAGCGTCAAGGTGTTTACTGCTTATCAGGCTTTCCGCGTAGATCTTGTAGATCTCTTCTGTCCCAGAAGGTCTGGCTGCGAACCATCCGTTTTCAGTCGTGACCTTAAGTCCGTCGATAGGGGCTCCGTTTCCCGGAGCAGTTGTCATCTTTGCGATTATTTCTTCACCGGCAAGTGTGTTCACTGCCAAATTTTCAGGCGAGAGTTTTTTCAGTTTGCTTTTTTCTTCATGTGAAGCAGGTGCATCTTTACGGGAATAGTAGGAATGTCCGAATTTTTCAGTCAACCTTCTGTAATGTTCGGCCGGGTTTTTTCCTGTTACTGCGGTCATTTCAGCAGCAAGGAGATCCATTACGAAACCGTCCTTGTCCGTAGTCCAGACTGTTCCGTCTTTCTTCAGGAATGTCGCGCCGGCGCTCTCTTCTCCTCCAAAGCCAAGCATGCCCGACATCAGGCCGTCGACGAACCATTTGAAGCCCACAGGAACTTCATAGATTTTCCTGCTGATCGAATCCACAGCCTTATCGATCATTGAGCTTGAGACAAGCGTCTTGCCTGCCATACAGTTGTCGCTCCAGCCCGGGCGGTGAGTAAAAAGGTACTCTATTGCGGCTGCCAGATATGAGTTTGGGGGCATAAGACCCTCTTTTGTAACTATCCCATGACGGTCATAATCCGGGTCATTACCAAATGCTATGTCATATCTCTCTTTAAGTGCTACCAGGTTTGCCATCGCATAGGGGGAGGAGCAGTCCATGCGGACTTTGCCATCGTGATCGAGCGGCATAAAGGAAAATGTAGGATCGACATTCTTGTTGATAACATCGATATCCAAGCCCCAAATATCAGCTATCGGCTCCCAGAAGTGGACTCCGGAGCCTCCCATCGGATCAGCTGCCATTTTCAGCCCAGAGCTGCGTATAGCCTCGATGTCAATGATCTGCTCAAGTGCCTTGACGTAGGGAATGATGTAGTCGATCGAGCGAACATTGTCAGAGGAAAGTGCATTTTTAAAATCTATACGTTTCACATCTTTAAGTCCGTCGGCAAGTATCTCGTTCGCCCTTTTTTCGATCAAGGACGTAATGTCAGTGTTTGCAGGGCCTCCGGACGGAGGGTTGTATTTAAAGCCTCCATCTTCAGGGGGATTATGCGATGGCGTTATGACTACGCCGTCAGCGACCGGAGCCCCGGAACCTCTGTTCCAGGAGAGTATTGCATGGGAGATCACGGGCGTAGGCGTGTAGCCAAAGCCGCTCTGGATCCTCACAAGGACACCGTTTGCTGCGAATACTTCCACGCTTGTCCTTAGGGCAGGTTCTGAAAGGGCGTGCGTATCCATTCCAATAAACAGCGGTCCTCTTATTCCTTGCGCATACCTGTACTCTGAGATAGCCTGTGAAATTGCCATTATGTGGTCTTCGTTGAAACTCCCTTTGACAGAGGATCCTCGGTGTCCCGATGTTCCAAATGATACCCGATGAGATCGTTCATTTGTGTCAGGATGCTCGGTATAGTATGAAGAAATAAGCCGCGGAATGTTTACGTCAGCTCTTTTTAGCATGTCCATCACCTCTTGAGCAATATTGTAACCCCTGGAACTGAGCAAAGATAGCTGCGGTATTTAACTTAGAATATCATTGTTAAATTTGTATATTCACATTAATAAACCTAAGTATGGGAAAATTATCAAAAAAATAGTTTCAAAATACATAGTTGTAAAATAAAATCTGTAGTTACAAAAATGTATTATCATGCTAAAATCGCGACAAGGCAGTATGTAAATAATTATTGAATGAAAAGGGGAGATTCTTATGAGAAGACTGCAGCTTTTTATCACAGTAGTTTTATTGCTATTTGTTTTTGCCACCCCTTCTTTTGCCATTGCAGGACCGACCTACACTGAGGATAATTTGGCATTGATCAATGCAGCTGTCATTAGTGAACTTGCGTCAGCAGATATACCTGAGGGAATAGAAGTTAACGTTGAATTTGGTGAAATCACAGGGGACGTAACAAGCCTGGACGTAGCTGCAGGGAAGGAACTGCAGTTTGTTAATCAATATGACATTAACTCTTCTAATTCAGGTGCAAACTGGGCAGAAGCAGAAGCTGAAGAAGCGATGACTTTCGAAACATTCTTAGGTGCAGCAGGTTTCCATCTTGGACTAAATGACGGTGCGGTTGCTTCAGGTAAAACCGGAGCGGTAGTGACTACGCTTGAAATGACACTTACTAAAGCTTTCCTCGTAGAACAGGGAGTCTCACAGGCTGAGGCAGAAGCGCTCTTTGCAGCTGATCCGGTCGATGCACAGATCACATTTTTCGATAAGTTTACGTATTTTAAAATTTTTGACGGCGCTGACCCCGAGATAGATCCGAGGGACATAGTTGAATTTGTAAAATCAAAATACACAGATGCGTTACCGGGGTTCATTGAGTTTGCGGTAGACAAAGAAAACCAAAAACTGACTGTGGGTATAAGGTATATACTTATCGACGAAGCACCTGGAGATGGAGAACCTTTTGTAATAGACAAAAATATTGTAATTTACGAAGACTCGGAAGAAGATGCACAGGGAGTATTATTTATTTTCGACGGCAAGAAGAATGACGAACTGAGAGATCCTGTGAGTTTGGGCAATGAAGAAACACCTACACCGCCCTCAGGATCATCAGGCGGATGCAGCACTGGCCTCCCGCTTATGCTGGCTCTTCTCGGTCTTCCTGTGATCTTCTACAAAAAGAAGTAACCAATTTTTACAGATAAAAGGAACACTGTGTGAAACTGACTCCCGGACCTCCTGGTCCGGGGGTTTTGTTTTCTTTTTCGCTAAGATGCTTTGCCTCTGCTTTTTTAGCTTATAATAGTGGTTTGAAAGGAAGGAGAGGTGTCTGAGTAATGCATTTGTTTATAGGTATAGCATTGGCGGCTCTTCTTGTGGCTGCGTATATCATAGCATCGGTGGCGAGATTGAAAGAGAACAGCGCTGCTATGGAGCAGGTCTCAAGGGAACTTCTGGTCAGGCTGCAGAATATCGAAGGAAAGCTTGAGGATACCGAACGCGACATCAACTCTGAATTTGTTTCTATGAGAAAAGAGCAAAGGGATGAAGCCAGGGCGGGACGCGAGGAGCAGTCAAAGGGCCTTACATCTTTTGGCGAAGCTCAGTCAAAGAGGATAAAAGAGATAGGAGACCTGCAAAGGGAAAGCCTTGAAGCTTTTTCACAGCAGCTTACCAACATCAGCCGTCTGAACGAGGAAAAGCTTGAGGCCATTAGAGGCACAGTCGAGTCTAAACTCCAGGAGATACATAAAAATAACGAGGAAAAACTTGAAAAGATGCGCGCTACAGTTGACGAGCAGCTTCACTCTACTCTTGAAAAGAGGCTCGGAGAAGCATTTTCGACCGTTTCGGAAAGGCTGGAGCTGGTGCATAAGGGACTTGGGGAGATGAAGGCTCTCACAGCTGACGTTGGAGACCTTAAAAAAGTCCTTTCCAACGTAAAGGTCAGGGGCACCTGGGGAGAGACTCAGCTTCGCGCACTGCTTGAACAAATACTTACAAAGGACCAGTATGCAGAGAACGTCGCAACCAGGCCCAACTGCGGCGAAAGGGTTGAGTTTGCGATCTCCCTCCCGGGAGCCAATGACTCAGCTTCGCCTGTGTGGCTTCCTATTGACTCGAAGTTCCCTCTTGAAGACTATCAAAGGCTGGTGACAGCTTCAGAAAATGGAGATGTTCAGGCACTGGCGGATGCCCAGAAAGCCCTTAAGAGCCGTGTAATAGAAGAGGCAAAGACAATAAGGGACAAGTATCTCGAGCCTCCATACACAACGGATTTCGGTATTCTTTATCTTCCGGTCGAAGGTCTATATGCAGAGATACTCCGGATAGACGGATTGTGCGATACCCTGTCCCGTGAATACAGGGTCGTTCCGGCGGGTCCGACAACAATAGCCGCCCTGCTTAACAGTCTTCAGATGGGATTCCGCACCCTTGCGATAGAAAAACGTTCAAGTGAGGTATGGATACTCCTTGGAAAAGTCAAGACTGAATTTGATAAATTTGGTTCAATTCTGGAAAAGACTAGACAGAAGATAGAACAGGCAGGAAAAGAGCTTGAAAATGCAGAGGTCAGGACCAGAGCGATCAAAAGAACACTAAGGACAGTAGAAGGCATTCCGCTGCAGGCCGGGGAAGAAGACATATCAGAAAACTGCGAAATATTTGAATAGATTATCGGAAGATTTTGAACTGTCGTATTGCTTGTGACAGATCTTAAATATATAATGATAATAGGCCGTTAGGGGTGGAATTATGGAACGGGATAAACTATGTATTATCGGAAATGCAAAATCTCAGATGGGAAACCCGATAACACACCAGTTTTCGCAGTTTTTCATCACTTTCATTGCAGACGGTGAGTCAGGAGAGATATTGGATCTCGAAGCTTCGGTAGTACTGGAACTGACGAATAAATTCATAAAGGATATTTTTCTGGGGATGTCGTTGGCCGACGTTGACCCAAAAATAATAGAAAAGATAGACCACACCTACCTGGGCTCGTCCCAGAAAGCTATCCAGGTAGCATACAAGGACGCGGTAAAAAAGTACAGATCGTGGAACAAAGGTATAATAATAACGGAATAGCTGCCTTGTCCACCCGCCTGTAAGCTATACGTTTGCAGCAATGGGGAGAAGATCCAGCACCTTTTGGACATCTGTTTGTCAGATGCCGAAAGGTGCTTTTTTGTTTCTGTATCATGCAGGACGTTGTATCGCCTGCAGTGAAATATCGATACTGCGATCCAAAAAGAAAGGAACAAGGGGATTTGCTGATGGAAACATTTTTATTTAAGAAAAAATTCACACAGGAAAAGAGGTGAGAAATTATGAAGATAACAGGGATAAAAACCGGAGTTCTGAGGACTCCGCTTAAAGTACCTTTTAAAACAGCGGTCAGGACAGTCGATGAAATGACAGATGTGATAGTAAGGATAGATACTGACTGTGGAATATCCGGATGGGGTTCGGCGCCCCCAACCGGAAAAGTTACAGGAGATACTGTCGGATCTATAAGGGGCGCAATTGATGAAATGATAAGGCCTGTAATGACAGGAGCCGACGCGTCAGACCTGGAGCATTGCCTTGACATCCTTGATGCTTCCCTGATAAGGAACACCAGTGCCAAAGCTGCGATCGACATTGCACTCCATGACATATGGGCGAGGTCAGTGAAACAGCCCATATGGAGACTTTTCGGAGGAAGCGGAAGAACGGTTGAGACCGATGTCACTATCAGCGTCAATGATCCTGAAGAAATGGCTGAAGACTCCAGGAGGGCACTTAAAGACGGTTTCAGGATCATAAAAACAAAAGTAGGAATTGATCCCGGGATCGATTTTCTGCGTCTGAAGGCAATACGCGATGCAGTCGGCAGCGGAGTGAAGATTAGGATCGACGCCAATCAGGGCTGGAAGCCCAATGAGGCCGTAAGGATCCTTAACCGGATGCAGGATGCCGGTTTTGACCTTGAGCTTGTTGAACAGCCTGTAAAGGCGGGCGATCTGGATGGACTCGCACATGTAACAGCAAACTCACCCGTGCCTGTCGCAGCTGACGAAAGCTGCTGGTCGGCACGTGATGCAATGGAGATACTCAGGCGCCGTGCCGCGGATATGGTCAACATCAAGCTCATGAAATGCGGAGGAATAAGAAACGCACGACAGATCATAGCGCTCTCACAGGCCATGGGAGCGGAGGTAATGATAGGCTGTATGCTCGAAGGCAAGGTCTCCTGCGCTGCTGCTGTCCATCTGGCCTCTGCCTACAGCTGCATAACGAGGGTCGATCTGGACGGCCCGGTCTTATGCAGTACAGATCCGGTGAAGGGAGGTCCGATCTTTGACGGCGGCCCTAAGATATTGCTGACGGAAGATCCGGGGTTTGGAGTAGAGGAAATTTCCGGTCTGCAGTGGTCCAATTAGTGATTTATCTTTTTTATCCGAAAAGAACAAATTCATTATTATGAGGAGGTTTTTTTATATGATAACCAATGGTTTTGCATATCTGGCATTCCTTGTATGTTTTGCCGGTATCGTATCTTCCCTCGAGCGGAAGTACAAAGATACCACTTTCTTCAAATATGTACCCACTCCGGTCATCCTTTATGTTTTGTGCATGTTATTTGCTACCTTCGATCTCTGGGAGAACAATGATTCGATCAAGGCAACATACAGGGCTGTAAGGGGCAACCTCATACCCGCAATGATCTTTATTATGCTCCTGCGCTGTGACATAAGGAAGATCCTCAAGCTTGGGCCGAGGATGCTTCTGGGATTTTTCTGTGCGACCTTCACTATCATGGTGGGGTTCGTAGTGATGTTTGCCCTTATGAAGAATGGTTTCCCGCCGGAAGGATGGAAGACCTGGGGAGCCCTTGCGGGCAGCTGGATCGGTGGGACAGCAAACATGGTCGCCATTCAGGGAGCGCTTGGGATCAACGACTCAGCAATGGGCTACACGCTGTTGGTTGACAATGTCAACTACTCTATCTGGGTAATTATGCTGCTTGCAACAGTTCCCTACGCATATATTTTCAACCGCTGGACAAAAAGCGATACCACCCTTATAGATTCAATAGGCGAAACCTTGTCGCAGGCCGATGATAATGCGAGAACAAAAATGGAAACGAGCGACCTGTGCCTCCTCATCGGAGCCGGTATTCTCGTTTCGGCGCTTTCAAGCTGGCTTGCCTCGATACTATCCCCAATGCTTGTTGAAACATTCGGAAAGAGCGATTTCTATTCTGCAAACACAGTTACGATAGTGCTTGCGACAGTTGCCGGTGTTCTTTGTGCCCTCACTCCTCTCGGTAAAGTCCCGGGATCCTCACCTGTTTCGATGACGATGCTTTATGTAATAATATGTCTGATAGCATCAAGAGCTTCGTTCAAAGAGCTTACAGACGCTCCTTACTATCTCTTTGCCGGATTTGTGATTCTTGCCATTCACGCAGTTTTGCTTGCCCTGCTGGCTAAGATCTTTAAGCTGGATCTCTTTACATGTGCTGTCGCGAGCCTTGCAAACATAGGCGCTGTAGCTGCTGCGCCCATAATTGCCGCAGCTTACAAGGAGACGCTTGTTCCGGTAGGCGTTCTGATGGCTTTGATGGGGTATGTCCTCGGGACATTTGGAGGCCTCACAGTAGCAAAAATGCTCTCAATGATCGCGGGAGTCTGATAATTATTCAAATACAGAGGGGGAGCGGCCGGCACAACAGCTGCTCTCTCTTAAGAAGGTGTGGTATGTATGGAAGATTTGATGCATAAAATCATTGATGAAGATTTTGAAGACTTGATGAAGGACCTGCAATCATCCCTAATGATCCGAAGTGTTTATGACGAAGCGTTCGTCTCCGTTGAACACCCTTTTGGTCCGGAAATGTCAGAAGCCCTTGAAGACTTCCTCAAATGTGCAGAAAAACTTGGCTTCAATACAGCCAACATTTCAAATTACGCAGGGTATGCAGAAATTGGCAGCGGAGAAAAACTGGTGGGGATACTTGCTCACCTTGACGTAGTTCCGGAGGGCGAGACATCGGCATGGACTGTTCCTCCATACAGCGGGAGTGTCGTTGACGGCAGGCTTTATGGGAGGGGCTCCCTCGATGACAAGGGGCCGGCATTTTCGGTTCTTTATGCAATGAAGGCATTGCGTGACTCCGGTTTCAAACTTGACTGCCGGATCAGGCTGATAGTAGGACTGGACGAGGAAAGCGGCGGAAGATGTATCGCAAGATACCTGGAAACGGAAGAAATCCCCGGTTCAAGCTTTTCTCCCGATGCCAACTTCCCGTTGATCAACGCTGAGAAGGGCATATTTCACTGTTGGGTGGAAAAAGAGTTCTCAGATGAGAGAAAAGGTTCTGCCCCTCATCTTATCTCTGTCAAAGGCGGAGATAGATATAATGTAGTTCCTGACTCTGCAGAAGCGGTTTTCGTCGGTCACTTCGAAGAAAATATCATTAACAAACTAAAATCTGCAAAGGGAGTAATTATCGGAGGCAGAGAGGGAAGTACCATTATTAGGACAAAGGGTGTCTCTGCCCATGCTATGTCGCCGGAGCTGGGGACAAATGCAGTTGAATTGCTCCTTGAAGCACTCTCATCCTTTGACTGGGAGCCAAAGGAGTTATCTGACTTCTTGCATCAGGCTGCCAAAAGCTTTAAGGGCACAGAGGGAGCCGGGATAGGACTTGAAAGAAGGGACGAGGTTTCAGGATCTCTTACTTTCAACACTGCAATGATAAGGTTGGAAAACGGGACTTGCAGAATAAGTTTTGACCTGCGTTACCCTGTTACGCTCTCAGGAGATGAGCTTGCAGAAGATTTTAAAAAGTCAGCAGAGAAGCTTGGCGGCAAGTTCTTTGTCGACAGGGACAAAAAACCGTTATTTGTCGATCCTTCAAGCCCACTGATAAAGAAACTTCTTGAGGCGTATAAGAAAGTCACAGGATCTACATCTGAACCGATGAGTATAGGCGGGGGGACTTACTGCAGGTATCTTCCAAACTCAGTCTCTTTTGGGCCCGTATTTCCCGGTGATCCTGATGTCATCCACCAGCCTGACGAACACGTGACCCTTGAAAATCTTCGGAAGATAACTCACATATACGCTGAGGCGATCATGCTTCTTGCAGTTTAGACAGGGAAATTGTAAAAAAACCGTTGCTGCCGGGATATTTTAGTAAAATACCAAAAAGGCAGCAACGGTCAATATTCAATTTATGGATTTGTTATGGTTTTGTGTAGCGGCCAATAAATAAAATTGCTCCGGTCTGATTGTCTCTGATCACGTAAATAAACGGTCTGTCTGCCTTGAATTCTATAGTTTTCTCAGGATCATGCATGGCAGAGGTCTTTGTCATTATCACTGCTGTTGCGGCTGCGGCCTCCGTGCCGTCCTCTCCGACTTCAAGGAATGTCTTGTGGACCGCTGCCCCGATGTAAAGATTTTTCTTTCCGTTCATCCCTGAAAAATCTGCTCCCTTTGCATTAAAGGCGCTTGTCATGCCCATTTCCTTCAGTGCCTCGCTAAGCTCGAAACCTTGTTCAGTCTTAAATTTGGGCATTGTGAGCTTAACTTTTTTTTGAGACATAAAAGATGTCCACTCTGTAAATTTCAGATGATCAAGTTTTTTTTCTATCTTTTCCAGTTCTACTCCTTTATGGGGCAGAAGTATCAGCATTGAAAACCTTTTATTCCTGTATGGTATCTCCGCTATTTCAAGATCACTCTCATTTGAGTATCTGAGATTTTTGTCTGTCTTGGTCATCATAACAGTCGGGACAGATTTGGCGGGGTTTGTATAAAAAGGCATTGCCCTGGAATTCTGCGGATCAAATTTGATCATCCAGTCAGATTTGAAATAGATAGCGTTAGTCAGTATCAGAGAGGTGTCTTTTTTTAAAACTCCCTCGCCAATGAGGTTTTTTATTTTTTCTTCTGTCTCTTTATCCACCCATTTGTTTATAGTCTTCCTTGCCTCTTCTGTATTATCCCTGTAATCCAGAGGGGTCAACGAGGCTTCGTAGAAGCGGTTTACTTTGCCGGTGAAACTGTCAAGCAGGTGTTCATCCTTGGCAGGCCAGAGAGCATTGGCAGTTTTAACAGAGGCTGTCTCACCCGGGACCGAGTTGATATCATTTATAAGTGCAGCCATGCTTCGGTGGATCTCCGGATCAAGATGAAGCACGCTCTCCATTTCGCTTGCTGTTTTACCTTCCGCTCCGGCGTATGTCATTGAGAGCGCGGAAGAAATGCTGTATGGGGATATGAATAGGCCATTGCTGTTCTTTGCTGCGAAATATCTGTAAATGTCGAAAGTGAATTTATTTATCGATCTTACAGCCTGAAAATTGAGAGGTCTCTCTTTTGAGCCGGAGGCGGCGGGCAATTCCATTGCAGAGAGGTTTGCAGCAAGGGCCATGTCTTCAAGCTCTTTCCTGATCATGTTATGATCCTGACCTGCGGCTTTTAGTTCATTTCTGTATCCGTTAATTAGCTGCCTCATGCTGCAAAGCACGTCATCATCCATTATCGACGGATCGGTCCTGATCTTTTCCATGGCTTCGATGATCATCTTTCCTGCCTGATCTTTAGTGTTAGTGCTTTCGCCCGGAACGATTTTTTCTTTGATAAGGTCCTTTTCGAATAGGATCTCAAGAGAATGGTATGTCCAGTGATGAGGCGGGATCAAGTCAGAGGCAAAGACTGCCGGAGGAATGACCAGCAATAAGAAGGCAATGATCAAAAATAACTTTTTCAATTTTTCTGTCTCCATTCCGGTTTTGTACATTCTGACCCTGCATTATAGAACATAACCTTCATTAATAATTTAGTATTCATGCTGATTTTACCGATACGTAATATAGTTGTCTGCCATCCTATCTTGTAAGATGAAGGCTGGTCTCTCTGTTAAAAATTAAATTTAGATAAGTTCGTTATTTTTGCCAATTCACAACTGCCTGTATCAGGTTGTTATAATAGTGCCTGAATATAAGTTTTTCTAACTCCGGGGAGGAATATTAATGCGGTCAATGACAGTAGATCCTGCAAAATGCACCAGATGTGGAATTTGTGTGAAGGTGTGCCCGGCAGGCATAGTGAAATTTGGAGAATCAGGCCTGCCCGAGATGGATGTCAGGGCTTCAGCTAACTGTATCGAGTGCGGCCATTGCGCGCTTTTTTGTCCGGAAAACGCCAACTTCCTTTCTTTCCTAAAAAATGAAGAAATGAGGGCAGCTTCAGTTCTTAAAATGCCATCAGCAGAAGAAGCGATCAATTTCATCAAAACGAGGAGAAGCATCAGGAGTTTTAAAATAACCCCTATTTCTCCGGAGGTATTCGATCAGATTTTTGATACCGTAAAATTTGCTCCGACCGCATCAAACCGGCAGCCGGTCAGATGGATCGTATCTGCAGACCCTGAAAAAACGAAAGAGATAACGAATCTTATCCTTTGCTGGATGAGGGAAGAAATATTTAAGGATCCTACCTCCAGGATCTCGCTTATCGGAGCATCTATGATCGCAAAGGCAAAAGCCGGAGAAGATGCACTGTTAAGGGGAGCACCCCATGTCGCGGTCTCTGTAGTGTCCAAAGATCACATGTGGCCTGAAGATGCATCCATAGCGCTGACATATCTTGAACTGGCAGCACATGCACATGGAGTCGGAGCCTGCTGGGGAGGTTTCCTCACTGCGGCTATAAGGAATTTCGAAGGATTGAGAGAGTGTCTTGGAATAAGCTCTGCTGAACATGTCTGTGGTGCCCAGATGCTTGGCTACCCTCAGCTCAGTCCAAAAAGACAGTTTCCGACCAGAAAACCGCTGAATATTTCATGGATCAAATAATTAGCAAAGAACCTTGGAACATAGGGCTCCTTGCCCACGTTGACGCCGGCAAAACGACACTGACAGAGCAGATGCTCTATATGTCCGGTTCAGTCAAGAAGATAGGGCGCGTTGATGAAGGAAAAGCCCATACTGATTTTATGGAGATAGAAAGGAGAAGAGGCATCTCTGTAAGAGCTGCTTCAGCCTTTCTCTCGTGGAAAGGACAGCCTGTCAACATAATCGATACCCCCGGACACAGCGATTTTTCGTCAGAAGTCCAAAGATCGATACGTGCTATGGATGCCGCGGTGATGGTTGTTTCTGCAGTTGAGGGGGTACAGCCTCAGACAGAGGTGTTCTGGGAGGCTCTTCGTTCTTCCGGAGTGCCTGTTATGTTTTTTATCAACAAGAAAGACAGAGAAGGATCTGACGTCAAAAGGGTACTGAAGGAGATAGAAAATTCCTTCGGTGTCGTCCTGATCCCATCTTTCATTGCAGAAAAAACAGTTATTACAGAGATACTTTCCGGTGTAAATGATGATCTGCTTGAAAAGTATGTTGAACAAGGACCCGGGTCGATATCGGAAGAAGATCTTCTAGAATCATACGTAAGTTCTTTTTCACGGAGTGACGTATTCCCCTTTGTTGACGGAGCGGCACTTATCGGAGAGGGAGTTGAGGATCTTCTGGATCTTATCGAACTTCTTGCCCGCAAAAAGAAAACAGAGAACAGAGAGAACGGTCTATCCGCGGTCATTTTTAAAATGAAACATGACCCGCAGATGGGCCGTGTGGCGTACGTAAGGCTTTTTTCCGGCAGCATGAAAAACAGGGACCTCATATATAACGTAAGCAGTCAAAGTTACGATAAGGCAGTACAGATAAAAAAAGTGTCTGGAGCTAAGGAGATCGACACAGGAAAAGCTTCAGCCGGTGAGATAGCAGCGGTCTATGGACTCTCCAGCTCACGAAACGGTGATGTTCTTGGCAGCTGTTCCCATGTAAGGAATGAGGTAAACATAGCATGCCCCTCGATGCGAGTCAGACTTATGCCGCGATCTGAAAAAGATTACCCTGCTCTTCTTGAGGCTGTAAATCAGATCAGTGCTGAAGATCCTCTAATTGATGTTATCTGGGAACAAAGCACAGGAGAACTGATATTATCTGTGACAGGAAGGCTGCAGATAGAGGTGATAGAAGCTTTTCTAAAGGAAAGGACCTCTATCGACGCAGTTATCGGGTCACCGCAGGTCATATATAAAGAGAGGCCTTCCCGCAGTGGATCGGGATATGTCGAGTATACTATGCCAAAACCATGCTGGGCTGTTCTTCGTTTCGAGATAGAACCTCTTGAAACGGGCTCTGGGGTTATCTTTGAGAGCAGGGTACGTAACGAGAAAATTTTTACAAAGTATCAGCTCCAGGTCGAACAGACGATCCCTGAGGCACTCCGTCAGGGACCCAAAGGATGGCAGGTAACAGACATTAAGATAACCCTGGTCGATGGAGAACACCATGTCGCCCATACCCATCCTATGGATTTTATCCTGGCAACTCCAATAGGGATAATGAACGCCCTGACAAATACCGGAACAGATCTGATGGAGCCGATCTACAGGTTCAGGATAACCTACCCTGAGGAAATGTCAGGCAAGGTCATTGGTGAAATAATCGGTATGAGGGGAACTTTTGATTCTCCGTTGATCAGAAAAGGAACAGCTGTCATGGAAGGAAGGTATCCAGTAGCAGAAGGAATTGATTTTCCTGCCAGGTTTTCATCAATTACGGGGGGGCGAGGTACGGTGAACACATTTTTTGACGGTTATGATCTGTGTCCGCCCGGAGTGGGCATGGAAGTGCCATTCAGGGGGATCAGCCCTGCCGACAGGGAAAAATATATTTTGCATAAAAGGGGAGCAGTCCTTTAAATTTATACCTTATAATGTTGATACATTCATTATTTTATTTCTGAACCGATTTGATACAGCGGGGAATTCAGGGGGTATTTGGAATGACACAGAAAGACTACACACTTGCGGCTACGATAAGGGTAAGGTATAGCGAGACTGACCAGATGGGAGTTGTGTATTACGCAAACTACCTTGATTGGTTTGAGGTTGCCAGGACGGAGTTTTGCCGCCTCAGTGGCATTCCCTATTCAAAATGGGAAGAAGATGGACTTATCCTTCCTGTAGTCGAGACCCACTGCCGGTACAAACACCCTGCGAGATATGACGATCAGATACAGCTATGGTGCAGGATAACAGATGTGAAGATATACAGCGTGACATTTGAATACAGGCTGTTGAGGGCATCTGATTATAAACTGATCGCTGAGGGCTGGACAAAACATGGATGTACAAATTGTGAGGGACGGCTATATAAAAAGGAACACCCCTTTTATAACTGGTTGATGTCTCAGGAACAGTCGGAGCCGTCGGGAGAATAGTTAAGATCAGAAAGAGGAGAGGTTTTTCATTAATAGAGCTCCTTGTCGTGATGCTGATCATGGGAGTTATTGCAGGAAGTTCTTCGGTTATTTTCTCTGAATCAAATGATGGGAACAAATTGATCGGGGAAGAGGCTGACAGTTTTGCCTTATGGCTGACAGACCGAATGTCAAGAGCACAGTTTGAGGAATGCAACTTTAAACTCTCAATGTCTCAGGAAGGGACCGGGAACACATCTTTTAGGCTTTACTGGCAGGGCGGTACGCAGCATGGCAAGATGGAGCATTATGTTACATCAAGGGCCAGGATATTCCCTCAGACCGGAGATCTTTCAAAAACCCGCATATTTGACGGAGAATGGAGTTCTCTGACCCCTGCACTTACGGTCAAGGTAAATCCGCGACCGCCCAATGAAGGTAAGACACTTTACGTTGTTGTCTCTGCAGCGGGATGTGTGACAATAAGGGACTGGGTCAACTGAATTATCGCTCTGCGATCGTTACGTTTAACATATTTTATTTTTTAGGATGTGCTTTTTTTGGAAAAGAATAAATCATGGCATTATGAAATTGATTTTAGATGCTCCTTTGGTCTGTGGCCTTTTAAAAGGACTCTGGAGATAACACCCAAAGGTTTTTACTGGTGCGGGGAACTGATCCCCATGAAAGAGATTACACGCATCAGGTGGGGTGTTGATCTAAGAAGGGGAGGGATCTTCCCCAAAAGAGTATATATTGCCGCATTTGGTACATCTGACAAAGAGTACACCATAAAAACAAAACAAAAAGATTTTTATGAGCATCTGACCGACAAGTACTGGAAAGCCGTTGGAAGACGCCTTTTTGCTGAAATGATGAGGGGGCTTGCTGAAGGAAAGAAGTATCCTTTTGGCAACATCCTGGTTGAAGATGAGGGCATCACAGTAAACACAAAATCTGCCTTTTCGGAGGGAAAACAGGATTTTTATCCATGGTCAGAGCTTCAGTGGGGGATAGTAAACGGAAGCCTCTGCTTTGTAAAGAGAGATGAACCGGGAAAACTATTGTCAGGATCCTCTTTCCTCTGGGTAGACAACATCCATGTGCTCAATGTTGCTATGGGACTGCTCCAGAACAGTGAGAACAGGAAAAAATTAAGTTTGCTTATTGCATAAGATATGGGTGCGTTAACAAAAGAGCCGAGGATCCTGAAACTCATGATCCTCGGCTCTTTTTGATATATTGGTGAATTATGCTCTTAAAGCTTGAATTTGCTGAACTCGTCACGCATACCCTTTACAGCGGCAGCGAGAGCATCAGGTTCAAGCACCATTTCCATCATGGAAATCTGTTCTTCCCATTGCGCTTCATTGCATTCGGAACGGATCTCTTCATCAAAAACGTGGTATACCGCGAGTCCCAACGGGACTCCTGCAAGTGGTCCTGCAAAAGTTGGATCGCCGTTCGTTACGGTCTCGGCGTAGATCTCTGCGCCTTCCGCATCAGAAGAACCCAGTATCACTACACAGTTCTCGGCTCCATACTTTTCAGCTGCATCAACGATGCGCTGCTGGTTCTGCAGGTCCATTGCCCCTGCTGCGGTTCAGACAAAGCATTCGGTAGCAGAAAATACTATCTCAGCTCCGCTTTCTTTCAGACATGCCTCCATGGCCGGTCCAGGGACGCCGTCCCTTTCTCCCAGGAGGAGAAGTTTCTTACCTGCCAGTTTGCCCATGGCTGAACACCTCCTTAGGTTTATATTTTTTTGCGCGTCCGGGATGGACGTTGAAGCCTATGCGATGAGTTTCTCTATCTCAGCCCTGATCGTTTCCGGAGTACACTCTTCTTTGGAGAGGCGTTTTACTTCTGCCCCGTCTTTCCAGAAGAGGAATGTGGGAAGACCCATTACCCGGAACCCCATTGCTACCCTTTTGTTTACAGAGCAGTCTACCTTTGTAAACTTAGCCTTGCCCTCAAATTCTTTTGCCATCTCCATGTAATGGGGCATAAGTCCCATGCACGGTACGCACTGGGGTCCCCAGAAATCCACAACTACGGGGAGTTCCTTCTCCTCACGGACCTCTGCGTCACAATTTTCCTTTGTCAATTCGATCATATGGAATCGCCTCCTGAAATACTATGTGGCTCAAAACCTGTCCTGCTTATGGTATCACTTGTTATGGTTAAATATAAGTCCTGACAGTGAAAAACTATGAAGAAATACTGTTTAGGATGGAAATATCCCTTAAGGCTCTCTGAAGCATCTGCCTGTCAATAAGAGCAAAATCTTCCTGAGGTTCAGCACAGTTCTTCTCTCTTTCCATCAAATATCTCTCTCTTGCTTTCTCTATTGCTATTATTCCATCCTTGTCGTATTTTGACTCAGATTCCTCAATGACAAGCGACCTGTAAGGGCCTCGCATTATCGGCACGTTCGGAGGGAGCGGTGCAGAAAGAAGACGCCATCCATGCTGCAGGAGTTCCTCAGTCTTATCAAGCACGTCAATGGGAGAACCTTCTGTAAAGACGACACCGTAGGGCATCTCAGGGCTCCAGTAGATATCAGGATTGTTGGTCACTATCTGAAGTATCTTTTCCGCCATTTCTATCTCTCCTTAAATTACAGAGGGCAGGCTATGATTTTTGACACAGTTCTCACAGCCTGCCTGAAAAATCATTTTTCAAAAATCGTCTGCTCTGTTACAGGTGTTGTCAATGCCTTGAAAGAGCGGAGCAGCAGCTCTCTCCTGACTGCTTTGTCGCCTTCCGGACCCAGTGCAGGGTTGCCGGTCGGGTGAGGTATCGCTATTCCAGGGACTATCCTGTTTGTGCCAACAGTGAGCATTATCGGGACTATAGTTGCTATCTGCACTACAGGGATACCTGCCACTCTTTCTATCTCGCGGGTCATCGATGCGCCGCATCGAGTGCACGTTCCTCAGGTGGATGTAAGTATTGCCGCATCGACCCCTGCTTTTTTAAGTTCTTCTCCAATTTCCTGCCCGAACTTCTCAGAGTTTGCTACCGCAGTACCTGTTCCTGTCGTAGTGTAGAAAATCGGATGGATCTTGCCAATTACACCTTCAGCCTCGAGCTCACGCATTACATCAAGAGGGAGTACCACATCAGGGTCAACGTTTGCCCATTCCCTGTCGTATCCACCGTGGATAGACTCGTAATTTTCCGGCGTCATATTCTTTAATTCAGAAATGTCATAAGAACCGAAACTTTCTGCGGAGGAGACGCGTATGTGGTCAGGGTTCCCTTTGGGTACGATACCCCCGGAAGAGACAAGGGCTATAGTTGCGGTCTTGAGGTCCTTAACAGGAGCTGCAGGCGGTATCTTGTTGAAGACCGGCATCTCGTACTCTGTACGGAAACTCTCACCTTTTAATTTTGCCAACAGCATTTCAACTGCTCTCTCTGCGCCACTCTTCTCGTGGAAGAATGATTTCCTTATGCCGCGGTGGATGTAACCTTCCAGTCTTGCCGGTCCCATCTTATCGCCCTTGAGCAGCTTTGTCCCGATTCCGACCATTGTGGGAATGGCTTTTGCCATGCCTCTGGCGCTGTCTGATGTTATCGCAATAAATGTCTTTTTCGAATAGAGTTCCACTCCCGGGTTTTCGGGATACATTGCAGTGACTGTGGGAATGTTGAGCTCCTCTCCGACAGTTGCTGCGATATCTCCGCAGGCGAAGCCGTATCTTCCTGCGTTGAATGCGGGACCTGCAAAGAGGATGTCCGGTTGAAGCCCCTTTATCATCTCAAGACATTCGGTCCTGGCCTGATCGGTATGCTCGCCGTAATATCCGTCTCCGCATATTACAGTTCCTACGACTTTGCCCTCTCCGTTGAATAGTTTTTCGATCTGCATCCCCGGACCGACGAACCCTTCCCTGAGTTCCGGTTTGTGGTCTGCCTTCTCTTCTCCGCCTATTCCGGCGTAGAATTGGTTTATGTAATGAACTATCCTGTATGTCATTTCAGCCGCCTCCTCTTAGATCCACTCGCAGCCAAGTTTGTTGAAACCGATCTCGGCAGTTGAAGCAATGACCGACTGAAGCTCTACGAACATTGACCCGTCACTTCTCAGGCTCTCTTCAGCGCCCCCTGAAAGAAGCGATATAGCTTCCTTACAGCCAATAACTTTTTCCATAGCCGGCACTTCTATCATCTCATTAACGTTTCCGGTGGAAATGAAAGCATCAAGTTCCGGTGTGGCATCCGCAAGGCTCTGGCTTGCTCCGTCTGTTCCCGATGATTCATCAGAGACAAGAACAGACTTGATCCCTGCATTCTCAAAGAATCTGGCATTAAGGCAGAGGTCTGTGTCGGGGTTTCCGTACCCTTCCTCTGATATTATCGCCCCGTCGGCGCCAAGCTGCTGCGCTATTGAAAGATTCATGGCTGCCGCCCTTAGCTTGCCGTCCATTACTGTGCTTTCCTGGGTGGGTATCATTCCCATGAAGTTGATCTCTTTGCCGTGCCTGGCATAAAGTGCCTGGACTATTGGGTTGTGCAGGTGGTGCCATGTGGTATTTTTATCGCATGCCGATACGCAGTTTCCTGAGACCATAGCTCCGTCGAGGACCTCGTTGGGGTGAAGGAGTGTCGGGAGGGCCGGCTTCAGGTCGTTGGCATAAAGGTATGTGTCATGCAGCAGTCCCTGCGTTATGTTCATGCAAACGTATACGATTTTTGGAAGATCCGGGTATTTCTGAGTCTCCTCGAAAGAGTTGCCCTTTTCAAAGACCTGGACTTCATCAGCTTTCCATTCGTTCTCCGCACAGCACTTTGCAAGATAGACTGCAAGCTTTAGTCCGGCCTCACGCAGAGCTGCTTCGTATAGATGCTTCTCAAGATTATCTGCAGGTTCTACGTAAAGAACTACGTTGCGTGTCTGAGAGAAGGGCGTATATGGGGCACCCGGTCCGCTCATATCGATGAATCCTTCCTGGAATGCAACTATTGGGCCGCAGGTTACGACAGCTGCGCCGTCAAGTACCAGGGTCCCTCCTTCTCCTGCTTTTTCCATTGGTGCGAAAAAACCAGGGAAGTAAAAGTTTTTGCCTATCTTTACCCTTGGCTCGATAACGTCCTTAACAGGTATGATGCGGGTGCTTTCTCCAGGACAGGCCAGATCCAGTTTGACCTTGGCAAAACGTTTGTCTTCCGCTATTAATGCCTCAGCCTCATCTTTGTTGATAAAAAGAGTCCCGCCGGACGTGTATGTCTTGTCGGCGAAAGCAAGGCCGGTGATGTGTATCTTGTGCAGTTCCAGCCGCATTTGAAATTCCTCCCTTATTATTCTCTGTATCATGCCGCATGATTGAATTTTAATTGCTTTTTACTATGAAAAGCATTATGCTTTAGAATATACATTTTTAAAATATTTGTCTAAAAACTATGCTGCTGAATAAAAAGTGAGGTGAAAGAGTTGTTTAAAAAGATGGCCCAGAATATTGCTAAAAGTACCAGCGAAGTTATCGGATATGGGGTACTAGTAACGGATGAAAAGGGAGTCATTATCGGATGCAACGAGGAAAAGAGAATAGGGGAGTTTCACCCGCCTTCGATAAGGGTGATGCAGGAAAACAGACCTATGGCTACATCGACTGTTGACGCTGAAAATTATCTGAACGTACTGCCGGGGTACACCTTGCCTATCCAGCTTTTTGACAATGTGCTCGGGTCTGTTTCAATAGCCGGTCTCCCTGAAGAAGTAGCCAGATATGGCCTTTTGGTTCAGAAACAGGCAGAGATCATGCTGCGTGAACAGGCATTTCTTGAGTCGAACCTTCTCAGGGAAAGGGCGCTTCGCGATCTGATAGAGAATGTTGCCTCCTACGATCCCAGAAACGGTAACGAGGAGTTTATCATGATGCAGGCGAAGGAGCTTGGTTTTAACCTCTCAAGGTGCAGGGCTGCAATAGTGATAGAGATGAGGAAATGGTCAAACGAAGCTGCCGAATCGGCTTTCCAGAGGATGCTTCGGGAAACAAAAACAAGTTTTTCAAATCCCAGGAACGTTATTTGCCCGCAGGAAAATTACAGGGTGACGGTATTGCTCTCTCCCAGCTCAGACAAGGATCCGAATAAAATTTACGAGGCAGCGGAAACACTTTCAAAGGATTTTCTTGACAGTGTGAAGGGTAAGGGGATCCATGCCGATGTATCTATCGGTTTTCCTGCATTTGACCTGCAGGGTCTGACACGCTCACTTATCTCTGCAAGGAACTCCCTGAGGCTTGCAAAGCAGCTTGGCGTTAAAGGAATGATAAGGTCTGAAAAATTCACAGGTGAATCTTTGCTTGATTCACTTCCGGCGGTGTCAAGGGAAAATTATGTCTCAATGACGCTTAAGGGGTTGGATTCCAGGAATGATTATGAGGAGATGAAAGAGACCTTCCTTGCATGGTGCGAATCTCCCTTTGCCAGCGGCAATGTGGCGGACAAACTTTCTATGCACAGGAACAGCCTTCAGTACAGGCTGAAAAAAATTCGTTCACTCACAGGAAAAGATCCCTGGAATTTCAAAGATGCATTTGAATTATGGGCGGCGTTTATGATATCGGACATTTCGAAAGGTTCAGCAACAGATAAAAGAAATTAAGAGCGTCACAACTTAAGGTCGGGTAAAGATTGCTCTGCAATTGGTGGGAGTATATAATACCCTGATGTATAATTTGTTTTGATTTCATTTAGCAACGGAGGAGATATAGATGCCATACGATTTTGGTGCCATAGAACCAAAATGGCAGAAGGAATGGGCCGAGTCAAAGGTTTTCGAGGTTGAGGCCGACAGCAGCAAAGAAAAATTTTACTGCCTTGAGATGTTCCCTTATCCAAGCGGAGCGCTTCACATGGGGCACTTACGCAACTATTCAATTGGGGATCTTTTGGCGAGATTTCTCCGGATGCAGGGATATAATGTTCTCTATCCCATGGGTTTCGACGCTTTCGGGATGCCCGCCGAAAACGCGGCAATAAAAATGAAACTCCCTCCTGCTGAGTGGACATGGAGCAATATCGAACACATGACCAGTCAGCTCAAAAGAGCAGGTTACAGTTATGACTGGAGACGCAGGGTAGAGACATGCAACGTAAATTACTATAAATGGAACCAGTGGCTCTTTCTCCAGTTCTATAAAAAAGGACTTGTATACCGGAAGCACGCTCCCGTCAACTGGTGTGAAGACTGCAAGACAGTTCTTGCAAACGAACAGGTTGTTGGTGACGGGGTTTGCTGGCGCTGCGGCACACCTGTAGTCAAACGTGGATTGGAACAGTGGTTCATAAGGATAACGGATTATGCGCAGGAACTCGTAGACTGCCTCGATGATCTTGACGGATGGCCGGAACGGGTAGTTGCCATGCAGAGAAACTGGATAGGCAGATCCGAAGGAGTCCACTTCAAAATGGATATCGCGGATACCGACCTAAGCATTGAAGCGTTTACAACAAGAATAGACACTATTTTCGGTGTCACCTTCGTTGCTATGGCCGCAGAACATCCCTTTGTGGAGGCATTTGCTGAAAAGGTCGGAGGCTCAAAGGCTGAAGAGCTTAGGGCTTTCGCAAAGAAAATGTCATCACGCAGTGCAATAGAGCGTACTGCTGTAGGTGCGGACAAAGAAGGCATAGAGACCGGGTTTTATGCGATAAATCCCGTGAACGGAAAAAAGGTTCCTATATGGATAGCCGACTATATCCTTACCGATTACGGAACAGGGGCTATTATGGGTGTTCCCGCACATGACCAGAGAGACTTTGATTTTGTAAGGAAATATGGAATTCCCGTTATTCCGGTAGTCAGGCCGGTTGACGGACCTGTTCCTGATGGAGATGCTATGACCGAATCTGTTGATGCTGACGGCATAGCATGTAACTCAGGCGAATTTGACGGCCTGCCTACACCTCAGGCGATCGAAAAAATTGGTGAATGGTTCGAAAAAAACAACCTTGGAAGCAAAGAAGTGCAGTTCAGGCTAAGGGACTGGCTGATATCGAGACAGCGTTACTGGGGGACTCCCATACCAATGGTCTACTGTGATCACTGCGGTATAGTGCCGGTGCCTGAAGATCAGCTCCCGGTGGAACTTCCGCTTGACATCGAGATGCCTGAGCATGGAGGCAACCCTTTGGCTCTTCGTGAAGATTGGATAAATACGACATGCCCGGTGTGTGGAAAGCCGGCAAGGCGTGAAACTGATACAATGGACACATTTTTCTGCTCATCGTGGTATTTCAGCAGGTATACATCCCCATGGGAGACAGAACAGCCATTTGACAAGGATGATGCTGCCTACTGGATGAATGTCGACCAGTACATTGGCGGCATCGAGCACGCATGTCTCCATCTGATATACGCAAGGTTCTTTACAAAAGTTTGCGCTGACCTGGGGCTGCTTCCAAAGGACATGAGAGAGCCCTTCAAAAGACTTCTTACACAGGGAATGGTCATAAAAGACGGTGCCAAAATGTCAAAATCGCTTGGCAACGTTGTCGATCCTGACGAGATAATCAATAAATTCGGTGCTGACACAGCAAGGCTCTTTATTCTTTTTGCCTCTCCGCCGGAAAAAGACCTTGACTGGTCAGAACGCGGGGTTGAAGGCGCAAACCGCTTCCTTGGACGCGTGTGGCGTCTTGTTGAGGGCAACCTGGATGAGATAAGGTCTGCTTCAAAAGAGCGTGTCCCGATGAAAGATATAAAAGCGGTGGATGTCAGGGATATCAAACGCATAACCCACAACACCCTGGATAGGGTGACAAAGGACATAAGCGAAGAGCGCCAGTTCAACACTGCCGTGGCAAGGCTCATGGAACTTACCAACGCACTGATCAGCTTCAAGCCGAGGACACCGGAAGCATGGGCAGTGATGAAAGAGGGTGTGGAGACACTTCTTTCATGTCTCTCTCCCTTTGCACCGCATATTACTGAAGAGCTTTGGCATAATATTGGAAATGAAACGTTCCTCTCAGTTGAGAAGTGGTTTGAAGTAGATCCGGAGTCCCTGGCTGAGGACGAAGTCACTGTTGTCCTCCAGATAAACGGTAAGGTGCGCGAGCAGTTTACTGTTAAGGCGGACCTGTCCGGAGAAGATCTGCAGAAGGAAATACTTTCAAGGCCTCAGACACTTAAGAGGATAGAGGGCAAAGAGATAATAAAGATCATCCCGATACCCGGAAAACTGGTAAACATAGTGGTGAAAGGCTGATGCCTTCGCTCCTCCTGATCTCTGCCTCAGGTACCGCACAGAGACGCCTCCTGGAGGAGACAGTTGCCGGTTTTGAAAAAAAAGGATATGTAGTATCAGGAAGACAGGAGGGGGGAGAATGGAGCCCCCTCCTGTCTGATAATCTCTCTGGCGGACTTTTTGACGAGAGGAGTATCGTTATTGTTGACTCGGCTCCCATGCTGGGTCCATTTCCAGAAAACCTTGACCCTATGGTGGAGCCTGATTCTCAGGTAGTGTTGCTGCTTGTCTATGATTCAGATCCGGCAAAAATTTTCCCGCCTCAGACCTTAAAAAAATGTAAGATCATAAAAGCGCCGCCATTTCCTCGATGGCCGAGGGAAAGAATTATGTGGACCACTGACCTTGCCAAAGATATGAAAATCAAAATAGACCGTGATGCTGTTGCCTTGATAATAGAACTGACAGAGGATCCTGAGGAGATCCGACGTCAGCTCTCGAGCCTTTCCATGCTGAAAAAGGGAGGCACTGTCAAAGCTTCCGATGTTGAAAACATGTGTCTGGACGATGGAACAAGAAACCTTCTCAAACTTCTTGACGGACTTTGCAGCGGAGATCGTATAAAGACTCTGAAAAGCCTTAACGCGATCTC
>Ga0334884_1000313_pt1 | contig 92278 bp, 71 predicted proteins | sample GraSluR1_MG_7_FD_207215 | JGI IMG/M metagenome (GOLD analysis project Ga0334884, IMG submission 207215) | Sludge microbial communities from methane-producing bioreactor in Wageningen University, Netherlands - Granular Sludge_12_05 R1 | ecosystem: Engineered > Bioreactor > Anaerobic >... | reverse complement strand
ACTCGGTCAGGGCCAGCAGGCGGTCGCCTGCGACGCGCAGGGCGCGCACGTAACCCTGGGTGTCCCGGGCGCTCTTGGAGTGGTCGAGTTGGATGGGGGGCGGGTCCGCCGGGTCGAAGTTGCGGGCGTATTCGTGCAGGTCATCCACAGTGAAGGTGACCCGCTGCCCGGACATGTCGGTGTAGGTGCGCCGGGCCGCAGGACCTCGGCCTCGCGCAGCTCGCGGGGCACGTCGGCGTTGACCGGCGGGGCGTCGCTCTCCTGGAAGTTCACCAGGGCGCCGACGCCAGAGGGTTCCAGGAGATAGACCTCGCTCATTCCTTCTCGTCTCCCTTCGCAGGCCTGGACCTGGGCGGGGGCGGCGCAGGGGCCGGTGCGGCCAGGGCAGGGAGCGGCGCCTCGGAGGCAACCGGCTCGTCGGCCACGGCCCGCAGGAAGTTGCGCAGGGCCCGGTGCGGGGCCACGCCTCCGTCCAGTTCGAGGATGCCGCGCAGGGCGGCGTCGTGCACGTGCTTGCTGACCATGGGTGTCCTCCTTCAAATGCAGAAGGCCCCGGGTGAGAGGGGCCTTCGTGGGGTCGATTGTATTCTGTTCGCTACTTGTGGAGTAGAGAGTTCAATTGGCCCTCAGTGCAGTAACCAATGTTTTTCAGTCGACTGCTCAACGCATGCTCGAATCCGCGCTCAGACGGCTGAATAATGTGCGGAATCGCAAGTTGGTTCTCATGCTCAGTGATGTGCGACCGCACTGTCAGGATGCCGTTCGCAAGACGGCCCTCCACCAACACCTTCAGATCCTCAGGGCCCGATACGAACCGCAGAGAACCATCAGACAGAACCTGAACTGAACCCACCGGGGATCCATCATGGCGACTAACGATTCGGACGATCATGCTCGATACCTCGCGAAGAACTTCCCGATGTCCGTGTCCGTTGGATCGCGCATCTCCCTTGCGAACTGCTCAGCGTATGCCTCAGCCCGAATGCTCCCTGGTGGGAGTTCCTCTGGCTGAGCGTCAAGCCAAGCTTTGAAGTCCGCGCCCGTCATGTGCTTATTATACACGTGGTGGGCGACCTCGTGCCAGACCAGCTCCAGCGCGTCCGCCCGATCATCGGGATCATCCGAAGCAAAGTTCCAGTGGGAATCCCGACTGAGAATGATATCTCCGTAGCCGCGCCGCCGCCCGCCTGCGCCCTTCCGCGGGCTGCCTGGCTCTTCCACTAATTCATTTATGAACCGGATGAAAGGGATGTCAGTATATTCCGGGCGCAGGGTGACCAGGGCCTCTTCGATTCTGGTCAATTCCTTCGTGCCCTTCCAAGCATCGCGCACCGGAATCACATTTGGCCCGTGCAGGATGTGGCCAGTGAAGACCTGGTCTGGCTTCGGCTTCTTCGGGTAGCCGGTGCCGGAACTCGCAGTCACTAGGTCTGTGGGAACAACCTGCTTAGGCAAGTCTTCTGGGGCCTTAACTCGCGGCGCTTCCGCCCCCGATCCCCCCGCCTCTCCGCCCCCCTCACCACCCTTCGGCCCCCGCGGCGTCCTCACCACCGGCGGCTGCCCCGGTGGCCTGCCGCCGTCCAGGCCGGGCTCGTTGCCGAAGCCCTTCAGCGGCGGAGGCAGCTTGTCCAGCTTCTCCCGCTGCTTGTCCAGGTAGGCCTTCCCGCCCAGGTCCTCGAGCTCGAGTCCCGAGACCGGGGAGAGCACCGAGCGGCACATGTAGTGCAGGGGCGGCGTGTTGTCCGGCAGGCGCGGGTCGTCGATGGCCAGCACCAGGCCGTCGCGCTCCATGCAGATGGGCGTGGTCCGGGCGTCGGTGATGGCCATGAACTCGACGGCCCCCACGAAGCCCTTCGTCTCCCGGAACGCAGCCATGCGCCCCTGGTTGAACGCCGTGGTCGCTTCGGTCCGAGCGATGTTCTCGGCCCGGGCCTTCCCGATCGCCTCAGGCAGCGCGATCCGCAGGGCGTCCATCACCTGCTTGACGGTGGCCCCCTCCTTCAGCCCGTTGTCCAGGATGGTCCGCACGGTGTCCACCTGGTCCTGCTCGAAGAACCGGCCCAGGTCGCGGCGGTGGCGGATGAAGTCGATGGCATCCTCGGGGACGACCGGCTCGCCATCCACCCGGGCGGCCAGACGCACCCCACGGCGCTGCAGGCGCGAGCGCAGGAACTCCACGTCCGAGCGCCCCTGCACCATGCCTTCCACCAGCAGGTGGCCGACGTAGCGCTCCAAGAGCGGCAGGTAGTCCCCGGGCAGGGCCCGCAACCGGCCCAGCTTCTCGATGACCTTCTCGCCGCCAGGCTCCAGGGCCGCCTTCACGACCGGCTCCAGGGCGTTGACCCGGGCCGCCAGAAGCTTGCGGACGGCCGCCAGGAACTCTCGCTCCCAGCGGTCCAGGATGCGCACCTGGCGCTGAAGCCGGGGATGCATGGCCTTCAGGGCCAGGCTGGCTACCCCAGGTCCAGGTTGGCCATCAGCGCCTGGCGCATCTGCGTCCCCGACAAGTCGGGCAGGGGCGCAGCAGCCGCAGGCAGGGCAGATGTCGGAGGCCAAGGCGTTCCCTCCTCGATGGGGTCAAGTCCGAACTTCTCGCGCACGGCGTTCCGATCGGGCGGGTGCTCGGCCGAGACGAACCCGACGTTGGCCAGGCCGGTGAAGATGTCGCTCCAGAGCTTCAGGTCCTCGGGCTCCAGGGGCGCCGTCTGGAAGTAGCCCCAGGCGTCCTGCGGCCCGAAGTTCAACTCGATGAGCGGCCGGATTAGCTGCTCGAGCAGGGCCTCGGTCGCCTGGAGCAACAGGTGCTTCAGGCCCATCAGGAACATGTCGAAGTGGCGCTGCCCCAAGGCATAGCTGCCCACGTCGGTGTTGTCCAACAGCAGGATGGGCACCAGGATGCCGCGCAGCATGACCCGGTTGCAGTGGTTCTCCACGGCCTCGAAGTCGGCCCCGACCGACCGGGAAATCTGCGCCAGGGTCACCTTCTCGCCTGCATCGTCTCGAAGTTCTCGCGGATGAAGTCCTGGATGTCGGGGCGGTCCTCGTTGACATATTCTCCCAGGCGGCTGACGGCGGCCAGCGTCACGAACTCCAGGCCGGCGGCGATGGTCTCGTCGGTCTGGACCATGCGCTCGTAGGTCTCCAGCCCGATGTTGTCCGGCCGCTGCAGCCAGCCCATGAGCTGGTGCACGTCGAGGATGTTGCGCCCGATCCGGACTCCCGGCTGGATGCGGGAGCGCTGCATGGGGCGCCCGTCCGCGCCGAGAAGCGTCGGGCCGAGATGCTGGAGTCGCTGGCCGCGATGCGCCACGAGATGGAGAGCCTACGCTGCGACCACACGGCCTCGCGGTAGTTCATCCGCGAGTAGAACAAGCTGAGCGACGCGAAATACCTCTTGCGTTTGCGGGGCCCTGCGCCAGATGATGCCGCGACGCCAGGGCCCCGAACCCAGGCTCATCGGGGGGGGCGGGGACTGGCTGGCGGTGTGGGGCGAGTAGGAGGCGGGGCAGGCGTTAGCCTGAGGCTATAGACTGCATAAAAGCATTGACGATAATGCAAGAAAGCGTTATTGTCTCCCTGTGAGGTCGATGAAGCGCCGCGAGTTCCTCAGGATGATTGAGGCCGCCGGGTGGTCCTTCCTCAGGCACGGCGGAGACCATGATGTATATGGGCGCCATCGGCAGACCTTCGCGGTTCCTCGCCACACGGAGATTCGCCCTGGAATCATCCGGCAGTGGCAGCAGAAGGACCTGAAGGCGGAGGAGGATGGACCATGAGGTTGCGATACAAGGTCAGATACTTCCAGGAGGATGACTGGTGGCTGGCTGAGGTCCCGGATATCGCCGGAGGCCAGATGACCCAGGGCGAGACGCTGGAAGAGGCGCGCCACATGGCCAGTGACCTCGTGACGACGATGCTTCTGGTGCGCATCGACGCCGGCGAGGAACTGGATCCTCCCACGGAGGGACGCCTCCCTTCCGGGTGGGAGTGGGTATACCCCGACGCACGCATCGAAGTGGCCATGATGGTGCGCTCAGAGCGCCAGAAGGCTGGCCTGACCATGCAGCAGGCTGCAGCCCGGATGGGCGTCAAATTCGCCACCTATCAGCGCTGGGAAGACCCCGAGAAGTGCAACGCGACGATTTCCACGCTGGAGAGGGTCGCCCGGGCCTTTGGTCGCGTGTTGGAGGTCCGCTTCAAGAGGACGGCGTAACCCCCCAAACACGAACGCCCGGGCCGAAGCCCAGGCGCCGCAGGTGGTGACACCCTGCAGGTTCGCCGCTCCGGGTCCGGACCCTGCAGGAGGTTTGCCAATGCGCGCGCTGGTGGGAGGGACCGGGGCCTCTACGAGAGGCGGCCGGTCGGGCACGCTTCAACCGGCCCGGGCGCGTCCCGGGTCGGCTTCGTCGACGGCGTCTTCAGCCTTCACGACCTGGAATCGGCCTTGGAGAGATTGGTGCGTGTGCATTTATGCGGGATCGCGCATCTGCATTCTTGTCTCGCCGGCAACGTTCCGGCAATGATCCTCGACGGCAATTCTGCCAGGATGGTCTGGGCGGGAGTTGGAATGCGTCAGCACCAGTCGTCGATCGGCCCGAAACGAGAATGGAGCCGTCCGGCCGGAGGCAGCCGTCCCAGACCCGCCCACCATCGGGGTCGCTTCGGCGACCCCTCTCGATTTCCGGTGTAAGTGCATTCAAGCGCCGGTTCCCCAGATGCCTGCCGCCTGCGCCGCGGGAAGCCACCTCCTCTCGGCAGGCCCTTGGGCGTGGCGGTGGAAGATCGCGCTCATGAATGGCAATCCCGGGCGTCTGTTGTTGGCGGGGGAGGACCCGGTGGCCCTGGAGGGACTGGCGCGTTCTCTCCAATGCCAGGGCTACGAGACCCTGCGGGCCGTGGGCGCGGGGCAGACCCTCGAGACCCTCCTGACCGAACAGGTGGACCTGGCTCTTCTGGATGCGTTGCATCCCCTGCTGGACACGGTGCGCCGCCTGCGTCACCACCTTCCCCCCGAGGAACTGGCGATTCTGGTGCTGGGGAAGCCGGCCGAACCGGATCTGGAGGTTCGGGCCCTCCAGGCTGGCGCCGATGATTTCCTGCTCAAACCGGTCGAACCGTCGGTGCTGCTGGCGCGAATCCAGGTCTGCCTGCGCGCCATCCGACACGCCGATATGGGATCGGGCGGGACCTTCTTCCGGGGGCTTCCTGGCCAGACCCTGGGACGCTATCGGGTCCTGGAGGTCCTGGGCGAAGGCGGGATGGGGCAAGTCTTCCGCGCGTTGGATACCTCCTTGCAGCGGGAGGTGGCATTGAAGGTCCTTCCAAAAGAGCTGCTTTCGCCTGCCCACGTCGCCCGGTTCCGCCAGGAGGCCCGGATCATGGCTCGCCTGGATCATCCCCAGATCGTGCCCGTCTGGGACTTCCAGATGCAACCGCTTCCCCACCTGGCCATGGAGCTGGTCCCGGGCCGGGATCTGGACCGGATCCTGGCCTTCGGTTCGCTGCCGGTTCTTCGCGCGGGACGCATCGCCCGGGACGTGGCGCAGATCCTCCAGGTGGTCCATCGGGCGGGGGTGGTCCATCGCGATCTCAAGCCGGGCAACCTGTTGATTGAGCCCTCCGGGCGGGTTCGCCTGGTCGATTTCGGGATATCTCGTCTTCTGGAGGCCGAGTCTCGCCTGACTCAACCGGGATGCACCCTGGGCACGCCCGCCTACATGGCTCCCGAGCAGCTTCAGACCGCGTCGGATCTGGTGGATGGCCGCACGGATCTCTACGCCCTGGGCCTGATCCTGTACGAGATGCTGGTGGGAGACCTCCCCTTGCGGCGTGAGGGGTTGACCGGCATGCTGGCGCAGATCCTCCACGGCAACCCCATGTCTCCCCGCAGGTTGCGGCCTGAGGTCCCCGAGGCGCTCGACCAGGTCTGCCTGACGGCGACCGAGCGCGATCCCGATCGGCGCTATCCGACCGCCGAGGCGATGGCCCAGGCGCTGGAGGGATGCCTGGAGGCCGGAGCGGGAGGTGAGCGTCCATGAGCCGGGTGGTTCGCGTCGCCCGGGCCGGTTTGCACCAGTGGGAGGAACCCTGCCTGAGCGGGACCCGGGGGTCGGGGACGGTCTTCTTCTCGGGATGCCGCCTTCGTTGCGCCTATTGCCAGAACCAGGAGATCAGTCGCCTGGGACGCGGCTGGAACCTGGAGGTCCCGCGCCTGGCCGAGGTCTTTCGCGAATTGGAAGAACAGGGGGCCCACAACCTCAACCTGGTGACGCCGACCCACTTCGCCCAGCCCATCCTGGAGGCCCTGGCCCTGGCTTCCCCCGGCATCCCCGTGGTCTGGAACTCCAGCGGATATGAACCCGTGGACCTGGTTGCCCGGGTCGCTTCGCGGGTGGACATCTTCCTGCCGGACTTCAAGTATGCTCTGCCTGGTCCGGCGGCGCGCTACAGTGCCCGGGAGGATTATCCTGAAGTGGCGCAGGCCGCGATCCTGGCCATGCGGCAGGCCACCGGGCCAGCTCTCTTCGACGAGGAGGGCCTGCTGCTGCGGGGGACGGTGGTTCGCCACCTGGTGCTGCCCGGGAACCTTCCCAACACCTTGGCCGCCCTGGATTTCCTGGCCACGCTCCCCACGGGGACTCCGGTTTCGCTCATGGCGCAGTACACCCCGGTCGGCGACCTGGCCGGATTCCCCGAGCTGAAGCGGGCCTTGACCTCCGCAGAGTATGAGAAGGTCCTCGAGTCCCTGGACGAATTCCCCGACCTGGACGGGTGGGTTCAGGACCTTCAGTCCGCCGACGCACGATTCATCCCCGCCTTCGATGGCAGCGGCCTGGGCGACGTTGGCCCCGGCACCTCGGGAGCAAGCCTCCCGGGGGCGGTCGGCAGACAGGGAGCCGAGCGGATCACTCGAGCAGTCGGTCCAGGACCAGCTTGAAGATCCCCTGGTTCCGGGTCGCCAGCCACAGGGCGTTGTCGTCGGGGTCGTAGGCCTTGCCCACGATGTCTGTCAGTTCCCGTCGGCCCGCCGGCAGGTCGTTGCTGGTGACCAGGGCCCGCCCGTCCAGCAACAGCCTTCCGCCCATCACCGTGATCCGGTGGCGGGGGCCGCGATTCTCGTCCTCGGGCATCCGTTCGGCCCTGGTCCAGGTGCCGTCCCGGGCCTGGCGCGCCACTTCCAGCCCGTGGGCGAATCGGGCGTGCAGCGTCCCGTCCAGGTCGTGGCGCACCTCGCGGACATCCGCCAACCAGTCCGCAGCGCCGCCCTCCGAAGGGCGCCAGCGGAAGGTGAACCGGGCCTGGGGGTCCTGCAGGGTCAGCACGGCCTGTCCGTTCCTGGTGAAGGGGACTGTGTAGACCCCGCCCAGGGTGCCCAGCGCCAGGCTCCCGGTTCTGGGGAAAGCCGAGATGGAGGTCAGCCCGTCAAAGGCCAGCACGGTCTTCTGGTCCAGGGTTGCAAAGAGGGGATAGCCTGGGGGTGAGACCTTCAGAGCGACCTTCTGGTCCCCCAGGTGGCGCGGAGTGGCGCTCCAGGACAGGCGCTCGACGTCCAGGACCACCTGGTCGCCGGTGCGGAGCTCGGGGAGCACCTCGACGGACTCCAGTCGGCTCCAATGGATCTCGGCGCCTGCGACGCGCGCCAGCCACCAGTTGCCCGGATCCTCCCGGGCCAGGAAGCCCTCCGGGTGGGAGCGCATGGCCGAGAATCGGGCCGGGGCTGGCAGGACCCGGGTCAGGCGCAATCGGGGAGTTCCGTCCTGGGCGGGGTTCAGCAACTGATTGAAGGTGATCAGCGGGCGCGGACCGGACGGGGCGTGGACCGCCCAGAAGGAGCCTTCCGCCACCGGGCAGGCGGCCTCGCCCTGGTCGAACACGAACTGGCCGCCCGAGAGGAGATGGGAGCCCTCAACCTCTGGAATCGACGAGACCAGCGCTGCGTCCGGGGGGCTTCTGGGGTCTTCGCGGCTCCAGCGCTCCACCAGCGTGATGAAGGCCTCCGGTTCGCCGGCAACGCGGGCCAGTTCCAGTCCGGTCTGGTGTTCGTAGTCGGCGGAATCGACGACGGTGAGGCCTGGTCGGCGCGACTCGCCGGCGCTCAGCAGGAACACGCCGGAGGAACCCGTCGCCAAGAGGCCTGCCCGACGGCCCTGGCGGCGGGCAGGCAGGAGCTTCTCCAGGCCAGACTGGAGGATCATGTCGGCTTCCAGGAAGGAACCCGAGTCCTGCTCCCACAGGACCAGGCCGGCCGGGGTCAGGGCGACAACCGTGTGCGAGCCCAGGACCCCCACCGAGCGCACGTCGTCCCAGGCGAAGCGGTCTCGGCTCCACCACTCCTGAAGGACCACGTCGCGGCCATCGTGGGCAACCACCGCCTGGAAACCACTCCGTCCGTCGCGCCAGCCCTGCCAGGTGACAGGTCCATACTCCACCCGCTCGGGTTGATTCGGGTTCGGATCCCGCTGCCAGCGAGCCCCCTCCTCCGGGGTCAGCAGCCATCGGGTCCGCTGCGACGGGGAGGAGGATTGGAAGGCCAGCGAGAGTCGGCCGTCCTCGGCGGCCAGGGCGGGGCGACGGTCCGGCATCTGCCGGTCCAGTGGCCAGTATCCCAGGATGCGTTGTGGGGAGGCCGCGTCCCGAGCCACCAGGCCCCGTCCTGCCACCAGGGTGTGGATGGAGGAACCCAGGCCGCGCAGTCCCCCGCCGATATCGAAGTAGAACCTGCCCTGGCTGAAGACCGGTCCGCCATCCGGGGTCTGCAACGTCAGAAGCGGCGCTTCGACGGTCACCTTCAGGGCCGCGTGGCCTCCCTGGATCGTCTCGGGTTCCACTGCCGGAACGGGTTCGAAGGCTCGCAGGTTGTCCGGGTCCAGTCGCCATGAACCGGCTCCGGTTCCCAGGACCAGCGCTCGTTCCGCTGAGGCCAGGCGATCCAGGCGCGCCACCCGATCCATCTCGGGCAGCCAGCCGCCCTGGCTCGGGCGCCACTGGACCGGCGATCCCTTCATGGTCAAGGTCAGCCCGGAACCGGTCGCCGGCTCTCCGGAGATCGGCAGGCTCCAGGTCACGGCTCCCATCTCGACCCGGGAGCTGGCCCCTGGAGTACCCCGGAGGTCCACGTCTCCCAACCCCTGTTCCCGCCAGTCCACGACGCGCCCGTCGGCCAGGCCGGCCAGCAGGCGTTCGGGCCCGAAGGCGCGGCTCAGCGCCCGGACCGGCGGGCCGGCATGGACTTCACGGAAGGCAAAGCTCTGGGCGTCGCGGACCACGACCCCGGTCGGGGTGGCCAGCAACAGCCGATCGTTCATGACGGCCAGATCCCGGATGGTCTGGAAGTCCAGCCGACCGCTCTCGGTGAAGGCGGTCGGACGGCCATCCCGGTGCCTGGGAATCAACCTGACCCGGGCAGGGATTCCCTTCTGGGTGGGGTCCAGAACCCAGTCGATCGTCTGACCGGCCATGGTGGAGCGGGCCAGGGGAGGGCTGGAGTCAGATGGGATGGCCTGCCAGGCGGCGCCCGGCTCCGGCTCGGTCCACCGGGCCAGACCGCCCGGGCCCAGCGTCCGGATCTCCACCTGGGCCAGGGCCGCTGCGGCCTGGACAGGCCCGGAGAGCACTCGGCCCGTGAAGGCCAGGCCTTTGGATGCGTCGTTGGACTGCACCTGGAAGAGCTTCTCTCCGGCCAGGACCCAGGGGGTGCCGCTGGGGGTCATCAGCACCGTTGTGGGCTGGTCCTCTGCGAAGCCGTCGGCTTTCAGATGCAGGGGCATCCATTGCCGGTCCGCTCCGGCTTCGTAGAGGGTCTGGCCCTGCCGGCGGGTGACCCGCAGCCTTCCGGTCTCCAGCAGCGTCCCCTCGCCTGGGGCCTGCCAGGTGCAGCCCTCCCACTCCAAGCGCTCCAGGACCTTCTCGGGGGGCATGTCGTAGACGCGCTCGGACAGCGACAGGTCCGGCAGGGTTCGCAGAGTGTGGGTCCGGTCGTCTTCCGTGCGCAGAACCAGGGCTGGCCGAGGGGAGGAGACCCAGGCGAACACCGTCTGGCCGGGACGGGCGCGGCGCAGCAGGCCCCAACGCCCCAGCAGGGGATCGTAGCTGGCGCAGGCACCCCGGCTGTCGAAGAGCAGGGCTCCCCGGCCTGCCGGTGCCGCCGCCACCACGTCGGCAGCCTGGAATCCTTCGGGAATCGGGCGCTGTCGACGGCGGAATTCGCCGGGAAGGCCCCCGGGGTGATCCCACTCAAGAATCACCACGTCGTCGCCGTGCAGATAGGACATGCGCAGCTTGGAGCCGCTGCTGGCCAGGGAGATCCCGCGCGCCGGGCCTGGTGCCGTCGCGAAGAGTTCCGTCTGGAGCCTGCCGCCGTTCGGAGTGCGAACGATGCGAAGCACGCTCTTCCCTTGCAGGACCATCATTCCGCCCTGCCAGGGCGTGAAGCCGTCCAACTCCTTCAAGCCCTGGAGCTTGCCGGAACTCCAGGAGTCGGTGTCCGGCTCGTAGCTGGCATAGGAACCTTCGCCGGAGAGCAGGACCAGTCCCGACTCGTCCTGCCAGGCGGCGCGCCATCCGCCGCGCGGGTGGGCCTCGGTCAGTCCGGTGCAGTAGCGGGGGCCTTCGGGGCGACCGGAGCGGGCGTCCATCCGTTGGACGTGGTTGCCGAAGAGGCCCCATCCCGAGAGGCCGGCCAGGGGGAAGGCGGCGCGTCGGCAGTCGGGGATGGCCGCCCAGCCTTGGGGCGTGCCACGGAAGACCTGGCCCTCCGCCCGAGCCAGGACCGTCTCTGAAGTCTGGAGGACCTCCTCGACCGGCGACCGGGGATCCTCGACGGGGAGAGGGCGCCCCCCGACCGGACGCCAGGACGCGTCGTTCCATCGGTATTGAAGAACCCGGCCTTCGGGACCTCCGACCAGCAGCGTCTGCCAGTCTGCTCCCGGGCTCAGGGCCGAGACCTGGGCCGGCGCAAAAGGCAGGCTCCCGAACCCGAAGAGGGGTTCCCCCTGGCTGCTGAACACGCGGTGGTCTGCCAGCAGGAAGGGATCCTCGCCGACCAGGCGGACCTGGCTCACCCGACCTTGGAGGTGGCCGGCCAGAGCCTGGGAGCGGCTGCTCCCCGACTTCGAGTCGTAGGTGTACAGGCGGTCCTCGTGCACGAAGCTGAGGCGCCAGGTCTGGTCGCTTCGTTCGAACATGTCCCCTCGGGTCTGGAAGCGGGGCGACTCCAGCCGGGGAAGTCCTCCGGGGGTGGCCGGAAAGGTCTGGACCTCGGCCCCCTGGTAGCGCAGGAGTCGCCCGTCGGCTCCCAGGCCGAAGACCTGACCACCAGCCTGGGCCACCTGCACCGGTCGGCCCAGCCGCAGCGGGTCCAGGGCCTGCCATAGGGGAGCATCGGCCGCAGCATCCTCCTGCAGGAGGTGGGGGCGCCCGTCCCCCAGGATGGCCAGGCGGCCCTCGGTCACGTCCACGTCGTCGAGGCTCTTCAGGGTCTCGACCCTCTCAAAGAAGCGCTTGGACGGGACCGCCGGGACCCGGGTGCGAGAGGCGTCTCGATAGGTGTGATCGCTTCCTTGATAGTAGACGACCCCGGCCCGCGTCAGGAGCAGCAAGCCTTCCTTGGCCCGCCGGGCGTCCAGGACCGTCGGAGACCCCGTCATGCGTGGCCCTTTGCTGGCAGGCACCCAGGTCGCGGGTTGGCCCTCCCCGAAGGGCTCTTGGAGGACCTTCAGGCTCTTCCCACCGGCAATCCAGGCAGCGGTCGAGGAGTCTTCGCCCAGGGCCAGGCTGGTCACTGGAATCGAGTCCAGTCGGCGGGTCTGGAAGTCGTCTGACCCGGCCGAGACCGAGACCCGAACCAGGCCCGCAGAGCCGCCGGCCAGGACGGCCCGGGTCGTGCCGGCGTCCGAACCGGACCGGGGTTCCAGCGCGGTGCTGGGGAACCCGGGAAGAGCCGGGTGGAGCCGCCTGCCGACCAGGTCGTAGGCGAAGAGGCCCTCCCGGGCGCCCAGCCAGGCCAGCCCTCCATCCCGTCGCGCGGCCCGCACCGAGTCCAGGGACTTCAAGGTGGTCCGGCGCCCCACATGCCCGAAGAAGGCCCCGGCCCAGCGCTCGATCGAGGGATCGAAGAGCCACAGTCCGTCGCGCTGGTCGGTGGCGCTCGCCCAGTCCTGGTTGAAGTTGGCGTCCAGTCGTCGGATCGGGGGCGTCGGGACGCTGCGTCCGCCGACGGGGTCGAGGGTGTCGAGGGCCGCGAAACCAAGCCCGCCCTGGCCTTCGGAGTACCAGGCGCCGAGGAGGGTCAGGGCCACCTGATCCAGGTCCAGGTGGGGCGAGGACCCGTACTGCCAGGACCTGCTTCGGACCCTTCGGCCGTTCGGTTCCCTGCGGAGTACGTAGCGTGCCAGGCCTCGTCCCCGGACGGCCAGCAGCCAGCCTCGTTCATCCAGCAGACTGGCCAGGACCGCCCGGGTGTCGAATCCGCCCGGTCCCGGCCATCCCCAGCGTTCGGGGGCAGGCAGCCAGTTCTCCAGGTCGACCTGGGATCCCAGGGGACCGGTCCCGGGGGTGACCTCCTCGATCCCCTGGTCGCGGGTGATGGCCAGGAAGCTTCCCGCCTGCATGCCGCCGGCCACGTCCCGGGCGGGACTCTCCATGTGGGCTTGCCGAGGCAGTCGGCTGCGGGTATTGAAGAGGGTCAGGTCGCCTTCCCGAGAGGCCAGGGCCAGCCATCTCTCACTGTGGGCCAGGTCGAACCAGTCCCCGGCCGGGTCCGGCCGGTACCACCGGGGGTCCTGGACGTGATCGACGGTGTTGGCGCCCAGGGGGCTGACATACGGGTTGCTGGCCAGCAGGGCCAGCAGGAGCGGCGCCAGGATCAGGGCAGCCAATCCCCCCACCAGGCGGCGGACGGCCGGCGTCCTGCGGACCTCCCAGTAGGGCCAGGAGGGGACTTCGGAGCCGGCCCGGGCCGTCACCTCCGCCGGGTTGCCAGCCTCGCCGTGCTGGCCCGTCAGCAGGTCCACCCGCTCCTGCAACCGGGTAGCGGTTTCCTGCAACATCACCTTCTGCCGTTCCAACCCGGGGCGTTGGGAGGCGGGAAGGTGGAGCAGGCGTCGGTCGACCAGGCGCCAGAGGTGTTGGGTCTGGAGAATCTCGCATGCCAGGGATGGGGCGGAGTCCGTCGAGCCGCCGGGAATGCGTTGGGAGAGTTCGCGCCAGACGTCGTGCACCAGGTCGCCCGGCACCTCGTCCGGAACCACCAGGAGCCAGAGGGCCGGACAGCAGCCCGTCAGGATCGGGCCGGAAGTCGGTGCCGGCAGATTGCGCGCCTCCTCGACGATCTCCGCGACTGCCCCGCGCGTCGCGGCCGAGCCGTCCAGACCTGCCCGGACCAGCCTGCGCACCAGCGCCAGTCCGGGAACCTGGGGACCTGCCAGCACCTCGAGGGCCTCCGTCCATTGAGGGAGGACCTGGCGCAGTTCGGCGGCCAGGGCATCCTGGCTCGGGTCTGCGGGACCCTGACCGGCGCGCAGCCTCTCCAGGCCAACGGCGATCATGTCCACGAGGACCTGGAGGTTGAGGTCCTTGCGCTGAGCCCGCTCGGGGAGCCCGAGGATCCGGGGATGTCCAGGACCTTGTTCGGGCCAGCGGCGCAGCAGGCACTCCACCAGGGCTGCGCCGGCCCGGAAGAGCCGGCGCAGGTCCGCCTCTTCGGGCGGGTAGGGCGAATCCACCGAGTGCACCCGGGCCAGGGTGAGCTGGTAGTGGGCGCTCAGGACGGCCAGGCGATGCGGGGAGCCCCAGGGGCGCCCACGGGCATAGCGGGAGCGCTCGGGCACGATCCGCAACGCGGGCAGGCGACCCGGTCCGAGGCGTCCGGTCAAGGTGCGCACCACCGACCCGTTGCACACCCGCCGCCAGGCTTCGCTGAAGGCCACGTGGCCCAGGGCCAGGATCAGGCAGGCTCCGGCCAGGGGCAACACCGAGAACCACACCATCCCAGCGCGCCATTCCAGGCTCCAGGTGGTCGCCAGATGCAGGCTGACCAGGAGCATGGTCAGGATTGCCAGGGTGGCCATGCCCGGCAGGTGCAGCGGTCGACCCTGCCGGGAATGGATCGCGGCTCCTGCCAGGGGGATGCATGCCGCGGCGACCACCATCAGCCAGGGCCAGATGCGGTCGAAGTGCAGACCTTCGTAGCCCATGATCCAGTAGCGATCGACCGGCAACCCGGCCAGGGCCAGGACCGCCAGGACGGGAAGGCCCAGGGCCAGCAGGGCAGGGAGCAGGACGTGGAGCGGGTTGCCGATCGCGCTGGAACGGGGGGCTGGTTTCACGAGGTCCGCCTCCCCTCGGGTTCTTCCGCTTCTCCGGGCCACCTCACGAAGGCCTCCCAGCGCTCCTGAAGGCTTTCGAATTCGTCTCGAACCCGCCTCAGGGCACGGTCCAGCTCATCCCCCGGGCCGGCCGGAGGACCCGGGAGCCTGCTCGGTGGGGGATGGCCCGCAGGCTCACTGGCCACGGCCGAGCCACCTCCTCCAGCCACGAACCCGTCGGCGGGGCGCCGACGGCCGGTTCAGCAGCTCGTTCAGCGAGCGGCGCAGCTCGTCGGTGCGGACCCGAACCCGGCGAGTGGCCTGGTCGGGCCCATCCAGGTCGCCCAGGATCCGGTTCGCCACCTCGCGCAGCCCATGGGTTTGATCCTCCGCCACTTGGAGTTCGTGCTCCAGGCGGCGGCACGCCCCTTCCAGGTCGGCTTGAATCCGGACCATCTCCTGGGCCCGGGTGTGGAGCTCCTGACGTCGGGCCTCGACCAGGTCGAGCCATTCCCGGTCGGCGCGGATTCGCGCTTCCAGGGTGTCGGCCTGATCCCGCAGGGCGGCCTGGTCGGCCAGGTGGGTGTGCTGCAGCTCGCCAGCCAGTTCCCTGCGGCGCGTCTCGAGGTGCTCAAGGCCCTTCCCGCGGGCTTCGTCGAGAAAGGCCCTCTCCAGGGATTCCACGAAGGTCTGGTCCGCCTGCTCGGCGGCATACACTTCCAGTCGCCCGGCCCAGTCCTCCGGAAGGGGCACGTCCAGCCGGCACTTCCATTCGGAAGCCTCCACCAGTCGCCGGAAGGGGCCGCGGAGCCGGCAGACCTGGGTCCTTCCCTCAGGCCCGCGCCAGAAGAGCAGACACCAGTCCCGCCGATCGCCGTCATCCTGGGGCAGCAGGACCGAGGCCAGTTTGTCGGCCGCCGTGGCGCACGGGGGCAGGTCCGGATAGATCCTCAAGGCCTGTCCGGCCGGCAGGAAGATCCGCAGCCCGAATCGTGCCCACGTCCGAAGCAGGTGGAAGCGCATCTGGCTCTCCCCCTGGGAAAGGTCGTGGCGCAGGCGCAGGCTGACCAGGTCGGCCCCAGGCTCTTCGCCCGGCTCTCCCAGGGCAGCCGCGGTGGTCAGCACGTGGATCATCCGGTCCGGGGCGACCAGGTGCCTGGACAGCGCGCCGGGGTGGAGTTGCAGGTAGCGCAGCCGGCCCAGCTCGCGGGGCTGGTCGGTCCACTCCACGTTCAGCCGTTGCAGGGGGTCGGGGAGCATGGCCGCCTGCCCCGGACCTTTGGGGGGATCCCCGGTGAACAGGAAGAGAGGTTCCGATGGGCCCTCGGCCAGGGAACGAGGCTCTCCTGGCTCGCCTTCCAGTCGGGCCAACGCCAACTGCAGGGCCCGGATCTCAGCTTTGAGATCGGCGACGCGCAGGGCCCGGGTCGAACGCTCCGTTCCCTCGATCAGGCGGACCTGGACCTCGAATTCGGCCTCGGGGGCCGGGGCCTGGCCAAGGGCGGGCTGGCTCACCTCATCCCGCAGCTTCAGGTCGACCACGTCGATCAGGGGACTGAACTCGCGGGTCTGCCCTGGAGTCTGGAGCACCACCACCGCCGGTTCACCGGGGGCTTCTTGGGGATGGTTCAAGAGGACCACCGAGCCCTCCGGCCCCCAGGGGATTCGCTCCAGGAGTCGGACCGCCACGTCCAGCGACCAGGGCCACTGGACGAAGACCTGGCAGGGGCGCGTCACGAGGGGCCCCCACCAGGCCCGCTCTGCCTGCGCCAGGACGTGGAAGGGGACGGGGGGATCGTCGGAGGTCACCAGCCAGAAATGTCGGGTCCCCGGGGCCGGTTCGGTGGCCTGGGGCCAGGAGAAGGCTCGGATCCCTGTGACCACAGCCTCGGAGAGGTGATCCAGGAGACGCTGGGCCCCCGGGGCGTCCCGGGCGGCCAGGATGTAGCGCACGCCCTCCCGGAGGGGATGCACGCTGGTGCCGTGCGCGGGATCGATGGGGAGGCCGGAAGACGTCTGCGGGTCGCGATAGACCCAGGTCCCGTCCAGTACGGAGGCGATGGGCGCCGAGACGCTGGAGGGGGGCGCTGAGGCGACCCGGACTCGGCCCGGGTCGGAGGGGGCCAGGGAGTCCAGGACGGCCTGGATCTCGCCGACGTCCAGATCGTCGGGCGAGATCTCGACGATCCAGTGCCCGTCCGTGGCTTGGAGGACCTGCTCGGGAAAACGGACCCGAGGCCCGGAACACACGTGCAGTCCCAGCACCAGGTCCTTGAAGTTCTTGAATTCCGCGTAGGTGGGCATGCTTGTCTCCGATCCCCGGTTCAGGTCATGCGACGGTCCAGTGCCTCCAGCAGCACGTCCAGCGTCGCTCGGCGCAAGACGGGGTAGGGGTGGGGTTCACCTCCCGGTTCGGGGCACCGGATCCGGGGGGACAGAAGGTCGTCTCGCTCACGCTGGATGTCGAGGATGGTCCAGTCCAGGCCGACCGCCGGCTCAAGCAGGACCAGGCGGCTCAGGCAATCCGGGAGTCGGCCCGGGGGGCCTTCCCAACCCCGGACCGTGCCGTCGGACTCGCGCCAGTCGCGGAAGCCCAGGCTGCGCAGGTCGCTGGCCAGGATGAAGCCGAACCAGTAGTGGAAGGAGTTGTCTGCTGAACCCGTGGGGACGGTCCAGTCGGCTTCGCCGGCTGCCAGGTCGGCCAGCGAATTGCGTCGGAAGATCCTGGCGACGACGTGAGCCGGGGGCAGGCCTGTCCGGGCTCCGGGTCCTCTCCAGCGGGAGCCGCCGACCCCCAGGTTGAGCCCCTCCTGGTCCTCCCCGTCGCGATGCAGATGGAACTGGACCGGCAGATGGCGCAGGGCGGAACGCCAGTCATCCACCACCAGGGCCACGATCCCCTGCAGCAGGGAGGCCGCCGAAACCTCCAGGGAGTCGGACTCTTCCGAGCCCTCGGCCGGGGCCGACCAGACGGCGGACTGCAGGAGGCCCTCAAAACGGGTCGTCCAGGTCAGGTGCACGTGCACCTTGTGGGAGGGGCGGGCAGAGGGGGGATTGGAGATCCAGACCGCGCTCCGGTTGGCGATCTTGTACATCCCGTAGTCGCCCATGCTCAGGGTGGACAGGGCGATGGCCCCCTGGAAGGGGTCCAGCTCCTCATAGCAGGTGGTCATGGGGGTGAAGAAGACCTCGCTGCGTCGGCGCTGCAGGAAGTCGAGGCGGCGGGCCTGCTGGGAGGTGGGGTCCACCGCCCCGCCTTGCAGGTAGACCTCGGCCGAGACGTGGTCCAGTCGCTCGTGCAGCCAGGCAGACCCGGCCTCGGTGGCGAAGCGGCTCCACAAACCGGCCACCGAAGGATCCCCCGAGGGCTCGTCCCCCCTCTCGGCCCACCATCGCCAGCGGGGATCGCCGGCCGGGGGGCGCGGGCCACGCCAGGCTCGATCCAGGTCGGCCTTCAGCGGCCCGGAGCGGCGCAGGATCCTGAAGGCTTCCGACAGTCGGGCGTGGGATTCCACGGGAACGGGTGGCACGGCCCAAAGCAGGAAGGGCAGGATGTCGGGCTCACCGGCGCGGGGGAGGTCCGGGTTGGTCCAGCGCTGGAGTTCGGCCGGGCTCAGCTCGGTCTGATACAGGCTGAGGTCCTCCTGGCGGACTCCGACGAAGTATCGGATCAGACCGGCCAGCTCCCAGACCCAGCGGTCGAAGCCGCCCGGCCCGGGCTCGGGTACCGCAGGCTGGTCGGTCGGACCTGGGAGCTGTCCCTCCGGGCGCTCCAACCACTCGGTCAGATCCAGCAGGAGGGGCAGGGGCAGGGCGTGCCCCTCTGCGGCAGCCCGCTGGCCCCATTCCAGGGCCTTGTCCAGCGCCGCCAGACTCCCGGGAAGGCCTGCGCACGCGGCCTCGGCGACCAGGGAGCGGGCCAGGGCCTCGGCCGGATCCATCAACCCAGGTCCTTCTCGGCGCGCTTCAGGGTGGACTCCAGACGGCTGCGCAGTCGCCTCTGGGCGGCCGGGGAGTCCCAGATGGCGCTGAAGGCCTCCAGCCCGTCGACCCCAGGTCCTCGGACCCGGGCTGCTCCCGGTTCCCCGGACAGGAACTCTTCGTCGCGCAGGATGGCCATGGCCAGCGCGATCTTGAAGAGCGAGCGCAGTTTTCGGGGCGAGATGGTCCAGGTGATCCCCTCGTGTTCCAAAAGGGCGCCTTGGGTTCCAGCCTCGGCCTGCAGCCCCCGGGCGATGTCCATGAAGTGCCGATGGAAGACCTCCAGGCGCTCGGGCTCGAAGAGAAGCGGGGTCCCCTCCTGCAACCCCTGCATCGCGGCCCTTCCCAGAAGAAGGACGTCGTTGATCCCGGGCGGGTCCTCCTCGGGAGGGTCGGGGAAGTTCCTCCCGGAGGTGAAGCGGTTCTCTTCGCGTCCCAGGGCCACCAGGAAGGCCCGGTCCAGGTTGCTGGGCTCTCCGGGGAGATGGCTGGTGCCCGAGGCCGTGGGAACTTCCAGTCGGATGGGGAAGCGGTCCAGGAAGGCGTGCAGGGTCTGGAAGTCCTCGCCCCCGGCTCCCAGGCCGGCAGTCCCGGTGGCAAAGCCGCCCGGCATCTCGTTGGAGGCGGCGATGAACATGACCAGGTCGCTGGGGACCATCCCACCCCAGTTGAAGTAGGTGCGCTCCTGGGTCAGGGTCAGGAGGGTGTTCAGGACCGAACTGGAGGCTTTGAAGACCTCGTCGAGGAAGGCCGCGCGCACGCCCGGGCCGGTCAGAAGACCGAAGTTGACGCGGGTCAGGACCCCTTTCTTGAGCAGCTCCAGTTCGATGGGGCCGAAGACCTCTTCCACCTGGCTGAACCGGGAGAGCAGGTAGTGGAAATACTTCTGCTCCTCCCGCTCTCGTTGCGCGCGCTCCTCCCACCAGCTCAGGTCGAAGACCTTCTGGCTGGCCAGCTCACTCAGCTTCTCGGGATCGATTCGGGGCGGAGCCAGTCCAAGCCACTTGAAGAACTGCACGGCGATCTCGGATTTGGCCACTCCCGGCCGACCCAGAAGCAGGCAGTTCTCTCGGGCGATCGCGCAGGCCATCACCCAGTCGGTCATGGGACCCAGGGGCGTGTCATCCAGGCCCACCCAGGCCTGGCGCATCCGGTCCCGGACGCGGCGCAATCGGGCGGCACACCTCTGCGCCCAGGCCAGGGGAATCGGGCCCTGAACCTCGCCCAGGATCTTCTGCGAGACCCGCACGGATCTCCAATCCTCGTGGTCCGGGCCCTCAGGCCAGGGATGCGCCGGCTGGTTTTTGGCCATCTCTCCTCCTTCTTCTTGCGCCGGGAATCCACCCGCGCGCGCATGTCCGGCCCGCGGAACTACACCACGGTCTGGCGGATCCGGTCCAGGATTTCTCCCGGCGAGAGGCTGCCATCGTGGGGAGGGGGGAACGGCAAGGGAACCTCCACGCCGTGGTAGCGTTCCACCAGTCGCCGGGCGGCCTGCAGCTCGAGGTCGGCCTGGTCGGCCAGGTCGATTCCTTCAGGTGACTCCAGGAAGGTCCGGGGGGGCTGGCCAGGATGCGGACCCAGGCGGGGCGGCGTCAGCAGCGTGGCCAGGGGCTCCCTCTCCTCCGACCCCCAGCGCTCGGGGAACAGGGTGTCGACCACGGCGGCGAATCCCGCGCCACTGTTGCCGAAGAGGGCCGGGGCCTCGCCCCCTCGCTCGCCGCGGATGCGGTGGAGCAGGCGCGAGACCTCGGCCGGGCTGGCAAACAGCAGATCCCGGGCCAGGGTGTCCTGGGGAAGCTCCGGCTCCGCCCGGATCCACTGGGCGCGTAGGGCCTTTTCGGCCGATGCCACCAGGCTGCGGACCAGCATGTCCAGGGTCCGCAGTGCCAGGAAGGGCGAGCCCGGGTCCTGGGGGTGCCGGCCCAGCACCCGCACCAGGATGGCCACCCTCTCGCGGCGTTGCCGGGCCAGATCTTCGCGGGCCCGGGTCAGGGCGGTTTCCGCCCGGCTCACCAGCGAGTTGACCCCGGGCTCGGCGCGGCGACGGGTCTTGCGAGCTGCCAGGTTGAGGACTCTCTGGAGCTCCTCCTCCAGGTGGATCACCTGCTCGTGCGCCGGAGGAGGACTCAGGATGGCCCCCACCACCGAACGGGCCAGCAGGGCCAGCCAGCGGTCGCCCCACCGGGTCTGGGAGGGGCCGTGACGCCCAGGTCTGGAGAGCGGGCCCAGGAAGACCTCCGAGCCGGCTTCCCCCAGGATGTCCGGGTAGACCGCCAGGGTCAGGGGGCTCCGGGCGAAGAGGGGGCGAGTTGCGTCCATCCACCTGCCACATCCCAGGCTTCGGGAGCGGACCAGCAGGTCGGGGTACAGGACCAGGAACCTCGTCGACCGCAGCCCACCACCGCACCGCTCGCTCCCATCGGGGCTGCCGGCGCGGAAATGCCGGCCGGCCCTTTCGACCAGGCTTTCCAGGGCCAGGTGCAGGGCCAGGCAGTCTCCCACGGTGGCTGCTTCGTCCAGGGCGGGCAGGCTGGCGGCCAGACGAGCGGCCTTCTTCCATTCGGTCGGCCGTCGGTTCGGGTCCAGCCGGCTGGCCAATGCCGCGCAGGCCACTCCTCGACCGGTCAGGCGCGTCAGCTCGACGGGACAGGACTGCCACAGAGGCGAGAACCAGCGCATGGCCGCCTGCAGGTTGCGGGCTCCCAGCCAGGCGTGGCAGGCCACCATCTGCCGGATCATCTCGGTCCGGGTGGTGGCCCCCTGGCGCTTCCAGAAACGCTCCAGTCGGGTCCGCAACCGGCTGGGGGGGAGATGGGGGACCTCAGGCCAGTCGGCGCTGAAGACCATGGCCCAGAGCCCGCCGAACCGCTCGGCGGCCTGCCAGCCGTCGGGTTCGACGCGGCTTCGTCCCGGGGGAGCCGAATCGAGCAGATGGACCAGCCGGGGCAGGGGGCCCCAGGGCTCGCCCGGCAGCAGACGGGCCGGATCGGCGGCCGGCCGCGGCGGTGGGGCGGGAATTCTCGGGGTCATGGCGCGGGCTCCAGGCCCAGGGCCCGAATCTGCTGGAGGAGGTCCTGGAGCGAGTCGGGGGTCTGGGGGGGCGTGTCGAATTCGAGGAGCCGACTCCGGGAGGGGGCGAGAGCTTCGTCCTGAGGCCGGGACGCGGGGTCCTTGGGGTCGCGTTCGACCAGGACCAGGGCCGGTTCCAGCAGAGCGACCAGCCGTCGGGCTTCCTCGCCGGGGTTGGCCTGGACCACGCGGAAGCCGGCCAGTTCGAGGAAGCGGGCGGTCCGCTCGGAGGTCTCCGGGTCGCGCGTCACCATCAACACATCGGTGGGTTTCCGAGATGGGCGAGGGGCCCGGTCGGGGGGGGCATCCGGAGCGTGGCGCGGAAGCCAGACCACGACGGTGGTGCCCTTCCCCGGCTCCGAGCTCAGCTCCACGCGGCCACCCAGCATGGCGACGAAGTGGCGGACCAGGGTCAGGCCCAGACCGGTCCCTCCGAACTTCCGGGCCGTGCCTTCGTCGGCCTGGGAGAACTCCTCGAAGACCCGCTCGCACTGTTCAGCCGTCATGCCGATCCCGGTGTCCTGGACCTCGAAGCGGATCTCGGGACCTTCGGGGCGAGCCCGCAGGGTCACGGTCCCTTCCCGGGTGAACTTCAGGGCGTTGCCCACGAGGTTGAGGAGGATCTGTCGGGACTTCAGGCGATCCTGCTGCATCGATCCCGTCGCTTCGGCCACCTCGACCTGCAGGCGGTTGTCGTGCTCTCGGACCAGCGGCAGGACCGTGGCCTGGACCTCCTCCACCAGGTCGGAGACCGGGAAGTCCTCGCGGGTCACCGTCATCCGGCCGGCCTCGATCCGGGAAAGGTCCAGGATTCCGTTGATCACCGACAGGAGGTGGCATCCGGCCAGGTGGATGTGGCGCAGGTCGGTCAGCGTCGGATCCGAGCGATCCTGGGCCTCTTCGATCAGCATCTCGCTGTAGCCCAGGATGGCGTTCAGGGGAGTGCGCAACTCGTGGCTCATGTTGGCCAGGAAACGGCTCTTGGCGCGGCTGGCGTCCAGCGCCCGGTCGCGAGCCTCCTCGAGCTGGTTCAGCGTCGTCTGCAGGGCCTGGGCCATCTGATCGAAGGTTCGGGCCATCTGACCGAATTCGTCGGACCGTTCCCAGCCGCAGCGCACGGTCCGGTCGCCCCCCGAGAGTCGGCGGGCTGCTTCGGTGAGTCGGGCCAGGGGGCGGGTCAGATGTCGGGAGAGTCCCCAGGCCAGCAGGCCGAAGGCCAACCCGATCGAGCCCATGAGGGCCAGGGTCAGGTCCATCAGCTCGTCCAGGGGAGCCAGCATGGCGGCCTCGGGGGTCTCGGCCACGGCGATCCAGGGCATCCCTCGAACCACGGCCCAGGCTCCGACGACCTGGACGCCTCGGACGTCGGGGTACCCGGTCAACCAGGCCCGATCGGATGGAGGAGACGCCGATCTCAGGGCGTGCAGCTCGCGCATGGGTTGGGTCGGTTGCCCCTGCGGGTCGAGCAGGCGGACCTCCAGGGCCGCCTGGTTCTGGAAGAGCCTTCCCTTCTCGGATTCCAGGTAGGGAGGTGACGTCAGCATGACGCCCTGGAAGTCGGCCAGATAGACGTTCTGGTGCAGGAGTTCGGGAAGCAGGCTCCGGGTGTCCAGCCGCAAGGTCAGCACGGCAAGGTTCCTGTCGCCGTCCCGAACCGGGACCGACAGAAACCAGGTGGGAACACCGGTCCGGGCTCGGGGGTCGCCTGCGGGCAGCGCGATCTCCGAGGACACCAGGTTCGAGATGTGGGGCTTCCCGGCAGCGACGCTTCGAAAGGCCTGGTCCCCTCCCGCCGCGGGAGGGATCCAGCGTTGGCCCACGCTCTGGGGAAGCGTGGAGAAGAAGACCCGGGCCTGGTTCGGGTCGGAGAAGCGGACCTCCTCGACGAAGGGAAAGCCGTCGTCCACCAGGCTGGCCACCCGGTTCAGCCGTGCCCGGGCCGCGGAGGAGGGCCTCCGTGACGGCGGGAGGCTCAGCAGGTCGCGGCAGGGCTCGACCAGGGCGGGACCCTGGGCCAGGGCCTGGGCCACCCTCTCCTGCTCCTGGATCCAGGCTGCGACCTGGTGGGCACTGCGCTCGGCGTACAGATCCAACAGCCGGCTATAGACCTCCTGAAGCCCTTCTTCCTGGGCCTGGTAGACCACGGCGCCCAGGACCGACAAGGGCACCAGGACCGCCAGGATCACCAACCACAGCAACCGGGCACGGAATGTTCCGGGCAGAAGCCTCACCCTTCGGTCTTCCCGACCTGGAACCCGGATCCTTCGGAGAGGCATCTGCTGGGCTTGGGGGGGGGGAAGAATGCGGCCAACCGGAGAACCGCTGTCCCCATGGCCGGCGAACGGATCCTGGTGGTCGACGACGAGGCCCTGAACCGCGACATGCTCTCGCGCCGACTGAGGCGCGAGGGCTTCCAGGTCCTGCTGGCCGAGGGAGGACGCCAGGCCCTGGAGATCCTGGTCGCCCAACCGGTGGATCTGGTCCTCCTGGATCTCATGATGCCCGAGATGAGCGGGACGGAGGTCCTCCAGGAAGTGCGCCGGACCTGGGCGTCGGAGGCCCTGCCCGTCCTGATGGTCAGTGCGGCGGGGGACAGCCCCCACATCGTCGAGGCCTTGAACCTGGGCGCCGACGACTACGTCACCAAGCCGGTCAACATGCCCGTCCTGCTGGCGCGCGTCGAAAGTCAACTGAAGCGGCGTCGCGACAGGCGGCCCTTCAAGGCGGAGCTGGGAGCCCTGGTCGGCCCCTATCGCCTGGAGGCCCGCCTGGGCCAGGGAGCCATGGCCACCGTCTTCCGGGCGACGGACACGCGCCTGGACCGGGAGGTGGCCGTGAAGATCCTTTCGCCCGAGATGGCCTCTTCGACCGTCCAGGTGGAGCGCTTCCTGCGCGAAGCCCGGGCCTTGGCCCAGGTGCGTCACCCGGGGGTGGTCGCGGTCTTCGAAGTGGGGTCGACTCCCTGCCACTTCCTGGCCATGGAACTGGTCCGGGGACGGACCTTGGAGGAGCATCAGGCCGGGCAGCCCCTGCCTGCCTGCGAGGCGGCGCGCATCGCCCGGGAGGTGGCCCTGGCCCTGGTCGCGGTTCACAACCACGGGATCCTGCACCGGGATCTCAAGCCTTCGAACCTGATGATCGACCATGAGGGGCGGGTCCGGCTGATGGATTTCGGCCTGGCGCGGATCGCCGAGGCCGAGACGGCCCTGACGCACAGCGGAACCATGGTGGGAACACCCCAATACATGGCGCCCGAGCAGATCGACCCCGAGATGGGGACGGTGGATGGGCGCACCGACCTGCACGCGCTGGGCTTGATCCTCTATGAGCTTCTGACCGGGACACCGGCCCTGCAAGGACGCACGTTGTCCAACCTGATCCTCGAGATCCTCAAGCGAGAGCCCCAGGCGCCCTCGACGCGCGTCGACGGCATCCCGCCGGGTCTGGATTCCCTGTGCCTCCGTCTGCAGGCTCGCCGGCCGGAGGACCGCCCGGCCGGGCCTTTGCAGGTGGCCCGGGAGTTGGAAGCCTTCCTGGCTTGAGGCTGGCTCCCGCGCAGGGCGCGGGAAGGCAGGTCTTCTTGAATCCGGCTCGAAAGGGGCGCGCCTTCTCAGGAGGAAGCAGGTTGTTCGATCTTGTTGTTGTCGGCTCGGGGCCCGCGGGCAGCCGTCTGGCCGCCCGGGTGGCCGAGGCGGGTCTGCGGACCCTGCTGGTCGAGGAGCATGAACAGGTCGGCCTCCCGGTCCACTGCACTGGGATCGTGGGCGAGGAGATGCTGCGCCGTTATGCCGTTCCCGACCCGGTCCGAGCCGTCTGCCTGGATCGTTTCGACGTGATCTCTCCGGCCGGGCGCCGCGCTCGGCTTCCCGGGGTGCACGCCTGGCTGATCAACCGTCGGGAACTGGACCAGAGCCTGGCTTCCCAGGCCGTCCAGCGGGGTGCGGAGCTCCTCCTGGGGACCCCGGTGGAGGCTGTGAAGCCTGTGGCCCACCACCTGGAGCTGGTCGTGAAGGACCGCCGGGTGGCCACCCGGCTCTGCGCGCTGGCCACGGGCGCCATGTCCACGCTGCCTCAGCGCTGCGGTCTGAAACCACCGACTGCGTTCTGGCAGACGGCTCAGTTGCGGGCCGAAGTCGCCGGTCTGGCCGGGGCCGAGGTCTACCTGGGGCAGGCCATCACCCCAGGGTCCTTCTCGTATGTGGTTCCGGTCCCCGGAGAGACGCCGCGCCTGGGCCTGATCACCCGATCCGGAGCCTGGCCCGCCATGCGTCGCTTCCTGGATCGCCTGGAGAAGACCGGCCGGCTGGGTCCGATGGTCGAGAAGGCCACCTGTCGCAGGATTCCCATGGGGCCTTCGCCCCGCTCGGTCCGGGGGCGCCTGGTGGCGGTCGGAGACGCGGCGGGACAAGCCAAGACCACGACCGGCGGGGGCATCTACTTCGGGATGATGTGCGCCGATCTGCTGGCCGACACGATCCTGGAGGCCCGTTCGGGCGGCGACTTCCTGCCCGGCCGGCTGGCCGGCTACGACCGGCTCTGGAAGAAGCGTTTCCGCACCGAACTGCGGGCCGGTTACCTGGCGCGCAGGATCTTTGAACATGTCGACGACCGTGAGCTGGAGGAGCTCGCAGGGATGCTGGAGGATCCGGAGATCCGTGGAGTCCTGGCCCGCGAGGCGGACTTCGATTGTCATCTGCCGCTCTTGACGTCCCTGCTTCGCCTGCCCTCAGTCCGGCGCGCCGCCTTGAATCTGGCGGGGCGGCGATTCCCCGGAGCGGCCCTGCTGGCCCTGGTCCAGCGGGGAAGGCCCGGCGCCGCGCGGCCGTCCTGGAGGAAGACCTGATGACGACGACGATTCTGGAGACCCCTGCCTGGGAGACTGCATTGGAGGGATTGGGCATACCCGGCCGGCGGGTTGCCTTGGCCCGCGAGGGGCTGCGGCGGACCTTTGAACTCCGTCAGGCGGTCCGCGAGCGCGCGGCGGTGAATCAATGGAAGGTCCTGGAGGCCTTGCAGGGCGTCGGCTTGATGGAAGGGCACTTCGCGGCCACGACCGGTTACGGATTCTCCGATAGCGGTCGAGAGCTTCTGGACGAGGCCGTGGCCAGGATCTTCCGGACTCCGGCTGGTCGGCTGCGCCTTCAGGTGGTCTCGGGAACGCACGCCCTGGCAGCCGGGATGTTCGGCTGGCTGCGTCCCGGCGACGAGCTGGTCGCCCTCTCGGGGACGCCTTATGACACCTTGCGCCCGGTGATCGGCACCGTCGAGGGGTCGCACGGTTCCTTGGCCTCCTGGGGAGTCGGCTATCGCGAACTGCCCCTGCTGGAGGACGGGCGGATCGACCTGGAGGGCATCCCTTCGGTTCTCACCGAGCGGACCCGGATGGTCTTCCTGCAGCGATCGCGAGGCTACACCTGGCGTCCCTCGCTCTCGGTCGAGGAGCTGGCGCGGGCCATCGCGGTGGTCCGGAACCACGCGGCCCAGGCCGTGGTCATGGTCGACAACTGCTATGGAGAGATGGTCGAACTCGTCGAGCCCACCGAGGTGGGGGCGGACCTGGTCGCCGGCTCGCTGATCAAGAATCTGGGGGGCGCGATCGCTCCGTGCGGGGGCTACCTGGCCGGTCGCCGGGACGTGGTCGAGCGCGCCATGGAGTGGCTGACCGCTCCTGGAATCGGACCCGAGGAAGGCCCCAGCCTGGGCTACAACCGGTTGCTGGCACAGGGCCTGTTCATGGCTCCCGAGGTGGTGGGACAGGCGTTGGAAGGGGCGGTCTGGGCCGCCTGGGTCCTGGAGGAGGCGGGGCTGGAGGTGTGGCCGCGCTGGGACGCTCCCCGCACCGACATCATCCAGGCCGTCCGGCTGGGCAGCCCCGAGGGCCAGAAGGCCTTCTGTCGCGGCGTCCAGCGCGCCGGCGCGGTGGACCACTCCGCGGTCCCCATCCCGGTCGTCCAACCCGGCTATCGCGACCCCATCCTCATGGCGGGTGGAACCTTCATCCAGGGGTCCTCGATCGAGCTCTCGGCGGACGGACCCCTCCGCCCTCCCTTCGCCTGTTATCTGCAAGGAGGAGTGAGCCTGGCTCACGTTCAGTTGGGGGTTCTGCGGGCACTCGAAGAGCTGGACAAGGACGGCCTCCTGCCCACGTCCGGCTGATTCTCGGCTCCTCTCGAGGAACGGGAGGAACACCTGGAGACGACTTGAATTTCCCGCAACCCGAGCCCTCATCCGGGCCCAGGGCTTCCCGGGGTCTGGAGGAACCATGCGATCCGGCTTGATCGGTCTTTTTGATTCAGGAGTGGGAGGCCTGACCGTGGCCGACCGCGTGCGCCAGGATCTGCCCGGCGCCCCCTTCCTGTATTTTGGAGACACCGCCCACGTCCCCTACGGGAACCGCAGCGCCGAGGAGGTCCGGCATCTGGTGTCGGCCATCGCCCGCCATCTGGTGGCCAGCGGAGCCCAGGTCCTGGTGATGGCATGCAACACCTCCTCGGCCCTGGCTCTGGATCTGGTGCGCGCCTGGTCCCCGGTTCCGGTGATCGGAATCATCGAGGCGGCTTCTCGCGCCGCCGTCCAGGCCACCCGGAACGGGGTGATCGGCGTCATCGCCAATCCCCTGACGGCTGGCAGCGGCGCCTACGAGAAGGCCTGTGCGCAGGCGGCTTCGGAAGCCCGGGGGGCAGTCGGTGGGGTGCGCGTCCTGCCTGTGGGCTGTCCCAGGCTTGTCCCCCTGGTCGAGGCCGGAGAGGTCCACTCTCCGGCAGCCCGGGCGGCCCTGATGGAGTACCTGGGCCCGCTCCAGGCCGAAGGGATCGACACCCTGGTCCTGGGGTGCACCCATTATCCCTTCCTGGTTCCCCTGATCGCCGAGATCCTGGGGCCAGGCGTCCGGATCATCGACCCGGCGGTCTACGTGGTCGCCGAGCTGGTGGCGCTGGGTTGGTCCCCCTCGCAGCCTGGAGAGGCCCGGCCCCTCTATCAGGTCAGCGGCAATCCGCTGGACTTCGACCGGACCGCCAGCAGGCTGCTGGGGCGCCCGGTCACCGGCACCACCCGGGTGGACCTGAGCGCTCGGGCCTGCGCGGGTTCCTGATCCCCGTCGCCGTCCCAGGTCTTTGAAAGGGTCGTAGTCCCATGAATGATCCGATCACCCTCCTGCAGGCCCTGGTCCTGGGCGTGGTCGAGGGTATCACCGAGTTCCTGCCGATCTCCTCGACCGGGCACCTGCTGGTCGCCTCGCAGTGGATCGGTGCCGCCAACACCTCAGGAACCTTCGAGATCGTCATCCAGGCCGGTGCGGTCCTGGCGGTCCTGCTTTTCTACCGGCGCGAACTGCTGGAGCGGGCCCGGGCCTTCCCCGGCGACTGGAACGCCCGTCGCTTCTGGTTCACCCTGCTGGTGGCCTTCCTCCCGGCGGCGGTCGTGGGCCTGGCCCTGAACGACGTGCTGGATTCGCTGCTGGAAGCGCGGGGATTGCAGGCCAGGGTCATCGGTTGGGCCCTGATCCTGGGGGGTTTCGTCCTGTGGTGGGTGGACCGGTCTCCCGCGCGGGACAGCGCGGCGGCACCCTCCCAGGTGATCACCTTCCGACAGGCCCTCATGATCGGTCTGGCCCAGTGCTTTGCCCTGATTCCCGGGGTCTCGCGGTCCGGGGCGACCATCGTCGGGGGGCTCCTGGTCGGCCTCAGCCGGCGACAGGCAACCGAGTTCTCCTTCTATCTGTCGATCCCCACGCTGGGAGCTGCCACGCTCTACACCCTGGTCAAGAACTACGACAAGCTGGTCCAGGTCGGCAGCGTCGGAGCCCTGGCCCTGGGGACGCTGGTGGCCTTCCTCACCTCGCTGCTGGCCATCGGCTGGCTTCTGAGCTACGTCTCGCAGAATGACTTCCGGGGCTTTGCCCTCTATCGGGTGGTGGTCGGACTGGTCATCCTGGTCTGGGCCGGGTTCGCGTTGGGGTAGTCTTCCGGCCGGGATCAGCCCTCCAGCTCGCGCACCATCATCTCGCGGAATCCCTGGTGCAGAGAGCGGACGTGCGACTGCAGACCGAGGTCCACCAGCAGGGCCCGAGTCGGGGACAGCGAGATCTCCACCTCCGTCTCGTGACCGATCTGGTAGTCCTTCTGCCCGTCGGCCACCACGAAGGGTCGGGTTCCTCGAGTCAGGTTGCGAATCCGCACCGTGGAGGTGGTCGGCAGGACCACCGAGCGGATGGCGGAGGAGAAGACGGAGTTGGAGGCCACCAGGGCCAGGGCATCCATCAGGAGGACCGGCCCTCCGGCGCTGAAGGCGTAGGCGGTCGACCCGGTCTGGGTGGCCAGGATCACGCCATCCCCGCGGACGGTGCCGAAGGCCTCCCCGTCGATCGACAGGTCCAGGTGGAGCGTCCGGTTGCTTCCCCCCACGAAGAACTCGTTGAGGGCATCGGCCTGCCACACCAGTTCGCCCTCGTGGAAGACCCGACCGCGCAGCATGCTGCGCTGGTCCAGGGCGCTCTCTCCCTGAACCAGCCGCGTCAGGGCCTGGTCCAGGCCATTCTCGTCCACGGCGCACAGGTAGCCGACCCGACCGTAGTTGATTCCCAGGACCGGGATGCCCAGGGGGGCCATCAGGCGGGCAGCGTGCAGCAGGCTGCCGTCGCCTCCGAACGAGAGCAGGGCGTCGGCAGGTTCTCCGTCCAGGATCTGCTGCAGGTCCAGGACGTCGACTCCTGCGGCCGTCAGGGTCTGGCGGGCATGCTGCATGGCTTCGGCGGTGGACCCGTCGGTGCGCCGGGTGTGCAGGCCGAAGCTTCGTCGCGAGGGCTTGCCGTCGCCGTGGGTCGAGGAGGGGTGCTCTGACATGCCGGGCTGCTTCGGTCCCGGTTCGGCGAAGTCCCTCCCGGCAGGGCCGAAAGCGACGTGCATCGGCCCCTGGAAGGCCCGTACGCAGGCGCCGTCCGAGGAGGGGGCGGGGAGGATCCGGTCGATGGGAACCCGGCATGTCCGGAGCATGCAGGATTCCGACTCGTTTCGGCGGAACCCGCGGGCGACCTGGGAGGCCTTGATTTGATGGAAGCACCGGTGCGGTTCCCCGAGCGAGTCCGTTCCTATGACCAGATCTGCGCAGAGGTGGAAGCCGAGAAACGCAAGAGCGAAGCCCACGGGTATGACCCCGGCAGGTTCTTCCGCCCCTCCCTCACCGTGGACGTCGTGATCTTCACCGTGCAGGCTCGCGATCTGCGGGTCCTGCTGGTCTCACGAGGGGGCTGGCCGTTCCTGGGGCGCTGGGCCCTTCCCGGGGGGTTCGTCAAGGAGAACGAGGGGCTGGACGAAGCCGCGCGCCGCGAGCTTTTTGAAGAGACCGGGGTTCGTGACGTCTACCTTGAGCAGTTGCACACCTTCGGGCATCCGGGTCGAGATCCCCGGACCCGGGTGGTCACCGTCGCCTACTACGCCCTGGTGGCGGCCGAGAACCTGGCCCCCGTGCCGGGAAGCGATGCCTCTTCGACGGATTGGTGGTCGGTGTACCAACTGCCGGAGCTGGCCTTCGATCACGACCTGATCCTGCGCCGTGCCCTCGAGCGACTCCGCGAGCGGATCTGGGACAGCGCCGTGGCCTCGCAGTTGATGCCCGAGAAGTTCACCTTGACGGACCTGCAATCCACCTATGAGGTGATCCTGGACCGTCCCCTGGACAAGCGGAACTTTCGCAAGAAGATCCTGAGCCGTGAGGTGGTCGAGAACACCGGAGAGACCTGGATGGAGGGACGCCATCGTCCCGCCAGGCTGTATCGCTTCAGGTCCGAGTCCTGCCAACCCTAGGAGACCCGACCCATGTCAGATGGACTTTCTGCCTTCGTCGCCGGACGTGTCCCCTTTCTGGAATACCTCGAGGAGCTCCCGTCCACCTGGCCGGAATCCTGCTGGTCCGCCTTGCTGGCGGAGTCCGGCGGGCCTCAGGGGGTGGCCGTGTTGGGCGTGGACCTGGTAGAAGGCTTCTGTCGACAGGGAGCGTTGTCCAGCCCCCGGGTGGGTGACATCGTGGCCCCGGCGGTCCGGATCCTCTCCCAGGCCTACCAGGCGGGTGTCCGCCACTTCCTGTTCCCCTGCGACCAGCACCCCTCCGACAGTCGCGAGTTCGGCGCCTACCCGCCCCACTGCCTGGCAGGGACCACCGAGGCGGAGCTGGTGGGCGAGATTCGTGATCTGCCCTTCGCGGCCGGATTCCAGGTGGTCCCCAAGGCTTCGGTGAGTTCTTTTGTCGAGACCGATCTCCAGGAGCGCCTGTTGGCCCTGCCGGAGCTGCGGACCCTGGTGGTCCTGGGGGACGTGACGGATCTCTGCCTGTACCAACTGGCCTTGACCGCCCGCTTCCTGGCCAACGCCAGGAACCTGCCGTGGCAGGTCGTGGTTCCTGCCAGCGCGGTGGCCACCTACGACCTGGACGTGCCGACGGCGCGGAGCCTGGGGGTGATGCCTCACGACGGCGACCTGCTCCAGGCGCTCTTCCTGTACCACCTGCAACTCAATGGCATCCGGGTCGTCCGGGATCTGGTCTCTCCGGGGTAGGGCGTGCGCAGCGGTCAGGCCGGAACCCCGCCGATCAGTTCCAGCAGCTCGGCGGTCTTCTCCTTCAGCAGCGCCTCATCGGCCCGCGTCTCCACGTTCAGGCGGATCAGCGGTTCGGTGTTGGAAGAACGCAGGTTGAAGCGCCACTTCAAGAACTCCAGGCTGAGCCCGTCGGTGCGGTCCAAGCTCAGAGCCTGGGCCTGGTAGCGCTGCAAGACCCTCTCGCAGAGGCTGGTCGCGGGTTCCTCGACGCGGCGATTGATCTCTCCGCTGACCGGGAAGCGCTTCATCCGGGCCTCGACCATTTCCGAGAGGGGCCGGCCGGTGGTCCCCATCAACTCCATCAGGAAGAGCCATGGCAGGATGCCGCTGTCGCAATAGCCGAACTCGCGGAAGTAGTGGTGGGCGGACATCTCGCCGCCGTACACGGCGTCCTCGCGTCGCATGTTCTGCTTGATGAAGGCATGGCCGGTCTTGCTCTGGACGGGGATTCCGCCGGCTTGCTGGACGATCTCCAGGGTGTTCCAGGTCAGACGCGGATCATGCAGGATCCTGGAGCCGGGGAAGCGGCGCAGGAAGCGCTCGGCGAAGAGCCCGACCAGATAGTACCCCTCGATGAAGCGTCCCGACTCGTCGTAGAAGAAGCAGCGGTCGAAGTCGCCATCCCAGGCCACCCCCAGGTCGGCCCGGTGCTCCACGACGGCCTGGGAGGTCCCCAGCCGTTTTTCCGGCAGGAGCGGATTGGGAACACCCCGCGGAAAGCTCCCGTCCGGCTCGGCGTCGCGCAGGATCATCTCGATCGGCAGGCGACCGCGAAGTCGCTCGAGCAGGATTCCGGCCCCCCCGTTTCCGGGGTCGCAGAGGACCTTGAGAGGGGGGAGGGCTTCCACCTCCACTCGAGCCAGGGCGAAATCCAGGAAGCGGTCGTGGATCGAGGTGGGCAGGACCTGCGCCGGGGGGGCCTTGGGCTCGGGCAGGGGCCCGTCCAGGACCAGGTCGCGCAGGGCGTCCAGGCCGTTCTCGCCGCTGATGGGCCGGGCCTGCGGGCCCACCAGTTTCATCCCGTTGTAGTTGGCCGGATTGTGGCTGGCCGTGACCATCACCCCGCCGTCCAGGCCCCATTCCAGGACGGCGAAATAGACCTCCTCGGTCCCGCACAGGCCCAGATCCAGGACCTCGACTCCACCCGCCGTCAGTCCTTGTGTCAGGGCGGCGGCCAGCACCGGGCTGGAGAGCCGGATGTCGTGGCCCACGACCACGCGGCCCGGCGAGAAGAGGTGGGCGTAGGCCAACCCGATGCGTCGGGCCACCTGGCAGTCCAGCTCTTCGGGGTAGCGCCCTCGGATATCATAGGCTTTGAAGGCGGCTCGGGCGTTCTGGGTGGGGGAGGTCATGACGATTTCCAATCCGGAGCGAGTGGGTCAGCGGAGGTCCGCGTCCAAGCGCTCCACCAGTCTCTTGACGTCTTCCAGGCGGCTGCGAGGCGCCACCAGGGTGCGGTGTCCGGCGCGGATCACCACCAGGTCCTTGACGCCCACCAGGGCCACCGACTCGGCGGGATCCTCGCAGAAGACGGTATTGCCGGTGGACTCGAAGGAGGTCAGTCGTCCGCGGAAGCAGTTCTCGGCGGCGTCCTGCTCCAGGAAGGGCTCCACCGCCAGCCATCCGCCCACGTCGCTCCATTCGAAGTCGGCAGCCACCATGCGGACGTCGCGGGCCCTCTCCATGACGCCGAAGTCGATGGAAATCCGGGGAAGCAGCTCAAAGGCGCTCGCCAGGGCTCCGGCAAAGTCCGGGGCCCCCCAGCGATCGACGGCCCCCTTCAACTGCCGGACGTGCTCGGGCAGCAGGTGCTGCATTTCTTCGAGAATGGTCCGGGTGCGCCAGACGAACATCCCGCTGTTCCAGAAGTAGTCTCCCGACTCGATGAAGGCCCGGGCCTTCTCAAGATTCGGCTTCTCGCGGAATTCCAGCAACCGGTAGTGGGGGATGGAGCCTTCGTGCTCGACGGGCTCCCCTCGGTGCAGGTAGCCGTAACCGGTTGCCGGGAAGCGGGGCACGATCCCGAAGGTGTAGAGGGCGGGGACCCGGGCGGCGGCTTCGGCCGCGGAGCGCAGGACCTGCTGGAATCGGGCAACCGGAGAGATTCGGTGGTCCGTGGTCAGGACGGCCGTGGTGCAGGGCCCGAAAAGCCGCTCGGCAACCAGCGCCGCCAGGGCGACGGCAGCCGCCGTATCCCGCCGCAAGGGCTCGCCGATCACCTGCTCGGGTGGGATCTCGGGCAACTGCTCGCAGACCAGCGGCACGAAATCCTGGCTGGTCAGGACCAGCACGCGCTCGGGAGGCACCAGGCCCTTCAGGCGGTCCAGGCTTTCTTGCAGCAGGGTGCGCCCCCCGAAGAGGTTCAGGAATTGTTTGGGGCGCTGTTCAGTGCTGACCGGCCAGAAACGCGTGCCGGCACCTCCGGCCATCAGGATCGCGACCAGGTCCTTCATTGCGGCACTCCCGGGTGAAACTGGCAGCCCCGATCGGAAACCGACCGGGGCTGTTGGCTCGGACCCCGAAGGGTCTATGTGGCTCCGACGGCTGGACTCGAACCAGCGACCAACCGGTTAACAGCCGGTTGCTCTACCGCTGAGCTACGTCGGAATCTGCGTCGGACCGCTGCCGACGGAGGCCATTCTAGCACCTGGTCCAGAGATTGGCAAGAGGGCGCGCCAGAAAAATCCGGCGCTGTTCGCGAGGCCCGCCACGACGGGAACACGGGTGCCGTTCACCGGTTCAGCGGCCTCGGTTCACCAGCTTCAGGCGGTCGGGATGGAAGGATTTCACAATGCCATCCTCGTCGACGACCTTGACCACGCGGGGATTGACCACGCGCGAGATGCGGAATCTGCCCAGGGACCGGCCCTGCTCGTCAAAGGCCTCCACCAGGTCGCCTCGGTTCAGGGGAAGGTTTCCAAAATCAGCCATGACAAAGCCTCCGGTCCAAAGGTGAAGCCCCCTTTTACGAGATGGGCCCCCGGAGTCCTGCCTGGAATCTTTCCCGCGCTCCGGCCATGATCGGGTGGAACTTCGCAACGCTTCGGGGAAGGGGGAGGCATCCCTGGGGGCAGGACGAATCTGCCAGATCCGCTCGGCCCGACTGGGGGCACGTCGCTGCGGGGGGAGGGGGCGGCTGAGAAGGACGTCTGATGGACCGCTTTTCCTGGCTGGAGTTTGGAGATTCCGGAGTGCCCTCGCGGACCCGGAGCGAAGAGGGAGCCCCGGAACCCCACGGCGGGACGTTCCTGGCCCGGGCCGAGCGCCTCTTCCTGGAGGGGCAGTACGAACCGGCCTTGCGGGAGTTCTCGCGAGCCGTCGCCGAGCAGCGGGATCTCTTCGATGCCTGGGCGGGTCAGGTCCGTTGCCATCTGGCCATGGAAGAACTGCCCCAGGCCCGGGTCTGGGCGAACAAGGCATTGGAACTCTTCCCCTCCGCACCCCGCGTCCTGAGCGTGGCCGGGCTGGTGGCCGCCTGTCAGGGGCAGGGCGAGGAGGCTTTGCGATTCTCGGACCAGGCCTTGGAGCTGTCGCGGGGTCTGGTTCCGCCCGCCCTGTGGTTGGAACGCGCCGAGTGCCTGCTGCGTTCCGGGCGACGTGACGCGGCCTCGGATTGTCTGGACATGGTTCGAAACCTGAGCGGGGGAGACCCGGATTTCCACCAGAGAATCGGCCTGGCCCTCCTGGGGGCGGGGGCCGTCGAGCAGGCCTGGCTGGAATTCCAGGCGGCCCTGGAGCGCCGTCCGGACCGCGCCTGGTTGTGGTACCTCTCGGCCCGGGCGGCCCGAGCCCTGCAGCAGGAGGACCGAGCCCGGTTCGCCTTGGAGCGCGCGCTGGCCCTGGATCCTGCCCTGGAGGAAGCCCGTCGCGAGCGCAACACGTTGCAGCGCAGCAGCCGGGCTGGTTGGCTGGCGCGCCTTCTGGGCCGGCAGCTTCGCTGATTTTCTTGGAGGAGGACCTTTCTTGCGCACGATCCGGGAATTGATGACCCTGGCCCTGGAACGCGAGGCCTCGGATCTGCACCTGGTGGCGGGAACGCCCCCCTGTCTGCGGATCCACGGCGCCATCCACTTCCTGGAGGATGGACTTCTGCAGGGCGACCAGATTCGCGAGATGGTCCAGGAGATCCTCAGCCCAGCTCAGCTCGAGCGTCTGGACTCGGAGCTGGAGTTGGAGTTCTCCTACACCGAGCCCTCGCTGGGCCGCTTCCGGGCCGCCTTGTTCTTCGAGCGGGCCAACCTGGCGGCGGCCTTCCGGGTGGTTCCCCTCAAGGTTCGCAGCGTGCACGACCTGAAGCTGCCGACGGCCGTGCACGATCTGGCTCGTCGGCAGGCCGGGCTGGTCCTCATCGCCGGAGCCACCGGCCAGGGCAAGACCACGACGATGAACGCCATGATCGACCTGATCAACTCCGAGCGGCGGGCGCGGATCATCACCATCGAAGACCCCATCGAGTTCGTGCACCGACACCGGCGCAGCGTCATCCTCCAGCGCGAGGTCGAATCGGACACCCACTCGTTCAACCGCGCGCTGATCAGCGCCCTGCGCCAGGACCCCAACGTGATCTGTGTCGGCGAGATGCGTGACCTGGAGACCATCGGGACCGCCCTGACGGCGGCGGAGACCGGCCATCTGGTGATCAGCACCCTGCACACCCAGAGCGCCTCGCAGACCATGGACCGCATCATCGACGTCTTCCCCGGGCATCAGCAGAATCAGGTCCGCATGCAACTGGCCAACTCGCTGCAGGGCGTGGTCTGCCAGAAGCTCCTGCCTCGGGTGGCCGGAGATGGACGGATCCTGGCCTTTGAGATCATGATCGCCACCCCTGCGGTTCGGCACCTGATCCGGGAAGGCAAGATGGAGCAGATCCACAACGTCCTGGTCACGGGGAAGGAGCAGGGGATGATTCCCATGGATCACTGCATCCGCCTGCAGTATGAACGAGGGTTGATCAGCTACGACATCGCCGTCAGCAACTCGCTGGACCCCGAATCCTTCCGTAGCCTGCGGGTCACCCGCGAATCCGAGACTTTTGGACTCTGACCTTCGTTGCCCGGACCGGAAAGGAGACCCGACGTGTCATCGCTCCCGAGCGCACCCCAGAATCCCGCAGAAGCCTCATCCTGGATCTTGAAGCTGGATTCCATCCACCTCGGCAAGGAGATCGACCTGGAGGCCTGCGCTCGAGTCTTCGTCGACCGCCTCTTCCACGTCACCAAGTCCGAGCTGGCTCTTCGCCTGGGGGTGGGGCGGGTGCATCTGTTCCCCTTCGGAGCGGTCGTCTTCATCGGAGTGGAACCCGCCCAGGCAGAGGTCCTGCTGGGCGAGCTGGCCCCCTATGTCGAGACGCCCGCTTCGGAGAAGGTGGTGGACGACTTCCTGATCGAGATTCAACCTGGGGCCCGCGACCAGGTCCGCTTCGACCGGGTCGTGCTGGGGGAGGAGGATCCGCTGAAGGTCCAGGTGGTGGCCTCGGTGCTGGCTCAGTCCACCACCCTGGAACACTTCGAGAAGATGGCCGAGGACCTGCTGCAGAAGGCTTCGTCGGTCACCGATGGCATGGCTTCGGGCGGACGGATCCTGCTGACCCTCAAGCAGATGATCCGCTTCATCGGGGTCGCCCTCTCGGCGCGGCGCGAGATCGTCAGCCGCCTCTCCATCATGGATGCTCCCGAGGTGGCATGGGAGGACCGTGACGTGGACAAGCTCTTCCACGATTTGAAGAGCAACTTCGAACTGTCCACCCGCTTCCGGAGCCTGGAATACAAGCTGCGCCTGATTCACGAGAGCGTCGAGGTGATCGTCAACCTGACCAATACCCGCCGCTCCGAGATCCTGGAATTGACCATCATCGGTCTGATTGCCCTGGAGATCGTCCTGGCCCTGTTGGGGGCGTTCAAGTCGTGAGCCTTGATCCGGCTGCGTCTTGTTGCTTCTCTTCGCAATGCACCTGATGTCGCGGATTTTTGGTGCGGTCCTGAAGGTTGTAGTATCACCTGTTGCCCTCAGGATTGACGCCGTCCTCCAGACCGACTACAATCGGGTGGTTCCAGGGGGGGGGCGATCCGGGAGATTCGGGTCGCTTCACAGTCGGGGGTTCCTTCCCTGCAGGTCCCGACAAGAAGCCGTCGCGCCGGCAGGGCGGATCGAGAATTCGTCCCTGGGGAGCTGGCCTCGGTCACATGGGTTCGAGGCTGCGCGTCGGGAATCAGGAGGTTGATCGAGATGCCTTTGGTGAAAAATTATACCAAGACCCGCGAGAAGTGCCGTGTGACCTTCAAGCTTCCGGCAGAGGCCGAAGCGGGCAGCGCCGCCCTGGTGGGCGACTTCAACGGTTGGAACGAGTCCGAGTGTCCGATGAAGCAGTTGAAGGACGGCTCCTTCAGCGCGACGGTCACCTTGGACTCGGGCCGGCAGTACCGTTACAAGTACCTCGTGGACAGCACCCGTTGGGAGAACGACTGGACGGCGGATTCCTATGCCGCCAATGAGTTCGGCGGCGAGGACTCCCTGGTCCACGTCTGAGAGGCCTGCCTCAGGTCTCGGAAGAAGGCGGGCGCTGAAGTAAGCGCCCGCCTTCTTCCATGCCGGGCAGGTGGGGATGGTTGTGCCTGCAGCCGAATCGGAGGGCTCGACGGCCTCGTGCCGAAGCGCTTGGCGCCATGAGCGTCGTCCGTGTCCTCGAAGGGATTCTCGAGAAGTCCTCCTCCACCGTCCTGACCCGGGTCGAGCGGGTTCCTCCTCGCGAGGCGGTCTACGGAGACTGGCCCGAAGAGTTGGACTCGCGACTGCGCGACAGTCTTCTCCGGCGTGGCCGCCCGCGCCCCTACACCCATCAGGCCGAGGCGATCCGACATGCCATGGACGGGCGACACGTCGTGGTGGTCACGCCGACCGCTTCTGGCAAGACCCTGTGCTACAACGTCCCCGTCCTGCAATCGATCCTGCGGGATCCGGGAACCACGGCCCTGTACCTCTTTCCGACCAAGGCCCTGGCCCAGGATCAACTGGCGGAACTTCAACAGAGCATCGACGATCTGGGCGCTGCGGTGGGGACCTTCACCTATGACGGGGACACCCCGGCGGACGCTCGCAAGGCCGTGCGGTCGAGGGCCCACGTGGTGATCACGAATCCCGACATGCTGCATACCGGCATCCTGCCCCACCATACGCGCTGGGCCCGATTCTTCGCCAACCTGCGCTACGTGGTCATGGACGAGCTGCACACCTGTCGCGGGGTCTTCGGAAGCCACCTGGCCAACGTGCTGCGCCGACTGCGGCGGATCTGTGAGTTTCACGGGTCGCAGCCGGTCTTCATCGCCTCCTCGGCCACCATCGCCAATCCTCAGGAACTGGCCAGCCGCCTGGTCGGCGAGGAGGTGCGGCTGGTGGACCGCAGCGGAGCGCCTTCCGGCCCGCGCACGATCCTGTTCTACAACCCTCCGATGCTGAACAAGGAGCTGGGGATCCGCCGCTCTTGCCTGACCGCCAGTCGGAACCTGGCGGCCCGCTTCCTGAAGGCCGGGGTGCAGACGCTGGTCTTCGCCTCCTCCCGCCTCAACGTCGAGGTGCTCACCCGAGCCCTCAAGGACCGCTTCGAGCGTCATCCCTCGGACGAGGGTCGGATCCGGGGCTATCGGGGAGGGTATCTCCCCGGCGCTCGCCGCGAGATCGAAAAGGGGATCCGCGAGGGAACCGTGCGGGGAGTCATCAGCACCAACGCGCTGGAGCTGGGGATCGACATCGGGGCCTTGGAGGCGGTGATCCTGGCGGGCTATCCCGGGACGGTGGCCAGCACCTGGCAGCAGGTCGGGCGGGCCGGACGCCGCCAGGGTGAGTCGGTTGCCATCCTGGTGGCCCGCAGCGAGCCCCTGGACCAGTTCATCGTCGAGAATCCCGACTACTTCTTCGGTTCCAGTCCCGAGCACGCCCGGATCAATCCGGACAACCTGGCCATCCTGGTCAGTCACCTGAAATGTGCGGCCTTCGAGTTGCCGCTTCAGGAGGGAGAGCGCTTCGGGGAGGCTCCGGTGGGTGAGATCGTGGAGTATCTGGCCGAAAAGGGCGTGCTCCATCGTTCCGGGGACGAGTTTCACTGGGCGCAGGACGTCTACCCGGCCGACACGATCTCCCTGCGCAGCTCTTCCCCCGAAAACTTCGTGATCATGGATATGGACGCGGCCAACCGGGTGATCGCCGAGGTCGATTGGCACGCAGCGCCGACCACGGTGTATGAGGACGCCATCTACATGGCCCACGCCCGCACCTACAACGTCAAGAAGCTGGACTACGCCCAGCGCCGGGCCTATGTCCGGCCGGTGGCGGTGGACTACTACACCGATGCGATCACGGCGAATTCGGTCCGGATCCTGGAGGGCTTTGAGCGCCTGCCCTGCGGGGCGGTCCACCGGGAGCACGGTGAGGTCCATGTGGCCTGGAGGGTGTCGGGCTTCAAGAAGGTCAAGTTCGACACCCGTGAGAACGTCGGGTTCGGCGAGGTCCACCTGCCCGACCAGGAGATGCACACCACGTCCTTCTGGTTCACCATGCCCGACGAGTTCCTGTCCGGGTTGGGCATCACGCGCTCGGACCTTCTGGACGGGGTCGTCGGCCTGGCCCACTGTCTGCATCACCTGGCCCCGGTCTTCCTGATGTGCGATGTCCGGGACCTCAACCGCTGCGTCGGCGACCGCTCTGGCGAATGGTTCGCCCAGCCTGATGGCCGCAGCCGGGGGCGCTACGAGTTTGTGACTGAACTGCCCCTGGATGTCGCGGCCGACGCCTGGATGCGCAGTCCGGCTTCGGTTCCGGAGCCTGCAGGCATGCAACGCCTTCAGGACCTGCCCCGCTTCGAACCGACGGTCTATCTGTATGACAACTTCCCCGGGGGGATCGGCTTTTCGTCTCAACTCTTCGACTCGTTCCCCGAGCTCTTGACCCGGGTCGGGGAGCGGATCGGCGACTGCGCCTGCGAGGCCGGGTGCCCCTCATGCGTCGGCCCTCCCCAGGAGGTCGGGAACCGGGCCCGGGAGGTGGCCGGAAGGCTGGTCCGGGCCATCCTGGCTTCTCCGCCGGGGGCAGCCTGAGGTGGACGACCTTCGCGTCCAGGAGCTGGCTGCTCGTCTGAGCCGGTTGAGCCTGGGGCTCTACACGCGGAGGCGTCCCCAGGTCTGGGCCCTGACCCTGCTGCTGGGGCTGCTGGTCTACGGCCTGGTCAACTGGGCTCTGGAGACCCGCCAGAGCCTGTCCCTGCTGCCGATCTCGCTTCTGATCGGCTCCTTCCTGGTTCCCCTGGTGGTGGTCCTGTGGCTTCAGGAGGTCGGAGCCGCCTGGGACATGCCGTTGCCGGCCCCCACGGTGGCCTTCCTGGCGGGTGGGGGGCTGGGGCTCCTGGGGGCCCACATCCTGACTCCGTTGTTCTTCAGGCTTCCCGGTTCCCGCCTCCTGTTGATCGGGTCCTCGGAGGAGATCGCCAAGCTTCTGGCGGTCCTGGCGGTCCTGTCGCTGCCCCTGGGCCGGGCCTGTCCGGCAAACCCTCGGGTGGGCCTGGTCCTGGGGGCCTCGGCGGGGCTGGGTTTCGCCGCCATGGAGTCCATGGGGATGGCGCTCCGGTTCGTCTTCGAACAGGGCGCCTCGAAGAACCTGATGGACCAGATCCTCTTCGCCCGGTCCCTGCTGGGGCCTTTGGCGCACGGCACCTGGACGGCCCTGCTGGCCTCGGCCGTCTGGCCTCTGCGCAGGCGACGGCAGGTTCCCCAGGTCCTGCTGGCCCTGGCGGCCCTCCTCCTGGTCTCGGGCCTGCACACCATGTGGAATCTGCCCCGGTTCCTGCCCGCGGACCTCTCCCAGCGGTTCATGACCCCAGCCATTCCCTATCTGCCGCTTCCGCTCTGGCACCTGGCCGTCGGGGCCCTGAGCCTGGGAGGACTGCTGGTCTTCGTGCGCGGGCGGTTGGACTGGCCCCGCCCCTGGACTCGGGCGCAGGTCCTGGCGGAGCTCTCGGCGTGCCTGGCCCTGGCCGAGGAGATGGATGAGGTCAACCGTCCAGCGACTTGAGCTCGGCCTCCAGGATCTGCTGGCGTTGTCGAGCGGCCTCGATCTCGCGACGCGGCAGACCGCCCATTTCGTAGAGGGTCTCCAGTTCTGCCAGGTTCTGGCGACCCTCGCGGACCTCCTGGCGCAGCTCGCCGACCCGTCGGGTGCGCGTCTCCTGGTTGTCGCGCTTGTAGTCGAGGACCTGGTCGCGGAGCCGGGCATCGCGGGCCACCACGCTGTTCACGAAGCCGGTGACCTCGGCCCAGGTGATCCCGTGCTGTCGGGCCTGGCGCTCCACGGCCGCCAGCCGGTTGCGGGCTGCACGCACGTGGTTCTCCAGCTCGGCGATCCGGTCGGGGGCTTCCTTCTGACGCTTCTTGAGCCGGGCCAGGGCCTGGAGGGTGGCGGCCAGGTCTGAACGCGTCTTCTCGGCCTCTGCCCGGGCCACCAGGCCTTCCTCGACGTAGCGGGCCATCAGTGGGACCGCCTGCTCGAGTTCGGCCCGCCGCGACTCCAGGCGACGGCGCTCCAGCGTGGCAGAGGCCCTCTCACGTCTCCGGCCCTCCAGCTCGATCTCGGAGGTCTCGAGGCTGTTTCGAGCGACCAGCCAGGTCACCATCCGGGCCTCGCGCGAGTCGGCTGCGAAAGAGGCGAAGGAGGTGGCGGGCCCTGATCCGGGTGCCTGGCCGCCGAAGTCCACGTAGTTTCCGGCCAGGTCGCGCATCTTGACGTCCACATGGTCGATCGAGATGGTCCCCACGATGGTGCCGACCCGAACCGGATCTCCCACCGAGAGCGATGGGCGGATGTGCCCGTAGGTCACTTCGGAGCCCGAGGCGGAGCGCACCGTCAGCCCCCATTCGCCCTCCGTCCAGGGGGCGACCGAGACCACGGCTCCAGGCCAGCCGGCGCGCACGGGCGTGCCCGCCGGCATGGCGATGTCGTAACCCAGGTGCAGGCCGGGATTCCGGCGATAGCGCGAGACGGTGCGCCAGTCGTAGAAGCCGCTGGTCAGGACGGCTTCCGGGCAGAGCGTGCGCTGCAACGCCACCAGACCCGTCACGTCTGCGACGCTGCCCTCCGAGGTCGACAGGTCGGTGACGCCAAACCGCGTCCGCAAGGCATCGATCACGGCCGGGACCTGAGCGGTGCCGGGTGGTGCCGCCAGGAGTGGGCTGGCCAGCCAGACCATCCAGGTCAGGACGAGGAATCGGAAGACAAGGCGTCTGGTCATGGTGTGCTTCCAGTCTAGCACGCCTCGAGGCTGCGGGGGAGGGCCCCCTGGAGGGCAGGGGAGGTGGGCTGGAACGCGAAGAGGCCCGCCGCCAGCTTCCTGGCAGACTCCGGGAGGGACGTCCCGGCCTCGAGCATTGGAGAGACCATGATCCCCCAGAACCAGTTGATTCCCATGGTGGTCGAGCAGACCGCCCGCGGCGAACGCGCCTACGATATCTACTCGCGGCTTCTGAAGAATCGCATCATCTTCGTGGGGGAGGCCATCGACGATGCGCTGGCCAACCTGGTGATCGCCCAGTTGCTGTACCTCGAGCAGGAGGATCCGGACAAGGATATCGACATCTACATCAACAGCCCCGGAGGTTCGGTCACGGCGGGTCTGGGAATCTATGACTGTATGCAACTGGTGAAGCCCGACGTCTCCTGCATCTGCATGGGCATGGCCGCCAGCGCCGCTGCGGTTCTGTTGGCAGGCGGAGCCAAGGGCAAGCGCTTCGCCCTGCCCTATTCCCGAATCATGATCCACCAACCCTGGATCAGCCAGATCGGCGGGCAGGCCACCGACATCGACATCCACGCCCGGCAGATCATCAAGACCCGCGAGACCCTGAACAAGATCCTGGCCGAGCACACCGGCCAGGAGCTGGAGAAGGTCGCGCGCGACACTGAGCGCGACTACTACATGTCGGCTCAGGAAGCCAAGGACTATGGCCTGATCGACGAGATCATCTCGCGGGAGAAGCGCTGAACCCTTGACCGGACCTGATCCCAGCCCTTCCCCGCCAGGCCAGGACCTTCTGGCTCAGAGCCCCTTCCTGAAGGCATGTCGCGGCCAGAAGGTGCCTTTCACTCCGGTCTGGCTGATGCGTCAGGCCGGCCGCTACCAGGAGTGGTATCGTGGCCTCCGGGCTCGGCACTACTTCCTGGACCTGTGCAAGAATCCCCAACTGGCGGCGGAGGTGACCGTCCGGGCGGTGCAGGACATCCGCCCGGACGCCGCGATCCTCTTCTCGGACATCTTGTTGATCGTCGAGGCCCTGGGCCTGAGGTTGACCTTCAATCAGGGCGAGGGGCCCGCGATCTCCGGTCCGGTTCGGGATGCCCTGGGCCTTTGCGCCCTGCGCGAGGTCGACCCCGATGAACTCGGATTCGTCTATGAAGCCATCCGCCTGGCTCGGCGCGAGCTCCCCGCGGACATCCCGCTGATCGGCTTCGCAGGGGCACCGTTCACCGTCGCCTCCTACCTGATCGAGGGAGGAACCTCGCGCAACTTCGAGCGCACCAAGGCGTTCATGTTCCGGCACCCCCAGGCCTGGCATGAGCTGATGGGACGCATCGCGCGCGGGACGGCCGGTTACCTGCGCGGTCAGGTCCAGGCCGGCGTGCAGGCGGTGCAGCTCTTCGACTCGTGGGCGGGGGCGCTGGGTCTGGAGGACTACCGCGAATTCGTCCTGCCTCACAGCCAGAGGGTGCTTCAGGCGATTCCCGAGGTCCCTCGCATCCACTTCGGCCGGGGAACCTGCGGCCTTCTTGAAGCCTTCGACGAGGCCGGTGCCGACGTGGTCGGGGTCGACTTCCTGACGTCCCTGGCCGAGGCCCGTCAGCGCCTGGGATCCCGACCCGTCCAAGGGAACCTGGACCCCTCGGTCCTCATGGCGGACCGGGATTATATCCGCCAGCGGGTGGGCCGCGTCCTGGACGCCAACGCCGGGCGTCCAGGACACATCTTCAACCTGGGGCACGGGGTTCTGCCGGGGACTCCGGTCGAGAATGTGCGCTTCCTGATCGAGACGGTTCACGAGATGACCGCCGGATGAGCCGCAGCCTGGCCGTCGTGGGGGCTGGAATCAGCGGCCTGGCCCTGGCCTGGGCGGCGCTGCGCGAGAATCCGGATCTGAGGGTTCACCTCTTCGAGGGGCGTTCGCGCCCGGGGGGAGCCATCGAGAGCCGGCGTGAGGGCGGGCTGGTCCTGGAGGGCGGACCGGACTCGATGATCACCGACAAACCGGCGGGCCTGCAGTTGTGCCGCGACCTGGGCCTGGAATCTCTGCTTCAGCCCACCAACGAGGATGATCGCCGGGCCATGGTGGTCCGGGACGGTCGACTGGTGCCGATCCCCGAAGGTTTTCGCCTGCTGGCCCCCACGCGCCTGATTCCGTTCCTGCTGACGCCGGTTCTCAGCCCCCTGGGCAAGCTGCGCATCGGCCTGGACCTGTTCCTGCCCCGACGCCGGGACCCGGGAGACGAGACCCTGGCCGGCTTCGTCGGGCGCCGGTTGGGTCGCGAGGCCCTGGAGCGGATGGCACAGCCCCTGGTCGGGGGAATCTACGGAGGCGACGCCGAGCGCCTGAGCCTGCAGGCCACCATGCCTCGCTTCCTGGAGATGGAGCGCAAGCATGGCAGCGTGATCCTGGGCCTGCTGGCCGGCATGCGGGCCCATCGTCGGGCCGGGGAGCGGACGGCAGCCCAGGCGGGTCCCCGCTACGGGCTCTTCGTCTCGCTTGAGGGAGGCATCCAGACCCTGGTCGAGCGACTGGTCGATGTCCTGCCCCCGGGGAGCCTGCGTACGGGCCTGGCGGTGGAGCGCATCGAGCCGGAACCTGGAGGGTGGCGGTTGCGCTCTCCGGGCTTCGAAGAGCGCTTCGATGCGGTGGCGCTGGCCATGCCGGGTTGGTCTGCCGCCAGGCTGACCGGTTTCGACCCCATCCTCTCCAGCCGTCTTGCCAGCATCCGCTACAGCTCCTCCGCGGCCGTCAACCTGGTCTTTCGGCGTCCGCAGATACCCGGCCGGATCAACTCCTTCGGCTTCGTGGTGCCTCGGATCGAGAATCGGGTCCTCCTGGCGTGCACGTACGCCTCGGTCAAATACGCCGGGCGGGCTCCTGAAGGTCAGGTCATCTTGAGGGCGTTCTCGGGGGGCGCGGGCCGGGAGGCCGAGGTCGATCGACCGCCGGAGGAGCTTCTGGAGGATCTCTTGGGCGATCTGCGGGACCTGCTGGGGATTCGGGGCACTCCCCTGAAGGTCTGGTCGGCCCGGCACGAACGGGTCATGCCTCAATACGAGTTGGGGCATCTGGACCTGGTTGCGGAGATCCAGGACCGCGCGTCGCGGCACCCGGGCCTCTTCCTGGCGGGGAACGGTTTCCGCGGAGTGGGCATTCCCGACTGCGTGGCCCAGGCCCGCCAGGCCGGCGTCCGCGCGGCTGGGTATCTGGGGGCCCTGGCCCGGGACCTGGGAAAAACCGGAAAGTCCTGAGTTTGCCCCTAGTCACGAACCCTCCCCGTCGTGAAGGGGGAATATACGGTTGCTAGGAGGTCGAAAACACATGGCTTACGACGATCCGATCAAGGAAATCGGTGCCAACAAGCCCGCGGTTCGGGGAACCGAGATCGCCGGTGCCCAGCACGCGGCCGAAGCCTCGAAGTCCCAGTCTTCCGCGGCCCCTTCCGCGCCGCCGACGGAGGAAGCGGTCAAGGGAATCGACCAGACCGACAAGGTCGCCATCTCTGAAGAAGCCAAGGAACTCTCGGCCCAGACGCCTCAGTCGGCGCAGAAGGTCCAGGGCACCTCCGAGGGTGGCGAAACCAAGATGGCGGAAGCCCAGAAGGGCCTGGACTCCACCCTGGCCGAGCTGCAGGCCGAGCGCGAGGGCCAGAAGCAGGCCGCGCAGTAGATTTTGACCTCCGGGTAGCCACGGGCTGCTCTTGGGCCGGAAGAAGACCCCGGACGAGCTCTCCAGCTCGCTCGGGGTCCGCCCTTGTACGCCTCTGGAACCCGTTCTGGATTGGAGCCCTCCAGGCATGATCCGACCTTTTCATCCGGCCTGTGGAGTGGACATGGGGGCCACCCTGGCCAAGGTGGCCCTCCGACACGAGCCCGGCCCCCCGGAGCTCCGGCTTCTGCCGGTTCAGGATCTGGAGTCGGTCCTTCGGGCCCTGGGCGGTGCTCAGAAGGGAACCCTCGGCCTGACGGGTGGAGGGGGGACGGAGCTGGCGCTCCGCTTCGCCCGGTCGGCATCGGTCCTGAAGGTCAACGAGTTTGCTGCCTGGGGGGCTGGAGCCCGGGCCCTGCTGCGCCGCAGCGCGGCCGATCTCGACGAGCCCTTCCTGCTGGTCTCGGTCGGGACGGGCACCTCGGCGATGCTGGTGGACGGCATGTCGGTCTCTCGGGTCGGGGGCACGGCGCTGGGGGGAGGCACGGTCCTGGGACTGGGTCGGGCCCTGCTCGGTCCGATCGGGTTCGACGACCTGTGCGAGCTGGCCCGGCGCGGTTCTCGGCGCTGCGTGGACCTGCTGGTCTCCGACATCTACGGCCCTGGTCAGATTCCTCTGAAGGGGGACCTGACGGCCGCGAACTTCGGGCGTCTGGCCCAATCCGCGGAGGCTCCGCTGGAGCCGGCCGACCTGGCGGCCGGCGTCATGGGTCTGGTGGGCGAGAACGTGGCCCTCATCACGGCGGGACTGGCCCTCTCGGCCCGGGTGCGCCCGATCGTCTTCGCCGGGTCCACGCTGAGGGGGAACCCGGTCCTGGCAGAGGTCCTCCTCCGCATCACCGCGCTCCTGGGGCGACACTCCATCATCCTGGAGGACGGCGAGTTCTGTGGCGCCTTGGGGGCCCTGGAGCTGGCGGCCCGACACGAGACCTGACTCAGAATCGGGCCAGCAGCTTCTCGAGCATCTTCTGGTCGGGCACCTGGGGCTGGACGTTCAACTCCGCCTGAAGGATGGTGCCTTCCGGTCCGGTCGCCAACCAGATGGTGTCGGCCAGTTGCAGCATCAGGGTGAAGCCCATGCCCAGCGAGACCTTGGTCGAGAAGCCGGACTCGAAGAGCGTGGCCGGGAGCTGCTCGGTGCGGATTCCAGGCCCCCGATCCGAGACCCGCACCACCAACCCCTCCGCTGCGGAGAAGACCTGACAGTGGCCATCGACTCCGTGTTTGATCGCGTTGGAGGCGGCCTCTCCAAAGACGACCACCAGGTCCGAGGCCTGTTGTTCGGTCAGGCCGGTCTGGTGGGCCAGTCGGGGCAGCTCGGAGCGGATCCTGGCATAGTTCTCGCTGTCCAGGGGGCGATCCAGGACCTGGGTGCCGGTCGTGGGGATCTTCTCGGCGTCCACCAGGTGGAAACGTCCATGTGAGACGGTGTTGAGGACCTCCCGGTAGAACGCCTTCTTCTCTTCCACGGTCTGCAGCAGGCGCAGGTGGGCGTCCAGGGCGGCGCGGCGCGCCCTGGTCCGTTCGGTCACGTCGCGCAGCACCACCACCGCCCCCAGGACCCCGGGGGGATCCTCCATCGGGGAGCTGGTGAAATCGACGGGGAACTCCTCTCCATCGGCCCGCCGCAGCCAGATCTCCTCCATCGTCTGGCGGGTGCGTTCGTGGAGGGTCCCGGTCAGGGCGGCTTCCGCCTGAGCCTCGCACTGCGGAGAGAAGAAGCCCCGCAAGGGAAGGCCGGGGAGTTCCGTGGAGGGAAGCCCCAGCAAGGCCTCCGCCGCGCGGTTGGTGAAGACGATGCAGCCCGCCGGGTCCAGACCGCAAATCCCTTCTCCGGCCGACTCCAGGAGGTTGACCTCGCGTCTTCTGGAGCGTTCCAGGCGCTCGGCCATCACATCGAAGGACCAGGCCAGCCGGCCGATCTCATCTCGGGGCTGCCCCAGTCCCGTGCGCGCGGTCAGGTCGAGGCGGGCCAGGCGGTGGATGGTCCGGGACAGCACCCGGAGCCGGCGCAGCAACAAGGATTCACCCAGAAGCCATGCGGTTGCCAGCGAGACCAGGGCGACCACCGTCAGCACCAGCAGATTGCGGGCCAGGGCCGCTTCGGCCTTGGCCTCGCTGGCCTGGGTCGGGATTCCCACCGTCAGGAAACCCAGGGGGGATCCGTCGGGTTGGCGGAGCAGCGCGACCCGATGCAGTCGCGAGACGCCGTCGGGATCGACCCTCTCGAAGGCCCGGCGGGCCCGGTCCTCGTCGAGGCGGAGGACCTCCTGGGGCAAGGGGCGGAATTCCGCGGCGAGGTCGTGGGGGTGGCGCAGGACCGGCCTTCCGACAACGTCCAGCAGATCGAGGGTGGAACCCTCCGGCAGGTCGGAGATCGAGGCCCGGCGATGGATCCAGTCCAGGCTCTCCGTCAGCAGGATGGCACCCACGGGCGTCCCCGCCCTCTCGATGGGCCAGGTGGCCTGAAGGGCGCCTTCTTCAGGCCGGTCGCCAGGCACCAGGAGCATGTTGGGAGAGGCCGCGCTCAGCGAGTCCTGCAACATCGTGAAGAGGGGAGACCCCTCGGTTCCCGGAGCAGAAGGGGCAGCGGCCACGGGGTTGCCCTGACGGTCGAAGATGGCCAGGCCTCGGGCACCCGGCGCCCGGGTGGCCAGGTCGGCCAGGGTCGAGTCCAGGGGCACCGGGTCGAGGGCCTGGACTTCGGGCGCCTGAGCCAGGGTCTGCAGGTCCAGGGTCAGCGAGCGCACGTTCTGGCCGATTTCTGAAGACAGGGTGTTCAGGAACCCGAAGGATCGCCACCTCGCCCTCTGGGTGAAGGAGGCCCGGTCTTCCAAGGTGTCTCCCAGCAACATCAGGAAGGCCGGGATCAGCGCCAGGAGGACCGGAAGCAGGAGCCGGACCCGGAGGCCCATTCCACCGCGATTCTCCAAGGGCAGGGTCGGTGGGGCTGGCTTGTGCCCGGTATTCGAGTCGAAGTCCATCTGCGCACCCCGTTGGCCGTCGGCCGGGTCTCAGTTGGAACCGAAACGCTCGCGGATCTTGCGGTACTCGTCTTCAGAGACGTACTCGCGGATGTTGTCGAGGGCCTGATTGGGCTGGATGCGGGGGCCTGATCCGTAGTTCCGGCTGGCCTCCTTGCTGGCCTTTTCGAAGATCGTGCGCAGCTCGTCGGGGCTGGCTTCCCCCTGGGACTCGAAGTAGCGCATGGCCACCTCGCCCAGGCCGTAGGTCCATCCGAAAACGAACGGAGCGCTGATGAACTTCCCCAGGATCGGGATGAAGTTGGCCACGAAGAGGACCGTGATCTGGCCGAAGACGCTGGCGCCGCAAGCCCCGGCCAGGATGGCCAGGACCTTCTCGGGGGGATCCTTGAGTCCGTAGGCTCGACCGATGGAGATCACCATCGCCGACTGCACCGGCATCAGCAGCACCAGGTCGGAGAAGGGGACCGGGAACAAAACGATGCCTGCGGCCCACAACGAGAAGTTCAGGACGATTTCGCGGGCCCGTTCACGGGTCGATTCCATGTCCGGAGGAAGGACCTGCGAGAGGGGAGGCAAGGGGCGGGAGGCGTCCCGCGGAGGCCCTGCGTCAAAACCCTGCCAGGTGGGCGTGTTCGAGGACTCGGAGGGGGAGGGATAGTCGTAGGACTCCCAATACTGGGGCGGGGTGGGGATGTCCGAAGGGGGCGGCTCGGCGGAGGCTGGCGAGGGGGAGTCGGGAGCCGACGGGATCACCGGAGCGGGAACCGACTCCGGGACGGCAGAGGCCGGGGCGGGCGGGCTCGGTTCCCATCCGCTCCAGGTCGGCAGGGATTCGGAGGGTGGAGCCTCCTTCTGGCGCAGGCGTCCCCCGCACCGGTTGCAGAACCGCGCGGTCTGGCTCACGCCGGTTCCGCATTTCGGACAGAATCGTGACATCGGCTCTCTTTCCTTCCGAACCCTTCCAGAGTCTGGCGACCGATCGATCCCGTTCGGCACCGTTCTGGCAGGCTCCTACCCGGGGCGTCAGGCGGCCCCGTCGGCCGCCTCGTCGCATAGAGGTTTCCCGGCGCTCCGGAAGAATGTCCCGCGACCTGCCGGCTGGCAGGCCCGGGGGGTCGTCCCCGGATCCATGGGCGCTGCCGTCAGGCGGCGCCGAGCCTGGTTTTCGAAGGAGATTTCCGGATGAACGTCCCCAACCTGTCCGGTCGGCGGGTTCAACAATCGGGCAAGGCCGCAATCGTGGTGCTGGCCCTGGTCCTGCTGGTCGCCGTCGGTGCCGGCGCCTGGTACTTCATCACCCACCGTACCCCCTCGGGTGGTGGAGACCTCACCGCCCGGGCCGCCGCGATGGCACCGGCCCAGACCCAGGTCCTGCTGGCCTTCGACCTGGAGAATGCGGGGGTGCCCCGCGACACGCAAGGCCAGATCCTGGGGGCCCTCCTGAAGAGCCGCGAGCTCAAGGCTCTCAACGAGGAGATGCAGAAGACCCTGGGCATGACCGTGGAAGAGGACTTCCTCCCCTGGATGGGGACCTCGGGAGCCTTCTTCATGGCTCCGGCCGAGGGCCAGCAGAGCCTGCTGGAGGGGGCCGAGAAGGCCTCTGGCGAACTGCCGTCCTTCCGCGCCCTGGCCGTCCTGCAGATCCGCGATGAGGCCCAGGCCCAGGCCTCGCTGGAGAAGGTCCAGGCTTCCGCCTCCGCCGAGGGCGGGGTGGCCTATCGGACCGAGGACCTCCAGGGGGTGCCCGTGCATCTCCCGGCCGTGCCCGGCAAGGGACCGGCCTGGGCGATCCACGGTCAACAGCTCCTGGTGGGTTTCACGGCGGCGGATCTGGAGATGGGGCTGAAGCCCCCGGCTTCAGGTCAGTCCCTGGCTGATCAGGCGGGTTTCAAAGCTGCCCTGGGCCAGCTTCGGAACAGCGAGGCGGTGTTGGGCTACGTGGACCTGGAGGGTTTGCTGAAGGGAGCTCCCCTGGCGGAGATCCCTTCGCCGGACACCGTGACGCTGCTTTCCGCCATGCGCTTCGTGGCGCTGGGCTCCGGGATGTCCGGTCGGGAACTTCTCAGCGACTGGCATCTGGGGGTGGACCTGGAGGCCGCCGGTCCGCTGGGCAAGAAGGTCTTCTCGACGAACCACAACATCGGTTTTGAATCGGCCGGCCTGCATTCCAAGGAGGTCGACACCTACGCGGCCTTCAACCTGCGGATGCTCTGGGATCTGTTCTACGAGATCGCCGCGGGCTTCCCTGATGGTGACCAGTTGCGGCAGGGCCCCGCCCTTCAACTGCAGTCGGCAGGCATCGATCTCGAGCAGGATGTCCTGGGAGTGCTCTCGGGAGAGCTGTCCTATTCGGCCAGGAACTCCGGTCGCATCCAGGCCGCCCAGTACGAGGCCCTGGCCCAGGGACGCCGCCAGGATGTCCAGACGGCCCTCCAGAACCTCCGTGAGGTTCCCCTCACCGTGGCTCTTGGCCTGAAGGACCGGGCCGGCCTGGATCGCCTTCTCGGCAAGATTCCCCAGGTGGCGATGCTGCTGTCGGCCTTCACGGTCACCGAGGTCGAGGGTGTCAAGGTCTATTCGCCGCCCAAGCAGGAGGGAGCCCCGGAAGGCGCCTTTGCCCTGGCCTTCTCCGACCACGAGATCCTGCTGGGTCTGAACGAGGCGGACAAGAGCGTCGCCGCCGCGCTGACGGCACGCAAGAGCGGTGAGAACGTGGGGAGCCTGCCGGGCTTTGCCCAGGTCCTCGCTGCCCTGAACTCGGATAACCGGGCCTTCCTGGTCAGTTTCCAGGATTTCGGAAGGATTCAGGCGGAAGCCCTGACCGAGTTGAAGGCCTCCCAGGCCGTCAGCCCTGAGTTCCTCCAGGCCCTGGAGCTGGTTTCGAAGCTGTACGGAACCAGTTGGCACGCCGCAGCCTTCCGGGCGGACGGGGTGCACGGGGTCTCCACGGTCGAGGTGCATCGCTAACACGCTGTGGGGTCCGTCAGGCCGGGTCCCCGTCGCCGCGGCGGGGGCCCGGTCGTCTTTCCCGCCAAGGGATCCCGAACCGATGCTGCGAAGGGAAGCCAACATGGATCTGCGCCAGCGGCTGGCCCAACTGGATCACGTCGGCTCTCTGGGAACTGCCCGCCCGCGTCGCGCCGTCCAATCCCTGGAGGCCCTCCTGGAAGGACAGGAGGTGGAGGGGGGGAGCGGGCGTTTCCTGCTCTGCCGGCGTCGGTTCCCGCGCGACCACCACCACGGAGCGGTCCGCCTGGACCAGGCCTTGGCTTTGTCGGCCCGTTGGCTGTCGCGCCTGGGGCGAGATCTGGAACAGATGGACTTCGAGCGGGTCGTCTTCCTGGACACCGAGACGACGGGCCTTTCCGGGGGAACCGGCACCTACGCCTTCCTGGTCGGGCTGGCCTGGATCGAACCCGACGGCATCTGTCTGGAGCAGCTCTTCATGCGCGAACACGCCGAGGAATCGGCCATGTTGGCGTATCTGGCCGACCGCCTGCGGGGCTGCGGAGGCCTGGTCACCTTCAACGGCAAGACCTTCGACGTCCCGCTTCTGGCGACCCGGTTCCTGATGAAGCGTCAGAGGTTCGATCTGGAAGCCCTGCCCCACCTGGACCTGCTGCATCCTTCGCGTCGGATCTGGTCGCTGGCCCTGCCCGATTGTCGCCTGGAGACCCTGGAAACCCGGGTCCTCGGGGCTCCCCGTGCGGCGGACATCCCGGGCCGCGAGATTCCGGAAGCCTACTTCCGCTACCTGAACACCGGAGACGGGTGGGAGCTGGCCCGGGTGGCCGAACACAACCAGCGCGATCTTCTGGCCTTGATCGGCCTGGTCTCCCGCCTGGCCCGAACGCTTCAAGCCCCGCTGGAAGCACGCCAGCCCGAGGAGGACCTGGGTCTGGGGCGGATGCTGGCCTGCCTGGGGGAGACCGAGGCTGGTGGAAGGTTGCTGACCCGGGCCCTGGAAGCTCCTCTGCCTGTCGAGTCCCGTTTCCGGGCCCTGTTGCACCTGGCCGACCTGCGCCGTCGCGCCGGAGATCGCCAGGGCGCGGCGGCGCTCCTCGAGCAGGTGTTGTGCGAGGACCCTGCGCACGCCGTGGCAGCCGAGGAGATGGCCAAGCATCTGGAGCATCGCACGGGGGACCTTCCGCGCGCCCTGGCCCTGGTGGCCGGTGTCCTGGAACGCCCGGATCTGACCCCTGCCCGGCGAGCCGCCTTGGAGCATCGCCGCCAACGCCTCGTGCGCCGCCTGGAGGGCGGCACGAAAGTCCATCCAGACCTCGGGAGACGACCATGACCCCTGAACCCACACCCCAGGAACTGCTCAGTGAACTCAGCGAGCTGATGCCGTTGTTCTTCAAGCCTCATCCCTGGCACGGCATTTCTCCCGGGCGAGAAGCTCCCGACCAGGTCCAGGCCTACATCGAACTGGTCCCCACGGATGCGGTGAAGTACGAGATCGACAAGCAGAGCGGGCATCTCAAGGTCGACCGCCCCCAGCTCTACTCCAGCTTCTGCCCCTCGCTGTACGGGTTCATCCCGCGGACCTACTGCGGTCCCCTGGTGGGTCACCACACCTCCGAGACCCTCCAGCGCCAGGAGATCGAGGGGGACGGAGACCCGATGGACATCTGCGTGCTGACCGAGAAACCGATCACCCACGGGGACGTGCTGGTGCCGGCCATCCCGATCGGGGGCATCCGGCTGGTCGACAAGAACCAGGCGGATGACAAGATCGTGGCCGTCATGGTCGGGGACAAGCAATATGGGAGTCTGCGCGACATCAGCCATCTCAACGAGGCGACGCTGGACGGCCTCATCCACTACTTCCTGACCTACAAGGACATGCCCAGCCCGACCCGAGCCCGCAAGGTGGAGGTGGCGGCCATCTACGGGCGCAACGAGGCTTTGAAGGTGATCGAGTACAGCCTTCAGGACTACGCCGAGCACTTCCACGAACCCTCGGCCCGCATGGAGCGCGTCCTGGCCCGCCTGACCCGCGCCTGACCGTCTCAAGGCAGAAGGGTCGGGGGCAGGCAGCGCAGGACCAGAAGCGACAGGTCGTCGTTGAGCTCGCCTTGCGAAAACCCCTGGATGGCGCGGTCCACCCGGTCGGCCAGCGAGCGGGCCGTGCAGGGCTTCGTGCAGGACAGGAGATCCAGCAGGCGTTCTTGTCCGAACAGTTCGCCGGCCGGCGAGCGGGCCTCCGTGATCCCGTCGGTGTACAGGACCATCCAGGAACCGGGTTCCAGCCGCACCTCCACCTCGTCGTAGCTGGCATCCGGGCTGGCTCCCAGGATGATCCCTCCGGAGCCCAGGAGGCTTGCCGGTCCGGCACCCGGACGCCAGACGATCGGAGGCTCGTGCCCGGCGGAGACGAAGCGCAGCATTCCGTGCTCCAGGTCCAGCTCACCGTAGAAGAGCGTGACCGTGCGGGGCAGGTCCTCGGCCGTCCGGTGCAACTGCTCGTTGAGCAGGCGAACCAGCAGCCCGGGGGGATAGCCCGCCGCAGCGCAGATCTGGATGGTGTGCTTGAGACGCACCGCCTCGAGCGCGGCCTCCGACCCCTTCCCTGCGACATCAGCGATGATGACGCCCACCCGGCGCTCGCCCAGGGGGATCAGGTCGAGGTAGTCTCCCGAGAGCTCGCGCGAGGGGATGTAGAGGCTGCCCACCTCCAGGCCCGGGAAACCCAGCTCTGCGGACGGCTTCAGGACGCCGTACAGCAGCTCGGTGACCCGGCTCTTCTCTTCGAAGAGGCGCGCCCTGCGAATCGCCAGGCCGGCCTGTTCGGCGATGGACCGCAGCAGGTTCAGCGCTTCGGGCTGCAGGGGGCGTTGGTCGTGAAAGAAGAGGGCGACCAGGCCGACCGGCATGTCGTGGCCGTGCATCGGGACCAGGACGGCGCTGTGGAACGGGTCCTCCTGGCGCAGGAAGACCTCGCCTCCAGGCTGGTCGGAGGCGACGGTGACCGGAAGGCCCTCCCGGAAGGCTTCCCGGAGCGGTGCGACGGTCAGCGGGATCCTGCGCCCCCGGAGACCTCGGACCGAACCCGTCGCGGCCCGCAGGGCCAGGTCGTGGTGCTCCACCAGGAGGACCGCGACCCCGTCGGCCCGCATGGCGGTCTGGATTCGGGTCGACAGCTCTCCCAGGAGGGAATCGAAGTCCATGGTGGACGAGAGGAGTCGGGAGAGCTCCAGGAGCGTTTCCAGATCGCGCATCGCCAGGGTCCTCTCGGCAATCATCCGACCCAGCAACCGGTTGGTCTCCACCAGGTCATCGCGGCGCGTCCGCAGCTCGTTGAGCATGCTCTGGAAGGCCAGGCTGAGCGTCCCGATCTCGTCGTCGGAGTGTCTGGCCTCGGGCAGGGCCGGCCATTCCTGGGGGATCCGCGCCGCCAGGGCGGTCAGGGCCACCAACGGGCGGGAGAGGCTGCGGGCCAGCACCAGTGCCAGCAGGAAGGCCAGGGCCAGGGTGCCCGCGGCCAGCAGGAGGATGGATCGCAATTCGCCGGTCAGGGGTTCGGCCGTTGCAGACAGCGGCACCTCCGCCAGCACGGTCTCCTCCCCGGGCAGCTTCTTCCACGCCAGCAGTCGACCTTGTCCCGTCCTGCGGAACAACGTGCCTTCCTCTCCGACCACCCTTGGTCTCTCAGCCTGCAGGCGGGCCAGGGCTTCCGGCGCTCCCCGGAAGGAGATCGGGGCCCCTGAAGGATCGAAGAGGCCCACTCCCTCGGCTCCTGGAACCTTCATGAGGTGGTCCCAGGGGCGACCGGTGCCCCGGGCGTGGGCCAGCTCCGCCAGTCGCAAACGGGCCTCGGAGGCCAGGTTGGTCTCGAGAAGGCGCTGCGTCGAGCTGTAGCTCAACAGGCCCATCAGGGACACGGCCAGGACCGCGACACCCACCAGGCAGGCGAAGGCTTTCCAGAACAGGGGAACGCGTGGCCCGGAGATCACCGCTGCCGAGAGCGAGGCCTGGCAGCGCTCCAGGGGCGGACCCAACAGGCCCGCAAGCAGGAAGTAGACCGGCAGGGCACACAACAGGCCCAGGGGCAGGCCCAGGACCAGGACCTTCACCGCTTCCTGGGTCGGCAGGCTGCCGAAGTGGCGCATCTGCAGGGCCGCCAGGGCCTGGATGGCCAGGCAGGTCGCCCATGCCAGGCCGGCCGCTTGCAGGGGAAGCCTGGAGGATCTTCTCCGGACCCTCTTGAGGAATTCGCGGTCCAGGACCGGCGAGGCCGAATCCACGAAGTCGGCCACCGCGTCCAGGCTGTGGCGCAAGGGGAGCAGGAACACGACCAGACCCAGCAGGGGGACCTCCCAGGCATACGGGAGGAGAATCCAGAGGAGCTGGGAGTGGTCGTGGCTGACGAACAACAAGGTCAGCGGGAGGGCCAGACCCCACACGACCAGGGCCAGCAGGACTGCAAGCCACGTCAGGATGCGCTGGCGGAAACCCATCTGCACTCCTTGCGCCGGTCCGGGCCCCTCCTTTCCTTAACTATATACCAGCCCTGCCAGACTCAACCGTGTCCGAGCAGTTCGCGCGGTGGGGAGGAGGGGCGGGGGGAAAGGGCGTAGATGGCGCCCCTGGAGGTGACACCGTACATGGAAGCCCTAGACCTGACCAGCGCCCCTCCCCTGGCGCGCATCGAGACCCTCGGCGAGCACGCCGGAAAGACGGTCCGTCTGCGCGGGTGGCTGAGGAATTCCCGATCTTCCGGGAAGATCCAGTTCCTGGAGGTCCGGGACGGTACGGGGGCCATTCAGGCGGTGGTCCTCAAGAATCGGGTGTCCCCGGAGGAGTTCGAGGCCGCCCGGCGGATGGGCCAGGAGAGCTCCCTGGAGGTCACCGGCGAGGTCCGTGAGGATCCGCGGGCTCCCGGTGGATACGAGATGGCGGTGACGGCCCTGACCGTCGTGCACGAAGCCCAGGAATTTCCCATCACTCCCAAGGAGCATGGGACCGATTTCCTCATGGACCACCGCCACCTGTGGATCCGCTCTTCGCGCCAGCACGCCATCCTGCGCATCCGGGCCGAGATCATGCGCGCCATCACCGAGTGGCTGGACGACCAGGGCTTCCTGCGGATGGACTGCCCCGTCCTGACCCCCAGCGCCTGCGAGGGCACGACGACCCTCTTCGAAACCGGTTACTTCGGGGACAAAGCCTACCTCACCCAGAGCGGTCAGCTCTACAACGAAGCCAACGCCATGGCCTTCGGGAAGGTCTACTGCTTCGGCCCCACCTTCCGCGCCGAGAAGTCCAAGACCCGTCGTCACCTGATGGAGTTCTGGATGGTCGAGCCCGAGATGGCCTTCTGCGACCTGGAGGAGAACCTCAGGGTTCAGGAGGAGATGCTCAGTTACGTGGTCCAGCGGGTCCTGCAGCGACGCCGGGTCGAGCTGCAGACGCTGGGTCGGGATCTGTCCCGCCTGGAGAAGATCCGCCCTCCCTTCCCTCGGCTCTCGTATGATGAGGCCGTCGAGATCCTGCGGCAGGGCGGCGTCGACTTCGAGTGGGGCAACGACTTCGGGGCCCCCGACGAGACCATCCTGGCGGAACGCCACGAGCTGCCCGTCTTCGTCCACCGCTACCCGACCAGTTGCAAGGCCTTCTACATGAAACCCGTGGAGGCGCGGCCCGAGGTCTGCCTGAGTGCGGACCTGCTGGCTCCGGAAGGCTATGGCGAGATCATCGGGGGAGGACAGCGCATCGAGGATCTGGCGCTGCTTGAGGCGCGAATTCGGGAACACGGGCTGCCGGAGGAGGCCTATCGCTGGTACCTCGACCTGCGGCGCTACGGCTCGGTTCCCCACTCGGGCTTCGGCCTGGGCATCGAGCGGACCGTGGCCTGGATCTGCGGGATCGAGCACGTCCGCGAGACGATTCCCTACGCTCGCACCCTGAATCGGCTGTATCCCTAGCCTGTGAGCAGGCCGACCCTCCAGGACCCCCGCTGCTCCGGGCCGGGTGATTTCGAGATCCTCGGGGCTCTCTGTCTTCCCTTCCTGGGCGGCCTGGCCCACGAGTTGGGAAATCTCCAGGCCGCGATCCAGGGCAACGTGCACCTCTTGCGGCAGGGGCCGGCGCCACTTGAAGCGGATGAGTGCCTGGATGAGATGGAGGAGTGTTCCCGCCGCATCCACGAGCTTCTCTCGCTGCTGAGGCGCTGTACCCGTCCCGACACCAGGCCCGTCCGCTTCGGGCCGGCCGATCTCCTGGACGATCTGGCGGCGCTGGTCACTCCGCTGGCGCGGCGCCGCAGCCTGCGGGTTCGGGCGCATCGGACGGCGGGTCTGGCCGAGAGGGAGGGCTTCCCCTGGCGGCTCCGCGCGGCGCTGTTGGGTCTCTTCTCCTTGATTCTGGACGCTCCAGGAGGGGAAGGGGCGACCCTGGAGATGGGGCTGGTGGGGGACGACTCGAGTCCCGTGCTGGAGATCGGGACCTGGTCGCCGGTTTCGGACCTGCTTCATCGGGCTTTGGACCCTCGTGACCCTGGGGGGGGCGGCGCCTGCCAGCGGGTTCTGGAGACCCTGGGGTGCACGGTCGAGGTCCAGGACTTCGAACTCAGGACCCGGGTCCGGATCCACCTGGGCGGGTCGCGGACCTTCTGATTCAACAAGAGGAGGACACATCGGTGTCAGGTCATTCAAAGTGGCACAACATCCGCTTGCGCAAAGGCAAGGTGGACGCCCAGAGGGGCGCCTTGTTCACCAAGGTCTCCCGGGAAATCTACATGGCGGCCCGCAAGGGCGGGCCTGAACCGGAAAACAACTTCATTCTGAAGGTGGCCATCACTCGGGCTCGCGCGGTCAACATGCCCGCCGACAACATCAAGCGGGTCATCGAGAAGGCCACGGGAGGGGCCGACGGCGAGAACTTCGAGGAGGTCACCTACGAGGGCTACGGTCCGGCGGGAGTGGCCATCCTGGTCGAGGCGGCCACCGACAACCGCAACCGGACGGCGGCGGTGGTGCGCTCAACCTTCTCCAAGCACGGTGGAAACCTGGGGGAGACCGGGTGCGTGGCCTGGCTCTTCGAGCGCCGGGGCCTGCTGCGCTTCACCCAGCCGGGCCTGGATGAAGAGGCCCTGTTGATGGCGGCGCTGGAAGCCGGCGCCCTGGACATGAAGGCCGCCGACGAGGCCTTCGAGGTGCTGACTGAACCCTCCGACCTGCATGCCGTGAAGGATGCGCTGGAGGCCGCGGGTTTTCCGTCTGACGAGGTGGAGATCACCCAGTTGCCCAAGACTTCGGTGGATCTCGCCCGAGGGGACGTCCCGACGGTCCTGCGGCTGATGGAGGCCCTGGAAGACCTGGACGACGTCCAGAACGTCCATGCCAACTTCGACATCCCAGCCGATGTGCTCGAGGAGCTTCAGGCGGAGAGCCGTTGAGCCGGCGGGTCGTCCTGGGCGTCGACCCGGGCAATGCCCGGTGTGGTTGGGGCGTGGTCGCCGAGGAGGAAGGCGTCCTGTCCGCGGTCGAGTTCGGCTGCCTGAGCACGCCGGCCTCTCTGGGACGTGTGGAACGCCTGGTGAGGATTCATCAGGGCCTGACCGAGATCCTGACCCGCCACGTCCCCGACGAGGTCGCGGTGGAGCAGTTGTTCTTCAACCGCAACGTGACCAGCGCGATGGCGGTGGGGGAGGCCCGCGGGGTGGCCTTGCTGGCGGCCGGCCAGCAAGGCCTGCCGGTCGGTGAGTACACGCCTTCACAGGTCAAGGAGGCGCTGACCGGGAGCGGCCGGGCCAGCAAGGACGAGCTGCGCACGGTGGTGGTCATGACCTTGGGCCTGGAGCGCCCACCCCGCCCCGACGATGTCTCGGATGCCCTGGGCATCGCCTTGACCCACGTCTTCCATCGACAACTGAGCCTGTCGTGATCGCTCATCTCCGAGGCCGGATCGCCCATTGCGGCCCAGGATCGCTGGTGGTCGACGTGGCCGGCGTCGGCTATGCCGTCGCGGTCCCGGATCCCTTGGCCGAGACCTCCCAGCTCGGCGCCGAGGTGGCCCTGAGCACCCACCTGGCCGTCCGCGAAGGCGAGATGTCGCTCTACGGCTTTGCCACCCTTCCAGAGCGGGAGATCTTCCGGCTTCTGATCGGCATCACCGGGGTCGGCCCGCGCCTGGCCTTGAAGGTGCTCTCGGCCCTGAGCCCGGCCTCGCTGGCCCGGGCGATCCTGGAAGAGGACGTCAAGACCCTGACCCGCATCCCCGGTGTGGGCCCGCGGACCGCCCGGCGGCTGATGCTGGAACTCTCCGAGAAGATCGCGGCCTTGGCCCCAGGTCTTCCAGAGCACCCGACCGACGGACAGGAGGAGGCCGAGGCCATCCTGGTTTCCCTGGGTTGCACCCGTCAGGAGGCCCGCCAGGCCGTGCGTCAGGCCCGGGAGTCCGGGGGGCCGGGGGCTTCGGTCGAGAACCTGGTCATGGCGGCGATGCAGGTCCTGGGGCAGAAGTAGAAGAAAATTCCGCCATGCTTGCCCCTGTTCCTCGGGAAGTCTCGCCTGAACGCCAGGAGGAGGACTGCGATCGCAGCCTGCGCCCGCGCGGTCTTGACGAGTACGTGGGGCAACCCGAGGTGGTTGCGAACCTGCGGGTGTTCATGGAGGCGGCCCGCCTCCGCGATGAGCCGTTGGACCACTTGCTGGTGTCGGGCCCTCCCGGGCTGGGCAAGACCACGCTGGCCCACCTGGTGGCATCCGAGATGGGGGTGGAAGTGCGGGCAACCTCCGGACCGGCCATCGAGCGGCCGATCGATCTGCTGGTCCTGCTCAACAGCCTGGGTCCCAATCAGGTCCTGTTCATCGACGAGATCCATCGGATGTCCCGGGTGGTCGAGGAGATCCTCTATCCCGTGATGGAGGACCTCTCTTTCGACCGGATCCTCAGCAAGGGAGTGAATCGGGGGGCCGTCCGCCACCGTGTCTCGCCCTTCACCCTGGTCGGCGCCACCACCCGGGCGGGTTCCCTGTCCTCCCCGCTGCGCTCCCGGTTCGGAATCCTCTTCCAGTTGGACTACTACCGGCCAGAGGACCTAGCTGCGATTCTCCGCCGCTCGGCCGGCCTTCTGGGGATGGAGGTGGACCCCACGGGCTGCGCCGAGATCGCCGGACGTTGCCGCGGAACCCCTCGGATCGCCAACCGCCTGCTGCGGCGGGTGCGCGATTTCGCCCAGGTGGATGGAATCGCCCGGGTGGATGCGGAGGTGGCCGGTCGGGCCCTGGACCGCCTGGGCGTGGATTCCGCCGGCCTGGACGCCCTGGACCGTCGGATCCTGGAATCGCTGGTCCACCGCTTCCGGGGGCGTCCGGTGGGCCTGGTCACCCTGGCCGCTGCGGTCCATGAGGAGCCCGAGAACCTCGAGGAGGTCTGCGAACCCTACCTCCTGTCGGCCGGTTTCCTGATGAAGACCCCTCGGGGACGCATGGCCGCACCCCGGGCCTACGAGCATCTGGGACTGCCCCTGCCGGGGAACCTGGAACTCCTTCCCGGCCTGGAGTTCTGAGTCGCTCCTCCGCGGTGCCCTCGACGAGCTTCAGCGCTCGGGAGGGCCCGGATTCATCGAGGCGAAACAGAGCCACATGCAGATACAACACCTTCTCTTGACGATTGGATTGCTGGCCTTCTGGGCCCTGCCCCCCCAACCCGCCCATGCCCAGGGACCGTGTGGCACGGCTGCTCCGCAAGAGCCGCCCTTCACGCTGCCCGAGCTGCCCTACGGGTATTCGGCTCTCGAGCCCTATCTGGACGCGCGCACGATGGAGATCCACCACACCCGGCACCACGCCGGCTATGTGGCTCGACTCAACGCCGCCCTGGAAGGCCATCCCGAATTGCGTGGCAGGTCCCTGGAGGATCTGCTGGAAGACCTGGACGGCCTGCCGGATTCGATCCGCGAGGAGGTCCGCAATCATGGGGGCGGTCACGCCAACCATTCCTTGTTCTGGCTGGTCATGAGCCCGACGGGCGGAGGAGCACCGACGGGCGCCCTGGCTCAGGCGATCGACCGATCCTTCGGCAGCCTGGACGCGATGAAGAAGACCTTTGAACGTGCGGCGGCCACTCGTTTCGGGTCGGGCTGGGCCTGGTTGGTCGTCACGGAGCAGGGCCTGGAGATCCTCTCGACCCCCAACCAGGATACCCCCCTGATGGACGGGGTCATCCCGATCCTGGGCCTGGATGTCTGGGAACACGCCTATTACCTTCAGTACCAGAACCGTCGCCAGAATTATATCTCGGCCTGGTGGAACGTGGTGGATTGGGAGCGGGTGGCTGCCAACCATCAGCGGGCTCTTGAGCGGAAGTCGCGCAAGGGTCAGGATGTTCCGGAATAGCTCAAATGCGTCAGGGGACCGGGCCGGTTCGTCCGAAGGTTTTCCTTGATGATTTCGAGAAAGGGCCGTCTTCCGAACGATCCGAACCCCGAGGCACGCCACCGGGATGAGGGCTACGGGAGGAATCGGTGCAGAGGGGAAACGCCGCTCCCCGAACCAAGGAGCGAGCCTAGTTATCGGTGGAGGATGGAATGTCTGACTCTGACGACATGAAAGGCCTGCAGGAGCGGCTGGTCAAAGCCCGACAGGGCTTACAGGCTTCCCTGGAGCGGCAGGCTGGGTTGGAACGGACCAATGGTCTGTTGACCCTGGGGATCATTGTCCTGGTGGTCGGGTTCATGTTTGCCGGATGGCATCGGCTCAAGATCAACTTCGCGCCGGATCAGGTGCAGCACAGCCTGGTCACGCAGGGCCCCGAGATGGCCAGCCAGGTCATGGAGGCGGTCATGGAGACCGCCTCGGAAGTCCTGCCGGTGTATTACCAGGAGGTCCAGGTCCGCTCGATCGACGCCCTTCCGGAACTGGCCGTGGCCCTGGACAAGGAAGTCAACGAGTTCGGGGCTTCGGCGTCCGACAAGGTCATGGGGCAGTTGGAACAGGCCCTCAACCAGGTGCACGCCACCCAGGAGGCTGCCCTCAAGAAGACCTATCCGGACCTGACGGAAGAGCAGGCCACGGAGTTCACCGACGCCGTGATGGGCACCGTCGAGGAGGAACTCGAGGGGCTGTCCGGCTACATCCTGGCCAAGACCGTGGGTGACATCGACCAGCTCGACAAGACCTTGAAGGCCTTCGACACCAAGGACCTGCCAAACGACGAGGCGGAACTCTCCCGGTTGATGCTCCACCACTTCTTGCAGGTGCTGGACGTGGAGTTGATGGAGATGCCCCTGGAGACCCCCAAGACCGGGGACACCGCCGCGACGAAGGGAGGTCGCTAGTCATGGCTGACGCTGAACAGGTCAAGAATGCCTCTGAGAAGGTGCCGGCCTCGACCGAACCCGCGGGTCAGGTCACGCTGGCCAAAGAGGTCGAGGGGCTGGAAAAGACCCTGACCGAGACGATGGCAAACCGCGAAGCGAGGCTCTCGTCCGGGATGAAGATCCGGGCCGTGGTCCTGGTGGTCGTGGTCCTCTACTTCGGTTTCCTCTACTACCTGGTGGCCGGGTTCACGGCGGACCATGCCGTGATGATGATGCGCGGTCAACTGGATGCCGAGCTGCCGCAGATCAAGCAGGAGACCGTCCAGAACATGAAGGCCTCGGCCCCTCAGGTGGTCGAGAGCTACACCCAGGATCTGATCCAGTCGGTTCCCTCCATGCGGGCGCGTCTGGAAGGCGAACTGCTCTCGGCCACGGGGGCCCTCGTGAACGATCTGCAGGCCGGACTCAACGAGGTCTTCACGCAGACCCTGGCGGAGTCGAAGACCGAGCTGGACAAGATGGGTCCGGACATGTCGACCTCCGAGAAGCTGAACCGCCTCTCCAAGGAGATGCGCGTCCACTTCCATCAGGAGAGCCGGGCGGTCGTGGATGAGCTTTCCGCCGACTTCAGCTCGACGGTTCGCGACCTCATCAAGCAGGTCAAGCATCTGCAGACCTCCAAGAACCTGACGGCCAAGGAGAAGCATCAGAAGGAGATGCTCCGCGTGTGGAGCAAGCTGATGCAGATCAAGATGAAGGATGTGAATACATCCTTCCAGGAGGAGACCCAGAACCTGGCTCGCTGAGCCTCCAAGTTCTGGTCTGGCGGTGCCCGTGGCTTCGGCTGCGGGCACTTTCCGTTCTGGGAGGAGCGGCTGGCTTTCGGTCGATCAGCTTCGAACGGCCCGGCGGATCCTCCAGGCGGCCAGGAGGCCGAGCAGGGCCAACCAGCCCGCTGACAGTCCGCCGGCCACCCATTCCCAGCGCTCGATGGGCTCGCGCAGGACGAGTGGCCGTGAGGAGTCCTGGACCCGGGGGGGCAGGCTCCGGGCGTCCTTGGTCGCCTGGCGGGCCGTGGCGTCCAGGCTCTGGGAACACGCCTCGAGGTGACGCGCCGCCTCCGCGAGATCCCGGTTTTCGGCTGCGGCCACCATCAGGCCCAACACGGCATCCTCGAAGGCCAGGCCCTGGCCGGGCATCTCGCGACCGGCCTCAGAACCGCTGGCCACCAGGCGCCAGGTCGTCGGGTCCGCCTCTTCCTCCCAGGCCCTCCAGGCGTGGCGAGCCCGGATCGCGCGAGCCAGGGCTTCCGGCCCGGAGAGCCCCTGCACGGCCAGCTTGAGGTCCGGCGGGTCGGCCAGGGCCGGACCATCTGCCCAGGCGGGGGAGGCCGGCCAGGAGAGCTGGGCCATCGTACCGCTGGAGATGGCCCGGTTGGTCAGCTTGAAGATCTCCATGCACTCGGCCTCCAGTTGGCAGTAGTTCCAACCTTCGGCCAGGAAGCCCGTGACGGTGTAGGCCTTGTCCAGGGCTTCCGAGACCTTCTGCAGCTTGGTCCAGGCCTGATAGACGGCCACGTTGCCCGTGGCGGCGAAGGCGATGGCCACGGCCTGCGAGAGGTCGACGACCAGGTCATTGACGGCCTTGGCCTCTTCGACCGCCAGTCGCCATCCGGCGATGGACAGGTAGTGGGTTCGCAGCTCCGTGCTGCGGTCCAGGACCCGCCTCTGGGTCCAGTCGGCCACGGGGGCCACGCTCTCGGGGTCATGGGCCAGGAAGGTGTCCAGTTCGGCCTGGACGCGTCGGACGAAACCCTTCTGGACGCCCCGGATGATCGTGTCGGGGACCGGGTTCTCGAAGTCCTTGATGAACTCCAGTTCGCCGGCCAGGTCGTTGAGGAACTGCTGGAGTACTGCGAAGACCTTCTGGTTCAGGCTGTCCATGATCAGGACGGTGGTCTTGTTGCCGCTGTACTTCCCGTTGGAGAAGAGGGCCTGCATCTTGCGATAGATCAGCTTGCGCACCCCGACCTTGTCCTGGCGCAGGCCCAGCAACTGCTCGAGATTCTCGTTGGCCTGACCCAGGTGCTTCTCCAGGCCTTCGGTGAACTTCCAGCGCGAGTTGGCCCACGAGGCGGTGGCCCCCAGCAGGCCCCAACCGTGGCCCAGAAACTCCTTGCCCGTGTCTTCGGTCAGCTTCAGGGTCAGCCGGAAGCTGCTCAGGAGCCCCCCCAGGAGCCGGTGCTGGTCCTCCAGCGCCTGGGCCCGCTCCGTCTTGGCACTGCACAGGTCCTTCTCGGTCCGGAACTGCCAGGCCCGGGCTCGGCGTCCGAAGCCCTCGTCGAAACGGAAGAGTTCACCATAGAGCAGCCTGCTTCTGGCCTGGAAGTCGGCGGAGAAGGGCACGGCAGGGAGCTCGGGCTTGTGGCGCCAGGCGACGGGCCATTCCTTGAAGTGCAGCTCGAGGTCCAGGTCCCCCGACTCGTCGGTGGTGGCCTTCATCGTGATGCCCTTCAGGACGGGCCCCTCCAGGTGACACTCGGCGTGAGCCACGGGGAGCTCGTGGTTGGTGACCACGATGTCGCGCTCCTGGGCCCTGGCCACGAGTCGGCCCTGGACCCGACCTCGGGGGCTGACCAGGTGCATGGGAAGGCGAGACTCATCGAAGCCGGGCTTCTTGACCACCAGCTCGACGTCGGCCACGGTCAGGACTCCCACCTGACCCCAGGCCTCGGAGGTCGTGCCGTCCCGGTGGAAGGTGACGTACAGGTCGGTCCGACGGCAGGTCCCAAGAATCTGCAGGTTCTCGGTCTTGCGCAAGGGGGCCTGGAAGACGGCACGGGCCATGCCGCGGGCGTCGGTGCGGCCCTGCTGGGAGAGGATCTTCCCTTCCTGGCCCCGCCCGACGCGGAACTCGACCTTCATGCCCGGGACGGGCTTCCCTTGAGGGTCCAGGTAGCGGAAGACCACTTCAGTCCTGGACTTTCCATCGGCGGGGAGGAGGTTCTTCCGGGGGACCACCGAGACGGATTCGGTGGGCTCGGGCTCTTCGGGTTCTGCCGGCTCGTCGCTCGTGGGGGGCGGGGCCGGCCAGAAGTAGACCGGCGGGGCAAACATGTAGAGGGTGCGGCCCGGCAGGGCCCGCAGCAGGGTGGGCATGCCCAGGAAGCGCGGGTGCAGCTTGCGCATCGATTCCAGTTCGCGGGCGTCGGCCAGGTAGATGACTTCCCAGCCGGCCTTGGCCTCGCCCAGGCTGCTGACGGCCACCTCGTCGGGGGCGCCGACCTGGAAGAGCTTGCCTTGGAGGTTGCCCCCCACGCGGGTCAGCTCCATGGTCCATTCGGTCATCCCGGTCATGTCCCGGCCCCGGAAGTAGCCTTCCATGTTGCCCAGGGCCTCCTGGGGTACCTGGCGGACCGGAAGGGTGGCCTTGCCCTGGACTCCCTGGAACTCGGCGGTGACCAGGACCTCGGGGCGGCTGCCGTCCACCGAGGTCATCCCGCTGGCCGAAGGGCCCTCCCGGCCTGCCTCGGTGGCCATCTTGCGGATTCGTTCCTGAAGGTCCTCTGGACTGCCAGGGGGCCCCTCCTGGACCAGGACCTGGATTCCCTCCATGATCTTCTGGGTCAACTGGATCGAGCGCTGGAAGACCTTGTTCTGGTCGTCCAGGATCGGCGCCGTCAACTCCACGACGGCCACACCCTGGTTCATGCGGGGCTCGATTTCGGACAACCGGCCTGCGTTGATCGAGACCCGGACCACCCCCGACAGATCGGTCCGGACCTCGCCTTCGTCGTCGCGCGCGCTGATGGTCAGGGTGACCCGGTCGTCTCCGTCCCCGAGGACCTCGGGTCGGGAAGGCTGCACATGCAGGCGAAGGGGCTCGGCCCCGACGGGGATCGCCAGAACCCAGAAGAGGATCGTCACCAGCCACAGCAGGACGGGGGGCCTCACGGCGGGGCCTCCGGAGGGAAGTACTCGGGGAGGGAATCGTGCTGGATCTGGACCTGGGAAGGCTCGGGGGCGAAGAACCACCACCCCGCTCCCAGGAAGCCCCCGATCGTCAGCAGCAGGACCAGGACCAGGCCCAGGCAGCAGCAACAACACCACGAGGGCTTTCGGCGCGCCTTCGGAAGGGCCGGAGGGAGGGGTGTGGGCGTTCCGGCGCTCACGACAGGGGCCTCCCGCAAGACTTGCAGAATCGGGCCTCCGGGGGGGCGCTCTTCGAGCATGCCGGGCACACCCGCGGGGTCAGGGGGGATCCGCAGGCCTTGCAGAACCGGGATCCCTTCCGGTTGCCCAGACCGCAGCGAGGGCAGGGGAGCCCAACCGGCGAGGGACTCTCAGGCTTGGTGGAGGGGGGAAGAGGGGAAGCGCCCGGTGGAGGCGCCGGGGTAGGAGGCCTGGCAGGGAGGGCCGGGCCAAAGGGCGTCGGCCGGGGCGAGAGGCGGGGCGGGGAGAGGTCCCGGATGGCCGGGCTGGCGGGGGGCGGCGGCGTTGGGGCGGCGGCGGCCTGGCCCGGAGCCTGGGCGCGGTTCCGAAGACCCAGCAGATCCTGGGCCAGGGTGGCCTTCAACGGGGAGAGGCGCAGGCCCAGCCCGTAGAGGGCGGCTCCGCTCAGCCACAGCAACGCCGTCGCCCACGGCCAGGAGGAACCGGTGGTCAAGCGGGCCAGGAGCATGGCCACGGGAAACCCTCCAGCCAGGAAGAGAAGGTCGAGCGCAAAGGCGGCAACTCGGACCACCCGATCCCTCCTTTCCCCAGGGATTGGTCGCCACCAGAGGGCATGGCTCCTGGTGGCAGGTTAGTCGCCAGGTGCCCCTTCTGGCGATGACCCAGGTCAGCCTGCCCCAGATGGTACTGTCCGGAAAACTCCTCGGTGACCAGGGCCTCCCGCCGAATCACCGGGACGGCCACGCAGAAGGCTTTACACTTCCCGGATGTGCGGTATATAGTGGCTGAAGATGTTGACAGTGATTACTGTCAAGAAAGCCGAGGCCACCGCGATGGATTCAGTCCGAGGTCACCACGGGACCAACTTCCGGGAATGCTCGGTCAGGAGTGAGGCCCTGCGGGCCGACCTGGTCCAGAGGAATCGCCAGGTCGCCCCGGCCTCCCTGGCCTCCGAGTCCGCCCGTCAAGAGACCCTCGCCTTCTGCAACTCGACCCTGAGGGATCTCGATTCGCTGCGCGAACTCCGGTATTCGCCCGATCTTTCCATCCTCTTCCCCCGGACTCCCGAAGAGCAGGAGCTGTATCGCGCGCTGCTGGTACGCTCTCGGGACAACGACACGGCCCGCGAGGTCAAGAACGAGTACCGGGCGCTGCTCAACGACATCAAGAAGGATGCGGCCCTGGCCCGGAAGCTGGTCGCCAAGCTTGGGCCGGGAACCCACACGCTGAGCAACGGCGACGTGGTCGTGATTTCGCGGGATCGCTCCGGAAACGTCCGGGTCCGAACCACCCGGTCGGATGGCTCCTCCCAGGATGTCGCCTACAACGAGGATTCCCCGCAGGATGTCCGGATCCGCGAACGCTCTGTGGATGGCCAGACCACCGTGACCGAGCGCCACGGGCAGAGCGTCAGCCGGACCGAGGGCCGGGTCGAGACCTCCTACAGCCTGGATGACCAGGGATGCCCTGTGCGCGAGAGGCGGGGCCCTGGTCACGATGACTTCGTGAAGACCACGGTCAATGAGGATGGCAGCACCGACACCCGGGAACTGCTCTACTACCAGGACGAGGTCGAGGAGGGCGAGGACGCTGGGGTCTACGAGGACACCCACGAGCCTGCCCGGCGCCCGCATCGTTATCGGGATGCCGGGGCCGGGAAGGCCATCGAGGAACTCCGCCGTCGCAACCCCGAGGAGATCACCCCCGAGATGCTCATCCGGTTGATCCAGGACGCGACGCAGGATTTCGACGGCCAGGCAGCGGGCAGGGAATACCAGGACCTGAAGGACTTCATGGCCGAGGTCTCCGACCGGTTGACGCCCGAGGCCCGTCAGGTGTGGGAGATCTACGAGAAGTACGTCCATGCGGCCCAGGCCAAGGGGCAGACCGGCATCGAGGACTCCGAGCACCAGAAGATGCTGCGGGAGATGGGGGAGGTCTCGGAGTCGGAATACCAGGACGAGGGCGCCGCCCAGGCCATCGAGGATCTGGAGGCGCGGAACCCGAGCCGGATCGACGAGCGCCTCCTGGTCGACCTGATCCTGCGGGCCACGGTCGACGCCGACAACCAATCGGCCGGTGCGGAGTATGACGACCTCAAGAAGTACGTGACCGAGAACTGGGCCAAGCTGACGCCGGAGGCCAAGGACAAGTGGCAGGTCTACGAGCGCTTCGTCTATGACGCCCGGGCCAAGGGGGAGACGGGCCTGACGGGGCCCGAGTACCTGAGGATGATGGGCGAACTCTTCGGCTAGCTTCTGACCTCCAGCCAGCGCGGCAGGGGCAGGACCCGAATGTCCAGGGCCTCGTGGTTGAAGTCCGCCCGGACCCGGACCTGGGAACCCACTCGCAGGCCATCCAGGCTGGGGGTGATCCGGGTGCGGTTGGGGACCAGGTCGAAGACGAAGAGGTCTCCGAACTCGGTCTCCAGCCGCATCAGGGATCCCGACAACTCGACGACGCGCCCCTGGAGGTCCTTCTGCCAGGAACCGCCCAGGGGGTTGGCCCAGGCGGGGGCTCCCAGGCGGGCCAGCAACCGGTCGGTCGGCCAGAGGCCTTCCCGAACCACGGCACAGGGGCTGCCGGGGCGTTCCTGGCGGACCAGGCGGGGGCGGTCCTGGATCTGGTCCCCCAGTCGCGCCAGGGTCTCGTCCTCGAAATGCGTGGCACCGTCTCCCAGGAGGTGTTCCAGGCGCCAGGCAGCGTAGAACTGCCCCGACAGGCACGGGCCATCCAGGAAGGGGCGCAGAGCTTCGACGTGCCCGGGGGCCTCCATGACCTGGTCGATTGCCGAGAGGTCCGGGGGCGGCGGAATGATTCCCGGTTCGGTCCGGGACACGATGGCGGGGACGATTCGCGCCAGGCGCTTTTCGTTGTAGTATTTCACGAAGTCGTGGTTGGGCGGGATGTCCTGGTTGTCGAAGACCGCCTTGCGGCCGTTGAACATGGCCTCATACTGTCGACCCGTGAATCGGGGAAAGGTGGCTCCCTGGGCCCGGCCCCGGATCAGCGCGCGCAGATCCAGGACCTTGTCGCGCTCCGGTCGGTGCTGTCGGGACATCGTCATCCAGAGCAGGTCGACGGCCTCGAAATCCAGGGGGGCCTGGGAGCGGTAGCCCGCATCGTAGTCCAGATCGGAACCCAGGAACACCACGGCGTTGGTGCGCAGCGGTCGTTCCGGCTTGAAGACTTCCGCGTCCTGGTCCGCCTTGCCCAGGCGGATCCCGGGGGTGGCAGCCGCCGCAAGCACCTCGCAGCCCATGCTGTGTCCGAGCAGGCTGATCCGGGCCTCGGGGAAGCGGTCCTGAACCGCCAACAGCAGCTTGCGAACAGCCAGGCGGCCCACCGCGCGAGCGCGCGTGACCTTGCGGCCGTACTCCCAGGGAAGAGACAGGAGGCTTCCCCGGGCTTCAGAGTCCCACTGGACCCCCAGGATCGCCACCGACCGCCCCAGGCGCTCGAACTGATGGCGGATTCGAGGCTCCAGGATTCCATACTGGTCCTGACTGCGCGAGCGCGAGGTGGCGAACCCGTGAACCAGGACCACCACATGCTGCGGGCTTGCCGCCTGCCGGGTCAGAGCCTCCAGGGCCTGGTCGATGGCCCCCTGGGAGAGGTCGGTGGTCTGGTCGATCCAGACCGTCCCGCAGGTTGGGAAGGCGTCTTGTCGAGGCGCGGAAGCGGCCGCAGGAGCTGCCAGAAACAGCACCGAGAGCAGGGCCGCCAGGAGTCTGGTACGCAAAGAAACCTCCTCAGGCTCGTCGCTGCATCCGGCGACGGGGCCGAGGAGGTTCTGCGAGGCCGGGTCTTCCCCTCTCCCAGCCGGGTATCAGAGTCTAGTGCGACTCGGAGAGGCGGCGCAGGATCTCCTGGTCGGAGGGGGCGGGGGCGAAGAAGCTGCCCTCGATCTCTTCACCGAAATGGCCGACCTTGGCCGTGTAGTCGGCCTTCTCGCCATCGCGATCGATGAAGACCTCGACCTTCGAGCGGATCAGACCGCCGGTCTCGCGTCCCACGTAGTGCTTCACCGAGGGGAGCTCGGGCGAGTGCTGGACTTCCTTCCAGTCGCCAAAGCGGGGAGGATAGGCCACCTCGTCCATCTTCTGCAGGATGACCGAGTCGGAGGGCGCCGGGGCACAGTGCCACGACTCGACGCTGGGCCCGAAGAAGCCGTTCTTCTGGGAGGCCTCGGCCGAACCATTCTCGTTACGCTCGATCCAGGCTTCCCCCTTGGGATGCTGCCTCTGGTAGTGGGAGACTCCTGGGCGGTCACTGGGAACCGGATTCCATTGGGCCTTCATGGTCGTCCTCCTGGCTGGCTTCTTCTGCAGTCTGACAGAACTTCCTGAAATTTTGTCGAAAGAAATGTTGCATTCAGGACTTCCGGTAGCATGAGGTCCTCAAAGCGGGCAGGTGGGGTCGGATTCCCTCCAGCATCGCCGGATGCAGCCGGCCGTTGCTGGCCAGCATGTCCCGACCCTCCAGGCTCAGAACCCGCCCTTCGAAGTCGCTGAGCATTCCACCGGCCTCGCGCAGGATCAGGCTTCCGGCTGCCATGTCCCAGGGTGAGAGGCCCAGCTCCCAGTAGGCGTCGAAGCGGCCGCAGGCCACGTAGCACAGGTCCAACGCCGCCGCGCCGTCGCGTCGGACCCCTCGGGCGGCCAGAACGAAGTCGCGGAACAGATCCAGGTGCAGGTCGGGGGCCAGGCTCAGGTCGTAGGGGAATCCCGTCACCAGCAGGGCCTGTTGGAGTTTCTCGCAGTCCGTCACCCGGATCGGCTGGCCGTTCATCCAGGCTCCGCCTCCCCGGACGGCGTGGAAGGTCTCCTGGCGGGTCGGGTCGTGGACCACGCCCACCGCCATTTCTCCGGCGATCTCCAGGCCGATCGAGACGGCGTAGAACGGATAGCCCTGGGCGAAGTTGGTGGTGCCGTCCAGGGGGTCGACCAGCCAGCGGCACGCATGCGAGCCACCCGTCGGGCCACCTTCCTCACCCAGGATCCGGTGCTCGGGGAAGGCCTCCAGCAGGGCATGGCGGATCAGCGCCTCACAGGCGGTGTCCACCTCGGTCACCAGGTTGATCCGCCCCTTGTGGTCGACCTGGAAGGAGGTCCCCGCCTTCCGGCGGATCAACTCCCCGGCCTGGAGCGCCGCCTGCCGGGCCACGCTCAGATATCTCTCGGTCTGCTCATCCATCAGGCGGCCGGTTCGCGTCGAGGAATCGCCCCTCCTGCGCGGGAGATCCCTGGCGGGCAGGGGGGGCATCTGCTACCATTCCGGGGTGCTGAAACTGGAGGGAACCTCTTGAGCGACGAACGCCTGGACCAGCTTCGAGCGGAGATCGACTCGTTGAACCTGGAGGTCCTGCACCTGCTGAACCGACGCGCCGAACTGGCCCTTCAGGTCGGCCAGCGCAAGGCCGAGCTGGGTCTGGCAGGCTTCGACCCGACCCGGGAAGCAGCGATGCTGGATCGGATCCTGGAGCACAACCGGGGGCCCTTCCCCGACGCCGCCATCCAGAGCCTCTTCAAAGAGGTCTTCAAGGCCTCGCTGGATCTGATGGACGAGCGCCATCGCCAGTCCCTGCTGGTGTCTCGACGGCATCGTCGGGAGGATACCGTGGTGGAGGTCGGCGGGGTCCGCCTGGGGGCCGACCGCGGGGTGGTGATCGCTGGACCCTGCTCGGTGGAGGGGGCCGAACAACTCGAGGAGATCGCCGGCCACCTGGCTCGCCGGGGGGTCCGCCTGATCCGGGGGGGCGCCTTCAAACCTCGAACCTCACCCTACAGCTTCCAGGGCCTGGGCCGGAAGGCCCTGACCCTGCTCAGCCAGGTGGCCCGGCGCCACGGCCTGGCGGTGGTCACCGAAGTCCTGGACCCACGGGATCTGGAGGCCGTGCTGGAGTGTGCTGACGTGCTGCAGATCGGCGCCCGGAACATGTACAACTACCCCCTGCTCCAGGAGGTCGGCAGGACCCGCACCCCCGTCCTGCTCAAGAGGGGCTTCCAGGCCACCCTCGAGGAGCTGCTGCTCTCGGCCGAGCACGTGATGTCCCAGGGAAACGACCGGGTGATCCTGTGCGAGCGCGGGATTCGGACCTTCGAACGCTGGACGCGCAGCACCCTGGACATCTCGGCGGTGCCCCTGCTCAAGCAGGAGAGCCACCTCCCCGTGGTGGTGGACGTCTCCCACGCGGCCGGCCGCCGGGACATCCTGGCGCCCCTGGCCCGAGCTGCCCTGGCCGCGGGAGCCGACGGCCTGATGCTGGAGGTGCACTCCAACCCGGCCGTGGCTCTCTCGGACGGCGAGCAGCAGCTCGATCTGCCGGGCTTCGATCGCCTCCTGGAGAGCCTGGGATTCCCCGGACCAGGTTGACGGCAGGCAGGATCGGCTCCTCTGCCGCGGAAAGTGGCCCCATGTCAACCTGTTGGCGGCGCTGGCTCCGATGATCCCACCCGGAACCCTGGTCGAGTTTCTTCAGAACAAGAGGGTGGCCGTGGCGTTGTGTCTGCGTCAGGACAAGCCCGGACGGGTCTTCGTCCGGACCGACGAAGCCCGGGAGGAGAAACTCCTGGAGGACAAGGTCCTGTTCTCGGTGGCCGGTTTCCTGGACCCCGCCTCGCCGCCCGAACAGATTGACGAGGCCCTGCGCCGCGCCGCTCGCGATCGTGAAGACCTGGCCAGCACCATTCCTCTGGCCGACCTCTGGGCACTGCTTCACGAGGACCATCCGACAGAGCCGTTCAGCCTGGCGGGCCTGGCGGAGATCTACTTCGGCAGTGCGGCGGACCCCGTCCAGTCGTCGGGCCTGTATCGGGCGCTGGAATCCGACCGGGTCTTCTTCACCCGCAAGGCGGAGAACTATCTGCTGCGCGGGAAGATCCAGGTGGAGGAGACGCTGCAGCGCCAGCAGGTGGAGGCCAATCGTCTCAGGGAGCGCGAGGTCCTGGTCCCCTGGCTCTCCAATCTCTGGCAGAAGCCCTCGCCCAATGGAGGAGCCGCTTTCCCGGAAGGCTTCGAGGATGCCTGTCGCCGGATCTTGACCTGGATCCGGGAGGTCTCGCTGCAAGGGGTCGAGGCCCGGCGCTTCAAGGACGTTCATGCCCTGCTCAAGGAAGCCGGGATATCCAGGAAGGACGCGCCCTTCCAGCTCATGGTCAAGGCCGGTTTGTGGAGCGAGCATGAAAATCTGCTGCTGCATCGGTTTCGAACCAGCGTCGACTTCTCGGACGAGTTGATGGCCGAGGCCCGGCGTCTGGCCGATCAGGCCGAGCCCCTGGCCGATTCCTCGCGCCTGGACCTGCGACACCTGGAATGCTTCACCATCGACGACGTCTTCACGACCGAAATCGACGATGCCTTGAGCCTGGAGGAGCTTCCTGGCGGCGGGATCCGGGTCGGCATCCACATCGCCGACGCGGCGGCCTACGTCACGCCGGACACGGCCCTGGACCTGGAGGCGCGCGCCCGGGCCACGGCGATCTACCTGCCCGATCTCAAGGTCCGGATGTTGCCCCCGCCCCTGGCCGACGAGGCCTGCAGCCTGGTGGCCGGGCAGGACCGACCGGCCTTCTCGTTCCTGGTGGACTATGACCCGGACTTCGTCCAGGTCCGCGCCGAGATGGTGTCCTCGACGATCCACGTGCGCGAACGGCTCAGCTACGAGTCGGCGGATGAGGCCTTGCAGGCCGGCCGCTGGGAACGCCTGCTGGCCCTGGCCCGGGCCCTGCGCGATGGGCGCCGCGCCGAGGGGGCGGTCACCGTCCCCTTCCCGCGCGTCAACGTCCGCGTGGACTCTCAGGGCCGGATCTCCATCGAGCGCGAGGCGGCCAACGCGCCCTCGCAGGTGCTGGTCAGCGAGATGGCGGTCCTGGCCAACCGCATCGCGGGCGAGTTCCTGGCCGAAAACGGTGCTGCCGCATTGTTCCGCAGCCAGGAGGCTCCTGACAAGCCCATCGAGGACGCCGAGGAGTATGACCCGGCGCGCGCCTACGCAGCCCGCCGCTTCATGCGCAAGGGAACCCTGGGGATGACTCCGGCGCGCCATCACGGCCTGGGTCTGGACTACTACACCCAGGTGACCTCTCCGATCCGTCGCTACGGGGATCTGTTGATGCAGCGGCAGATCAAGGCCCTGCTGGCTGGCCGGTCCCCGCTCTATGAGCCCGCGCAACTGGAGGAGCTCCTGGGCGCCCTGCGCCAGCCCCTCGAACAATCCGACGCGCTGGAGAAGGACCGCCGGACCTACTGGATCCTGCGCTATCTGGAAGAGCGCCTGTGGCAGGAGACCGATGCGGTGGTGGTGGCCAACCACCCCGACAAGCACATCGTCCAACTCTGCGATTGCCTTTTCGAGACCGAGTGCGCGCATGTGCCCGGTCGCCCGCTTCCCCCCGGCAGCCGCATTCCCGTCCGGATCGAGCTCGTCTGGCCGCGCGACAGCGTGGTGCGGGTCTCGCCGGTCGGCCCCGAGGAAGACCCGGATTGAATCGAGAATCGGCCATCCCGTGGGGATGAGTCAAGGAGGGCGACCATGAGCCAACCCTTTCCCTGGCTGGAACCTCTGTTGAACACGAAGAAGATCTCGCGCAAGGACGCCAAGGCGGCGCTGGCGCTGAGTTCGCAGACCAACCAGCCTTTGGAGAAGGTCCTGGTGGAGAGCGGTCGGCTGACCCGGGAGGCCTACCTGGAGGCTCTGTCGGAGGTCACCCAGATCCCCTCCATCGACGTCCGGGAGACCCCGATCCATTACTCCACGGCGCAGGTGGTCCCCCAGTCGATGGCGCGTCGCTTCAACCTGCTGTGCATCGCTCGGGATGCCGGGCGGATCGTGGTGGCCATGATGGATCCCCAGGACACCTTCGCCCTGGAGTATGTCCGGATGCGGACCAGCCAGGAGATCGATCCGCGCGGCGCCTACCTGCCCGACCTGCTGGAGGTCATGGATCGCGCCTACTCGATCACGGTGGACCACATCAACGCCGAGACCCCCTCCTCATCCGGCTCCCGGCCGGCTCCCGCGGACCCGGAGTCACCGCGTTTCGTGGTGGCCTCTCCGGACACGGCCAAGCGGGGGCGCCAGATGGAGATGCTGTGGAGGGACCTGGCGGCGACCCAGCCGACCCGGGTGATCCCTCTGGGAGGGGCCTCTTCGACTCGAGGGGTCCTGCCCGCCGATGCCGACGAGGCCCAGGCCCTGCGGGCCATGGTCGAGATCGGGGCCGAACTGGCAGCCACCCTGGACTCCGAGCGCCTGATCGCCCGCATCCTGCAGATCTGCCTGGATTTGACGCGTTCGGAGGCCTGCTCGCTGATCCTGATCGGCGAGGGGGGCAACGATCTCTACTTCAAAGGGTCCATCGGTGCCCGGGCCGAGGAGGTCCGGCAGGTCCGATTCCCCTTCGACGAGCATTCGGTGGCCGGCTACTCGATCAAGCATCGCAAGAGCATGCGGATCAACGACGTGGACGTCGACCCCCGACACAACAAGGACGTGGACAAGGCCGTGGACTTCCGGACCCGGTCGCTTCTGGCCGTCCCGGTCCTGTGGCAGGGCGAGCCCCTGGGCGTCCTGGAGGCGGTGAACAAGCTGGAGAACCGCCGCTTCACCGAGACCGACCAGAAGTACCTGGAGCTGCTGGCCTCGCAGGCCGCCGTGGCCCTGAGCAACTCGGTGCTGGTGGGGCGGTTGCAGAACTTCTTCCACGAGGCGGTCGATCTGCTGGTGGACATCCTGGAGTCCACCGACGTGATCAGCCGTTCCCACCTGGTCGAGGTGGCCCGGTTCGGCGCCGAGATGGGGCGCTATCTGCATCTTTCCGAGCCGGAGATGGAGCGACTGACCTATGCCAGCCTCCTGCATGACCTGGGCAAGACCCGGGTCGAGTGCCCCGAAGATCCGGCCCACGCCCTGGCTGGCGGGGAGATCCTGTCGCGCTTCCGGATCTTCGCCGACATCGCGCCCATCGTGCGCCATCACCACGAACGCTATGACGGCACCGGCTTCCCGGAAGGCCTTCAAGCAGAGCAGATCCCACGCCTGGCCCGAGTGCTGGCCCTGGCCGAGGCCTGGGTGGAGGAGCTGGCGCAGGAGGGCCCGGAAGGCCGCTCCAGGTTGATGGACTCCATCCGCTCGCGGCTGGGCACCTGGTTCGATCCGGACCTGCGCCAGGCCTTCGAATACGCCACCGAGGTCCTGCACCGGGGCCTGCCGCAGGGCACCGGCGCCTCGGATCACCTGAGTGCGTTGTTAACGTCTGTGCAACAAGAACCCTCGCGCGATGCGCTAGACTGAGCCCAAGCCGCGGCGACGTCGTGGAGGAACACGCAATGGATATCAACGCTTCACTGCACTTCGGATACAACCAGGGGACCGGGGCTCGCGCCCAGGTGCATCCGCAGTTCCTGCGGGCCCTCGAGTCCAAGGGCTTCCACAAGCCTGTGCGCTCGCTGGCCGACCCCCGTCTGCGCCTGCCGGAATTGCTGCTGATGGACGGCTGGGAGCGCCTGGCCACCGACAACGCCGTCATCTATCGCGCCGTGGCCGAGGACGATTCGGACTATGGCCAGCAGATCACCTTTTCTGCCAACAATGCCCGTGAAATCCGGACCTTCGTCGAGAAGGCCGAGCATGTCCTGATTGTGGATGCCAAGGGCCAGGTGAAGGATTATCGGATGACGGATCGAAGAGAATAGCCGTAGACTTAGGGGCGTAGCTCAGTCGGCTAGAGCGACGGTCTCCAAAACCGTAGGTCGCAGGTTCGAGTCCTGTCGCCCCTGCCAATAGGAAACCCTGAGAAATCGGGGTTTCCTGCTTTTAATGGCGAGGCGGGGGACAGCTTGACGCACCCTGGCGCGGGACGTTGAATCCAGCATGCGCAAGTCCTTCAACGATGCCTGAATCCGCCGCCGAATGCCACGGCAGGTGGCGGATTCAGGCGATGGTCGCCCGCTGGGTCTTCCTCTTGTGGGAGGATGGTCCGCGCCGGGCTTCCAGACAGGCACAGGCCCGAAGCCGTCGAAGGTCCGAGGGTCGTCAGGTGTCGGCTGGGGAGCCCCGGCGCGCCTGGCCAGTCTGCTCGCCTGCGGGCCACCGCCAGTCAGGCCATCCAAGAGAAGGTCGGTCTTCGTGAACAACAACCTCGGGATCTCCCCCAGCCAGCTCGGACAGGTTCACGCGCCCCCACGCTCGGGGGGCGCTGCGCCTCCCGTGCCCTCCTCGGAGGCGCAGCGGGCGGACTCGGTGGTCCTGACCGGAGGCGCCGGGTCAAGCGCTGAACCGGTTGCCGCAACCGAGGCCTCGGCGGCGGCACTTCTGCAGCAGGAGTATGCGCGGCGATTCCCAGGCGCCAGCTCCGAGCAATGCGCCGAGCTGGCCAGCCTCTTCGGGGACCGCTTTCCCCGTTACCACCAGACCAGCCCCAGCGGCCAGAAATCCTTGTTCTGGATCCCTCCAGGCGCCCCGGACCAGCCCTTCGGGCTCTACCGGCTGGATTGCGGACACGGCTCTCCCCAACCCGCCCTGGACCGCGAGTGTGCCCAGACGCTGCTCCAGCCGCCCAGGTCGCTGAATCCGGGTGAGCGACCGCACCCCCGGGACCGCCGCACTCCGAGCGAGCGGGCCCAGGCCACCCACCGGCCGGTCCGGCATCTCGCCTGGCAACCCGGAGAGCGCCGCGTGGCCCTGACCTACGAGAGAGGCGGGTTCGGCGATGGGACCATCATGGTCGATTTCGAGGGCAGTTCGCACCTATTGCCCGGTCGCCGAACCTATGATCCCGGTTCCCTCCCCACGCTGTGGTCTCCCGATGGCCGCTGGCTGGCCCTGCAATCGGGGGACGCGGGACATGTCTACTTCTATGACGCGGAGACCTCCCAGCAGTTGCCCCAAGGGTACGCAGGCAAGATCGTGAGATGGAAGGGGATCAACCTGGAGGTCCAGGTGGGCGACGACCTGCGCCTGGTGATGTTCCAGAAGCAGAGCGCCCACGATGCCGCCGGCGGCCTGCTGGGCGACGGAAGGCAGCAGGAGGCAGGATCCGTGCGCTCCGGGCGGGACGAGGTGCAGATCGGAGACGTCCGCCTGCCCATTCGCAGGCAGCCCAGAGAGGCCTGAAGTGGACTGATCCCGGTTTCCTGGGTACCTGATGTCGCAGAAGACTCTGGAGACGACCATGGAAGCCACTTGGGCTCCGCAGACCGGCTTCAGGCGGAAGCCGTCTTGTGCGCCGAGAGGCCGTACATTAGCGGGATCTCCGGCAACCCCTCGGGAGAGCCGAAGCGTCGACCCTCCAGCGGCCGCATCCCGGGCAGCAGTTGACAGCCGTTCGACCAGGGGTACTCGTCGAGGGCTTCAAGTCGGAGCCCGGCTCTCAGCACGGCCGTCACGATGTCGCCCAGACTCCAGAAGAACTCGTGGGCGGGGTGGGGATTCCGGAATCCCTGGAGCCCGGGCTCGTAGCCCCACGGGACCAGGGCCCCTGCGGATCCGGCGACGTAGTCCGAGATGCCTTCGGGGAACTCCAAGGCCTGGCCGTTGGAGGCGTAGGGATGGCGGAACTGCCAGTCCTCGTCCAGCATGGCTGCAAGGGGATGGAAGTCGACCACGACCAGGCGGCCACCCGGGCGCAGCACCTGCGCCACTCCTCGGGCCCAGGTCCGCAGGTCCGAAAGCCAGCACAGCGCCCCGTAGGACGAGAAGGCGACATCGAATCGGTCCACCGTGGTCGCCAGCCAGTCATACACGTCGGAGCGGACGAAGGTCCCCGGGATCGCCGAATCGTCCGCCAAAGCCTGGGCGACGGCGATGGCCTCGTCGCTGATGTCCACGCCGGTCACCCGGGCACCGCGCCGGGCCAGGGACAGGGTATCCTGCCCCGCATTGCATTGCAGGTGCACCAGATCCAGGCCCTCCAGAGGGCCCAACAGGGCGAGTTCCTCGGGGAAGAGGGTGCAGCCTCCCTGCCTGAGGAAGCGGGCCTGGTCGCCCTTGTGGCTGTTGTGGGCGCGGGTGGCGGCATTCCAGGAGGCGCGGTTCGCCTCGTGGAGGATCCGGTCGGGCATCGGCCGAGATTCGCCCTGCCGCCCCGGAGTTCCCCCGAGGCTCGGGGAGCCCGGCAGAATGACACGTGCGTGTCGCTCCTTCACGCCACGCACGGCCCCACCGGCCAGGCGCGCCGGCTCAGGGCGCTTCCCACGGCCCGGGCCAGTTCGGCCGAGGTCCACGAGCCCAGGGGGCGGCCGCGGCGATCCGTCCAGGTCAGGCCCTGCTCGGCGTTGCCGGTGACCCGAAGGTTCCCGTCGTGGATGTTGGCGTGGCACGCCGCGCAGCACACCACCAGGTTCTCGGGCACGGTCAGCCCGCCCTGGCAGTAGAAGCTGATGTGGTGGACATCCAGCCAGATCTGGTTGGGGCACTCCGGGCAGGCGCAGCGGAAGCCGTCGCGCCTCAGGACGTGGCGTCGCATGGCCGCGCCGGGATGACGGGCGCGCGCCTCGGCCTCGTCCCAGCGGGGAATCCGGCTCCGCCCGGCGCGCTCCAGCCCGGGGTCGCCTGGAACCGGCGCCTCCCAAGTGGCCGCGGCAGCCCAGGGCAACTCCGGCAGCCGGTCCAGCAACTCCCAGGCGCCCTCGGCGAGGCCGCCCTCCCGCACTTCAGAACCGCTCTGAATGACACGCGCGTGTCGTTCGGGATCGAAATTCTCGCTGGCCACCTCCCTGGCCACGGCCTGGAATTCGCGAATATCCTGTTCCTCCCGCAGGTCCTCCAATTCCGCGACCAGTTCCCGGGTCTTGGACATCTGGGCCGGGGTGGTGCGCAGGCGCCCTTCGACCACCTGCCGGGACATTTCCAGCCACGCCTGCAGCGGATCCAGCCTCTCCTCGGCCTGGGCGGAGAGGGCCGCCGTGGCGGCCTGGATCAGCTCGAGTTCCTCGGGAAGAAGGCGAAGTTCCAGTCGCGTCCCTGTGGCCTCCTGGCCTTCCAAGTCCTCCGAGGGTTGCCCGCCGTCCAGCGCCCGCCGGACCATCCGGCACAGGACCCGGGAGCGCCGGGTCAGGGCGGCCTGCGTCCAGAACTCCTCGGTCTGCGGGGTGGCCACCCGGACCACCTCGCGCAGGTTGGCCCAGCGGATGCGACCGGCCTCGGCCTCTTCGGCAAGATGCGGGAGGTCCTCCAGGGCCCGGGCCACGCGGCGGGCCTCACGGCCCTCGCGGGGGTCCAACTGCAGGGCCAGGGCCTGGAACTGGTTCAGGCAGCTATAGCCCCACTGCCCCCACAGCCCGCGTCGGTGGATCTCCTGCAGGCAGCGGCCCAGGAAGAGCCGCTCCTGGACCAGGGCCACCGAGGCGGCCAGGGCCGAGGTGAAGAGGTCCTCATCGGGCAACTCTTCGACCTCGGGAAATCGGGGGAGCGCCCGAGATTCCATGAATTGACTGAGGCTCGGAATCGAAGACTCGGAGAGGTCCGAGGTAAGGGATTGAAGAGAAAGGGACGCTGCGGGAGAACTCACGTGATTTTCCTCCCCTGGGGCGACCTTGTCACCGCCTGAGCCGCGCCTTCGGCGGCTATTCATATTATAATCGATGACGGTGGAATTGGGGAGCGAACACGGTGTTAAATAGATGGACCGCGGGCACCGGAGGAATCTGGCAGGGGCTGCCCGGGAGGCGCCGCACCCGCTGACCGCGAAGCCTTGGCTTGGTCCCAGCAGTGGGTCAGGGTCGTGTTTGGGAATGGGGTAGCAGGCTGTGCAGTGTCAGTGCGGGGCAGAGGAAGAGGCCTTCCTGCGCAGCCTCGGGATCACCGTCCGGGGCAACGTCAGCCGGAAGACCAGCCTCCTGGTGGCCATCGATCCGAACACCCTGTCCGGGAAGGCCATGAAGGCCAGGGAACTGGGCGTGCCCATCATGGATGCGAAGACGTTCTGGGGGATCATCGGGCATTTCGATTGATTGCGATTCTTGGGAGATGATCAGTGAGGGGCTGTGTATGGAGTTCACTGTAACGACAGGGATCGCAGTGTATGGAGCAATAGTCTCGACTGTGGCGCTTGTGTTAGCCCGACGAGACAAGACTCCGAGGTTGCGCGTCTCGGGAAGTTTCAGCGTTAACACGTGGGAACAGGGTCTCCAGCTAACCCTGAAGGCAGCCAATCCAGGGGAGAAGGAAGTAACCCTCAGTTGTCACGGGTTCATTTTGCCTGGTCGCAAGAAGCTCATAACTTCCCCCAGGGACGGAGTTTCCATTCCCGTAAGGATCCCTGCAAACTCCAGTCATGTGACGTGGACCCCGCTCGCCAGTGTGGTAGTTCAACTGCGCCGGCAAGGATATTCTGGATATATCAGGGTTCGGCCATTTTGCATCGATGCTTGCGAGAGGATGTTCACCGGCCGTGCGCTTCCGATTGATATCGAAGGAAGTTTTGATTGATGGGGACTGAGGATGTGCAGAAGTTCGGTGGCGATTGGACGGAGCAGAAACTTCGGATTCTGCGAGAGTACATGTCAAAATACACGACGATTTTGTCGAAGTATCCCTTCCGTTTCGCCTACATAGACGCATTCGCGGGGACTGGATATCGACAGAAGAAGGAACGTGATGATGACCCGGAGGATTTGCTTTTCCCTGAATTAGTGGATGAGGCGCAGCGGTTCCTGGATGGGTCAGCAAAAATCGCTCTAGACTGTAGGCCGTCCTTCCATAGATACGTGTTTGTCGAGAAAAGCCCCAAGAGAGTGGCGGACCTCAGAATGTTGGTGGACAGCCATCCCCGGCGAGAGTCTGTGGAGATCCAGCAACGGGACGCCAACGAGTATCTTCGGGATCTTAGCCGGAAGGACTGGAGAAAGTCCCGCGCGCTCGTATTTGTGGATCCCTACGGCATGCAGGTGGAGTGGTCCACCTTGCAGGCGCTTGGGGCCACCGAGGCTGTGGACGTCTGGCTTCTCGTGCCGATATCCGCAATCAATCGCTGCCTCAAGCGAGATGGCTGCGTTTCCGCTGGACTCTGCAAACGCCTAGATCGATTTTTCGGAACCTCAGATTGGATGGATCACCTATATGAGCGTGCTGAAGTCGGGCAGCAACAATTATTTTCTGATGAGTATTCCAGTCCAGATCCTGTAACAAAGGTTTCCTGGCAGGCTGTGGGGGACTATGTGCACCGAAGGCTGAAGGAGTGCTTCGCTCGAGTGCCCGAGCCGGGGATTCTGAAGCGAGGAAACTCGCCTCTGTTCATGCTTGCGTTCGCTGCCGCAAACCCCCGGGCTGCGGCGGCCGAACGAATCGCAAGCTACCTGCTAGATCGCGACCTCGAGAGGCCTCGGTGATTCATCCCACGTCCGACCCTGCAGCAATCGTCCAGCCTTCTTCTTCTGCATCCCTCCCCACTGTTTGAAGAAGAAGGGAACTTCTGCCCTCAAACACTGGTCTCGGATGTCCAGAACCCATTCCTCTCGAACGGGCCTGGCCCCGGGGCCAGACTCTCCTCCGACGATGACCCAGTCTATTCCAGCGAGGTCCAGGTGGCCCAGTGGGCCCAGTAGGGGTTCCACGGACAGGAACTTCACGGCTGCACCGGTGCGGCGAAGGTGGTCGATGCGCCAGGTGTAGTCGGCATTCTCGACGCTGACCCCCATCCAGACGTTGCGGGGCCAGGGCAGTTCAGAGGCCAGTTCTTCGAGCCGTTCGGCCCGCTTGGTCAGGACCTGGAACTGGTGCCAGCTCGCCCTCTGCATCACGTCGAAGACCCGGCGGATGTAGTCGAGGGGGACGTCCTGGTGAAACAGGTCGCTCATGGAGTTCACGAAGATGACCTGAGGCTTGCGCCAGCGCAGGGGCAGTTCCAGCGCCTGTTCGTGCATCGTCAGCGCGAACCCGTTCCTGTAGTTCGCTTGTCCCATGGCTTGAAGGCGCCTGGCCATGCGCTCGGCGTAGCAGTTGGCGCATCCTGGGCTGACCTTCGTGCAGCCGGTCAGAGGGTTCCAGGTGGACTCAGTCCACTCGATCGTAGATTTTGCCATGCGTTCTTTTGTCCTCCGGAAGGCCACTCCGACGTCCCGACCGTCGTTCATGCCTGCTTGAAGCATAAGCGTTGGGGGTGACAACGCTTGTCACCATGTGAACATTTGTTCACGGGTTGGGATGCCCTCAGGCGGAACTGGCCAATCCTTCTCTTGGTTGTGGACAAAGCCTGCTAGCTTTGCTTCGCCTTCCGCCCCCGCCTGCTCTGGCCGTTGGCCCCGGCCGCCTCGCGCTCCTTCCGGATCCGCTCCAGCAGCACCGAGGCGGGCTCGTCGGCCGGGTCCTGGGGCACCAGCTCGCCGCGGAAGGCCTTGGCCAGGAGGGATTGGTGGAGGGTGGTGAGTTGCTGACGAGCCCGACTGGCATCCTCCTCCAGGGCCAGAGAGCTAGCGTCCAGGGCTTCCAAAATCTTCAAAATCGCCAACTGTTCCTGAACCGGCGGAATAGGGGCAGGGAAATCCCGCAACAGTGCTTGGCTGATGTTGGGTTGTGCTCCACCCTGTCCAAGTCGTCGCAAGTTGCCGCGTTGCGCATAGATGTACCAGAACAAGAATTTTCGACGCACAGGACTGCTGTCGTCGGGCAGTAAGGCTGCGCAGGCTTGGTTCGTCGCGGCAGGCTCGACGAGCATCCCCAATTTACCGATTGTTGCACCGTACATGGCGACAAGAAGCGTTCCCGGAGGGCACACCTCGGCGTTACTATTTTGAATACCCTCATCAGTAAGGGTCTCTTCAATGTTGATGACCGGGCCATCCGCCAGATCGCCAGTTTTGACCCACGGGATATGGCCTCCGAAGTAGGAATCAACTCCTCGTGCAGGAGTGCCCCCTGTCCGCCATAGTCCAGCTTCACCCATTCGAATCCAAACCCACCCCTCCGGCAACTCGGGCAGGCCCTCGGCATCCACGCCCTCCGGCTCCACGTACCTGGCCTTCCAGCGGTCATCCCCGGGCACTTTCCCCTTCGCCCGCATCTTCTCGAGCTCTGCCTCTTCCCAGCGTCGGCGGCGCTCGGCGTGGATTCGCTTCAGCAGTTCGCTGGCGGGCTCGACATCCGGGTTCTGCGCCCGCCAGTCGGCGGTCAGGTCGCCCCGGAAGGCGGCGGCCAGGACGGACTGGCGGAAGCGGTCCAAGAGCGGCGGGATGGCCTCCAGGGCGGCCCGGGCGGCGTTGGTGCGGGCGGTCAGTTCCTCCAGGCGGGCCACGATGCGGCGCTGCTCGTTGAGGGGGGGGAGGGGGAGAGGCATGACCTCGAGATCAGACGTCCTGAGTCTCGGCATCCTGATTCCTGCCATCAACGGACCGATGTACTTGGAGTGAAATGGGCTCAGGAGATAGTCTCGCAGGAACCCAGGTTCGATTCCACCCCGAGATCGCAGTGGAATCAGGTCTGTGACTGCGATCCCGTCGCGATCTGCTACAAAGACCTTGCGGAGATAGGGTCGCAGCCTACCGTACACGACATCTCCGGCATTGAAGGTCGTCTTGCTACTCCCGATCTCATCGCCAAGAACCTGATGGATGTCCAATAGCCTCCCTTGGCCGGGCGCAACGTCCTCCATTTGGACGTAGAAGAAGGTTTGGCTGGGTTGAGATGCCGGGTCCACCTGTTGGGAACCGATGTCTACTACGTCTCCCAGTCGAACAGATTGCCAGGTTCCAGGCAGTTCCATCACTCCCCACCCTCCAGCATCTCCAGCAAGGCCCGCATCTCTGCCATCGCGGTCTCCAGGTGGGCCACGATCTCGCCGGCGATCTCCTCGGGTTCGGGCAGGTCGTCGGTGTGGCCGGCGCTCTCGTCGCGCAGCCAGGTGAGGTCCAGGTTGTCGCCCCGGGCCCGGATCTGCTCGCGGGTGAAGCAGCGCCAGCGCCCGGTCTCGCCCTCATCGACCCGGGGCGAGGCCTGGCAGGCCTGGACGAAGGGGGCGAAGTGCTCGTGGGTCAAAGGCGTGCGCTTGCCGAAGCTCGGCATGTTGGTGCGCATGTCGTAGACCCAGACCTGCTTTGTATTGCCCTTCTCGGTCCGGCCGCGGGTGAAGAACAGCACGTTGGTCTTCACGCCCTGGGCGTAGAAGATGCCGGTGGGCAGCCGCAGCAGGGTGTGCAGGTCGCACTTGTCCATCAGGTCGGCCCGGATGCGGGTGCCGGTGTTCTCTTCGAACAGCACGTTGTCCGGCAGGACCACCGCGGCCCGGCCGCCCTTCACCAGGCCCCGGTAGATGTGCTGCAGGAAGGCCAGTTGCTTGTTGGAGGTGGGGAAGGTGAAGTCGTCCCGGGTGGGCAGCCCGCCGCCCTTCTTGGTGCCGAAGGGCGGGTTGGTCAGGATCACGTCGGCCTGGGGCAGACCGGCTCCGGCGGGGGAGAGGGTGTCCGCCAGCAGCAGTTCGCCCTCGATGCCGTGCAGCATCATGTTCATCAGGGCCAGCCGGTGCACGTCGGGGACCAGCTCCACCCCGTAGAAGGCCTCGCGGTGCTGGAAGTCCCTTTCGGCCTGGCCCAGGGCGAAGTAGTCGTCACACTGATCCCGGACGTGGCGGTCGGCGGCGACCAGGAAGCCGGCGGTCCCCGCCGCGGGGTCCTGGATTCGCTCGCCCGGGCGGGGATCCACCAGCCGGACCATGGTGTCGATCAGGGGCCGAGGGGTGAAGTACTGGCCGGCCCCCGACTTCACCTCGTTGGCGTTCTTCTCCAGCAGGCCCTCGTACATCTCGCCCAGGCCCTCTTCACGGGCGCTGTACCAGTCCAGCCCGTCGAGGGCGTCGGTCAGGGCCTTGAGGTTCCTGGCCTGGCGCAGCGAGGTGTTGGCGTTGGCGAAGATGGCCTGGACCCGGGGCGAGGCGTGCCCGCCCAGCTCGACCAGCAGCCTGCGGTAGAAGTCGAGCTGGTCGATCCCCTCCTGGCGGGACAGGTCGTCCCAGCGCCAGCCCTGGGGCAGCACGCTCTCTCGTTTCTCGCCCAGTTCCTTCATCATCTTCAGGAACAGCAGGTAGGTCAGCTCGGTCACGTACTGGTGGTAGGTGATGCCGTCGTCCCGCAGGATGTGGCACAGGCCCCAAAGACGGGCGACGATGTCGCTGGTTCGGCTGGTCAGGCTCACGGGGGTACCTCGACTCGGGTTCTGGGGGTCAGGGCTCAGGCGGTCTGGCGATCGTCCCAGGCGGCTTCGTGCAGGTCGCCCAGGACTTCTTCAAGACGGCCCCCGAAGATCCGATCCAGGCGCCGGAAGCCTCCCCTGCGGGCGAATTCCCCCTGGTCCAGGGCGGCCCGGTCCACCAGGGTCTCGGTCTTCATCTGGGCGGCGATGCGTTCCAGCCACTTGCGCTGCTGCGGGTCCCAGTCCGCGCGGGACAGGATCCTCTCCAGGGCCCGCTCGACCCGCTCGACATAGGGCATCAGGGGCGAACCCAGGGCGGCCTGGCGCACGAAGCCGATCACCGAGGCCGCCACCTCCTTCTCGGTGGTCTCGCGCCAGGCGCTCTGCAGTTCCTTCTCGCGGAAGTGGTGGCGATCCAGTTCCAGCTTCAGCTCGCGCAGTTGCTGGCGGGTCAGATCGCGCGGGCGCTGCAGGACGACCTGCAGGGCGGTGATCTCGTTGACGTTCTCCCGCACGAAGCGGCGGAAGGCTTCCAGATAGTCGTCGGGACGCTGGCGGCCCTCGCCATAGCCCCGCTCGACGCGGCGCAGCTCGTCTTCGTGACGGGAGACGACGAACACGGTGCCGTCCCCGCTGACCCGGTCCAGCAGGTCGGCCAGTTCGCCCCGGCCCTCCAGCCAGGTGGCGGCCTGTCCGAGGCTCATCTTGCGCAATGCGGTGGCCAGCTCCGCCGGGGTCATGCCGACCAGGGTCGTGAACTGCTCCAGGTCTGCCCCCTTGACCCGGTTCTTCTTGCGCTGGAGCCGGGCCTGGAACTGCTCCACGATGGCCTGGCGCGCGGCAGGTTCCTGCACCACCTCCAGCTCGTCGGTCAGTTGCCGGAAGGTGAGGTTCGGGTCGGCCACCACCGGCTTCATGCTGGAGAAGGGATCCATCCCGGCGTACAGGTCCACCGCGTCGTAGATCCGGAAGCCCTCCTTGCCGATGGCGTCGCACAGGCGGGTGCCCCGGCCCAGCATCTGCTCGTACAGGATGCGGCTTCGGACCCGGCGCAGGAAGACCAGGTTCACGATCTCGGGGACATCGATGCCGGTGGTCAGAAGGTCCACCGTCACGGCCACGCTGGGGAACTTTTCGTTCTTGAAGAAACGGATCTTCTCCAGGCAGCGGTCGGTGGCGCCGGTGATCTTCATGACGGCGTCGTCGTCCACCCCGCCGTAGCGCTCGTCCAGGGCCTCCTTGAGGAGGCGGACGGCCATGTCGGCGTGGGTGTCGTTCACGCAGAAGATCAGGGTCTTGCCGTCATCCTCGGGGTCGATGTGCTCGGCCAGGACCCGGCAGACGGTGCGGTTGAAGCTCTCGGTCAGGACCTTGCGGTTGAAGGTCTCCAGCTCCAGGGTCACCTCGTCCTCCAGGTGGAAGAGGTCGAGCTGCTGGTTCTGGACCCGGTAGACTTCCATGTCCTCGCCGGCCCGCCAGGTGATGCCGTCCTCGGCCAGGGCGGTCACGATCCGGAAGGGGGGCTCGTGGTCCACCAGGTAGCCGTCCACCACGGCCTGGCGGTAGCCGTAGTTGTAGACCGGCTCGCCGAAGATGGCGCTGGTGTGCAGGGCCGGGGTGGCGGTCAGGCCCACCTTCACCGCGTCGAAGTGGTCCAGGACCCGGCGGTACTTCGAGATGTAGTCCAGCTCGTTGCGGAAGGTCAGCTCGGCCTCGCTCAGGTCGCGGTCCAGACTGTAGCCCCGGTGGCACTCGTCCACCACGATGCAGTCATACTGGTCCACCGGAACAGGAGGGGCGTCCTCCTCCCGGAAGAGGATCCGCCGCATCATCCCCTGGATCGTGGCCAAATGGAGGCGCGTCGTGGGCCCCGGGGACACGTCGGCCAGGCTCTTCACCTCGTAGATCTCGGGGAACGACTGCATCTGCTCGAGCTTGAAGTCCTGCAGGGCGTTGAGCGCCTGCTCGCCCAGGGCGGTGCGGTCCACCAGGAAGAGGACCCGGCGGAAGCGCCCGGCCTTCAGCAGCCGATAGAGCAGCCCGATGCAGGTCCGGGTCTTGCCCGTGCCGGTGGCCATCGCCACCAGGGCTTCGCGGCGACCGGCGGCCACGGCGGCCTCGACGGCCGCGATGGCCTCCCGCTGGTAGTGGCGCAGGTTCAGATGGTCTGAGGGTTCTCGGAGCAGGCGGCCGTGAGCGGCCTCGATGTCCAGGTCGCGCAGGGCCAGCAGGCCCGCCGGGGTGTACCAGCCGTCCAGGGCCCTGGGGTGGTTGGTGGGTCTCCGGGCGTCCAGGAACCAGGTCCCGCTCATCTCGGGGAGTTGCCGCAAGAAGGCCCGGCCGTTGGTCGAGAACAGGAAGGGCACCCGGAATTCGCCCCAGGGGCCTCCGGGGGTCTTCAGGTCTCCCTGCAGGTAGAAACCCCGGCTATAGCGTTTGGCCTGCTCGATGGCGCCGGCCACGTTCTTGTTGGCTCGCTTGGCCTCGACCACGGCCAGGGGGACCTGGTCGGCGAAGAGCACGTAGTCCGCCGGGCCCTTGTCGGTGGGCCACTCGGCGATGGCCATGCTCCTGCCCTTCAGGGGGCGGGCGCCCGAGGCCCAGGTCAGCGTCTGGCTGTCCGCCTCCCAGCCGGCCTCGCGCAGTTGCTGGTCGATCAGCCGACGGGTGTCGGCCTCGCTCAGGCTCAGGGGGGTGGTGGCCAGGGCCTCGGTGTCTGCCTCAAGCTGAAGGGCCTCGTCCGGCTGGCCGGGCCGGGTGGCCTGGAGCGCGAGAAGCTCGGAGGTCAGTTCCTGCTCGCGCTGCGCGGCGGTGGACTGCCAGAAGGCTGCCTCTTCCGCCTGCCGGGCGGCCAGGGCCTCGGCGTCGGCGCGCCGGGCGGCTTCGGCCAGGGCGCGCTCCTGCAGATCGGAGGATTCGGCCCGGATCTCGACCAGCTCTTCTTGCAGGCGCACCAGTTCGCTCCGCAGGGCCTGGTCGGCTTCCCGGGGGGCCGGGGGCGGGACGAACGGGGGGGCCTCGAAGGTCCGGTCTGCCACCAGGCGCACGTACCATTGGCCCAGCGCCCGGGCCATCCGAAGCTGCTGGAGGGCCGTCCGGGCATCGCCCAGCATCTCGTGGGCCGCCGCGTTCCCGGACCGGCGCAGACCGTGGAAGAGGTCCAGGACCTCGCGGTTGAGCCCCATGCCGCGCAGGAGGGCCAGAAGCTCGGCCTGGTTGTCCTGCGGCGCGGAATGGACCCCGTAGCGCTCGGCCACCTTCCGGGCCAGCACCTCGCCGAACTGCCGCAGCCTGACCAGGGTGCTGCAGGGATCCTCGGCGTACAGCCTCTCGGCGACGAACCCCAGTCGGGCCAGCGGCTCGTAGGGCTCCAGGAAGGCGAAATTCGATTTCGGGCGATCTGGTGCAGGCAGGGCAGTTCGGCTCCTTTGCGATCGGGCGTTCGAAAGGATTCCGGAAAGGTCCTGCGGGGGCGGGTGCAGCCCGGTGCCGGTCCAATGACACGCGCGTGTCGTTCGGGAATGAACGGGCTCGAATCCCTATTCCTCCGGGTCGTCCAGTCCGAAGAGGCCCCTCTGCAGGACGACCAGCGTGGATCCCGAGACCCGGGAGCGCTCGGCGGCCCTGGCCGGCACCTCGATCTCCCGCACCTGGAGATCCTGCCCGAACCCTTGGCCTGCCCCGGATTCTTCGGCTATGATCCCCCGAAGACGGGCCCGGCCGGAGTCGACACCAGGAGGCGGTGGGTCACGTCGGGTCTGGAGGGTCGGACATGAGCGAGGTTTCGCAGGGGCGGAGG
>Ga0334884_1000301_pt1 | contig 93605 bp, 58 predicted proteins | sample GraSluR1_MG_7_FD_207215 | JGI IMG/M metagenome (GOLD analysis project Ga0334884, IMG submission 207215) | Sludge microbial communities from methane-producing bioreactor in Wageningen University, Netherlands - Granular Sludge_12_05 R1 | ecosystem: Engineered > Bioreactor > Anaerobic >... | reverse complement strand
CTTTTTTTACCTATAATTGCATAAGCTTTGTTTTGCAAGAAATTTGGATTGATTCAGGCTTGGGAGGCTCACGAAACAGGCCAAACACAGCACTACCACTTCCACTCATAGAAGCATATACGGCACCGGCATCATACAGCGTGTTTTTAATATGGCGCAATTCGGGGTATTGCAAAAACACATAGGGTTCAAAATCGTTAACAAGTAAGCTTTTCCATTCCCCAACATCGCATTTCAACACTTCGGCAAGGGGAATATCGGTTTGTTTGGGCACTACCAACTGATATGCTGTAGCAGTGGTAACGTGAATGGCCGGCAAGGCCAGTAGCAGGTAATAGCCCGAAAGATGAATATCGCAGGGTTTCAGGATTTCGCCACGACCCGTTGCAATAGCCGGCTTATTTTCGATGAAGAAGGCACAATCGGAACCCAATTCAGCGGCTAACATAGTTAAAACATCAACAGAAATAGCCAGCGAAAACATATCGTTAAGCAAGCGCAGCGTGAATGCTGCATCGGCAGAGCCCCCACCCAAACCTGCGCCCATGGGTATACATTTATGCAAATGCATTTCAACAGGATGCAAAGAATAGTGTTTATGAAGCAAATCGTAAGCCTTGTAACACAGATTATTCGAAATATCGCCATCGGGCAATATACCCGAAACACTGAGCTTGCAACCGTTTTCGGTGTTATCGCCGGCAATTATCTCGAGAATATCGGTAAAACCATGCAGAGGCAGCATACAAGTTTCAATCTCGTGAAAACCATCGCTGCGTTTTCGAAGAATATTTAACCCAAGATTAATTTTTGCATTAGGAAAGCTGAGCATACTATTATGTTTAAGCCTGCAAATAGGGAACCACAATATCAAGGAAGCCCTGTTTGTCGATAGGTTTCACAATATATGACGAAAAACCGGCATCGAGGCATTCCTCCTTAATTTGTTCGCTACTATAGGCTGTTTGTGCAACCACCACCAGTTCGGGATAACTAAGCATAAGTTCTTTTGCAATGCTTATACCATCTTCTCCCGACAGCTTGATATCCATCAGCACCAGTTTAACATCGGGATTCTTTTGCAATTGTTCATGTGCTTCGGCACCATTTTCGGCAGAGAGTACTTCGATGCCTGTATCGCGCATAAACTCCGAAAGCAACAATATATTCTCGTACAGGTCGTCAACAATCAACACCTTGCCTGCATGGGGCTCCGGCGGCAACAATTCTTCGGAAACGTTTTCACGCACAGTAATGGCTTTTACATACGGAATGTAAAAGCGAAACACCGAGCCCTGACCCGGTTCAGAATCCACAACAATACTACCTCCCAGTAATTCGACCAATCCTTTGCAAATAGAAAGCCCCAGACCGCTACCTCCATATTTTCGGCTCAGGTTTTCTTCGGCCTGACGAAAGCGTTCGAATATGATTTGTTGATCGTGGCCACTGATACCAATACCGGAGTCTTTCACCAAAATTTCCACCATATTGTTGTCGGCAATAGAATACGCCAGAACAATAGACCCCGAATAGGTAAACTTTTCGGCATTCGAGACCAAATTCCAAAGAATCTGACGAATTTTGTGTTCATCGCTTTCGATGATATCATCGGGATGTGCCAGCGGTTTAATAACCTGCACAACAATAGGTTTGTTCTTTTTGCGGATGCTCTCACGCAGCACCAGAACCATGTTGTCGATAAGTTCATTTAACGAAAACACCGAATTATGTATTTCTTCTACTCCCGATTCGATACGCGACAAATCGAGAATATCATCGATTATGCGCATAAGCTGATGCCCACTGCTTTGAATAACCTGAACATATTTATCGCGAATTTCGTCGCTGATATCGGTTTGACACAATAAATCGGAAAAGCCCACAATACCGTTCATGGGAGTTCTGATTTCGTGAGACATGTTTTGTAAAAAAGCGGTTTTCAGCCTATCGCTTTCTTCGGCTTTCTGTTTTGCTTTTATTAATTTATTTTCGGTTTCCTTCAAATTACTGATATCGAAATAGAGAAACACCAACTGGTTTTCGTTGAACCTAAAAATATGTAGCTCGACGAACTTGTTCATGAATTTTGAGACAAATTCAATTTTTCGGGCTTCACCGGTCTTCAGCACTTCGTTGCATGTATCAAAAATAAGAGCCGCAATGGTTGTATCAACAATCTCGGTGAGTGTTTTTATTTCGGTAGAAATACGGTTTAAACGCACCACTGCTTCGGCTGCCTGATTAATTTCGATAAACCGGAGATCGACAAGCTTGTTTTTTTCGTAAACAGCTTCAAGCAAGAGCATGGGTTGCGATAGTTTCGAAATGATACGGAAATATTTTTCGCTGGCAAGCTTCATCTCTTCGTTTATTCTCTGATAGTTTTCGGTAAGCTGAATGTTAATCTGTTCTTTCTGGCGCAGTTCATCAATTATTAAATTGCGCTTTTTCAGCCGGCGATATATGGCAACAAAAAGCAAAACTGCAACCAGCAACACATACAGCCATCCTTTAAGCGTTTGATACCGAGTTACTACAACCGGGTCGTCGGACAACGAAAGTATCAATTTATCGCTAAACGAAATATACAATATACTCAACACCAAATATACCAGAGGGATGGTAATTGCACTGATGATTGAATTCGTCTTCTTCATAATTGCTAATGGCAAAACAAAAATAATGATTAAACTGTCAATATAGCTATTGAACCGAAAAAATGAGCTCATGAAAGTATAATTATCGTATGAAATTATCGGAAGATTAATATTTTCGACATTTGAAATGAATTGTTAATTTTACCGCAAAAAACATGAGGATTGCAATACTTGGATATGGAAAAATGGGTCGGGAGATCGAAACTATGGCTTTGGAACTGGGTCATAGTATTACTTGCATAATTGATGTTGCCGATATTGGGTTAATGCAATCAGACGCTTTTACGCAAAGCGACGTTGTAATAGAATTTACCTCGCCGCTTTCGGCACCCGATAATATAAAACGATGTATTGATATGGGCATAGCTGTTGTTACCGGGTCAACAGGCTGGTACAACAGATTATCGGAAATAACCAGCTATTGCGAACAACATAAAGGATGCATGTTCTATGCTTCGAACTTTAGCATTGGCATGAATGTTTTTTTTGAAATAAACCGCAATCTGGCTCGCTTACTTTCAAATCACAACAACTACAATGCCCGATTGGAAGAAACACACCACTTGCAAAAACTCGACAAACCCAGCGGTACAGCCATTTCACTTGCCAACGATATTGTAAGCCAAAACAAGCAATATGTTAAATGGTCGTTAAATATGGCTGATGATATATCAACATTGCCGGTGTTTTCGTTTAGAGAAGGAGATGTTACCGGACAACACAGCATAGTTTGGGATAGTATGGTAGATACAATAACCATCAGTCATGAGGCAAAAAACCGTAAAGGCTTTGCCATGGGCGCCATTATGGCTGCTGAATTTTGCATTGGCAAACAGGGCGTTTTTCAAATGAGTGATTTATTAAACAGGCAAAATCAATAATATGGCAAAAACATTAAAATCGGCAAAACCCGCAAAAAAAACCTTGTGGACAACCATAAAAGCAACGAAATTTGGCCGTTTCATCACCAACAGGTATTTTAATTTTGCACTTACTGCAGTGTCGTACATACTTTGGGTGATTTGGCTCGGCAACTACTGGTGGCTCTTTGGCTTGATTATTATTGTTGATATTTATATTACAAAGCGCGTAAGGTGGGCATTCTGGAAACCGCGCAAAGACAAAAAAATGGGAGTAATAAAACGCAAGACCCTTGAATGGGTCGATGCCATAATTTTTGCCGTTATTGCTGCTACTTTTATAAGGATTTTCTTTTTTGAAGCCTTTACAATCCCCACCAGTTCGATGGAAAAATCGCTGCTGATAGGCGATTATCTCTTTGTAAGTAAGGTTGCCTATGGCACCCGTGTTCCCATGACTCCCCTATCGTTGCCTTTTATGCATCACACACTATGGCTTACAAAAAAGACCCCCTCGTTTGTTACCTGGATTGAAACCGAATACCGCAGATTGACTGGTTTTGGCGAAATACAACGCGACGATATTGTGGTGTTCAACTACCCTACCGGCGATACGGTGGTGGTGCAAAATCAGGCTCAGGGGTACTACGACATCATATTGGTGATGGCCGAAGACCTAAAAATGCGCGACCTGAGTTCCGAAAAACCCTTACTTAGCGATGCTGATTATTATAAGCAGGCACGTAAACTACTTTGGGAAAACGACACTATTGATATTGTTGTCCGCCCTGTTGATAAAAGAGAAAACTACATCAAGCGCTGTGTAGCTGTGCCTGGCGATACACTGGAAGTAAGAGAGGGAGAAGTGTTTATAAACGGCAAACAACAAAAAAACATCGAAGGGAAGCAGTTTAATTACTATGTCAGTTTGAAAACTGAGCAAACTAACATGGGGAACTATCAGGCGCAGTCGGGGCTGGATGTAAATACGCTGAAAAGCTTTGACATCAACTACGAAGATATGAATGTGATTGTGCAGACACATCGTGGGTTCGAGCTGAGAAACTACTTGTTTGCCGCAAACAAAGGCATCCCCATGACCAATCAACTTATCATGCCACTTACACAGTCGAGCCTGAACAAGGTAAGAAACCTGTATAGCGTGGCGTCGGTTACAAAAGCATCGCAGGAGAAAGGCGAGCGGAATTACCGTATATTTCCACATCATCAATCGTACAACTGGAACGAAGACTGGTTTGGTCCGTTGTGGGTTCCCAAAGCCGGTGTAACAATACCTCTCGACACCGCCATACTTCCGCCTTATGAACGCATCATTGGTTATTACGAAAACAATACTCTCGAAGTGAAAGGAGATAAGATATTTATAAACGGTAAAGAAGCCAATGAATACACATTCCGAATGAATTATTACTGGATGATGGGCGACAACCGGCACAACTCCGCCGACAGCCGTTTCTGGGGTTTTGTGCCCGAAGACCATGTGGTGGGCAAAGCATCAATTATTTGGTTTTCGAAAGACAAAGAGACCGGTAAAATACGCTGGAACCGTATATTCAAGAAGATACACTCTATGTAAATGAGGCGCAGTATTGTAATAATAATAATTGTTGTTGCTGCATTCTCACTGGGTTTTTCAACATTTTATACTGTTTCGATAATTGATGGAGATAATCCCGACAATAAGCGAGAATGGGTTATTATCAGAAAAACAAGAGGAATAGATCGGTTTTATGCTTCGCTTCTGCCAGACTTACACATTATCGAAAGGGGCGACCGTATAGCGTTTGCCGACCCACAAGTGCATGATACCGGCTTAAAACAACGCGAAGTACTTGTACGAAGGGTGATTGGCCTGCCGGGAGATATAGTAAGCATTTCGGCAAAGAAGGTAAGTGTAAACGGTAAAGTACTGAACGAGTGGTACCCGTTGTTTTTTGAATATCGGCTGAGCGTGGAAGCCGGTTTTGATGAGAATCTACTCAAAAACAAATCGATTTATCATATCGACACCATCTCAACGGGTAGGGCCTATAACATAAGCACCGACCCCGAAACTGCTGCAGCCCTGGCTTCGGAGCAAGGTGTTGTAAATATCAGGCAGGTAAGCATTAATAAAGGCGAAATGGTAATGGATTATTTTCCGAAAGACCCGCACTTTTTGTGGAATAAAGACTACTTCGGGCCGGTTGCCATTCCTCAACAGGATGTTACCATTATGTTGAACTACCGAAATGCAGGTGCTTACCGCAAGATAATTGACGTGTACGAAAACAATGAATTGCTGGTAAGTCAATCGGAAATACGCATCAACAATCAGGTGGCAGATAAATATGTATTCGAGCTCGATTATTACTTTGTAATGAGCGACAATCGTGATGGTGGCATCGATTCGAGGCATTTTGGTTTTTTACCGCAAACAAAAATCATAGGGAAAGTTGTTTTTTAATGGAACATAACAGGGTAATTCTAAGTACAGCCTATTTTGCACCGATACAGTATTATTCGAAACTGTCGTTGTATAGCCATATAATTATTGAGAATTGCGAAACCTATCCGAAACAAAGCTACCGAAACCGCTGCTATATACTCAGCAGCAACGGCCCCTTGCCACTAAGTATTCCTGTTGACAAAGGCATTAGCGGCAAGCGTACAATAAGCGATATCACCATCGACTATAGCTCGCGCTGGCAATCGATTCATCTTCATGCACTAAAATCGGCCTATCGCAACTCGGCCTATTTCGATTATTATATCGATGAACTGATGTGTTTCTTTTTGAATAAAGAGAAATACCTCATCGATCTCAACACTAATATTCTTGAAAAAACAATGGAAATCGTTGGGATGCAGCGCAACCTAGAATTTTCGGGAACTTACCGGAAACAATGGTCAGTATGCGACGATTTCAGAAACAGCATCCATCCCAAACCCCAATACAACAGCATCGACAAGCAGTTTTGCGCAAAGCCATATTATCAGGTATTCGGCGAAAGACAGTATTTCGCTCCCAACATGTCGATACTTGACCTCATATTCAACGAGGGGCCTTTAAGTCTTCAGATTATCAGAGACTGCTCCCGCCACAATGTTTAGGAAAAGAGAATGTAACTAATTGTTTTCTCTTACTATGCTAATTGATTCAATTACGTCGCCCTGTTCAATTTCGTCGATAATATCGAGACCTTCGAAAACCTTGCCGAAACAAGTATGCACGCCATCGAGGTGGGCGGTATTGCGGCGGCTGTGGCAAATAAAGAATTGAGAGCCTCCGGTATTACGGCCGGCATGAGCCATCGATAGCACTCCGCGTTCGTGAAACTGTTTTGGAGCCGATGTTTCGCATTGAATTTTATATCCGGGGCCTCCGGTTCCAACGCGACGATCGCCTTCGGTTTTCGAAAAAGGACAACCTCCCTGCACAACAAAATCGGGGATTACTCGATGGAAACGCAGTCCATTATAGAAACCTTCTTCGGCAAGTTTAATAAAGTTTTCGGCAGCAATCGGTGTTTCAGTCACATAAAGTTCAGCTTTCATCAAGCCTTTTTCGGTTGTAATTTCTGCTATTGTCATAATGATTAAGTTTATTTTCCTGAATCGGTCCAATCGGCATATTCAAACTGACAATTGGCATAGGAATCGTCGATAAAAATGTAGGTTATTTTAATTTGTTTTGCTATCCAGTTTTTAATGCGCTTCAGCTGCTCTGCTTGTAATGCATACTGCGATAATTCCTGAAAATCGTCGTTTAGGTTGGCAACGTGTTCGTCAACTTTTTTATCGAGTCGAACAATTTTAAACACTTTTTTTCCTCTGTAGTCGGTGGTTTCGAAAACTGAGCTCACCTGAGCTTCGTTTAGTTGATTCAATATTTTCAATGTGCTTGGGTCGATATGTTCCTTCGGAAATTTCGAATTGCCCGTGTAGGGGTTCATGGCTATCCCTCCGTTCTGTTTCGAATCGGTATCGTCGCTATATTTAGCAGCTGCTTGCTGAAAGCTCAACGAGTCGGAAGAAACGTAGCCTGATACCGTTTCTAACTCGGCTTTAGCCTTTTTCATATCTTCGTCAGAAATTTCGGGTGTTATAAGAATATGTCTTACATTCACCAATTCGCCTCTTCGTTCGATGAGTTTGATAATGTGATATCCAAACTCTGTCTCAATAATTCGCGAAACATCATCGGTGCTCTGAAGGCTGAACGCAACTTCGGCAAATTCGGGAACCAAATCGCCACGACTCACAAAGCCCAACTCTCCTCCCTTCACCGCAGAACCCGGATCTTGTGAGTATAACACGGCAAGGGTTGCAAAATTATCACCTTTCACAATGCGTTCGCGCAAGTCGTTCAGTTTATCGTAGCTATATTTTTTTTGCTCGTCGCTAACATCGGGATAAATTATTATCTGACTGAATTCGTAGCTGGCCGGAACCTGTGGCAGACTATCTTTGGGTATGGAGTTGTAGTAAAATCGCACATCGGATGGACTCACTTTTATGTCGGCCGTTAGTTTCTGCTGCATCTTTTGAACCAGCAGCTGTTCTTTGATGATATTTCTAAACTCGTCTCTTATTTCGCTGATACTTTTGTTGTAAAACTCTTCCAGTTTTTTTTCGGATCCCATTTGATTGATAAAAACACTGAGACGTCGATTCAACTCTGTGTCAACTTCCTTAAAAGTAACCTCTACGCTATCTATTTTCGCCTGATTCAACAAGAGTTTCTGAAACAGCAACTCTTCGAGAATCTCACATTTTAAATCGACACTATTGGAATAGTAGTTTTGACTCATCAATTGTATGTACTGGCTTTCGATGTCGGACTTTAGGATGTGACTATTACCAACCACAGCAACCACCTGATCGATAACCTCCTGCGATTGCAACTGCGACATCGGGAGTAATAGTGTTAAAAATATCAATATTTTATTTTTCATAAGCATCATTTTTTAATATAAACCCGTCCACTTCCTTCTGCTTTAATATATAGCTGTTTCCGATACATGGCCATAAAATCACGGGCCCGTTTCTGAAGAATTGTTTTTCGAATATCGTCGTAGAGAACCTCTACCGGTGGATTTGTTCCTACGGGTAACAAATCGTCGATTTTAATGATATAACGGAGGCTATCGTCGAAACACTCATACATTTCGTTTATCTCTAATACTTCGGGTGCGACATTGGCCTCACATGGAAAATACCGGTAGAATTCGTTCAGTTTCATCCATTTGTCGATATACACAATATTTAAACCTGCTTTCTCGCAAAACTCAAAAAGCTCTTCGATATCATCCGATTCAGTATCACGCATTGTTTTCATAACATCAGTGTAATCGAAAACACGCACATCGAAAATAATAGCATGCAGTTTTATCACAGGCTGGCTTAAAGCAAATTGATGCAAATATTGTGAATAGTATTCATGTATTTCGTCGGTTTTAACCACAGTATCGAGTTTACGCGCCTGCAATTGTTGTTCGAAATGATAGGTATAAAGCGACATACGATAGTTTTCGAGTTTCTCGTATATTTCAGCAGTGTCTGAAATATTTGCCTTTGCTTCGTTATAGAACAATTGCTGATACACCCAATCGTTGATAATTTTCGCAGCAAAAGCAGCACTGTCGGTTTTCGATAAATTATGGGGCATTAGCTTTTCAAGGTCTGATCTGAATAATTGTTTATCGTCGACGCGGGCAAGCAGTGTATTTTCCGGTTCCTGCTGTTGCCTGCACGACATTACAAAAATCAATAACGCGAAAAGCAGAAATATATTATAAAGAGCAAAACGATGCATATATAATTATTAGACCTTAACGTGCTACCGACTTCAGCACATCTTCGTGAAGTACTACCTTATAGCGTGATCTCAGTTTTTTTATCCATGCTGTTTCGAGATAGTTCTGGTAATCGGCAGTAATTATTCCCCTGGCTTCGTCAATGGTCTTGGGCATGGGTGCTATCACCTGAACACTGGCAAAGTTTAAATCGTCAATCTTCACAATAGCCGACACACCGGGCTGTTCAGGCAACTGGCTCATTGCAACGATTTTATCGACTTCTTCGTTCTGCCCTTTTGCAAAACGACCGTTGATTCCAAGCACTACTGTGTTACTATCCTTTTTATTCAACGATTTTGTAATTGCATCGGTGCTGCTTCCCTTTTGCAACATCTTGTTCAGTTTTGCTGCGTTTTTCGCCGAGTTGCATGTATATTTCTTCACTTCGTAACGCATACCCCACATATAATTCGTTTTATTGTTCTCGTAGAAATCGCGTAAGCCTACGGTATCGGTAACTGCTTTTGTCCATACCAATTGATCGGTCAGCTCGAACAATAATATTCCATCGTGGTATTCCTGCATCAAATATTTGAATTGCGGATATTTCAATTCCAGCCTCGACTGCTCGTAATCGACAATGTTTTTATCGACAAAACTATTGAATGCGTTATCAACAAAACTCACAATAGGTTGCACGGGTTGTTTACGGTTCATTCGGTCGAGAAACTCGGCAAAATCGCTTTGCAATAGTTTCGCATCGCCAAACTCACAGATCACATTATTCAAGGCAAGTGCTTCTGAGGCATCCCAGGTTCCCTCGAAAACCGAATCGGTTACCAGCTTATAGAACGCAGCCACAGCTTTATTATCATATTTAAAATTATACTCTTTCTTCAGGCGATCGATAACCACGGTTCTGCTGCGTGATGCCCTGGCAGAATTAGAAATTTTTGATTTTATTTCGGCTTTCGCTTCATCGAAAGTCTTTATATCTTGTTTTTCTAATACCTTAATAATATGCCATCCGTAGGAAGTTTTCAAGGGTTCCGAAACCTGTCCAACGTGGTCGAGAGCAAAAACGGCATCTTCAAAATTACGTATCATTTTTCCACCTACATCAATCCAACCAAGGTTGCCTCCGTTGTTGGCGGTTTGCCTGTCTTCGCTGAATTCTTTAGCCAATTCGCCAAAATCTTCTCCTTTTTTAATACGCACCAATACTTCAACTACACGACTCTCGGCCTCGGCAATTTGTTCAGGGCTGGCATCGCGTGGAACCATAATCATAATATGAGCCACCTTATAGCGTCCCTTGGCCGGTCGTTTGTTTTCCACTTTAAGAACATGGTAACCGAAGCGTGTTCTGAACGGCTGTGAAAAAGAACCAACCGGGGTGTTATACATTTGCGATTCGAACTCGTACACCAATCCGAATACAGTGCGCCATCCCAATTCACCATTGTTATGTTTCACCGATTCGTCCTCGCTGAGTTGTTGAGCCAGGCTCGAAAAATCGCTGCCCTTGCGCAACTGGTTGTACACAGCCTGAATTTTATTGTAAGCAATCAGCGTATCTTCGGGCGAAGCATTCTGATCGACCTTGATAAGAATATGACTCACATTTACGTCGTATTTCATGCGCTCGTAGGCTTCGGCAATAAGTTCTTCTTCAACCGATTTGTCGGTAAGGTAAGGTTGTGCAAGTTGCTGCCTGTATCCGTTGAGTTCGGTAACAAACGATTTTGTGGTGTCGAGCCCGAGTTTTTCGGCTTCGATAACTTTGAGTTTAAAATTGATGAACAAATCCATATAATCCATCATGGCCGAAAAGCTCATGGCGTTTTCGTCGGTATTGTTTTTCTGATAGATGTGCAGAAACTCGTTCACATCAATTTTATGGTCATCAATTTCGAGCAAAACAGTTTGCTGCGCAACAGCATTGAAAAAAAACACAATGCCAATCGATACAAAAAAAATCAGTTTTTTCATAATTATCTATTCTTTAATTTAATTAATTATCGCGTGTATAATTGGGGGCTTCGCGGGTAATGGTGATATCATGTGGATGCCCTTCGATGATGCCCGAATGTGTTATTCTTACAAATTTGGCGTTTTGGTGCATTTCTTCTATGTTTTTGGTGCCGCAATATCCCATTCCCGAACGTAATCCGCCAATAAGTTGGTAAATAACTTCACCAAGAGTACCTTTAAAAGGCACCCTTCCCGAAATTCCTTCGGGGACGAGTTTTTTAATATCATCTTCCATATCCTGGAAGTAACGGTCTTTGGAACCTTGTTGCATGGCTTCGAGTGAGCCCATTCCTCGGTACGATTTATATTTTCGTCCGTTGTATAATATGGTTTCACCCGGCGACTCGTCGGTGCCTGCAAACAGCCCTCCTGCCATAACGCAATGAGCACCTGCAGCAATGGCTTTCACAATATCGCCCGAGAAGCGGATACCTCCATCGGCAATAACAGGAACGCCAGTACCTTTCAGGGCCTGGGCAACGTCGAAAATAGCTGATATTTGCGGTACACCTACTCCTGCAATAACACGGGTAGTACAAATTGAACCGGGACCAATACCTACTTTTACGGCATCGGCGCCATACTTCACCAAATCTTTAGCAGCATCTCCGGTAGCAATATTGCCCACAACAATATCGATATCTTTATAGCGTTTACGGGCAGTTTTCAGCATTTCGATAACTCCTTTGGTGTGCCCGTGAGCTGTATCGATTACCAAAGCATCAACATTTGAATTTACCAGGGCATCCATACGGTCAACAGTATTGGCAGCAACACCCACTGCGGCCGCAACCCTCAGCCGGCCATTTTCGTCTTTGCAGGAATTGGGACTGGCTGCCGCTTTGGTTATGTCTTTGTAGGTTATTAAACCTATCAAACGATAGTCTTTATCAACCACCGGAAGTTTTTCGATACGGTATTTCTGAAGGATTTCTTTGGCTTCTTCGAGATTGATATTTTGGTTGGTTGTTATCAAATTTTCGGATGTCATCACTTCACTGATAGGTCGCATCATATTGTTCTGAAATCTCAGGTCGCGGTTGGTAACAATTCCTTTCAGAATCAAATTATGATCAACCACAGGTATCCCGCCAATATGGAATTCGCGCATCAAACTAAGGGCATCGCCCACTGTGGCCTTTTCGTTGATGGTGATAGGGTTAATAATCATGGCATTCTCGGCTCTTTTCACAGCTTTCACTTGCCGAGCCTGCTCTTCGATGCTCATGTTTTTGTGTACAACACCTATTCCACCTTCACGGGCTATGGCAATAGCCATCTGATACTCGGTAACGGTATCCATGGCAGCGGTAACAATAGGAGTATTAACCCGAATATTTCTAGAAAAATGCGATTGGATATCAACCGTATAAGGAAGAACCTCGCTGTAGGCAGGTATCAACAACAAATCGTCGAATGTAAGCCCCTCGGAAACTATTTTATCAGAAAAAAAAGCCATATTGCAACGCTTTATTAAAATTTCACGAAATTACAAAAAAATGTTGTTTCAGCACATTTTGATATTAATTTTGTTAAAAACTAAGTGATTGTAGCTTGAGTGAATACAGAAGCATATTAACAAGATACTGGGGGTTCAACCGTTTTCGGCCTTTGCAAGAGGAGATTATAAAGTCGGTAGCAGCCGGAAACGATACCTTGGGTTTACTGCCAACCGGTGGTGGAAAGTCGATAATATTTCAGGTGTATTCGCTATCGGTGGAAGGGCTGTGCCTGGTAATTACCCCCTTAATAGCACTTATGAAAGATCAGGTTGAAAACCTGAAGAAAAGAAATATACGAGCAGCCGCCATTTATTCGGGAATGAGTCGCGACGAAATCGACTTCACTTTTACCAACGTAATAAATGGCGATTACAAGTTTTTGTATATCTCACCCGAGAGACTGCAAACACAGGCTTTTATTGCGCGTGTTCCCTATTTAAAAGTAAACTTATTGTGTGTTGACGAAGCACACTGTATCTCACAATGGGGATACGATTTCAGGCCTTCGTACCTCGAAATAGCAAAAATCAGACCCATGCTACCCGAGGTTCCCATTCTCGCACTTACTGCAACCGCTACGCCCGAAGTGGTAAGCGACATTCAGAAACAATTACTGTTTACAAAAGAAAACGTTTTCAGCCAGAGTTTCGAACGCAAGAACCTTACCTATACGGTGATTCAAACCGAAAACAAAATAAAGCATCTGTTCAAGATTGCCTCCACCACCGAGGGCACAGGCATTGTTTATGTTCGTAATAGAAAAGGGACCAAAGAAATTGCTCTGCAGTTGCAGCATTATAAAATATCGGCCGACTATTACCATGCAGGCCTGAACCCCGAAATCAGAAGCCAAAAGCAAGACGAATGGCAAAAGGGGAAAACCCGCATTATGGTGTGCACCAATGCTTTTGGCATGGGAATAGACAAACCCGATGTTCGCTTCGTTATTCATATGGACCTTCCGGAATCGCCCGAAGCCTATTTTCAGGAAGCCGGAAGGGCTGGCCGCGATGGCAAGGAATCGGTTGCGTATCTGTTATACAGCCCGGCTGACCAAACAGCGGTAAAACAACGAATCAGCCGTTCGTTCCCCGAAATAACATCAATAGTAAAGGTGTATGAATCGATAAACAACTATTTTCAAATACCCTTGGGAGCCGGAAAAAATATGTCGTATGAATTCGATATGTTCGATTTTGCAAAAAAATTCGGCATCGATGTTCTTACCACCTACCACAGCCTTAGCACCCTTCAATTAGAGGGCTATCTTGAATACAGCGACGCATTGAGCAATCCGAGCAGGATTATGTTTACCGTGAAACGTGATGAGTTGTACGAATTTCAGGTATCGCAACGCAACTACGACGATTTTATTAAGCTTTTGCTGCGCAACTACACAGGTGTATTTACCGACTTTGTTCATATCAGCGAAGAATATCTGGCCAAAAAGGCTTCTACCACACCGGAGGTTATTGTTACCTACTTAAAAAACCTTCAGGCTATGCGCATCATAAAATACGTTCCGCGAAAGGTGAAGCCGGTAATCACATTTCTTTCGGAACGACTCGACACTAAGGCATTGCTTTTCGACAAGAAGAGATATGATGAACAAAAAGAACGCTACATCAATCGCATGCAGGCCACACTACAGTATGCGTCGTCGAACAATAAGTGCAGAAGTTTGATTTTACTGAGTTATTTTGGGCAAACCGAAGCCCAGCGCTGTGGTAAATGTGATGTGTGCCAGCGACGCAACGAGCTTTCGCTAAGTAAATACGAGTTCGACATTATTCTAAACGAAGTAAAGGCAATTGTTCAGCAGAAACCAATTTTTCTGAACGATTTGCTGGGAGACATCAAACATAACGAGAACAAAGTTATCAAAGTAATTCAATGGTTGTTCGATAACGAAAAAATTCATTACAACAGTCAGCAGAAGCTGGAGTGGAATTAATTCACTTGTGGGTGGCTTTTGGTTTTTTAGCTTGGTTTTGGCAAGCATAAGCAAGCGAGGTGCTTCGAGTGCCTCAGCAGCCTCAGCCAGCAAGCGTGGACGCTTTAATGCATGGTGAAGTTTTATAATGCAGCAAGCGTGGTGCTTCGAGTGCTTCGAGTGCCTCAGCAGCCTCAGCAACTAATCTTGCTGCATGGGAATAGTATCATACGTATCACCTGTATTGGATACGCATGCAATTAGCTTTAGTGTTTCACAATCTTTAATGTGCGCGACGATTCGGCAGTTTTCACATGCACAAAATACACGGCGGGTGGCAGGCTGCTTCCATCGAATACTGCATGGAGCGCACCATTCTCTACAGGGCTGTCAATAACCATATACTCTTTGCCCAGTGCATCGCAAACACGTATAAGCGCGTTCCCGTCCTCGTAGCCCTGACCCTTCAGAACAAATTCGTCTCTAAAAGGATTGGGATACACCGACAAGTTGTTTGTTTCGGTGTCGACACCTTCGCAGACAACCGAAATTGCGTTATAGTATTTGCCGGTGCCATCGATATCGACCTGTTTCAGTCGGTAGTACCCAATGCCATTTACCGGTGCGCGGTCGATAAAATTGTAAGTTATCGGGGTGGTGCTGTTGCCTGCTCCTTCTATACTGGCAATTGTGTTGTAAACTACGGCATCAGCCGAGCGTTCTAACACAAAATACCGGTTGTTGGTTTCGGTGGCGGTTTGCCATTGCAACTCAACACCCTTACCTGAACAATCCCCTGTAAACGACACAAGTTCAACGGGTAGCGGGTTTATATTGTTTTTAGATCCAAAACTAACCGGACTATAGGATGAAAACGCAAGGGTTGAAGTTATTGACCCCTGAGCAAGACTACCGGCAACGGTGCCTCCCATATACTCCCAGCAATCGCCCGACCAGTGAGCTACCGCCAAATCGGAGAGACTGGTTATACCACTTCGGGCAGCATCGAACCAGAAAATGGTAACAGCAGGAGTAGAATTTGTGGTTGTAAGCTCCCAATGTTCTATGCCACTTGTGTGATGCATCTGGCTTTCGTCGCACATATAGGCTGCTGTCCAGTTCAGAGGTCCCGGCGCAAAATTATACTCGGCAGTTATTGTAGAATTCAAAACCGGTGCTGCAACACCAATAGGAGCCCATACACTGCCCTCTCCGGTGGGAAAAATAAACGACGAGGTTCCTGTTTTGGCCACCGGCCCATCAACATACGAACTGACTGACCCATAGTTGCTGGTTGCCGCGCTTCCGAAACTCATTGAGCCGGTACCTGAAAAATACGCTACTCCATTTTCGAAATCGGCATCGCCATTAATAATCATAGGTTCGTAAATAGCAATATCGGCAGATCCGGGTGAAGTATTGTTGAATATTACACCATTGAAACTGCTGGCTCCTGCATAAATAGACTGCGGTGTAGATCCATTGAACATAACCTTCCCAATGCCGGGAATATAGCTTCCTTTGTTATCCCAGGTGCCGCTCAGGTTCCAGTTATGGTTATTTGCCGAAAGTGTTCCTCCCGCATCGATTGTGAGGTTGCGACTTCCCTGCAAATCGGCAAGTAACATAAGCGTTGGATTGTTTACGCCGCTGATAGCAACATCGTAAACCGGCACAGCACTGTTCACCCTGAATACAGCAGAAGCCGGGGTAGCAGCGGTTCCAAAACGGAAAGTTCCTCCCTCAATACTTTTCACTCCGCTACCCGATAGTATATTCAAATCGACAGGACTTGCATTGGTGTTCGGGTTCACAAAATTGATCACAGGGTTACCACTGATAGTGATACCCGCTGTAGCTACCATATTAAAACTCCCGGTGGTTGCTGTATTACCCACGGTACACAAATTGATAGTGCCTCCGGTGATGCTGGCAAGGGTATTGGCTGCCGTAAACATCAGCCTTCCGGCGATATTCATGGTACCTCCACTAACAACAAAAACTGAATTCGAACGGTTCTGCCACGAATTGCCAGCGGCTGTTCCAATATTCACAGTACCGGAATTTAGCCTGAAAAATCCGTCGTTATTCAGTGTGGCATTGCCTCCGTTTATTATTCCATTGGTAACCTCAATACCCGATGTTGCTGTAATAGTTTGAGCAGCATTGGGTAAATTAAGAACACCTCCGCTGTTTATTCTCAGCAAACCATTGGTGAGTGTTAAAGCTGTGGTTGATGTATTACTTATGGTAACCGGGCAAATAATAGCCAAATCGAGGGCCAGGGCTGTGCCTTTATTTAGTGCAATACGGAAAAATGTGGTTGACGAAGAACCTGTAATTTGCGCCGAAACCATGCCGTCGAAAGTAACAGTGCTTCCACTACCGGCACTAAAACTGCCATTGTTTATCCAGTCGCGTGCCACACTCATCGAAAAAGCACCGGCAGCCAGATTACACGCATTGTTGATTGTGATGTTTCCATCGATATCGATATCGCTGCCAAGGCTTGAATTGTCGGCAACTATTACGTTATAAAAGGTTTTTATTCCCGGGCTTGTCGAAGTTATTGCCGAGGCTGCTCCGTCGAATGTTACCGTGCTGGTGTTGCAGGTAAACGAACCTCCCGTGTGGTTCCAGTTTCCGGCTACAATCATACCCAGCGAACTGCTCACTGCCAGTGTGCCGGCGCTGATATCAACATTGCCATCGACATCGAGACTGTAGCTTGAAATACTTGCTGTTCCTCCCGATTTATTAACCAACAGGTTGTTTACTGCTTTTCCGGCACCCACACCGCCCGAGTTGATAGTTTGGTTGCCCGATCCATCAAGTATCAATGTTCCGGCTCCCGGATAGAAAGTACCATTGGAGGTATGGCAGGTATAGTTACTGGCCAAATAGATGTCGCGATTGTTACCATTAACACTGCCCCTTGTAAAAGCTAAGTTATTGTTCACATCGATATCGTTGGTAGCTATATTAACCACCTGAGCCGCTGCCCCCTTGTTAACGGTTAGGTTATAGAAGGACTTACCGGCTCCGGTTCCTCCGGTATTAATAGCTACCGGTGTAGCAGAACCATCGAAAGTAACCGTACCCGTGCCGGGAGTAAAGGTGCCGTTGTTTGTCCAGCTACGGGCAACTGTAATATTGAAATTATTGGTGGTAAGTGAGTGGCCAGGGTTAATAGTAATATCGCCATTTATGTCGATGCTGCTATTCATGAATACCGGGCTGTTTACAATAACATGATAAAACGCACGTGTTGATCCGGACGTTGACAAGATATCAGATTGAAAATCGTCGAAACTTACTGTGCTGGTATTACATGTAAAAACGCCTGCGGTATGCGTCCAACTTCCATGAAGAAACATAGTTAAAGAACTACTAATTGCACACGTACCCGATAAAATACTAAAATCATTACCAATCTCTATACTATTCGTAGAAACAGTAGCGGTACCCGACGGCTTATTGATTACGACATCATAAAAAGCCTTACTCGCTCCAACACCTCCTGAATTGATTGTTTGTGTTCCGGTTCCATTGAATTCAACAGTGCTTAAAATTGATATTATTGTACCTGTGTTAGTGTAATTCCCTTTAATCCGTAGCGTACAGTTGCTTATGTCGACAATTCCCGCAGCATTATTGTTGGTAAAATTTGTACCCACATTCACTTCGTTGCCTCCAAGCAACATTACACCTGTAGAATAATTCCGCAAATATCCGCTTATGCTAATAGGGGATCCGATTGTAAAATTACCCGTTGTATAAAAATCGAGATTATGCAGGCAAATACCCGGATTGGTAGTTGTTAGAATACAATTGGAACCTCTTACATAAAATGTTCCATTGCTTGCTGCTGTAATCTGTCCATTGATAGCTGCTGTTTTGGAACTGCCATACCAGTGAAAATTGTTGTTCATATTCATAACGCAACCCGATGCGATGGTAAGATTACAGTTTCCGGTGCGCACATATACAAATACATTTGCTCCTGTTCCAGTGATAGTTTTATCGTTGGTGCCTTGAATATAAAGTTGCTGAGATGTTTTTGTTCCAGAAATGGTTCCTCCATTCAGTGTGATGGTTTGTCCGTATACATTCAGAATCAATGTGGTTCCCATGTTTAATGTACCCGATGTCATTATATAGTTGTTGCTTACTCGTATTTCGTTGGTGAGTACAGTTTTTATTCCGCTTGCATTGAGTTCTAAATTGTAAAAATCGTGTGTTCCCACAGTTACTCCTCCTGAGTTAATATTGGCATCGCCACCGGCAAGGACAACAGTGCTTGTATTTTTCACGAATGTACCGGCATTGGAATAATTGCCGTAAATGGTGAGCACATTCGAACCTGAAATGGTGAGGGTTTTACCTGATTCGATTGTTAGGTTATTTACCGAGATGGCACTTGATATTACCGGATCATTCGAAGTACATGTATTTGTTTTTACGAAGACATTGTTTGATGCTCCGGGCAGTGCAGAGGGAACAAAGTAACTGCTGCCATCGTAAACCAGCCAGTTGGTAAGTGTATTCCAAGCTGTGCTACTGGCACCATACCACACATAATCGCCGGCACTAAGATTCACTGTGGCAGGGTAGCCGACTTCTACAGTAACACCCACACTGGCCGTGCCCCAACAGCCGGAGGTTGAGTATGGTCTCACATAATAGGTTGTTGTTGTTGTTGGCGACACTATCAGTGTTGCCCCCGAGCCAATGCTTGTACTTGTTCCCGTTGGAGATGTCTGCCAATAGTAAGTAACGCCTGCAGGTGGAGCATTGCCCCTTGTAAGTGTTGCCGAACTACCCAGGCAGATTGTAGTTGCGCCTGTTGGTGTAGCAGGTACACGTATGGTTGTAAAATCAGGGTTGAAAAGTGTCCACCCCCTATAGTTGTTACAGTTATCGGAAGTGTACATCGAAATTTTGTTATCGCCTACCCTTTCGAGGTAATCGGCATGTGGCCGAACCGTAAACACAACCGTACGCTGATTGCCGACTACCGAAGTGGTGGCACTTACCAAAGTAATTCTTGAACCACCCCAGGTACTCGATTTCGACACGTAACCACCACCGGTACATGCCATTTGATTTTCGGTATGAACATAGCTTGTAGGATGCCAGGCAAAATAACCACCGGCAGCAGAAGATCCCAGATGATAATTAACCAAAGCCATCATACCGTAGGTGCCACCGAATCCACTGCGAGGCTCGGTCGACACAATGGTAATGGTGTAGGTATTGGTTCCATCGGTACTCCAGCAGTTTTCGTTTACGCTTATCGTATCGTGTGTGGGTGCGGTATTGTCAACTTTTACCCACACTCCCAAATCGGTATACCCTACTCCATTATTTAACACATCATATAAGAATGTATGCAGTTTGTAATCGTTATCGGGACAGGTCGTTTTTATATTTGAATTCCAGCGTAATGTCAAATCATTGTCGGTGCAGTTACCATCTCCATCAACACACGATACTCCGTTGATGTCGATATGTGTATCGTACACCATCCAATCGCTCAGGCTGCTACCATAGGCCGAACTTGATTTAATTTCGGCGGGTGGTCCGCCACAACCGTTGGGATTGCAATCGTTTTGATTAAACGAAAAATACTGACGGTAAACTTTACAGTTGTCGCTGTGTGTAATATCGATTTTAAAGTCGTTTCCTCCCTTAACCCAAAACACTGTGGACGATTCCTGATATGCATATCCCGATATATTGGAGTATCCCACATAGGTAGGGGCCACATTGTCGGTAACCGATGAGCCGCTTGCCGACCACGCTCCGGCATTGGCTACATTATCGTTAGCCCTAACCCGTATATACAATGTTCGGCCACATTCCCAGGTTCCACTGCCCGAAGTTCCTCCGGTAAACCAACTGTTCCAGGTACTATTGTCGTAGCTCCATTGCCATTCGTAACCACTGGCATTTATTCCCGATTGACCGTCGGTGCAAGCCGAAATCGTCCAAGTTTGATTTACTGTACCAGACCCCGAAGCACAAACAGGCGTACCCGGTGTTGAAGGTGACGTGTTATCGAGATACACATCGAGACCGGTATCGGTATAGCCAACTCCATTCCATGTTTGGTCGTACATATACACAGTTACGTGATACCAACGGCTTACCCCTGAGCCGGCAGTCACCTGCCAGCGTCCGAGCACATCGAGACTACAGTTTCCGGGCGACTGACATGTTACTGTTTGAATGTTCAGATATTGGTCGTCGGTCAAACCTTCGGAATAGCTGCTAAAAGTGCCTCCGCTAGAAACACCATATGGGTTGGCATACGATTTAATGTTTCCCGAAGCAACATCCCAGCTCCCAAAATTCCCCACTGCACCATAGGTAAATTCAAGGTACTGAAAATTTGAAGCGCAGTTGTCGGAATGCGATACATTGGTGTAGAACGTGGTTCCACTTTTCACAAAATACGTATTACCACTAACATAATTCGCACCTGTTATTGTAGTACCCACATAAACCGGGGCTGATACATCTCCTGCTGTGGTAACATTCAGGGTAAGACTACCGGTAGGACCGGCCGAATAATAGCTTCCGACCGAGATGTAGTAAGTATTTGAAGCAACAGCATTCCAGGTAACCGATGAGTATATACCACAAGCGTCGTCGTTGCAGGCAACATGGGTAAGAGAGCCGCAACTTCCTGTAAACACCGCTATTTCTGTATCGAAATTGGTACCTGAACAGGTATTGGCCGTTATAGAGCCACACACTCCACTTATAACGTACCAGATGTTTTTATAAGGCCCGTCGCATGTTGAGACCGGAACATCGTCGGTTGCAAAGCTAGTGTTTGCAACAGGACTTGTATAAGGCAACGATGCAATATTAATAGCATTGGCACAATTGTCGTTTGCGGGGGGCATACCCCTGTATGCCAATGTATAAGCCCCCCCTGAACCTCCCGTGCAACAACTATTCACTTCAATATAATAAGTCCCTGTTGAAGGGGCAGTATAATCGATTTGTGAAAGTAAACTGCAATAATCGTCGTTGCTTACCACATTTGAGCACGATGAGTTATACAATCGCAAATATGTATCGAAACCTGCAGTGCCCCCCCCCTCACAAAAACTAAATCGGTACGAAAGTCCTTGAGTCATATCGACACGGTATCGGGTGCAACCGCCTATGGCAAATGACGAAGATATTGTTTGATAGGCCGCAGTAGGCGTTATTTGAGAATCGTATGACGGACATGCAGTACAAGTGCCCGGTGTGTATTTGTAAGCCAAAGTATAAGTACCTCCACTACCACCTGTACAGCAGCTATTCACCTCAACATAATATACACCAGTGGTCGAAGGCGTATAATCAAATTGAGATAAAATACCGCAATAATCGTCGTTATTCAAAACCACATTGCATGATGCATCGTACAATCTCAAATATGTGTCGAAACTGGCAGTGCCCCCTCCCTCACAGAAACTAAAGCGATATGGTGTGCCTTCATACATATACACATAATATCGAGTACATCCTCCTATGGCAAACGAACCCGAAGCAGTTTGATAGCTTGCGCTTGGATAAAGAGCTGATGTATAGTTAGGGCAACTGGTACATACTCCGGGCACATACCGGTAAGCCAGTGTATAGTTGCCGCCTGAACCGCCTGTGCAGCATGAGTTTACCTCCAGATAATGGTATCCGCTAGTAGATGGAGTATATGATATTTGCGAATAGATGCCGCAATAATCGTCGTTGGCAGCAACCTGTGTACAAGAGGAATTGTAAAGCTTCAGATATGTGTCGTAGTTTGCAGAGCCCCCTCCTTCGCAGAATGTAAACACATATTCGGTACCTGCATACATATACACTTCATACATCTTGCAGCCACCTGCAACTATTGATGAGGAACTTGTTTGATAGCTGGAACTTGGCCAAATTGAAAAATCGTAAGATGGACATGAAACACAGGATGCTGAAGCAGCATACATTGCAGTAAATGAGAATGTGTAACTCGATCCAGTTCCGCCATAATAATCATCAATCATGAGATCTGCAAAACCGGTAAAAGGACATGACCATGGACCATATTTTGCACGATAACTGGCACAGCCCCCATCAACATACCACTGATACACACAACCCGATTCCTGATACATCGCAAAATCAGAGTCGAAACTTGCAGAAGCACCGTTGTCGCAGCAGCTATATGAATACTGATAGCCATTAGTGTGATAATTGTATGGCAGACGACAAGGCCCGTAACTTAAGTCGGAAGAATATAACGCACCCCAACTTCCCGCTCCAACATTGAATGATCCATCCCATGTTGAACATGTACCCGGACAATCGTAAACTTTGGGGCTGCTCTCGAGTTGTCGTGTAGCAGGTGTTGACAAAGCAAACCGGATATGAGCGGGTACAGAAACTTCGAAATAATCGAAAGCATTTGTACCCATGCAAAGATTGATATTGTTTTGATATACTTCGGCTGCGATGCTTAATGCCTCAGCCTTTAACACTTCGAGGCGTGCAGTAAGTTGAAACACCGACATACCCTGCAAATTGAATTGCTCCAATATTTCTTCGCCGGGATTTATGCCATTTAATACGTATTGTATGGTTTTGGCTTCATCCCATTTTTCCATTATCTGATTCCAATATGTTGACCCTCCGGCTATTAAATCATTGTATACATTACACACTGTAACCGGATATGCACGCTGCTGCTGCTTCATCCATTCAGCATCGAACCTGACATGTACTCTGATGCCTTCGGGAACAAACTCAACAAAATAATGTGCTTTAATGAAACCGGAACCGTTCACTGCATTCAGATTAGAAAAACTGAGATCAGAGCATGAGGCATCTTTAGCTACCATGGGATAGATGTAGTAGCCGTTGCCGCTAGATTCATCGATTATTGCAAACGATTCAGCCGAAAAAGCTGTTGCCATTTTATCTCCTCCCCGATACACCGACCAATTTTCGGGAAACACAATGGTTTCTGAAAACTCAACAGCAGAACCTTCGGGAGCCTCTGCAACCCATTCGGGCAATTGAGTAAACACATATTGCATTGCTACTCTTTCCGATTCAACTGTTACACTGCACAATACTCCGGGAAACATGTTGTTGTAAATAATTGAATTCTTCTGGATTTCGCCCTGTGTTAAAAGAAGATTCTCTTGCGAAAAAGAACCATTATAGTGTATGCCTGCCGATGGGTTCACCCATTTTTTATGATACTGCCCTCCAAAAATCATTAAATAACCCGTATTACCCGGCTTATCGGGCAAGTAGGTATGGTAGGAATTGGTTTTGTTACTGTAAGCATATTTATTAAGAACATTGTGGTTTACGTCCTGATTGAATCCAATATCGGTAACAATGTCCTGCCAGGCCCCGGTTTCATCGCGATAGTGAATTGCACGCGGCGAAGTACGGCGTTCATTTAATCGTTGGTCATCTCCCTTTAGAAAATATTTATGAATATCGGCGCGCTGCTCCAAGATTTCGTCGGTGGGCGAAAAACCATAAAACAAACCTCCTTTTTCGAAACGCTTGTCCGATTCAGAATAATTACTACCGGGTATAACTTTTGTGTATGAGTCATGTTCGGGAACCATTTGAATTAAATCGCTGTTTTGGTGCTTAGCATCAATTGCAACCAAACCGTTTCCTGTTTCAACAGGTAGGTTTTGAACGCTTTTTGTGCATTTACCCGAAGGCAGGTTAGGGTCTTGGGTTTTGTTGTTATCGGTAATTACAGCCTGAGCAGTCGAAACCTCTGAACTTAGCATAAATACTAAGCTTAGACCAGCTATAAACCGGCATATTAATTTCGTTGATGTGTTTGTGGACATAAGGGTAAAATATTTTGTCAAATTATTTGTCGTTTTGGTTTTAAAGAAAATTATGAAATTCTAAAATCACATGCTTTTATTAACAAGTAAATATATAAAATAATTTAAGACAAAATTTTTCAAATGTATAATTTACAACTAGTCAATTTAAGCATTTTAAACTTCCTTAAATGTCTTTAATATAATTTATTTTCATTATTAAACAATTTTACAAGCTATTTTCGTCCAATATTTTTGAATCAAATCTCTATTTAGAGTAAATAAAGGAGTGCTAACTACTTATTTTAATTGAATAGTTTATTCACATCAGCAACAATTTGCGGATAGTATCTACGACTTAATGCAGCATATTCGTGAGCACGGGTTACATCGCCATTTTTTAAACTAATTTCGGTTAAATAGTAATATGCAAAACCCAAATCTTTCGACAACTGTATTGAAACATCGAGTATTTCGCTGCAGAACCTACTCATATCTTCGTGTTTGAGTATATTTTCGAGTTTCGCCGAGAACGATTGCATACAGTCGGTATAATTATGCATTACCGAAAAACGGTAGGCTTCAATCAGGGCTTCGTCGTAGTAATACTCAAGCGACTTAATATTGTTGATAGAAGTTTGAATATACAATATTGCCAGGCTATCGTTGCCCAACTGATAAGATAAATAGCCGGCTTTTCGGTAAACATATGGATTCGCCAAACCTTTCTCAATGGCAGTGCTGTAGTAATCAAGTGCTGTTGCCGGTTTCTTCATTCTATCGTACAAATCGCCCATGTTCTGATAAAAAACTCCCTTCAAAAAATCATCGGGATTTCTCGTAATGGTTTTTACGAACAATTCTTCGGCAAGAGCATAATTACCCAAATACATATAGGCAATACCCATGTTCCCCAGGGCATCGACATTGGTGGAATCGATTTTTACGGCAGTGGCATACAGTTCTATGGCCTTTTCGAAATGCCCCTGATACATTTGCACATTTGCACTTTCGACATACGAATTCGACTCAACCAACCTACCGGGTTCAGAAAGCTGTTTCAGCCAAGCAGGCTGCAGCAGGGTAAGTAAAGCAAATGCTAAGATAAACAGCCATATCGAAACTATTAAAACAAACACAACAAGATGCTGCTTCACGGTAGCCGTATGTAATAATGCTTTTTTCATCAGCTGTTGTGGATAATAAATAAAACCTGTTTATTCTCTCTAATCAGTCGGTTGTAAGTTTTTATGGCATCTTTGTTAGGAAGTCGAATAACCTGAAATATTTTCGAATGAAAGTAATTGGCATTGAATTCGAAAAGTTTTTGCTCGTTGAAACCTTTACCTCCCTGCGACTTTGAGCCGGTTCCAATCAGCAGAATGCCCGGGTCGATATGATGAATTTTTTGCTTGTCGCGCATATTAAAACTAGTCTTTTTATCAACAATTCTAAAACTGCCATTTTGATAAATCATCAGATCGAAATACACAAATGGAATACCTTTATACACAATTACACTATCGGTGATGCGCTTTACAGGAGCATTGCCCGAAAATTGAGCATAGGTAACATAAACCAAAAGAAACGCAAAGACAAAACGCAAAAGCCATCGCATTACCAATTGATTACCGGCATGTATGCCCAACCAAATAATCAAATATGCGGGAATGGCAATTAGAAATACATATGGCCACAAAGCAGCATCGCTTAGCGTTGAAGACACCTGAAGCAAGACCAGAGTAAAAACAGCCTGATGAAACAAGAGGGTGAAAGGCTGCTTCACATAATTAGACAACTTTTTCTGCCTGATTGCCACAGGTTTCATAAATACACCATTGAGCAGCACAAACTGAACAAAGCATTGCCCCACAAGTACACCCCACATGTCTTTACCCACATCCGACAAGTCGAACACTCGATTACTGATATAAACCTGTATGACTTCGTCGAACAGAGATATGCAGAAGGCGTACAGGAATGTACGCAGTATTATTTTTTCGGGTGGCAATTGCTTATCGGAAAACTTAAGGTATGCCAGATATGCAAAAATACCATAGGCAATATAATGCCAGTTGTGTTGTAAATCGTAAAACTTATGGTTGAAGTAGTAATCGCTTATTTTTTGCCCTGCAATTAACAGAACTACTACCAGCGCTATGCCAAACAGCTTTTTTGTGTTGATTTTTCGTATGGTAAATGCAATAACTGCAACTAGACCCAATGTTGCAAGCATCACAACGTAAGGTATTTCGGCACCAATCAGAATAAAATGCGCACGCGAAATGCTACCAATAGCTTCCTGCAAATAATTCATCAGCATTAGAAACGGAGTAACAATAAGCAATAGCGAGTAAAGACTTAGATTGAGACCCGGTGATATTTTCAATTTCATGCTGCAGTTGAGATCAGATTTTAAAAATAATAGTATTTTTTGATTTATACAAATGAATACATATTACAGCATAAAACTTCAGCAGAACAAAAATGATATATCATTTCGATGCTGATTAGAAGGTGAGTGGTTTATTTTGTTAGAAGCAGAGCAGCAAGCGTGGATGGTGTTGCAGCAAGCGTGGTGCTTCGAGAACCTCAGCAACTAAGCTTGCTGCATTTACTGGCGTGGACGCTTGCTGCAATCTGGCTGCAATTTGGAAAACAAAACATATAATGCCACTGATACTTGTCGTACTACATCACTGTTGCATAGCGAGAAATATTCTTTGTTACCAGATCACAAAGTCGTTGGTCAGGTTTTCGCGCCTCGATGTGGGCTGTTGACGACCATTGCTGAGTCGCCTCACCTCATCGAAAATAAAATTACGTAATTCCGATACCGAAACCTGTCCGTCTTTGTTTTCATCGGCACGGTTCTTTTTAAAGGCCTGCATGAATGAATAGGTAAAAATACCATTTTCGATATCTTCGTTTTCGAGGGCATAGCCTCCACCTGCAGCAGCAGAGATAACCACGGCACCGGTCCCTTTACGTAAATCAGCAAACATAATCCGCATCAACTCGAACGAGTTATGCAAGCCGGTTTTAGGCATGGTTTCGCCACGGGTTTCGAACATGGTTACGCCTCGTTGGTTGTCGCCAATTACGTTTTCAACAACAAACTCATCGTCTTTATCCACTTCGCCCGAGTGGCAGGCATCCATAAGGAATAATTTATTACGGGCAGGTATTCCGTCGAGCAAGCCTTCGAGTTCTTCGTAGTTCAGACCACGCTCGGCAGGATTTTTAAAGTCGATATCGCTGGTGGCAAAGTAAAAATCGAGGTTGTCGTCGAGCAAACCGTGGCCGGCAATATGAATAATAACATAATCGTCAACATGGCTTTTCATCAGTCTTTCTTTGGCCATGAGCACATTTTCGCGGGTACAGCTTGTATTAAAGAATGAATCTACATACATGCTATTGTAGCTGTTCTTGCGCTTATTAAACAAATTTACAAATCCTTTACCATCGTTTACCGTGTAGCGCAAATTGTATTTTGCATTGCTATACTCAGCCACTGCAATCGACACCAGATACAAGTCGGGTTTACGTTTCTCGGGTATTTCGAAAAACACTTCGAATTCTTCTTTCAGCGATTCCACACCAATACTGTTGAGGCACGAAATCTGAATTATGTTTTGCCCTTCGGAAAGAGGGATGCTTACATCGGTGCTTACATCTTTTGCGTTTTTATTGCGCAGCGACATACCCAGAGTACCGTACAATGGCACATCGTTCACCCAGACGTTGAGTCTGTCGAGCTCGTGCAAGCGGTCGCTCATGGCAATTTTAAGGTTCAGTTGGCCTGATGTAGACTTATAGTTAAGCTCTTTGATATTTGTAATTTCGAGCTCGGGTAAATTCATTTCGCCCTTGAGCATAGCCTCGGTGAAGCCAGATTTGCTGAGACGTTTCAAATATGCTTTATGATACAGGGCAATAATATCGGGTTTAAAAATACCCAGTTTTTCCATAACCAGATCGGGGCGGTTATATTTCAGGTCGAACTGCTCGGCAGGTAACACCCTTCCGTTGTAGTTAAATCCCATTCCGGTAAGGGCATCGCCCTGCGCCATATAGTAGTTGTCGGGTGAAACAAACACCAGTTTTCCCTGATCGACCACGTACACTGTCATAATTTTCTCACCGGTTTCGAGATTCCAGATTATCATCGAAGCATCTTCGGCTGCACTAATCAGGTAGTTTTTCTCGCGAATAATTTGTATATCGTTAATATACCCCCTGTGCCCTTCGTATCGCACTGTTTTTCCCATTCCTGATTTACTGATTTCGAATCCGGTACAGGTAAACACATCGGATGTATTCATATCTTTTTTAATCAGATATGGTGCCGACATCGATTTAGCATTGTGCGCTACCATAAGCAAGCAGTTTGGATAGAATGCATGCCCCGATAAACCCGAGCGCACTGTTGCTGTGGTGGTTTCGTCGTAACCGGTGAGGCTAAGCTTAAAGCCCCGTGCTACATCGTTCGACTCACCCATTCCCCAAAATTCTTTTTCGGAAGTAAAATATAATTCATAAAAACGAAACGTATTATTCTTCTTCATCAATCCTGCATCGGCTTTCCGTTTCTTGCGTTTTTCTACCGTTTTTTCAAGATTCAGATTCGATATCGACGACACCTTCATTACCGGATTAGAATTACCCCATTTCCCACCTGAGTAGGCAATTTGTTTGCCGTCGGGACTTACAGCCACCGAGTACACATTTTCGTCGAAAAACAATTCACCATCGTCGCTTTTCGTGGCACGTGCCTGAATGGCCTTAATATTAAATGTCTGGCTAAGCTTAGAAGTGTTGGGATGCAACATAAAATATTGCAAGGGCATATTTTGTTCAAAATCTACAATAGCAGCACGGTTATCGCCACCGGCTGTGGCAACACACATTTTGTTAGGTGTAAAGCTCACATCGTTTATCCGGCTTTTGTGCGTATTAATTCCCTCACAAGTAATTTTATCGTCTTCGAATACCAGCAAATACGCATAACCCAGTTCATCGCCAAAAGCAATTCGTTTTCCATCGGGGTGCGAATCCATAGCATTTACATTGAAGCTACGTGGTATCAGGCGCTTTTCGAACTTGATTTCGGGCAAACTCCATATACTTATCGATCGGTCGGCTGAAGCAATAGCAACAAACTTACCATCGTCGGAAAAATCGATATCGGTAATATCGAGCAGATGCATACGTTCGCGTATCCGAACCTTAAGAGTGGGATTGCAGAAGTAAAGCCAACCTCTCTCATCGCCAGCAATTACAAGACTGTTATCGTTGCTGACGGCCACCTGCGTAAAATGCACATAAACATCTTTATTTATTAGCGATCGTGCGCCTTTTCGCACTGTGGTATTTTTTATTTTATATCCACCATCATCGGATATGTTAGCAAACGATTGTGCACCCGACTGAAGGGTCAGCGAATTCATGTCGAAAGCATAGAACTGCCCCATATTATTGATGAGCAGCTTATTTCCATCGAATTTTAGTTCGCTGATACCGGCCTTACCGGGAACTTTAATCTTATAGAACTGCTTACCCGAAATTACATCGTTTATTACCACATCGTTGTTGGCATCGGCACTGGCCAGATAACGACCTGTGTTATCCCAGTTTATACAACGTATTTCACCCGAATGACCGGTTTGAACCACAGGAACTATTTGCTGTGCGTGCAAACTCATACTGATGCATACGGCTATGGCTGTGAGTATATTTTTCATGATTATTGCTTTTTATATTGTTGTAATACTCTGGCATCATCTTCTTTGCCGAATGGCAGCAAGTACGATATACCACCCGAAAAATGTCCCGAAGGAAAAGAATTGTTCAAACCCTGATTCAATCGGCTGCGATAGTAAAAAACATTCACCACCAAAAACCTGCTCAGATATACATCGAAGCCAATTCGTGGCGATATGCACATGCCCGGGTCGGACGCTATTGCAAAGATTGAGTTATCAGAATAGTTAGTATCGTAGATAAACTCAGCCGCATAGTCCAGTTTATCTTTGTCGGTAAGTGATGTTTCGGTGGAAACCGGAATTTTAAGGTCCAAACCCCCACCAAGGGCAAAATGCAATTTGCCAATGAAGAAATGATATCGGTAGTGCAAGCCAATTTGCGGCATGATGATAAACGACTTGAAAGCAATGGAATCGTTTAAACTACGACCGAAAGGAACGTTTTCGTCGGTTCCGAAATCGAGTTTCCAGCTTGCTGTGGTTAAATCTACAGCCGGCAACAGCGTAAAACGGTGGCGCGAATATCCGTATTCGAGTGGAAAACCGAAAAACAAACTACCCGATGTAGCCTTATCGGCAACAGCTCCGTAAGTTGTATTCTGGTAGGTGACACTGAAATCTTCGTTACTGCTCAGAAAGCCGTAGGAATAAGCTACTGCATAGCCCCTGATAAGCCGCTGCGAGCTCACCGACAAACTGACAAACAGCAGCAAGACGATACATATTTGTTTCATAGACATTTTTTTAGTAATAAACCAATAAAAATACAAAATTATGTATTACATTTGCAATACGAGCCATGAATTTTTCAATATTGTTCTGAAATGTATCTGATTACAGCCATTATTGATATAACTACTAACCAAAACCAAGCTATATGAAAAAATTTATTATTGCAACAACTGCACTGTGTATGATAGTTTCTGTGGCCTCTGCACAGGGTTTACACTTTGGCCCCAGGCTGGGTATGAGCGTATCAAATTTCATACATTTCTCTGAATCGAGCGATATACAAACACAGAGCAAACTGGGATTACATGTTGGAGCTACCGCTGAATTTGAGATTCTTAGTTTTTTGTATGTCAGCACTACCCTATCTCTGTATCAGAAAGGGAACAAAAACGAGTACCCTTTGGGCACATCGAAAAGTACTTTCAGTTTTTTAGATTTGCCAATAGAAATTGGTTATAAAATGCCAATTGGCAATATATCGGTTTTTGGGCAAGTAGGTCCGTTTGTTAGTGTTGCCGTTGCAGGAAGGGGACGTTGGATTCCCGATGAAAGCTACTCCGACGAGACCTCATCGTATTCGTTATATGAATACGACAACTACAAGCGTTTCGACACGGGTGTTGGTCTGGCTGCCGGCATCGATTACAAGAACTATCAGGTCAGGTTTAGCTATTCGTTTGGTTTTATTAATATTGAGGGACACAGTTCCTATTCGGCCCAAACATCGGCATTCAGTGTAACCGGAGCTTATTTTATCGGTCGGAATTATTGATTTATCAATTCATCGTAAACGGGTATATCGTTCAAATACACGAAACGGTTAGTTTGTTTGTGCATGCAGATATGCTGAATGCCATTACTTATTAATATGTATTTAAGTTGCATGTCGTAATTATATGCCATAATCTGGTCGAAAACCTGTTGGCTCAGTATTACCTCAGGAGCCTTGCATTCAACAATCATCAGCGGCTGAAGATTGCGATTGTGAACCACAGCATCGAACCGACGTTGCAAACCGTTGATATCGAGCGACTTTTCTACAGCAATAAGCGACTGTGGGTAATGTCGATGGTTTACCAAAAAATGCAACAGGTGTTGCCTTACCCATTCTTCAGGGGTGCATGCTACATATTTGTTTCTGAAAATATCGAAAACTTCAATTCTGCTGTGTTCGCGAATAGTAAGGTTTGCCTCCGGAAGGTTAAGTTCCCTCATTTCTTTATTCCTTACGAATGAGTTTTACATCGATTAAAGGATCATCGCTTTTATTGTCGTTAAACCAAACGTACATTTCGTTGTTTCCATAGCGCATATAGGTAATTGCATGAGGAAAATCGGTAATAGGGTTCACAAAAGTCCATTCGAGACTATCGGGTTGTTCAGTTAACGAAAAACCGGCAAACACCCGTTTTGTGTCCATGCTGGCATGCATAAAATACACAGGTTTACCATCGACACATTTAATGGCCATTTCGTCGAATTGAATGGTATCGTTGCTGACAAATCCATAGGTTCGGCCAACAAACAATGTATCGCCCATATTTTTCCATTGCTCGAAACTGGGGACACCATTGTTTTGAATTTCCCAGGTTCCCAATAACCAATAGGGCATCGACTCCCTGCATTGTGCCAGCAGGCTTGCATTGTAGGTAAGAACCATCAGCAATATAAAAAACAGTGCTCTCATTTCTTTAGGTTTTCGATGTGTACAAAGATACAGAAGTTTTTTTCAACCAACAAGCGACCAATCTTTTGATATCTACAGCACCCGAATGCACGGTTATGGTTTTAGAAGATTTATATCGCCAACCAGCTCTAATCCGGCGTTTCTTCCAGTGCCGCTGAATACACTCTCTCCGGTTTGGTTTTCGACAACAATTTGCAGCTCAGCATCGATGCTTTCGTGAATCATTCTGCTCATTTCGCCAGCAAGCGGAGCCTTCAACTCACCCGAATTCTTCGAATGTCCGTTGACAAATATTTTTAATCTCGAAGTGTGTATCGCAATATTTATTCTATTATCTGATTTTTCTAATTTCGAAATTTTGGCACCTGTATAAGTAGCAAAAGTAATAGTTTTGCCTTGATACATGAGGAAACCTAAGAATCCGGTAAAAGTTTTGCCAATCCATGGTATTCGAGCTACCGATAACATAAACGAGGTTTCTGACATTTCGAAATTATTGGTTTGCATCCAAATCCATGCCTTTGGCATAGAGCTGCCCCAGTCTTTCTCTATATATCCCAGTCCATCATCAAAATTCAACAGCTCGGCATTGTGGTGTATGGTGCCCCGAACAGTATGACACATACTCACCAAGCCATGATAACATTCCATGAAAGGAACATAGCGATACCAACCCATAATTCCGGGACGCACGAAGCCTGCCCTGTATGGATGCAAATTGCCATACTCGAGTTCACCCCTTAACGCGCATTGTTCGTTTTTAAGATTCAGCACACATTTTGTTGGCGAAAAATAGTTTTCGGCAACATATACCTCGAAGCCATGTTTCGAAAACCTAAAAACATCCGGTTTAAAACTGAAATAATATGTTTCGCCGGTTTTACCGTTGATAGCCTGAACAAATGCATGGGTATTGTTCTCGGCAATAGCAATACCGGGAATAAACGACCAAGTGGTATTGCCATCGGCACTCACATTTTTAAAATACCAACCCTCGAAATAATTCTTATTTGCGCGATTGCCCTGAAAATACGTAGGATTCCATATTTTTAGCAAATCATACCACGGCGACCGCAAGGGGCGTTGGCAAGTGGCAATACTATATTTCGCATATAGGTTTTCTTTCAAAATCTCATATTTATAATAATCCGATTCAGGATAAATCGAAACAATACTATTCTTCTTGTTGAAGCTTAGGTATTTCTCCTCCCATACCAAAAGGATCGTAAACACAACGGACCGACATACCCGAATTCTGATGCAGCTCATAAAAGAACACTTCCTCGGAATCGTCCTCCATCCTTACACTGTAGGCCTGAAAAGGTTCTCCCCAGGCCGAAGTTGTCCACCACAAACCGGCAGTGTTCACATACTCAAAACTGCCATCTGTGTTACGAATACCACCGGGCAAAGCGCTAAATCCGGTTTCGTTGTTAGCTGTGTTAAACACGCCCCAGTGCAATGGGCCGGCTTCTTTTAGTTTTGTAGCAGCCGTCATTTCGCCCCCAAGATTCCACATAAGATTCTGCCATGCCATGTCATCGGACACGATCCATCCTACCGGACATGGGTTTTTGTCACCATTATACATTGGCGATAAAGCAAACCAATTGTATAATACTCCGTACTCCTCGCCAAAGCTAACATAATCGTTGTTGTAGTATGTGTATCCGGGAGTCATCAATCCTTGCCATGCAATATTGTCGGTAACCAGCGGAATAGGTGTGCCATCGTTGTACTTTGTAGTTTTCAGGTTTTCGGCCAGCCAAATCTGATTGCCAATAACAACAAAACCGTATGTATTTCCATCACCATCAATCGGCATTGGAATTGATTGTGTAGTAGCGCTGAGTACATTACCCAATGCCATTCCCTGAGCATTGTAAGCAAATGCACGGATATAGTAGGTTGTACCCGGGTATAAGCCTTGAATATCAGAACCAAACCAACCGTCGAAAGGCCCATATTTCACAAAGCCCGTCATATTGTCGAAATTTACATTGGGGGTGGTACCATAGATAAAACCTTTGTTAATGATATTGGTACCTCCTGTTTCGTTTACGTAGCCTTCGGCATATATAGATGTAAATTCATTGGTTTGTACCATTGTGGTAGATACAGCAGGAATGGTTGAGAATTCCTGATTCTTGATACAACGAATGGAGGCCCCCATGTTTTTATCGTAAAAATTATACAAAGCATCTTCGGTGGCATTTTGAAGGTTAAGAGCATACCCAGACCAATCGTCATATTCGGAACTAAACCACCAATCGCCTGTGTAACCCAGGTTCATAAAACTACCTGCCTGCCGTTGTCCTCCCGGTAAGGCAGTAAACGAATAGCCATCGAATGCTCCGTTGTTGGGAATTTGCCAATGTGCTAAACCAGTTTCTTTGAGAGCTCCTCCGGCTATAGTTGAGCCACCTATATAATTAATCAGTTCATCCCATTCTGCATAGTCTGGCACATGATATCCTGCGGGGCAAATATTGCGGCCACCAGTAAGAACCATATCAGTAGAATAAAAATTGTACATGGCACCATAAACGTCCCAATTACTGATAGAGTCGTTATTATACCAGCAATAAGCCGGATTGATATACATTTGCCATTGTTGATCGTCAACAATTTTAGTCATTGCTGAACCATCGCTGTATTTATTAGTTCTTAGGTTTGTACTGAGCCATTCCTGCGAACCAATTACCACCGAATTATACACATTTCCTGCTCCATCAATAATTCCCATATTCGCAGGAGTAGTAAACGAAAGCTCATCGCTATAAGCTATTCCGATAGTGTTGGCAGCATAGGCTCTGATGTAATATGTAGTAAGCTCCTGCAAACCACCAATAAATGCAACAAATGCTCCGGATTCGCTTCCTTTAACAAAGATATTTTCGGCATTGCTAATGTTCACGTCGGGGGTGGTTGAAATAATCACTCCTTTCTCGATGATTTGATACAAATCGCTTTCAACGGTACCACTCAGCGAAGCCGACTCGAACGTAACATTTGTCGGTGTTTGAATACTGATAGATGGAGGCAGCGCCATTACATGATTTTTCACACAACGCACCGATAATCCATCGCGCACGGTATTCGAATAATTATTGAGGTATTCGGAGAAAGCACTCATGTTTCTAGTTGTCACAAAATCGTTCATCAAAGCTGTTGATGTCCAAAAATAGGTTTCGGTAGTAATGTCGGAGTAACCATCGCTTGAAAGTCTGATACCGGCCGGCAATGCACTAAATCCATAATCGTCGGTGCCTTCACCTCCCGATTGCCACAAGGTGGTTGATTTCAGTTTCATCCCCGCATTCCAATCGCCGCCTACTTCGTTCGAAAGAATAATCCAGTCCCATTCATCGGGAACATGCCAGCCTTCGGGGCACAAGTTCTTGCCACCATTCTTGGCGGGATTGGTTGCATAATAATTATACAGTGCACCATAGCTTGTTCCATAGGTAACAAAATCGTTTTCGTACCAGCAATATGCAGGTGTTAAAAGAGTTTCCCACTCAAACGGGTCGGGTACGTTAGCAATGGGCGATGCATCGTTATAAGAAGTTGTTTTCAGGTTTTCGGTAAGCCATTTTTGAGCACCAATGCTAACAAAACTATATTCATTACCATCACCGTCGAAAATTCCGAGAAACTCAGTTGTAGTAAAGCTATAATCTTCGCTATAACCCACTCCAATAGCATTAACAGCAAAAAAGCGCACGTAATAGGTTGTTTGATCTGCCAACAAATCAACAGGAAAACTAAACTCTTGCATGCTTGCGTGAGCCATATAGCTACCCATATTTGCTTCTACACTTGGTTCAGGGCTGGTTGACCATACCACACCGGTATATTGCAATGGATATCCACCCTCGCTAATTAAGTTTCCGGTACAAATGGCCGATTCGTAGCTAATATTAAATACACTTTCGATCTCGACCACGGGAACCGAACTAGCTTCGGGATTTTTCATGCAACGCAACGATGCTCCTGCTGTTTTAGGAGCCTCTCCCCCCACGATTTCGGAAGAAAAATCGTCAATTCCCAATATAAAGGTCATGTCTTCTTCGTTTACCATGTTCATCCAGAACATGGTTGCCTGATACACATTACTAAAACTCTCAACAGGTTTCGTACCCTGTCCACCGCCAAAGACCATACGACCGCCGGCAGGAAGAGCTCTGAAGCCATAGCCATCGGTACCCGGATACTCCATCCACAAGCCGGTTGATTTTAGTTTTGATGCAGCGTTGTAGGTTCCTCCGGCAAACATTACCAATGTCATCCAGTCGTTTTCGGTAGCCAGGTGATATCCTACAGGACACAGATTTTTTCCCCATGTTTTGGTGAAATCAAATACATAGCCGTTGTACAAGGCTCCAAAAACAGAACCGTATGTCTCATAATTGTTTTCGTACCAGCAATAAGCAGGTCCATCGAAGGACTCCCAATCTAAATCGTCTTCAAAATTGCTTAGAGGTGCATTATCGTTGTAACTGGTAGTCATCAGGTTTTCTTTAAGCCATACTTGCGTGCCAATGGTAACCGCAGTATATTCATTGCCATCGCCATCGTAAATACCCATATCTTCGGTGGTAACAAAGCTTATTTGATTGCCATAACCAACGCCTGTAGCATTCACCGCAAAAGCCCTGACATAATAAATAGTTTCAGCCTGTAATCCTGTTATATTACTCACAAATTCGCCTAAACCTGCATCTTCGTTCAAATACATATTACCCGATTCCATAGTGGGGTTTTCGGTGGTTGACCACACTATACCACGCTTGGTAACCGGATAGCCTCCCTCGTCGGTAACATTGCCTCCCGACAGGGCAACTTTCCAGGTAATATCTGTTGCTTCAGTAGTAGTGAGTACGGGAACAGAGCTAGCTTCGCTGTTTTTTACACATCGTACCGAAAATCCACGATACTTTTCAATATCGAAGTCATTAAATAAATCAGATTCGGTGATATAGAAAGCTCTGGCTGAGTCAGAATTATGTTCAAGCTGAGTCCACCAATAACCGGCAGTTGTCATATCGAAAAAAGAGTCTTCCAAATCGCGCATTCCGCCGGGCAAAGCTGCAAATCCTAAATCATCGGTACCTTCGCCACCTGCCATCCACAGGGTAGTTGCTTTTAAAGCCTGAGCTTCGTTCCCTGCAAATCCATTGTCGGTGAGATAGTTGTATAAAACAAGCAAATCGACAGCTGTTGCAACATGATAGCCCGAAGGACAAATATTTTTTCCTTTGGTGATAATATAATCGCAAGCATTGAAATTGTACAATGCACCATAATCGATACCGTAAGGATCGTATAGGTTGTTGAACCAGCAATAGGCTGCATCGGGTGAGTAATCCCAATCGTACGACATTTCGTAATTAGCAATGGGGCTGGCATCGTTAAACGATGTTGTGGTAAGGTTGGTACTCAACCATGTTTGGTCTCCAATTACAACCGGCACATACACATTACCGTCGCCATCATATGCATTGGGGTCGTCGGCAGTTACAAACTCAAGCACATTACCGTAGGCAATTCCAAGAACATTCACGGCATAGGCACGTACATAATAGGTTGTTTGTGGCTCAAGTTCAGTAAGTGCGGCATTGAATACACCTGTTCCGCTACCATCATTCGTAATATCGATAGCCGTAGAGATGTCGGGATCGGGGTTGGTCGACCACAGCACACCACAACGGGTAACGTGATATCCACCGTTTGCTGTAATTTCGTAGTCGATATCTGCAGTGTATGGTGTAATATTGTTCACTACTGTTGTCGACAATATTGCAATTGTGTTGCCTACAGTGTTTTTCACGCAACGTAACGATGCGCCATTTGATTTTTCCGATTCTCCAATATACACATCTTCACCAAGGTTTGTAAGTTGAACACGCCATCCCATTTCGGGAGAAAACTCAACAGGTATCCACCAATTGCTCTGTTCTGTAATATAGCCAAAAACACCATCAAAATCTCTACTACCACCGGGCAATGCAGTGAAGCCACTTTCATTGGTTGCTCCTGTGTTCGGGTCGAGCCAGTGGACAGTTCCGGCTTCCTTCATTTTTCCGCCTGCTAAAGCCATTCCTCCTAACGCATCTATCAATTCTGTCCATTCTTCATCACCGGGTATATGCCAGCCGTCGGGGCAAATATTGCGGTTGCCGTTTTCGATATAATCTACTGCATAGTATTTATATAAAGCTCCATACACACTACCATAGCTGACATAGTCGTTTTCGTACCAGCACATTGCCGGAGAGTTGGAATTGGCCCATAATCCGGCATCACCAATTTCAGGAATGGGTGTATTATCAGAGTACTGGGTCACGGCAAGGTTCTCGCGCATCCAGCACTGGCTTCCGATGCTAACAGTTTGGTATTCGTTGAGGTCGGCATCGGTAATGGTTCCACAATTCAAGAAATCGGTAGTAACCGCAACCTCGTTGTCGTAGGATGTTCCCGATTCGTTTGTGGCAAAAGCCCTTACATAGTAGGTTGTTACAGGTGTGAGTCCTGAAATTTCGCAAACAAACTCGCCATTACCGCTGCCCTGATTTACCAATCCTTCGTTGTTGTCGATATCGGGTGAGCCTGTAGTATTCCATACCACACCGCGAGAACTTACCAAAGCGCCGCCATTATTAGTAATAGAAGCTGTTACAGTAAAGCCGTCGAAATCGATGTTTGAAATACTTGTACCCTCTATGGTGGGGGTATTAATTGGAATCTGGTTTTTCACACATCGAACTGAGAAACCGTAATTTACATCAGCCAAATCGTGATACACCATTCCACCCGCTGAACCTATCATTACCGACCATGCATTCAAGTTGCTTTCGCCATCGGAATCGGCGCTCCACCACCACACAGAACCGCCTAAGTAGTTAAAACTATTATCGGGTGAACGTTGGCCTCCGGGCAAAGCTGTAAATCCGCTGATGTTGGTTCCGGTATTGTTTTGATTCCAGCGATCGAACCCTGCTTCCTTCAGAGCGTCGCCGGCTTCTTCCATCCCGCCCCATTCTTCAATAAGAGCCATCCAGTCGTCGTTATTGGCTACATGGTAACCGGCCGGACAAATATTTTTACCACCATTAGTTGCCGTATCTATAGCACCCCAACTGTATAGCGCTCCATAGGTATCGCCGTATGTAGCCTCATCGTTGTCGAACCAGGTCATGGCAATTACTCCTTTGGTATTCCAATCGCCGGTATTCACAGGAATGTCGGTATTGTCGTTGTATCTGGTTGTTTTCAAGTTATGTGTAGTCCAAAAATCGGTTCCTACTCTCAAGGTGGTGTACACGTTTCCATCAACATCGGCAACGGGAAGTCCGAATTCGGTGGTAGTAAAGCTTAATTCGTTGCCATAACCAACGCCCAAAGAATTGATAGCAAAAGCTTTAACAAAATACTGTGTTGATGGCAGCAAACTGTTTGCCTGGCTTGTAAATGTACTTGTGCCGGCTCCGGCAAGCGACATTCCCTCGGCATTGTTGAGGACAACACCTGCTGAGCTTGACCAGATAACCCCGGAATGTATTACTTCGTAGCCTCCATCGCTTATAATATTACCACCCGAATAGGCCATGTCGGGCATTACGCTGTTAACAACTTTGGTTGTTACCACAGGAACGCTTGCACCTGCATTATTCTTCACGCATCGTAGCGACAATCCATTGTTCTTTTGCAAACCACCTTGCCATGCATTCGACTCATGGCCATACAACTGACGTGTATAAGCAGCCTCGGCCAAATATTCGGTAAGCGACCACCATACAGCTGTTTGCCCAATATAATAGAACAGACCATCGTCGTAGCGATTACCGGCAGGCAAAGCAGTAAAACCCGACTCATTGGTTCCATCGGAATTCGTTGTCCAATGTACAGTACCCACTTCTTTCATCTTTGCTCCGGCTACCAACTCACCACCAAGAAAATCGATTAAAGTAGTCCAATCGGTTTCATCGGGTATATGCCAGCCTTCGGGGCAAATGTTTTTACCACCATTCGACAAATAATCGACTGAATACCAATTATATAAAGCACCATATACATCTCCATAGCTAAGTTGATCGTTTTCGTACCAGCAATATGCTGGTGTTGTTAGTTCTGTCCAGCCAAGATTATCGGTAATCTGGCTTATTGGTGTGTTGTCGCTGTATTGAGTTGTTTTCAGGTTTTCACTCAGCCAGCGCTGATTACCAATAACAATTTGTTCATATTCGTTTCCATCGGCATCGGTAACAGTGCCTAGGTCTTCGAGTGTTTGAAACGAAACCGTTTCGCCATATCCCACACCAACGGAATTGACAGCAAATGCCCGAATATTATAGTCGGTTAGGGGCAGTAAACTAATTATATTGGTTGAATACACGGTGCTTCCTTCTACAACCAAAACAAAGCCTTCGTTATTGGCCAATGTAGGCTCTTCGAGCAGATTAGAAGAATATACAAAGCCTTTGTGCAACACCGCGTAGCCGTTTTCGGAAATAACTTCACCCTGTGCAATGGCCGAGCTTGTGGTTATGTTATTTACTGTAACAGTTTCAACCGTTGGCACTTGCGATCCTGCATTGTTTTTTAAGCAACGCACCGACATTCCATCGTTTTTGGTGTTCGGATCATTCGACATAGCCTCGGTATTAGAAGCCGCATCAACATTCCATGCTTGAAAAGCATCAGCAGCAGTTGACGACCACCAGAAACCCACCTGATTAATTTCGGTAAAATCAGGATCAGAAATTCCACGTCCACCACCAGGCAAGGCCGTGAAGCCGAATTCATCGCTTGCTCCTAAATTTGGAGAAGACCAGTTCACCGTACCAACTTCTTTGAGTTTCCCTCCGGCAAGCTCAAATCCACCGGCATAGTTGGCAAGCACAGCCCATTCATTGTTAGTAGGCACATGCCAGCCTTCGGGGCAAATATTTCTTCCTCCATTCGAAATATAATCAACTGCATACCAGTTGTATAATGCTCCGTAGATTGATCCATAAGTAACAAAATCGTTTGCGTACCAACAGTATGCAGGGCCGGTGAGTGTTTCCCATTCATTCAGCAAGTTAACCATGTCGATAGGGTCGCTATTGCTGTATTTGGTTGTGGCCAGATTTGCGCCAAGCCAGCGCTGTGTTCCTATCGAAACCTGAGAATATGTATTGCCGTCTCCATCGGTAACAATACCAAAATCTTCGAGTGTTGTAAAACTAAGTGTATCGCCATAAGCAACACCATGTTCGTTTTCGGCATAGGCTCTTAGGTAGTATGTTGTAAGGGGTGTTAAGCCTTCAACGCTACTTTCGAAAACTCCTAATCCCGAACCATCGTTGGTGATGCCATCGTTATCGCTAAGCGATGGATTATTGTGTGTAGCCCACACCACGCCTCTTGCACTAACAGGCGCTGCACCCTGAGAACTTACATTACCGCCCGACATGGCCGAAAACGCTGTAACATCGATAACGGCAGAAGTGGTTACTTCGGGCAAAAGACTAGGGATTGTATCTTCGGAAGTAATAAACTCAATTTCGTTTCCGTAGCCATAACCGGCACTGTTTGCGGCATAGGCACGCAGGTAATATGTAGTTTCGGGCTCAAGTTCGGTAATCTCATCCGAAAAACTATTTTCGGTCGATGCATTCGAAGTAAAACCACTGTTATGTACAATGCTGGGGTTGGGCGTTGTGCTCCACACCAGTCCTTTTTCGGTAATCTCGGCTCCGCCGTTGTTTGTAATGCGACCACCCGAAGAAGCCGTGTTTTGGGTTATATCGCTAACAGAGTCGGTAACGAGTTCGGGAGGGTAATTCATAATGCAACGCACCGACATACCCATTTTTTTACGACCATGTTGCCTGAATATCTCTGTTTTATCGTATTGAAGACCACGGCTCCATGCATTCAAATCGCTAAAGCCGGTTGAAGTCCACCATGTAGCATTTTTGCCATCGTAATAAAACTCACCGGCAAAGTTACGTATTCCATTGGGAACGGCTCCAAACCCACTTGCATTAATATCGTTTCCTGTATGACTTATCCAGTTTTCGGTGCCGGCTTCTTTTAGCATATTGCCATATCCCTGACCACGCCAATCGTCAGTATCGGTTTGCGCTTCGCTCATTCCTAAAGACATTTCGAGGCGTTGCCATTCAAAATCGGCCGGTGAATGCCACCCTAAGGGACAAATTTTACGTGAATCAACCACTGCGTACCAATTATACAATCGTCCCATGCTGCCATCGTTATCGTAGTTACAAAAAGCGCCCGATTGCAATGCAACCCATTCTTCTACACTTGAAACCTGAGGGATAATCTGCAGGTTTGCATAAAAAGAGGTATTCAGATTTTCGGCCATCCAGATGTGCTCTCCCATAGCCAGTGTGGCATACATAAATCCTTCGGCATCGAGGCAATCGACAAAAACAAAATCAAGTTGACGTTCGGGAGTGCTTTGGTCTGACGCAAACAGTCGGAGTGTTTTTATGGTGCGGTGCCCCATGTCGGAAAACGCTTCAAACAACAATATATCGCCATAGTTATAAGCTAAATCGCGTGTACTTTTTGTAGATATTACCTCTTCAACAAATTGCGGAGCTTCGTAACTGCCTATCTTTTCGATGCTCATACCCTGCCCGGGGCTTCCCAAGCCAACTAATTTCCCCGAATACATAAAGGTTTCGGCCATCACACTCAGGTTATACACTCCGCCCGAAATTCCGGTAAGACTAAAAACATGAACCGCTTGCGTCAATTGAACACCTTGCCTTAACACTGTTTTGCCACTGACATCGCTAAGCTCGATAACTACCGGCCCGCTATTCTGAGCAAAAAACTCGATTACACACGACGACTCTGCCGGATTGGGATATATAAGGAGCGTAGATCCCGTCTGCGCAAACCATCGTGAACCCGATAAGGGCACCAGTTGCAGGATGTCGTCGCCGGCAATGCTAAATACTGTCCCCGAACTCAGGTTTTGTACTTTTACACTGTCGATTATCTGTGATTCTCCGGTGGCCGAAAAACCAATCCGGAAATCTTGTGCCCAAAGGGTATAGCAGCTAAATACTATGGCTATAACACATACAATTCTGTTCATGTACTTTTTATTATTTTATGAAGTATGTTAATGCAATGTTCCAAACCGAATTACGTGCTGTGATGGTTTCGTTGGGTTTAATATCAACAAAGCCTCGCGCATAAGAAACAGAAACACGATAGTTGGCATATTGCATTTTTAATCCGGCGCATATTCCACTATCGAAACGTTTATAGGAATTGAGACCATCGCCAAAAAAATCGCTGCCGTCGTCGATATAGGCATCGTGGCCATGCTCCTCGAAGTTCCACTCGAAGTCGGGTTCCACATCGGGGGCAACGGTAAACGATTTTGTTCCTATAAGCGCAACACTGGTATAGGGCCCTACCATGGCTGTAAACCTAAAATTGCCCAGTGGAATTTTGTAACCGATATTCAGCGGGATATCTAAATAACCAATCGACGCTTTCGAAGTGGCAAACTGGTCTTTTATTTTGTCGCCCTTTTGTAGGAAGCCAATATCGGTGCCCACCGACAAAAAACTGAGCACTTCGTATTCAACCGCCACACCCAGTTGGAATCCGGTTTTCATGTTTTTATTCAAGTCGCCTGCCCAATCGTTGCGTTCAACAATGGTGGCCATACTGGCACCGGCATACACACCATAGTGGAGACCCTGAGCTTGTAATGCAATACAACTCAGGCAAATTGCTACAGACAAAATAACTCTTCTCATAGAATTGAGGTTTATATGATTATCAAAAGTAATAGTTTTTACAACATAAAGTTACTTCAAAAACATTTTTTTTAGCTGCCATAATACCTCTCGAAATACAAATGTGCAACACATTATTCCACTATCACGATGTCATCAATTTGCCATCCGTAACCATATCCATTCATATTGGCAGAGGTGGTTCTCCAACGAAAACGAATACTGACATCAGGTTGGTTGGCGGCATAACTGCCAATAGGTAAAACAAAGTTGTAATTACCATACATATTCGATTCCAGTTCGTCGTTAATTTGAATCTCAGTCCAGGAACTCCCCTGATTTATCGAAATATCGATGTATGAATATGCAGCATTCAGAGGTTTGTACATTTGTGTAAATTTAAGTACCGGATTACTCACTGCTGCCAGGTCGATATTATCAAATTGAACCCATGTGTTACACTGCTGAAAACTGGCTCCCAATAAATCAGCGGTACCATCGACCCATGCCCACACACGATTGCCGATGTATGGCACATCCTGGTTCGACCATACACCCATAGGAATAAAGTAATAGTTACCCTCGGTGCCCCATTCAGCAGGGTGTGCCAAAGTATCTGTTACATTCCATGTTTTTGTTCCCTCATCACTGCCCATTGTCCATATCTCAGTTCCTTGAAAGTCGCACGACCAGATAATGGTTTCGGAACCAGTACTAAAACTCTCCTCCTGCCCATAGGCAGTGCCGGCTTCGTTGGTTGCAAAAGCGCGAACATAGTAGGTAGTAGCCGGCGAAAGACCGGTGATTTCGCTCACAAAAGCACCTCCTGCGGCTCCATCATCGGTGTAGCCTTCGTTATTGGTGAAGCTTGGGTTTGGAGAAGTGCTCCATACCACACCCCTCAAATTGATATAGGAGCCGCCGGCGTCGGTAATGTTACCTCCGCAAGTAGCTGTTGTTGAGGTTATGTTGGTAACCGCGTCGGTGCTTAAGGTGGGCAAAGTAGCCTGAGATTCTTCGTTTTTTATGCATCGAACAGAGAAACCCAAAGCCTTCCCATAATTAAAACTAAACCGACTAATTCTGGTATCGTTAAAACTCAATCTTCTATCGTAAACATATGTTGCTGACTCTTCTGTAGTTGTCCACCAAATGCCAACATTGTTGATATCAAAGAAATCATTACCACCAATATCTCTGTATCCAGCGGGTAGTGCATTAAAATTACTCAATCCAAAGTCTTCATCCTGATCCAATAATCCGTCAGTCCAAAACGAATTTCCACCGGCTAACTTACTTCCTTCGTTAACACCTCGAAATCCGGTAGCATCAGCATCAACCTGAAGCATTCCGAAGTGCAACTCCATTTCTTTCCACTCTGCATCGCTTGGCAAATGCCATCCATCAGGACAAACGCCCTGAATACCACTGGGATTGTCGGCAGAGCTACTTTGCCCCGCCATTGCAGCAGGCCAATTGTAAAGCACACCAAAATCGCTGTAATTTGAAGTTAGCTGAGCTTCAGAAACAATGGTTCCATAGTAACCATACACATAGTAGTATTCAGTCACACTTGAGGACGATGTAGGAGCCACTACACTTGGCAAGTATTTCAGGTTTTCGGCAAGCCAACATTGGTTGCCTATTTGAACTGTACTATACATATTCCCGTCGCGTGAGTCGACATATGTTTCGCCACAAACAAAACCGGCACTTAATGTGGTAAACTCGATAACATTTCCATAGGTGGTTCCTGCGCTGTTGGTGGCATAAGCACAAACGTAAAAACTGGTTGATTGCCCCAAGCCTGTAATGGTGCTAGAAAACTCTCCGGTTCCCGATCCGTCGGTAGTGTAGCCCTGGTTGAACTCAAGACTGGGGTTCGAAAACGGAGTCCATACCACACCACGCGCAGTTACCGGTGCACCGCCATCAGAAATAACATTGCCTCCCGATTCGGCTGAATTATCGGTGATATCGCTAACTTGCAAAGTAACAACTACCGGAGGTGTAACAAGAGCACCGGATGTAGAAAAAGTTTCGATGCTGCCGTATCCTACTCCAGCTTCGTTTACGGCAAAGGCCCTGTAGAAGTATTCACTACCGGGAGTCAAGCCAGGCAGAAGAAGTTCAAAAATATCGTCATCGCCATCATACAACACTGCTCCCTCGTTTGTTTCGAACAATGGAACAGGATTTTGACTCCACACAACTCCCTTTTCGGTAACTTCGGCACCTCCGTTGTTCAGCAATTTCACGCTCACCACAACGCTGGTGTCGGTTGTTTCGTTAACAGGTCCCGTGATTATTTCGGGTGGATAGTTTTTGATGCAACGAACTGCGAGACCCATATTCTTGAGTCCGTCTTTTCGATAGACTGCATTGCTGTCGAATTGCAATGCCCTGCACCATGCCGTGTTGTCGCGATTTTCGGTTGCCGTCCACCAAACCGCATTTTTTCCTGAGTAGAAAAACAAACCTGCAAAATTTCTCATTCCTGCCGGCCTGGCCGAAAAACCACTTAAATTGATATCGGTTCCGCTTTGGCTGAGCCAGTGTTGTGTTCCCGATTCTTTCAGCAATGCTGCCGTACCTTCGCCCCGCCATCCATAGGCATCCTGCTCATCGGCCGACATGCCAATATATGCTTCGAGGCGTTGCCATTCGAAGTCGGCCGGAAGGTGCCATCCATCAGGGCATATTTTTCGGCCGTCGGTAGCAGCGTACCAGTTATATAAAGTTTGTAGCGAAGCATTGTTGCCGTAATTACAACAGGCAGCTTGCGAGCTTGCTGCCCATGCGGTGCTGTCGGGAATGTTTTCGATAGTACTGCTGTCGCTGAACCATGAGGTATTCAAATCTTCGGCCATCCAGAAATGCCCACCGATTTTCACAATACTGTACATATACAGTTCGGCATCTACGCAGGAGTAAAAACCAAAATACACAGTATGATCGGTTACTGTTTCGTCGTCGGCAGTAAGTTTCAGAGTAGCAATAGTACGGTGGCCATCATCGGAAATCGCTTCAAACAATAAAATATCGCCAAAGGCATACTGCATATCTATTGTGCTTTTGCCCGAATAATGCGCTGTTGCTCCAGTATTTTGCTGTTGAGTATTTTCGGCAACAATTGTTTTTCGCAAGCTAGGTTGATTGCTGCGGCCTGTTCCTACGATTTTGGTCTGATAGATAAACGAATCGGAACGGATATTTAATACGTGCACGCCACTTCCTATGCCCGATAGTGTAAACCTGTAATAGGCATCATTCAAAAACTCTTTGTGTTGCACCAGAATTTTGCCTCCCACATCAGATATTTCAATAATAGTGAATGCAGGCTTTGTAATGATAAAATCGATATCGCACTCGAACTCGGTCGGATTGGGATACACCCCTGCCATGGCGAATTCGCCAGATACACGGCGCAGCGATGAAGCCGGTACTAGATGCAGAATATCATTACCGGCAAGTCGCAATTCAGTTTCTGAGGACAAGTTCTTCACAAAAACGCTGTCGATATTGTTGGTCTCGCCAAAGCCCTGAAAATCGACATTAAAATTCTGAGCTTTCACACTGCCTGTCAGCAGTATAAATACAGCAACAATTGGGGCAAATTTTTTCATCAATACGGTTCTTACAGTTTTAGTTAAAACAACATAGGCAGCAAAAAGACATGTAACAAGCAATAACTCAGAATCAAAGAAATGATAGGATAAAAATAGTATTTCCTTTTAATAAAAACAAATTCATATAAAAAAAGCCGCAAAATGCGGCTTTTCCTATCTATTTTTTCTTATCCTGCTTTGGCTCCGTTTTGGGCTCAGCGGGTTTTGGAGTTTCTTCTACCGGCTTATATTCGGAATATTGTTCGCTTTGTGTTTTGCCTTTTAAATATTCGGGCAATTCCATGCCTGCCATTTTAAAGAGGTCTTGCAAAGGAGGTATTGACCCGAACATTCCCGACAAGAAATTGGCAGTGGCGGGTGATTTACCGTCTTTGCCACTCGACATACCGTCCCAAACCGTGATTTTGTCGATTTTGAGGTTGCTGATAGCCTGCACCTGCGATTTCACGATATCGGGTAATTTGTCGGCAATCATCAGCATTACCGCTTTTTGCGGGTCGCTGCCGGCAGCTTTCACCAGTTTTTCGAAACCATCGGCCTGTTTGGTGAGGATTTCGTATATACCTTTGGCTTCGGCTTCCATTTTCATAAAAATGGCATCAGCATCACCTTTGGCATGACGGCGTGTTTGCTCGGCAATGGCTTCGGCTGCAATTTCGATTTTCTCTTTATCGATTTTTACCGGCACAATAATGTCGGCCTGACGGGTTGCTTCTTCTCTTTCGGCGCGCACCTTTTCGGCAGCTCTTTCGGCGGCATACGATTCTTCGAGAGCACGGGCAATATTCACTTTTTCGGCAGCCACAGCCTTACGTTCGGCATCGGCTTCTTTTTCGCGGCGGTTCGAGTTCGAGTTTGCAATATCGATAGAGGCTGTGTTTTCGCCATCAACAGCTGTAGCATTGGCCTGCGAAACCTGAATACGTTGGTCCATGAGGGCATTGGCTTCACCCACCGAACCATCGCGGTTTTTCTCGGCAACACTCTTTTTGGCTTCGTTAATTGCCTTAGCAGCAGCTTCTTTACCCAATGCTTCAATATATCCGCTTTCGTCTTTTATGTCGGTAACGTTCACGTTAATCAGTTTCAAACCTACTTTTTTCAGTTCCTGTTCCACATTCGATGCCACATTGGCCAAAAATTTGTCGCGGTTCGAGTTGATTTCTTCAATATCCATAGTGGCCACTACCAAACGCAACTGACCAAAGATAATGTCTTTGGCAAGGTTGCTGATGTCTTCGCGGGCCAAACCCAGCAAACGTTCGGCAGCATTGCTCATAATTCCGGGTTCGGTAGAAACACCCACGGTAAAAATTGAAGGAACATCTACACGGATATTCTGTTTACTAAGCGCCGAACGCAGATTGATTTCGATACTTATGGGCGTAAGGTCCATAAATTCGTAATCTTGAATCACCGGCCAGATAAACGAGGCTCCCCCGTGAATACATTTCGATGAACGACTTTCTTCCTGACCTTTTCGCCCAACCTTGCCATAAACAACCAGAATGCGGTCGGAAGGACAGCGCTTGTAGCGGCGAAGGAATGTAACAATCAGTATAAATACAAATAGTATTGCTGCACTGACAAGAATTAAGAAATACTCTTCCATAGTTTTATTTTTTAGGGTTTATAATTTTGTTACCAATAATATTTCGTTATTAATTACATCGACAACTTTTACCATGCTGCCATTTTTCAGTTCTTCGGTGTCGTCGGTAACCGCATCGAGGGTCTGAAAACCGTGGAAGTTGAGTTGCACCTTTCCGGCTGAGGCACGTTGAGCTGGTATATTCAAATATACCGTAGCCGTTTTACCTATTGCATTTTTTAGTTTCATACTGCCATCCTCGGCCAGTTTACCCATATAATAAATAAGCAAGGCCATAATGAGCATCATGAGCAAACCTGCTACAACCGAAATAATAATAGTGAGGATAGTTCCAATACCGGCAGCCGAACAGGCAATACCTGTCCAACTGAAAATTGTAAAGAACCCCACCAGATTTTTGATACTGATAAACTGAAAACCGATACCCATATCGCTGTCAACAGCCACATCGGCATCGCCGGTTGAAGCGGTAGAATCGAAATCGCCGCCGATTAAGGTCATAATCAATTGAAAAATGAAAACCAAACTGAAAGGTATAGCAATGCACCAATACAACTTTTCGGCTATGTCCATAGCCTGCCACCAGGTTTCGATACTTAACATCATAGTTGCTCGTGTTTTAATTAGACCGATAAAAGTAATAATTTTGTTTAGCTTAATGCAACAAAACACTATAAAAGAATGTTAAACACAGAAGCTTTTTATTAACAATTGTTTACATTATTTTTATAGCATAAATTTTTTCATTGATGAAAGCGGTAATTTTAGGAGCAAGCGGACTCACCGGATCATTTCTCACACAGCAACTTATTGCCGACGAGAAGTTTACCGAAATTGTGGCCCTTACACGACGGCATCTCAATATTCAATCGCCGCGGCTTACCAATCATGTAGTCGATTTTTCGAAACCGGAGCAGTGGGCAGGCTATGTTGTTGGCGATGTATTGTTTTTGTGCATGGGCACTACCCGCCGTGATGCCAAATCGAAAAAAGCGCAGTATGAAGTAGACTATACTTTTCAGTACCAAGCAGCAAAAGCAGCAAAAAACAACGGAGTTACCGGTTGTGTTATTGTCAGCTCGATGGGTGCCAATGCAAAATCGGTTTTTTTCTACACCCGCATGAAAGGAGAACTCGACGAGCGCATCAGGCTAATGGAATTCGACAATTATGTTATTCTGCGACCCGGTCAAATAGAAGGCAAACGGCATAAGCCGCGCCTGGCCGAAAGCATAGCAGTAAGCATAATGCATTGCATGAATCGTTTCGGTATTCTCAGAAAATACACCCCCATTCATGCCCAAAAGCTGGCCACTGCCATGATTAACGGGGCATTGCTACGCAGCGGCACACAAGTTTTTACGCTCCACGAAGTGCATCAACTATCGGAAAAAACTTCACCATAACAACAATTGTTGAATTTTTCTAAACACATCGCATGAAACCATCATTCATTATAATTCCGTTACTTATTCTGAGCCTGAGCCTTCTGAGCGATTGGTACGTGTTACAGGGTGTGAAAACCATAGCATCACGATGGAGCTCTCCGGGCATTGCAAAACTTCTGCGTACCATTTATATTTCGCTTAGTACCATGATATTGGCCGGATTGTTTGCCGGCATCCTTAGTATGTCGGGGAAAGAGGCATTCACATTGCTTTTTCGTATTTTTCTAAATGCTTTTTTGGTATGGACTGCCGCCAGGTTGGTGTTTATACTGGCATTATCGGCCGAAGACCTCACACGCCTGATAAGAGGACTAGTGTTGCTAATACAACATAAAACCTTTGTTTTACCCCCGCGACACATGGCAGTAAGTATAAGTGCAGCTACACTGATGCTTGCTACCATTCTTATTTTTATTCATGGAATTGTTGTGAATAAGCATAATTATAAGATACGTTACGAGACAGTTATCTATCCTGATTTACCCGAATCATTCGATGGAATTACTATTGTTCAAATATCCGATTTTCATGCAGGAAGTCTTACAAACATAGAAGCAGTGCAAGCAGGTATCGAAAAAATCAAGGCATTGCAACCCGATATACTTGTGTTTACAGGCGACATGGTAAACAACCTTGCCGATGAATTTGCTCCTTTTGTTGATCTGTTTTCGGCAATAAACCCGCCTCTCGGAAAATATGCCGTATTAGGTAACCACGACTATGGCGACTATGTGCCTTGGAAACGTGAAGAAGACAAACAGAAGAATCTGGCTAAGCTGATTGCATTTGAGGAACAAGCGGGTTTCAACGTGTTGCTCAACGAGGCCGTGCCCGTAGTTTTGAACAGCGACACTTTATATGTAGCCGGTGTAGAAAACTGGGGGCATAATTTTGTGAAAAAAGGCAATTTGAGGCAAGCTCTTCAACAGCTGTCGCCGAGCGATTTTATCATACTGCTATCACACGACCCTTCGCACTGGGACGCTGAAGTAAAAAACCATGAGTACAACATTGCATTAACACTGTCGGGGCACACACATGGCTTTCAGTTTGGGATAGAAATCGGCAAATTCAAATGGAGTCCCGTGCAGCTTATGTATAAATCGTGGGCTGGGCTTGATGAACATCGGGGGAGGCACCGCTACATTAACCGTGGTTTTGGATATATTGCCTTTGAGGGACGCGTGGGAATACGACCCGAAATCACAGTAATTGAACTCAAAAAGCAGTAGTAGCAACGTAGGTATAAAACAAAGAAGGTAGCTCCATTCTGTTACACAACATTTTTGCAATATTCGAAATCGTGCTATTTTTACCCCCAAACATTAAAAACTAATACAATTATGGCAAAACGTACCATTGTGGCAATGCCCGGCGACGGAATCGGAAAAGCGGTTCTCGAAGAAACACTGAGAGTGCTTGATGCAGCAGGTTTTGAAGCAAACTATGTGCACGGCGATATAGGTTGGGAATTCTGGTGTAGCGAAGGCAATCCGCTACCCGACAGAACAATCAAATTACTTGAGGAACACAAAATTGGTCTGTTTGGGGCCATTACATCAAAGCCTAAAGACAATGCAGCCGCCGAACTGGCTCCCGAACTTCGCGACAAAGGCTTTACCTACTACAGTCCTATTGTGAGCATGCGCCAGCACTTTGGCCTTGATATTTGCATGCGCCCCTGCCAAACGCTTACCGGCAATCCGTTGAACTTTGTAAGGCGTGGCAAAAACAACAACATCGAAGAGCCTGTGGTTGATGTAATGATTTTCCGTCAGAACACCGAAGGTTTGTATGGCGGCGTTGAATGGACCAACCCTCCCGATATGGTGTATGATGCACTGATGACGCACAAGAAATTTAAAGAAAACTTCGAATGGTGCCCACGGCCCGAGCTGGCAGTTTCAACACGTATTTTTACAAAAAAATACACCACCCGCATTGTGAAAGCCGCTTTTGAATACGCTAAAAAACGCGGTTTCAGCAAAATTACCGTGTGCGAAAAACCCAACGTAATCCGCGAAACCTCGGGAATGATGCTGAAAATTGCCAAAGAAATGAGCAAAAACGAGTATCCCGATATCTGGGTTGAAGATGTAAACATTGATGCCATGATGATGTGGCTTACCAAAAACCCCGAAAACTACAACGTGGTAGTAGCCGGAAATATGTTTGGAGATATTGTTTCTGATGGTTTCGCAGGCCTTATCGGAGGTTTGGGATTTGCCACCTCGGCGCAGTTTAATCCCGAAAACGGTGTTGCTGTGTTTGAACCCACCCATGGCTCAGCGCCCAAATATGCCGATTACGAAGTATCGATTGTGAATCCTATTGCTATGATAATGTCGGCAGTGATGATGCTGGAACATATTGGCGAAGATGCCATTGCACAACGCATTCGTGCTGCAGTTGCCAAAGTGGTTGCCGACGGCAAAGCCCGCGCTTACGATATGCTGAAGCTGAAAGGATCTCCCGACGTGGTAAATCAGGGTGCCGCTTCAACAAAGCAAATGGCCGACGCAATAATTGCTGCACTGTAGTAAACACGTTCAATATACAGAAAACAGACGACCACCATCGTCTGTTTTTTTTTGAATATTCTTCAATGCAGGTTTATCAGCGTTGGATGTAGAAAAATAGCTTTAATCAAAGCTGCCCAATCAGGGTTTGATGAGTGACAAATCAATATTTAACAATTTTCTCTGTAAAGTTTATTGTGTGATTCATCAATCGCAAAACATAAATGCCTGCAGTAAATTGCGTCATATTGATTTGCGTTGTTCTTTCAGAAGACCAGGATTCATATAGTAAGCCCCCGCGAACATCATGTATCGAGATTTTTATATCTTCATCAGATTCAAAACTCTCGATAAAAAGTACGCTATTTGTAGGGTTTGGATAACAAAATATATTGTTTTGGTTATTGATTTCATCATCAACTGACGAATAATTCTTTTCGATTGCATACGACACTATGCGTAATTTGTTGGTTGAGACACTGTCGAGATTAAACCAGCCATATTTTATTCCATAAGTATTGTGCATTCTAAAACCCATATAACGGTTGTTGCCACTAAAAAGGCCTTCGTTATAGTATGTTACCGGCGGCGGCGGTTCCGAATTGTAGATATACCCTTCATAAATCAAATAAAACACAGCATCTGAATAAATCCAGTTGAGGTCGGCATCAACCATGCCGGCGTACACTAATGTATCAATCCATGCAGGTTCATCGGGAACTACCGCAAATTCAATTTGGTTTGTGGATGTATAAACACGGGTGCCATAAAAACGCGCTGCGTTTCCGCCGCTATTATATACTTCAAATGTAACATCGGTTGCCCCATCATTGTCGAAGTCGATGCAATACAAGAAACTTGTTGCATAGGCACCGGTAATAGTTGTATCAATCTCTTGATAATATATGTTCTCAGATGATATATCACCTACCATCACCTGTGAATATGTGTGCCCAAAGCAAAAAACAAAAAATAGTGCAATACAGGTTTTATTAAACGGAATAATGATTACCGGCGTCATGAAAGGTCTGTCGCATCGAAAAACATATCTACCCAAATGCCACAGTAAACTCAAGTTATTAAGCCGAAAACAATTACCCCGAAATTGAACACCAGTCGTACAAGAATACCAATCGTTATTCATCATGATCTTCTATTTCAATATCTCTATAAATCTTGTCAATAGATATACCGTCCTTATTTTTCCATTCTGTCCAACCATTTGCTCTTCTTCCTAAAACTGCTGCGGCGGCGGCACTTGGGGAGCCAAAAATATAGTCTTGAGAAAAGACAAATGTGTTTTCCAGTTCAATTAGAACTTTGCTCTCAATGAGTTTTGATCTCATACCCACTACCCAAGACCCTGCTGTTTTTGTTTCCTTCATATTCGCTGTTGATCCTTTAAACACTACAAAACCATCATCAATCATATCACCTTCGGCAACAGCTTCCTTCCCTTTACAATAAAGAATTTCTTTTTTCTTCACAGAAGATTTTCTAATTTCCTCAAAAATAGGATATCCCAAGGTTGCTAAAAGCACCTTAATTGTTTCATAATTATCAAGCAAGTCGGCCTCCATACTCTCTGTAACATATGGTTTTGCTGGCGAAGTCTGATTCTCGGCATCATATCTTCCTATCTCAATGGCATTTTTTATACAAAGATATTCCAGGTATTTCACATGTGTTTTAGTGAATGTGTTTGTTTTTGAAGAAATAATTACAGCATAGTTCCAAAATTCTTTGTTCTTATTATGTGTTTTTATTCTCTCAAAACAATCTTCGGTTTCGCCAATATATACCATTGGCTTTGCCTTCTCTTCGTTTATTCCAAAAAGAAAATAGACACCGTATTTTCTAACTTCTTCGCGTAGGCCAACTTCTGCCAGTTTATTTCTAGGTGAAAGAACTGCAGAAATCATTCGATTTGTAAGATCTGCAATTCTAATACTTGTAGGGTTTCCGTCAGGTAAAAATATTTGTATCGTCTGAGGTCTTACTGTTGCCATGTTTCTGCGTTTTTATTCATGTAACTTAAACACTTTTGCAATTGCTTCTAAAGCCCTAATAAATTATCTAAATATTAATTTAAACATCTCTTATTGGATTGTGATCATTTTTCACCGAGTAAATGTATTGATTTTATTACTTAAACACAATTCTTTAAAAAAACTTCCTACAATTTTTTCAGCTTGTTTTCCGATATTGCCACACGGCTATGGCCATAACAAGTGTGCCGAGTGTTCCCAGCGAAAGCAGTTCGTTAGAGATGTCTCCCAGCCCTGAGCCTTTGAGCAGAATCATGCGAATGCCTTTCATAAAATAGTACACCGGATTGATGCGGTTTACTTCCTGTGCCCAGTGGGGCATGCTTTCTGCCGAGGTAAAAATGCCACTCATCAATACAAAAAGCAGGAAGAAAAAGAAAATGGTAAACATTACCTGCTGCGTGGTGCGGGCAAAATCGGTTACCAAAATACCCAGTCCGATGGCCGTGAACAGGTACACACTGGCAAGCACAAACAGGGTAAATACCGACCCTGCAAAAGGCAGGCTGAACAGCCACATGCCTATGCCTATTCCCAAAGCCAGATCGAAGAGGCCGATTACCCAGAACGGCAGAATTTTACCGATGAGAAACTGGAACTTACCCACCGGACTTACATTGATTTGCTCTATAGTACCCATTTCTTTTTCGCGTATCAGGTTGAGCGCCGTGAGGAAGCACCCAATCATGGTTACCAGAATGGTAAGTATTCCGGGCAGCATAAAATGTTTAAAATTCAGGGTTTCGTTGTAGAGATATCGTGCACTTACATCAACACGTGCAGTTGGTGCCGAAAGCGGTAAGTCTTTTATTTTAGAATAAGCGGCAAGCGACCTTCCGATAATCTGCTCCGAATATATGCTAATCAAACCGGCAGTCTGCCCATCGATAGCGTTAATGTTCATCTGGATGCTTGCCGGTAAACCGGACTGCATCCGGCTTTGGAACCCGTGGGGGATAATTATTACCGCTTTGCTGCGATTGTATTTCAGTTCATCGGCAACATATTGGCCCGAATATGCGCCGGCTCTCAGTCGAAAAAATGGCGATGCATCGAAATGCGAAACTATTTCGTGCGAAATGCTCGTGTCGTCGTAATCGACAATGGCAATAGGGGCATTTTTCAGCTCGAGTGTGGCAGCATACACCAAAACCAGGGTTTGAATGAGCGGCATAATAAATATTATCGGCAACATGGTGCGGTTCCTGAAAATTTGCCGGAACTCTTTCTGCAGTATGGTGATTATAATACGCATTATTCGAGTCTCGATTTGAATTTTAAAATACTCATTCCCAGAAAAAACAAGGTCATAGCCAACAGCACCAGTGTGGGCTTCCAAATTTCGGCCATAGCTCCGCCCTTGAGCATAATCATTTTTATAATTTCGAGGAAATATTTTGCCGGAACAATCACACTGAGCCATTGCAGCACCTTGGGCATGTTTTCGATGGGAAAAATAAAGCCCGACAACAACAAGGTGGGCAGCATCAGCACAAACATCGATATAAACATGGCCATCATTTGTGTTTTCACCACACTGCTAATAAAAATACCAATGCTGAGGGCGAGAAGAATAAACAGCAGGGCTTCGGCAAACAACAACAGAATGTTACCATGAATGGGCACTCCAAATACAAGATTTCCGACAGCTATCACCGAGCAGGCATTCACAACCGAAATAAGTATATAAGGTGTAACCTTGCCAAACACAATCTGCCATCGATTGAGCGGCGAAACCAGTAGGACCTCCATTGTTCCTGTTTCTTTTTCGCGTACAATAGATATAGAACTCATCATGGCAGTTATAAGCATAAGAATCAGCGCCATGGTACCCGGCACAAACATATATGCCGATTTCAGGTTTTCGTTGTACCACATGCGGGGCTCCACAGTTGGATGTGGAATGGAAATACCCTGATGGTTGAGCTCAGAAATATATCTCATTATTGTGGCTGTGGTGTAGCTCCCTATCAGATTGGCCAGATTGGGGTCGGAAGCATCGAGCAGCAATTGCACGGCACCACCGTTGTGCGTATATAGGTTTTTGCTGAAGCCGGCTTCAAACACTATTACTTCTTTCACTTCGGAACGTCGGAAAGCTTCTTCGGCTTCGGCGTAGGAATAATAACGCGCTACTACCTCAAAATCGTTTGATGCGTTGATGCGGTTGGTAATTTCGGCCGACCGGTTGCTTCGCGAAAAATCGAGGATGCCTACTTTTACATCTTGTATTTCGTTTTTTATTACATATCCAAAAATCAGTATCTGAAACACAGGTATGGCAAACAATATCATCATGGTGCGGATATCGCGGAAGATATGGATGAACTCCTTATGTAAAAAACCTGCAAACCTTGTCATACTGTTTTGTTTCGTACCAGTTTCAAAAATACATCGTCGATATTGTCAACACCAAGTTGTTCTTTTAAGCCGGCCGGTGTATCGAGTGCATCGATGCGGCCATCGACCATAATGCTGAGGCGGTCGCAATATTCGGCTTCGTCCATATAATGTGTGGTAACAAACACTGTGATGCCGCCGGCAGCAGCGCGGTTAATCATATCCCAGAACTGACGACGTGTGGCAGGGTCAACACCACTGGTGGGTTCATCGAGAAATACTATTTGCGGACGGTGAAACACCGCTACCGAAAAAGCCAGCTTTTGTCGCCATCCCAATGGCAAATCAGCAATGAGTTCATTCCCAAGATGAGTTATCTGCAACTCTTCGAGCAATTCTTCGGTACGCTTTCTGATATAATCGCGCTTCAACCCGTAGATACCTGCAAAAAAACGAATATTTTCGCGTATGCTCAGGTCTTCGTACAGCGAAAACTTTTGGCTCATGTAACCAATATTTCGCTTTATCTGTTCGCGTTGCCTGTACACATCGAAGCCAGCTACGCTTATTGTACCCGAAGTTGGATACGACAATCCGCACAGTATTTTTATGGCTGTGGTTTTGCCGGCACCATTGGCTCCGAGAAAGCCAAAAATCTCTCCCCTGTACACCTCAAAGTTCAGGCAGTGATTGGCTACAAAGTTTCCGAACTTCTTCACCATGTTTTCGGCTTTTATGATTATTTCGCGTTCCATTGTTATTGCTGCATTTGCTTTAAAAACACATCTTCGATTTGAGCCTGCCTGATTTCTACGGTAAAATTTGAAATACCCTCTGCTTGCAGCCATCGGGCTATGTCGGGTTCCCCAATAGTACCTACCGGAACCGATACATGAATTTCTTTTCCGAACGAATATACCGACGACACTCCTTGTAACGTAGTCAGCCGTTGTTTGCACCGAAACGCTTCGCCCGAAACAATGGCAAAAATGGTTTCGTCGTATGTAGCCGTAATTTCTGCTGTAGTGCCTACGGCAAGCATATTGCCATCCTGCATCAGGGCAACACGATTGCATTTACCGGCATCGTCCATATAGGGAGTAGAAACTATAATAGTAAGCCCTTGTTGCTGAAGGCGTTGCAGCATTTCCCAGAATTCCTTGCGCGACACGGCATCAACGCCGGTGGTTGGCTCATCGAGAATGAGAATCTCGGGTTTATGTATTAAAGCACAACACAGCGCCAGCTTTTGCTTCATCCCACCCGAAAGTTTTCCGGCACGACGCTTTTTAAAAGGCTCTATCTGCACGTAAATATCTCTGATAAGGTGATAGTTTTCGTGTATGGTGGTACCGAAAACCGTTGCGAAAAATTTCAGGTTTTCTTCAACAGTAAGATCCTGATAGAGAGAAAAGCTTCCGGGCATATAGCCCAGTATGCCGCGCAGTTTTTTGTAGTCGGCCACCACATCGAGACCTGACATAACTACGCTACCCTTGTCGGCAAGCAACAAACTGGCCATGATTCGCATCAGCGTAGTTTTACCAGCACCGTCAGGCCCTATCAAACCGAAAAATTCGTTATGCTCCACACCAAAACTGATGCCTTTTAAAGCCTCCTTGTTGTGATAGCTTTTCGATAAGTCTTTTATTTCGATAACTGGCACTTCGCTTTATTTTTTGAATTTAACCTCACCGGGCATACCAATTTTTAATGCGCCATTGTTGGGCACAGTAATTTTTACGGCATACACCAGATGCACCCTTTCGTCGCGTGTTTGAATAATTTTAGGTGTAAACTCAGCCTCATCGCTGATCCATGAAATGATGCCTGTTAGCGAGGTAAGCTTGCCAGCCGATTCATCGTAAAACACCTGAACCTGTTGACCAATTGCAATGTTGCTGAGTTGTAGGGCACTTATATATGCCCTAAGGGTAAGTTGCGACAAATCGGCAATTTCGCACACTGGCCTTCCCTGACTTACCAGTTCATGGGTCTTCACAAAGCTATCGAGTATCAGCCCCGACACAGGGCTTACTATTGTTGACCTGCGAATTTGCTCATCAACAATGGCAATTTGAGCATCTATCAGGTCGAGTTCTGCAAACACCGATGCATTTTGCGATTTCACACTTTCTATCTGTTTTTGCATCACACTGATTTGCGATGCAATATCATCGAGCTGTTTTTGTGTTGCCGCTTTATCGGCAAATAATTTTTCGATGCGCTGATGCTCAAATTGCAATGCCAGCAATTGTTCTTCGAGCACAGCCGCCTGGCTTACAATGTTGCCGAATTTAACGCTCACCGCCTTTTTTTGCGTCAACAGTTGGTTTTTCTGCAATACTGCCAATACAGTATCTGCTACAAGCAGGGTATCGCCTCGGGTAATTGCCTGTCCGGGTTCCACATTAGAATACAGTATCTTACCCGATGCTTCTGCCGAAATCAACAATGGATCCGATTCAAAATTTCCGTAGGCATCGGGCAATTCATTACGACTGCCACATGAGTAAGCAGCCATAATAACAATCAGAAAAAAGAACAGTTGTATTTTCATAGTTGTACCATTAATAAGTTTTTCCCTGCAATAAATTATACACAAGCACAGCTTCAGCTTGTTCTATCAGATGCATTTCGAAGTTAAGCCTTGCCGCAAGTTCATCGTTTACGGCATTCAAATAATCGGTAAGCGTAAGAACCCCCTCGCGCAAACGGGCTTCGGCCGAAAGCATAATTTTTTGCTTTAAAGCCACTATTTCTTCGTCTTTCTGTAAGAGTTTACGGGTCTTTTCGATTCGCTGCCATTGTGCTTCTAGCAATGCATTACGTTGATGCTCTACCTGACTGATGCGTGTGTCGAATATTCTCTGTTGTATTTTAAGCGATTGCATGTCGTTTTTTGTTTTGCCCCAGTCGTAAGGCGTCCACACCAACTTTGCCCCCACTACAACATACGGTTCAAATTCATTCGACAGCATATTAAGTGCCGGGCGCCCGTAACCGGCCTGCGAAAAAGCATATATTTTGGGATATCGGTTTGTAGCCACAAGCAATTCCCTCGATTTCAAACTTTGTTGCAATGCCTTCAACTGCATGGTTTCGTAACTTACAGCTTGTTCTTTTGGAACAATATCGGCCGATGGAATGCTCAGCTGCACAAACTCATCGATCTCGGTATGCATCCATGTACCCAGCATTTTTCTAACAGCTATGGCCTCGTAGTGAACTTCTATGATTTTTTGTTCAACACCCAGTATTTCCGATTCAAGCCGGTCAACAGCATCCTGCAGCACCAAACCATGGTTTTGCGCCGACTGCAAATCATCAAGTTTCGATTGAAGTTGCCATTTTTTCACTACCAGTAATTCTTCCTGCTTTTGCAACTTTAAGCACACAAAATACACTTCGCTAACCTGCTTAACGAACCGGAACAATTCATTTTCGACTCCAGCCATATCTGCCGAAAACATCGCATCTTCCATAATCTTTGCCTTGCGCGAAAAGCCACCATCCCAAATACTTTGCTTCACATCGAGAAACACGCGGTACTGGTCTTTAGAGATATCAACCAAGGGTTGGGGTAAAAACGGCACTGCAATGTCGATATTGGTAACTTCGTTTTGCCAACTGGCTTGTGCATATAGCGATACAGAAGGAAGATATGCTATTGATAATGACGATTTTTCAGCTTCGTGTTTTTCATTCAGCAACCGAAACTGTTGCGATGCCGGATGATTCGCTACCGAAACACGCAAGCAGGAATCGAGACTAAGCACTTCTGCCTGCCCTGATGCAAAACCAAAAGACAGGAACAACAATGTAATAAGAGGTAAAATTCTCATGGTCTATTCAATTATTTGTAACACAGCGTTGGGAACAATCGTTTTACGTTCGTTGAGGAAACGGGAATAGGTATCGTTGTCAATGTTAAAAATCATTTGAATAACAGGTTGTGCTGCCACCGGAAAAACCAGCAACGAAATAATATTAACAATACTGTGCAATTGCTGCATATCGTCGAGATTCTTGTTTCCGAGTGCATGAAATATTTCGTCGCGATACATTTTCAGTATTTGTGGCAGATTCATCTCTCGGGCTGCTTCGGCCAACAACTGAGGATGCAACCTTATTTCGTTTAACAGAAAAATAGGCATTTGAGGGTTATGCTGCAAAAAACCGATATACTCCCTACTAAAAATGTAAAGCTTCTCCTCGAATGACATACTTCCTTCGAGTGCATTCGATAAATTTGATATCATTCCACTAAGCAACGAAACAAACACCTGCTTAAACAATCGCTCCTTGCTTCGATAATAATAATGCAATAATGCTTTGTTTATTCCTGCACGTTCGGCTATTTCCTGCATCCGTGCACCATCGTAGCCTTTTTCGAGAAACACTCCTACTGCGGCATCGAATATACGTTGCTCGGCATTTTCAACATCTTTACGATCTTTAACCATTAATTTTAACCATTTTATTTAACCATTTGGACAAATTTAAAACAATATAATTTGTCATGCAAATATTTATTAAGAAAACTGTTAATTATTTTTTTTACCAAGTGTGCTTCAGATAATTTTTTATTGATATTTTCGTTACTTCAAAACTAAAGATGAGCGCTAGGCATTATATATATGTATTTCTGGCAGTTATTGTGCTATCGGCAATGATGCCGGAAGCACTGTTTGCACAGGAGAAGCGGCTAAAAAAGGCCGATGAAATTTACGAAGCCGGAGAATACTACCGTGCTCTTGAAACGTATCAGTCGTTGTTGCGAAAAATAAAAGACAAGCGCACAAAACAAGAAGTGTATTTCAAAATTGGAGAATGTTATTTTAACATCAACAATTTCAAAAAAGCGAGAACTAACTACCGAAAAGCGGTAAAGGGCCATTTAGCCGTTGACGTTCACTACAAATTGGGTTTAACATCAAAGCTGTCGGGAGAGTATGAAAATGCCATCGAAGAGTTTAAAAAGGCCTTAGCGATTGATCCGGGCGATTCGTTGTCCATGTTGGGTGTTGAGTCGTGCGAGCTGGCACTGCAATGGGTCGAAGAGCGCTCGCGTTTCTCAGCCGACAAGTTTAAATTCACCAATTCTAAGGAGAATGATTTCTGCCCATCGGTGGTAGAAAAAGACGGTTTCGATCATTTATATTTTTCGTCAACCCGTAAAGAAGCCAAGGGGAAAAAAACCAGTGGCATTACCGGTGAAAAGTTTTCTGATTTGTTCATGATAAAGCTCGATCGTCAGGGCAAATGGAGCGATGCAACACCTCTCGATTCACTGAATACCGAATACGATGAAGGTTCTTGCCACCTGGCTAACGATGGACGCGATTTATATTTTACTTCGTGTAAAAAAGAGAAAGGGAAAAAACTTGGCTGTCAGATTTACAAAGCATCAAAAGTTGATGGTGTATGGATGAACCCCGAGCGTGTTGATATTCTGGCCGACAGTATATCATTTGGCCATCCGGCCATATCGCCCGACGGCAACACCTTGTATTTTTCGTCGCGCAAAGACGGAGGGTTTGGCGGAGCAGACCTGTGGTATTGCGAAAAAGAAGGCTCGGGATGGGGGAAACCCAAAAACATGGGACCGGTTATCAACACCAAAGGCGATGAACTATTCCCTTTTATGAGGGCTGATGGCAGTTTGTATTTCAGTAGCGACAGGCATCCCAACATGGGGGGGCTCGATATCTACAAAGCCTACCGCGACGAGAACAAAAAATGGATAGTTGTTAACATGAAACCTCCGTTCAACAGCAACGGCAACGACTTTGGCATTTATTACTATGCCGATAAAGATAAAGGATTTTTTACATCCGACCGCAAAGGCTCGCGTAAAGAAGATATCTATTATTTCGAAAAACCTCCCGTAGTGTATGCCTTCGAAGGTACAGTTCGAGATTTAGACACTAAAGCCACGATAGATTCTGCCGTAGTAATTCTTTACGGCAGCGATGGCTCTATGTTTTCAGATACAACCAGTCGCGAAAAAGAATATAAATTCAATTTTAGGTTAAAGCACAAAACCGACTATGTGTATGTGGTAAATAAGAACGGGTATTTCAACGGAAAGGGAAGACTAAGTACCGACACTCTCGACTTTGATTACACTTTCGAAAGAGTGGTAATGCTCGAAACCACCAACAAAACCTTCGAAATTCCAAACATAGAATTTGAATTTGGAAAATGGTCGCTTACCGAAACGTCGAAAACCAATTTGAATCAATTAATCAGACTGTTGCAAGACAACCCTAATTTAATTATTGAATTGTCGGCACACACCGATATGGTTGGCACCGAAGAATCGAATATGGAACTCAGCAATAAGCGTATCGCCAGTGTGAAACAGTATCTCGTTGACAATGGCATACAAGCAGGACGAATGAAAGGCGTAGGTTATGGAGAGACCAAACCGAAACAAATCCGCAAGGCAATTGCCGAATACGCGTGGCTGAGCGTAGGCACTGTGCTGAACGAAGATTATATTCTTTCGCTCGACAAAGAGAAACAGGAAATAGCCAATCAAATGAATCGAAGAATCGAATTTAAAGTTATTGGCAACAATTATATTCCCGACCTTGATTAATAATGGTATGATTTTAGAATTACAAATCTTTCAATAACCGATTGATGAAGTATATGAAGAAAACAATTGTTTTTTTAATTGCATTCCTGATAACCGCAGGTTTCAATATTAGCACGGCACAAGTAAAAAACGGATACCACGATAAGCTGGCAGCATTATACGAAGAAGGTCAGTATCAGGATTGTGCATTTAAGGCCGAACGCATGCTGCTAAAAGAAAAATACAAAAGCGACCCTGAGGTGTATCTCTATCTGGCTATGTGTTACAATAAAATCCATCATCTTGTAAATGCCGACCCCACATTATTGTATGATGACCCCGAACTGGAGAAGGCTTATAATTTGGCGCTTAAATACGCTATCGATGCAAAAAAACGCGATCGCCGCGGAGGTGAGTTTTTTCCCGACAACAACGATATACTCGATGAGGTGGTTTACTCGGGCTTACCCATGGCCGACCAAATGATTCTCGAAAAAAAATACTCTAAGGCGGTTTCGCTGTATCGAAAATTCTTGCGTATAGTGAACAATACCCATATTACCTTCATAAAAGGTGTACTCGACTTATATCTGCTCGATCGTGTGTCGGCGCGCGAATCTATCGAAGAATTTTTCGAAGCCGCTAAGGCAAACGAGTTGCCCAACAACGAAAACACCCACTATTTAATGCAGAAAGGCTTTGTATTGTATTACGACTTTCTGATGCAGGAAGACTCGGTTTATCTTGCCGATAGCGCAAAACAAATACTGCGCATGGGATTAAAGTATTTCCCCGACGATTACGAAATCAACCAGCGCCTTTTCCCTCCAAAACAAAGTGAACAATGATTGGAATAATTGGAGGTACAGGCCTTGAACATCCCGATTTTTTAGAATTCACCAACACAACAGTGATTGCAACGCCCTATGGCGACACTTCTTCATCCATAAAAAAAGCCGTATTTGCCCACCGCAATGTGGCATTTATTTCGCGGCATGGCGACTCCCACGAAATTCCCCCAACACAGGTAAACAATGCCGCTAACATTTGGGCTCTGAAAAAATTGGGATGCTCGTGTATTATAGCTACCACCGCCTGTGGAAGCCTACGAGAAGAAATTGGCAGAGGAGATTTTATCATACCCGACCAGTTTATCGATTTTACCCGCCTTAGGCGACTCAGTTTTTTCGATAGCTTCGAAAAGGGCCAGATGAAACACACACCCATGGCAGAACCCTACGACTATGAGCTACGCGATCAATTGGCGAAAGCCGCCCAAAAGCAAGCATGTACCTACCATAGCAAAGCAACGGTAATCACCATTGAGGGGCCCCGTTTCTCAAGCATTGCCGAATCGAAGATGTTTAGAATGTGGGGTGCCGATATTATTAATATGAGTACTGCTCCCGAAACCATACTTGCCAACGAGGCCGGAATTCGCTATGCCATTCTGGCGCTTTCTACCGATTACGACTGCTGGAAAACCAACGAAGCTCCGGTTAATCTCGAAGAAGTATTAAAAACATTTAAGGATAACATTCCCAAGGTCATCAAGGTATTGTCTGAATTTATCAGGTCTTACCATGACCCGGAATAAATCAATACTGCTAAACGGAATTATACATACCGACTACGGAAGCTTGTTGTCGGATAGTAATGCCATAGCCTATGAAGTGTTGCGAATAATCGATAGTAAACCCCTGTTCTTTTCCGACCACATCGAGCGCTTGTCGAATTCGCTGCAACGAAGCAACAATAATGCGTATATTGAGCATAGCATTAAAGGCCCGCTAATTCAATTCTTGCGCTTAAGCCATATAACCCATGGGAATATAAGAATAGATGCAATCTGGAACCGCGAACTGCACTACCGGGCTTACGAAATACCTCACCACTACCCCAATGCAGAACAGTATTGCAATGGAGTAGATGCAGGTACCCTGATATCGGAAAGAGAACAACCTGCACTTAAAGTGTGGAACCACACACTGAGAGAATTAGCCAACAAACAAATTGAAAATCAGCATGTTTGGGAAGTATTGCTGATAAACAAGCAAGGATTTATTACAGAAGGCAGCCGGTCGAATGTTTTCTTTATATCGGGCAATTCGGTGATATCTCCGCCTGCCCATCTGATTCTTGAAGGCATAACCCGTAAGCATGTAATCGTAGCAATCGGAAAATTGAACCAATGTACTTATTTTGAAAAAAACATCAGAAAAGAAGACCTCCGGCACTATGATGCTGCGTTTTTAACAGGAACATCCCCCAAGGTTTTACCCCTGAAAAGCATAGATGAGTATAAATTCAGTGTTGTGAATTTGATATTATCGGAACTTATTGCAACATTTGATGCCATAATCGACGATGACCTTAACAACTTCACACTATGAACCTTTCGCGCTTACACATTCTTGTTCTGGCTGTTTGTGTCCCCCTGATTACTACTGCACAAGGGAAGTGGAACAAATATGAATCGAAAGACGGCTTAAACATATGGTACCAAAGCGACACCGCCAAAAACTTATACCGCATTAAAATTGAAGCAAAAACCAATACCGACATACTTACCATATACAATCGATTACTTGATGTTAGTGCCTACCCCCGTTATGTTAGCCATTGCGAATACTCGGAATTATTAAAAAAGATCTCCGAAAATCATCTAATATATTATACCATAACACGTGTACCATTTCCACTCAAAAACCGCGATGTGGTAGTAGAATTGATAAGCACACGAACCGACAACGAAATAAGGATGATAACCAAAAGCAAGAACGATTTCATGCAAAAAAAAGAACAGTACGAAAGAGTAATGGACTATTATGCAAGTTGGTTTCTTAAAAAAGAAGGTGATAAAACCGAAGCGGTTTTAATAATGGAAATTGGCATTCCCGACTATGCACCAAAATGGATGAAAGAATACGTTATTTTCAAAGGGCCTGTTGAGACATACAAGAACTTTACGGGCAATGCCGATTTATAATATGGATTGCAAAAAGATGTAACATGCAAACCATAATAAAGATTTTAAAATACATTCTGATATCTCCTTTGCTTTTATTCATAAAGCTGTATCAACTCATTTTGAGTCCATTACTACCCAATTCGTGCCGCCACTATCCCACGTGTTCACACTATGCAAGCGAAGCATTACATAAACACGGTTTTTTCAAAGGATTTGTTTTGTCGTTATGGCGCATATTGCGATGCAACCCCTGGGGCACATCAGGCTTCGACCCTGTCCCCGATAAGTTTACATTAAAACGAAAAAAGTAGGTGAATTGATACAACCCATTTACCGAAATATGTAACTATATTTGTAGAATCAATAATTAACTCTAAAAACAATCATCATGAAAAAAACACTGTTATTTGTTGCTATATGCATATTAAGTTGTTTTTCTCTTGTACAGGCTCAACAAAAAATCAGCCCTGTAATTCAAGAGGTAACCGTGTTCTCGAATGCTGCCGAAATTAAATCTCTGGTAAGCTTCACCGCAAATTCGGGTTTATCTACCATCGTATGCATCGATATTCCGGGCAATATGGTTAACCACAGCCTGAAGCTGAATCCATCCGAAGGCATAGAGATAACCGGGTTTAGCATCGAGAATTACCAAGTACCGGCCGAGCAATTGATACCCGGGCATAAACAAATGACCGATTCATTAAGCCTGCTGAATAATAATATTATTACACTGCGCAACCGTTTCGATGCCTACAACACCGAAAAAAACATGTTGCTTGCAAATCAAAAAATAGGCGGCAACAACACCGGAACCTCCACAGCAGAATTGCGAAATATGGCCGATTTCTATCGAGAACGAATATTGTTAATTAATAATGAGCTCTCGAAAATTCAGGAAGAAATCAGGAAAGTTGAAGAAAAGATTGTCGAAATCAATAATCGAATGTTACTGGCTAGCAATAAGGTTACTACCAGCCGCAAACGGATTATAATTGACGTGAGTGTGGCAACGTCGAAAAAGGCCGACATAGAGATACGCTATATTGTAGGCAAATGCGGATGGTCGGCAACCTACGATTTACTGGCAGAAGACTTGAATATGCCTGTAACATTAAAATACAAAGCCAATGTACTAAACAATTCAGGTATCGATTGGAATAACGTGCAGTTGATTCTCTCTACACTCGACCCCTTGAAAGGAGCCTCGGCACCTGTGCTTACCCCTTGGTATCTCAGCTATTCCAGCAATTACGACTACAATCAAAATCAGCAGTATCGCTACAGCAAATCGAGCAATGAGTATGCACCCGAATCGCAAGCCATACAAGCCTACGATATTGTTGATCAGTCGCAAACATACGAAAATGTAGTTGTTTCGGAATTATCAACCGAATTTAGAATCGAACGAAAATACACCATCCCCACCGACCAGAAGCCTTTTAAAATCGACATTACGGAATATGATTTGCCGGCCGATTACAAATATATTACTATCCCCAAAATGGAAACCAAGGCCTATTTACTGGCTCGTATCACAGGATGGGAAAAGTATGATCTTACCGATGGTGATATGAATGTGTATTTTGCCAATTCATATATTGGTGTTTCGAGACTAAACACCAACACGCTGAACGACACTCTCGATCTTTCGCTGGGTCGCGATAACAAAATAATGATTACTCGGATAAAACTAGAAAATTTCAGTAGCAAGTCGTTTCTGGGGAATAGTAGAAAAGAATCGTTTGCCTACGAAATACAAGTAAAAAACAACCGCAACAAGGCCGTTAACATTGAAATAATCGATCAGATTCCCGTAAGTCAGGAAAGCGAAATTGAAGTTGGTGTCAACGATATTTCTTTAGCTGAATATAACAACACGTCGGGTCTACTGAAATGGAATACCGAGTTACAACCAGGTAAATCGCAAAAATTCACGGTTTCGTTTTGGGTGAAGTATCCTAAGAACAAACCTGTTCAGATGGCTCGGAAGCGTTCGGTGTCGGCACCAAAGTTCTAAACCTGCATCGATTTCATTTGTTTTCGGAGTAATTTCGACTGGGCAACAATCATTACCAATGTGATGATTCCGGCCAAAAAATCGCTGGCAGGAAATGCTATCCAAATTCCAGTTTCGCCCCACAACAAGGGTAACAGCAATACAAACGGGATTAAAAAAACTACTTGCCGGGCCAAGGCCAGAAACAGAGCTCCCAACGACTTACCCAATGCCTGATACAACCCACTGCCGATAATTTGGATGCCCAGCAAAGGAAATGCCAGCACTACTATTTGAAGTGCCCTGTGCCCTAACTCGACCAGATCCTGGTCGGCAGTAAACACCGACATCAGCTCGCGACTCCATACCAGCATGGCAACAAACGAGATCAACGACAAGCTTGTAGCAGCAATATTTGCCAACTGCAACGACTTCAACACCCTTGAGAAGTTTCGTGCTCCATAGTTATATCCGGCTATTGGCATAAAACCCTGATTGATACCAAAAATTGGCATATATGTGAACATCAGTAATCGAAAAATAATACCGAATGCAGCAATGGCAATACTACCGCTATAGTGCAAAAGCACCTGAAACAACGCAATACTCATCAGGGTGTTGCCAATATGACGTGCAAACGATGAAGCCCCTAGAGCGAGTGTTTCTTTGATGATTTTAGAATCGAAAGGTTGCAGAAACGAAAGGCCGGTGAAACCTATAACGCGTTTTTTTGAATTATAATAATACCAAAACGACATAGAAGCCCCCCAAGCCTGGCTGAGCACTGTAGCCAAAGCTGCACCCTGCACACCCCATTTGAACCAGAAAATAAAAATCGGGTCGATAACCACATTGAGTAATGCTGCGCCGGTTTGAACAAACATAACAAAACGGGCATTTCCTTCGGCCCTGATAGCATTCATGTTAACGTTTATAATATTCATGAAGAAGCTACCCACCAAGCATATCGAACTATAGCTTCGGGCATAGGGAATAATTTCGTGATTGGCACCAAACAGATATAGCAAAGGGTCTATAAATATGTATGCCAAACCAATACTTATTACATTCACAACAAGCACCAACTTAAAAATATTGTTCAGCACCATTTGCGCTTTTGCATGATCGCGGGCGCCCAATGCTCTCGAAATAATAGAAGCACCACCTATGCCTATTGCAAGCCCTATGTTGGTTACGGTTAACAGAAATGGCAACGACACCGACACTCCGGCAAGTGCCATGGTTCCTACTCCCCTACCCACAAAGATGGTATCGGCCAAATGGTACAAAGTTATTGCCATCATACCCATCATGCTGGGCAACGACAATGAATACAGAAGACGCCCCATATTCTCGGTACCCAAACGATCGGATTGATGTGTTGCTACAGGCTTCATAAAAAAAAGCAATGTTAACAAAATTAAACATGCCGTAAAAAGCTTTATGAAGCTTAATTCTGCAAGAAAATCCCTTTATTGCTGAAGCTGTCATGTATTCATGTTGCAACAGCTTTGCAAATGGGTTCGTTAAGTGCAAGTTTGCTTGCATCGAGATGGAATTATTCAGGATTTCAATTAGAAATTATTTATCTACAAACACAGTTCATCAGCTTTTTCGATGTTATCAAAAAATAATTCCTAAAAAAAACTACTTTTGCACAAAATCAGAAAATACACCACCAATGCTGCTACACATATTCTGTAATGTTAGCCCTGTTATTTTCGAATTCGGAAGCTTTGCGATACGGTACTACAGTGTTTTATTTGCTATGGGCTTTGTTATCAGCTATTTTATTGTAAAACGGATTTACCGTTTCGAAAAACTGGATATTTCGGAACTAGACAGACTTTTAATATATGTTATTGTTGGAGGCTTACTGGGTGCCCGCGTTGCCCACTGTGTTTTTTACGATGGAGCATACTACTTAAGTGGGATACTTCCGTTTATCGAAATATTCCTTCCGGTAAGTTTCTCTCCTGAATTCAAATTTATTGGATACCAAGGTCTCGCCAGCCACGGAGGAGCTGCCGGAATAATTATTGCTCTGTTTCTGTTTAAAAATAAATCGCAGAAAAAAAGTTTCTTCTGGCTTATCGACAGGGTTGTGGTGCCAACCGGATTTGCAGGGGCCTGTATCAGAATCGGTAATTTGATGAATAGCGAAATCTACGGACACTATACCGACAAACCATGGGGCTTTATTTTCGCACACAATGGCGAAACCATACCAAGTCATCCCACACAAATCTACGAAGCACTGTTATATATTTGCACATCGGTGGTGTTGTTAATACTATACAAGCAGCCTCGCTTCAGAAATGCAAAAGGTTTTTTGCTGGGTGTTTTTCTGATTTTGGTTTTTGCAGGAAGGTTTTTGATGGAGTTTCTAAAAAACAATCAGGTAGCTTTCGAAAACAACATGATTCTGAATATGGGACAATGGCTCAGTCTGCCTTTCGTTCTTGCCGGAGCCGCTCTTATTGCCTTCGCATTAAAAAACTCACAGAATACCGCGAGCATTTAGAGAATGTTTTTTACATTTGCATAAAACCAACAGTATGTGGAAAATAACCCGACAGCTCATTAAAAAATATACAGGGGTTTTTATTGCTATTATTACAATTTTTCTTGTACTTCTTGTTTCTATTTTATTAGCCGAAAAGAACGCAGGTCATGGAAGTATTACGAATCTTTTTGAAGCAATATATTATGGATTTGTTACCATTGCCGCAGTTGGCTATGGCGATTTCACTCCGGTTACATTAGTAGGAAGAATTATAGCCATATTGCTTGTAATTGGGAGTATTTTATTCATGGGTTTTTTCACCAGCCAGTTAACCAACGAAATCAGAAAAATAATGGAGGACAAAAAAATGGGAAATCTCGGTACTAAAATGAAAGGGCATTTTGTAATTATAGGCTGGGATGCTTTTGCTGCCAACGTAGCCGAATGGGTTCTCGATGCCGGAAAAGAAATTGCTGTGGTCACGAACAAACCCGATGACATCGATATTATATACAACAAATTCGGGAACAAAAACGTATTTGCACTGTTCAGCGATTTCGACAAACCCGAAAAATTAGAGTTGGTGAACATTACCGAAAGCGCATCGGTGTTTATGAATTTTTCGGAAGATTCAGAAACCCTGGTTCATTTAATCAATATTCGAAAACATTTTCCCAGTTTAAATTATGTAGCTTCACTCAATAAATCGGAATTGAGAGACACATTTCATGCAGCCGGTATCACTTTCAGCGTTTCGAACAACGAAGTAGCATCAAAACTGGTGGCAAGCTATATTTTTGAACCAGATGTGGCCAATTTCACCGAAGACATCATGGCATCGGCACATAGCCACGACGATTACGATATGGTTGAATATGAAATTAAACACAATAACCCTTACGCAGAAAAGGCTTATATTGATGTTTTTTTCGAACTTAAAGAAAAATTCAACTGTGTTATTCTGGGCATCAGTCGAAATATAAACGATAAATTTACCATCATAAAAAATCCCGGCAAAGGCGAAACTATTTACCCGGGCGACTTTTTAATAATGTTGGCCGACGGCAGCACCAAGACGGATATTGAGCATCTGTTTGGTGTAAAAGAAGGCCGATGCATTAAGCGCTGACTAACTCAGCATTTCTAACAGTTTATCAATTACCGTCTGATCGGGTTCTTCTCGTATCTCAGCAAGCAGCATCAACATATTCTCGCTGTCGAACAATGTTCTGTCAATAACAATTATTTCGGGCTCGTTTTGATTATTGACAATAATGAATTGTGTAGAGCTGTCTCTCATAGGCGTGTATTTTGTTTAATTAACGTAAGCGTATTATTTTTTATTATGAGAAGAAGAATAAATAATTTACATTTCGAAAATGATTTAACTTTGTTTGCGTTAATAGAATAATGAGAACTGTTTTCAAACAACATATCAACACCATACTCCTTACCGTACTGGTTCACCTTTTTATTGTGTTTGTTCTATTGCTGCTAGAGGTACGCACCGAAGTAATATACAGCGAAACCCCCTTGCTGATTGATCCAGAAATGCTAATGGAAGATGAACCCGAAGAATTAGACCAACACCAAATCGACGACATTGATGTGGAACGATTTCTGGCAAACATGACCAGTGCCGGTTCAAATTACAGGGGAGTTAACGAAAATTTACGCGACAACAAAGATTTGAGTCTCGACGAAATAAGAAAAATGTATGAAGAAGAAATACTGCGCGAAAAATATGGCGATGATTACGAGAAACCTATTCCCAACGATAACACAAATAATACCGATAACACAAGCCCTATTCAAAATGCGCAGCACAACAACAATAGCAACCAACACATCGACAACAGCGACAAACCCTGCCTGGTAAAAGCCATTCTCGACGATAAAAATCGTCAAACCCGATACCTGCATATTCCTGTTTTTACCTGCAGGGGCAGCGGCACTATAGAAATTGGCATTAGCATTTCGCCCGAAGGTAAAGTTACAAATGCCAAACTTTTAAGTGCCGGCAACTCTACCGACCGCGACTGTTTGGTTGAAGCCGCCTTGAACGCAGCCAAAAAAAGCCGGTTCGCAATAGTTGTAAGCCAACAAAACCAAAGCGGGAAAATCGTGTACACTTTCATGAACCAGTAAAACTTAACCTAAAATATTTGGAGGTTTTTTATCAAAATTCTTAATTTTACCTGATTTTAATATTCAAGAGAAACATCATGATACAGGAAAATCTAAGCGCATACTTCGAGAACAGTATAAAAGAACACTGGAACGAAATTGCGTTGCGCGACTACGACAACGGGGAGTTGAGCTATGGCGATGCAGGTGCCATAATCGTGCAATTGCACGATTTATTTCGCCGTCAAGGCATTAGCAAAGGTGACAAAATTGCACTGATTGGAAAGAACTCGGGCAACTGGGCCTGCGTTTATCTGGCAACAGTAAGCTACGGGGCTGTTATTGTGCCCCTATTGCAGGACTTCACAGCCAACGATGTGTATAATTTGGTAAATCATTCCGAATCAAAACTTTTATTTGCTTCCGACTTTATTTTCAACAAGTTGGAAGTACCCAGATTTGAGCTAGTAAAAAGCATTTACCAGCTCGAAGATTACAAGCTGTTGTGGGGAAAGAATGACATTGAAATTAATTATGATACACCAACAATACCATTAAACCGAGAAAGCTTTTCGATTGATAAACCCGATAACTCAGATCTGGCAGCCATATTATATACCTCGGGAACATCGGGCAATCCTAAAGGCGTTATGCTTAACCACAATGCACTGGCTGCAAACATCAGATATGCCAGAGCAAATATGCCTTTGCGGGCAGGAGACAGAATAGTTTCGTTTCTTCCGTTGGCACATAGCTACGGGTGTGCATTCGAGTTTTTGTATCCTTTCACATTAGGATGTTCTATCACATTCTTGGGCAAACTTCCCGCACCGGCAGTTGTGATAAAAGCCTTTAACGAAATCAAACCCCGCCTTATTTTAAGCGTTCCTCTGGTGCTCGAAAAAGTGTATAAAACCAAAATAAAACCACAAATACAAAAACCGTCAATTAAGTTCATGATGCGCATACCCGGATTGCGCAATGTGGTGTATAACAAAATAAAGAAAGGTCTGTCTGATTCGTTTGGCGGCAATTTTAAGGAGGTGGTTATTGGCGGTGCCAAACTTAACCGTGAAGTTGAAGTGTTTCTGCGAAAAATCGGCTTCAATTTTTCTATCGGATATGGTATGACGGAGTGTGGACCGCTTATTACCTACGATGGATGGAAAACCACTCGCAAATTTTCGGCCGGAAAAGCCATCGATTGCATAGAAATTAAAATCGACAGCGACAATCCTTCGAAAAAAGCAGGTGAAATATTGCTACGTGGCGAGAATGTAATGCTGGGATATTATAAAAACGAAGAAGAAACTGCCAAAACCTTTACCCAAGATGGTTGGATGAAGACAGGCGACCTTGGCATGCTTGATGAAGATGGATATTTATACATAAAAGGAAGAAGCAAAAGCATGATACTGGGAGCTTCGGGCAAAAACATTTACCCCGAAGAAGTGGAGGCTAAATTGCAAAATCTGCCCTTAGTCAACGAATGTGTTGTGGTGGGAAGGCAAAACCAGATTGTTGCCCTTGTGTATGCCGACCCCCATATTATCGAAGAAAAGGCACTGACCAAAGAGCAATTAGAGAAAATTTTTGGTGAGTATCAGATTTTGGTAAACAAAGATTTGCCGGGCTATATGCACATACAAAAAATTGTGCTTCGCGATGAAGAATTTGAAAAAACACCAAAGAAAAGTATTAAACGCTACCTGTACGACTAGTTTGCCGTTTTATGTTGATGCTATTTTTAAATTGCTACATGCCTAGTGGCTTATGTTATTGTAGTTGCTATCAGTAGAAAAATCAATGTGATGTATTGCAATAAGCAACCGAAAAACGAAAAAGGCTACAGGAAGACCACAACAGAACAGCCATAAAACACTGACATAACGTCAGCCAAAGCCATAGTAAACTGCCATTTACAGAGCAGCGCTGCGACAAAATTGCACAAAACACAGCATACGCATCAGTGGCACATCAATTGAAAAGAAGATGTAGATTAAATTATTTACATTCAAAAAAAATCGACATGGGAAAAATAATAGGAATTGATCTTGGAACCACGAACTCGTGTGTTGCCGTAATGGAAGGAAATGAACCGGTGGTAATAGCCAACAGCGAAGGGAAACGCACCACGCCCTCAATAGTAGCCTTTGTAGAGAATGGTGAGCGTAAAGTGGGCGATCCTGCAAAACGTCAGGCCATTACCAATTCGCAGAAAACTATATACTCCATAAAACGCTTTATGGGTGAGCGATACGATAATTTGAGCAAGGAAATAGCAAGAATGCCCTATAAGGTTGTTCAAGGCGACAACAATACACCCAGAGTGGTTATTGCCGATCGCAAATTTTCGCCTCAGGAAATTTCGGCCATGATTCTACAAAAAATGAAAAAGACCGCCGAAGATTATCTGGGTCAAGAAGTTACCGAAGCAGTGATAACTGTGCCGGCGTATTTTAACGACTCTCAGCGTCAGGCCACAAAAGAAGCCGGCGAAATTGCAGGTCTGAAAGTTTCCCGCATCATCAACGAGCCTACAGCAGCAGCATTAGCCTATGGCCTCGACAAAAAGAATATCGACATGAAAGTGGCTGTGTTCGATTTGGGTGGGGGAACATTCGATATTTCCATACTGGAGCTTGGCGAAGGAGTATTCGAAGTAAAATCGACCAACGGCGACACACACCTTGGCGGCGACGATTTCGACCATGTGATTATCGACTGGCTTGCCGAAGAGTTTAAAAAAGATGAAGGTGTTGACCTTACTAAAGATCCAATGGCCATGCAGCGCCTCAAAGAAGCTGCCGAAAAAGCCAAAATCGAATTATCGAGTTCTGTTTCTACCGAGGTAAATTTGCCCTACATTATGCCTGTTGACGGTATCCCTAAGCACTTGGTAAAAACACTTACCCGCGCTAAATTCGAACAACTGTCCGACAAATTGATAAACGCCACTATTGAACCATGTCGCAAAGCACTTAAAGACGCCGGATACACAACCAGCGACATTGATGAAGTAATTCTAGTGGGAGGCTCAACACGCATACCGGCTATTCAAAAGAAAGTAGAAGATTTCTTCGGGAAAGTACCTTCGAAAGGAGTAAACCCCGATGAAGTAGTTGCAGTAGGTGCGGCAATACAAGGAGGCGTACTCACCGGCGAAGTTAAAGACATTCTGCTGCTCGACGTAACCCCTCTGTCGCTGGGCATAGAAACTCTTGGAGGTGTTATGACCAAGCTTATTGAGTCGAACACCACTATTCCAACCAAAAAAACCGAAACATTCACCACTGCAGCCGACAACCAACCATCGGTTGAAATACATGTGCTGCAAGGCGAACGCTCGATGGCAAAAGACAACAAAACCATTGGTCGCTTTCATCTCGACGGCCTGCCACCCGCCATGCGTGGAGTTCCTCAAATTGAAGTTACATTCGACATCGATGCCAATGGCATTCTTAAGGTATCAGCCAAAGATAAAGGCACAGGAAAAGAACAAACCATACGCATAGAGGCTTCGTCGGGATTAAGCGACGATGAAATAAAACGCATGAAAGCCGAAGCTGAGGCAAATGCCGAACTCGACCGCAAAGCCAAGGAACGTATCGACAAAATAAATCAGGCCGACAGCGTTATTTTCGAAACCGAGAAACAGCTAAAAGAATTTGGTGATAAAATTCCTGAAGAAAAACGTCGCCCCATCGATATTGCACTCGACTCACTGAAAGAAGCCCACAAAAGTCAGGACATTGAGGCCATCGACAAAGCTATAGCTGAACTGAACACTGCATTTCAGGCAGCGTCGCAAGACATGTATAATGCACAGCAACAGCAACAAAGCGACACTTCTTCAGATTCATCAAACAGCCAGCAGACAGGTCAAAAGTCCTCTACCGATTCGGAAGTTACCGATGTAGATTTTGAAGAAGTAAAATAACAGTGGTTTATTTGATAATAGGTTCTAACGGCTGCAGCAACATATAACTGCAGCCGTTTTTTTTGTTGAATAATCATGAATCGAATAAGTTATTGTCAGCGTCGGAGAATAAGTCGCCGGCTTTCATTATATCGCGTCGATCTTTTTTTGTAGGTCTTCCCCGTCCTTTGTTTTGCCGCGACAAGGTCTGAGCCATAATCAGTTTTTCCATTTCGGAAGCCGGTGTAGTATCTACAATATATTCATCAAGAAGTTTTGCACCACAACGGTTTTTAGGAATGGCAATTACACGAATAGTTTTTACAATTGGATTGACTTTTATTTCAATAATATCTCCCTGTTTCACAAGGAAAGAAGGCTTAACAGGGCGATTGTGAACCAAGACTCTTTCGTTGCGACATGCGTAGGTGGCAGCACTTCGGGTTTTATAGAAACGTACTGTCCATAAAAATTTATCTATTCTTATTGTATCTATCATTTTTTGTATTAACAATTTTTCAACAATGCAACTAATTTAATCAAATATTATTATTTTCGTGAATTACAAAAATAAACCTTAATGCATATGAAAAACACTTACGTTTTGCTTGTTTCGTTGCTCATGCTTCTGGCAACATTTGGCCTGCAGGCTCAGAACAAAAAGATAATCGGCGACATTCAAGATTCGGATGAAATTATCGACGTAGCTACTTTTGACGAAGACTTATTTGCAAAAGTGTTGATTTTTCAGTTAAACTATCTGATGGCAGACTCTTTGAATCTCGAAGGTTTTAAACTTCATGATTTTTTCACAACAGCGGCAAAAGAACACGCTACTCAAATGGCACTTGCCGAAGAAGCCAGTCTCGAAGGAAGCGGTCCATACCGCTCGGCGAGGGAGCGACTTCAAGCTGCCGGAGGCACAGGGAGTGGCGACGAAATCATACTTAGGGCTTCGATACGAAATGGCGAAGAGAATTTCACTTACCGCCAACTTGCCGATTACTGCATAGGTAGATGGCTTACCTCGGGCAAAACCAGCAGACCATTACTGGCTCAACAGTATTATTTTGCAGGCATAGGCGCAAAACTCGATGAGAGCAAACGTCGTGTTTATATTTCGGTATATGTGGGTAACTGGGAGTCGTTCCTGCAGGGGGCCGACAGATATGCTGAGTTGTCGTATCCGGTGAAATTTAAAAAATATGGCTTAAAACCAACCGATCCCAAATTACTGGCCAAAGCAAAACGTAAAGCTCCGAATCTGCTCGAATGGCAGGCAGGTCTCGAAATATCCCCCGCCGGTGAGATTATTTTCAAACACCCCGACCTTAAAGGTTTTAAACGGGTGATGCGCGACAAAAAAGACGGACTGGCAGTTGATATTGTTCAAAAAGAGCAATTCAGTAAATGTGGCGAAAGCAATATTGTCGATTTTAGCGGGCCAAACAGAGGCATTCTATTAAAACCAATGTATTCGAAGAAGATGCTGAAAAAGAACCAAGCACCCGGTGAAGGCAGAAGAAATAAAGTAAAAAAGGTAGAAGTAGTTTTGGGGCACATGCCCGAAGGGCTTAAGGAAGAGGACATTGAACTAAACCTTGTCTTTATTCAGAAGAAACATGCCTGCAAAAACATTCACCCCACCTACATCGATAAAGAAATTTACAATTTTGCACCCAAAGTAGGCCTTCTACCCGATTTTAAAGAAAAAGATTATTTTCCCCAGGCTACATCGAACGAATTATCTTTCAGGTTTTATTTCGAACAGGGTAAATACAATTACGACCCCGATACAATGGAAATTGTGTTAAGAACACTTAATGAGCCTTCATTTATAATCAACAAAATACACATTGAGGCTTACTCATCGCTTGAAGGGACCGAGGCTGAAAATGCCAACCTGCAGAAGAAACGTGCCAGCAATATTGTAAAAGCAATGGAAGAGAACCAAAATGCAAGCATTATCGATAGTATTACTACGGCACCTAATTTTGATGATTTAAAACGGGATGTAAAAGGAACCAAACACGAGAAAGTGGCCAGCATGACTTACGGAGAAGCCATTCAATATGTAAATGCCAATGCATACGACCTTGAGCCCATATTGAAGAACCACCGCTATGCCGATGTTACCATTTGGGTTACCTACGATGTAAAAGGCGACAAGGAACAGGCTTATGTTATCGATCAGTTCAACAAAGATGTTGAAGCCGGAAGATTAGATGATGCCTTGGCAAAACAAAAATATATGTTTAACCGCATTGTTGATGGCCGGTACACCTCTAAAGCTGTTTCGGGTATGCGAATTCCAAACGGAAAACCTTATGTAGGCCTGAATATGAATAAAATCTGTATGGAACGAATCGTAAACGATTACGAACCGATAGATTCAACTTATCTCGAAAAAGTGGACGATTTGCAGAAACTCGACAACGCCAATTTATATGTGCGATACAACGATATTTTCTGCGAAATGATGATGGAAGATCTGAAGAAACGTGACGTGGTTGATGATTTGCAGGGAAGAATCGACAATTTATATCAAACCCCGCTGAATAAAGAAAAAGTTGATTTACTAAATATCGAGTTGCAATATCAGATAATGAACATTTATAAAGATAGTCTGGGTTTTGAACATCCCATTGTAGTTGCCAGCCTCGAACGCATTAAACAAATTGTGGGTTTCAAACCTATCGACTGGGAAAATGCACTTAAAATGGCCGGTATATTTATCAACCATTTCGACTACGACTACGCATATCAACTATTATTGCCCTGGGTCGACGAAAATACTGTAAGCACATCGCTGCTCTATTCATTTGTTTCGCTTTCTTCGAAAGTTGACTATAAGGTGTATTCAAATACTTTTCTGATGGCTATGGAAAAACTCAAGGAACAAGATCCAAAAGGATTCTGCCGCTTATTCCGTGGTGATAAGTTCTCGGTGCAGGTATTTGCCAACGAAAAACTAAAAGAACTGTACTGTAGTTCATGTAAATAGCAGAGAAACAGGTTCATTAAATATTGGCAACACATGAGGAAAATAATCTATTTCTGTTTTCCACTGTTACTATCGTTATGTGCAGTAAGTCAGAATTACACACTCGAAATCAGTATTCCCGATTATGTGAAATCGGAGCTTACATTTTGCTCACAGTTTGGCGATAAAAGCAAGATTTTAGAAACGATTGTTACCAACGACGATGGTACAGCCTTTCATAATATTACCGATTGTGAAATAGGTGTTTATAGGATATACTTTGAAAACGAACAGTATTTCGATATTATTTTCAACAACGAAAACGTCCGTTTGTCGTTACTTGCTGCAGCTCCTGTTGAGACCATGCAGGTTATTGAATCGAGCGAAAACAAAATACTGTATTCTTTCATGCAACAAAGTTATGCATTGAGCAAAAAAATAGATGTATTGAATTACTTCCTCACAAAATACCCTAAGGGCAAGCTATACAAAAAAGTACAGAAAGAATTCGATGCTGTATCTCAGGAACAGTTAAACTTAAGTAAAAGTTTAACTTCAGTGAACCGGCAAAGTTTTGCTGCACGAATGATTGCCTACTATACAAATCCAATAATTCCAAAGGAAATTAAAGAAGCCGGGCAAGAAAACTCGTATATAAGAGATAACTTTTTTTCGTTTTACCCATGCAACGACACACTTCTGATTAATTCTCCGGTGTATTCGGGATTGGCACTCAACTATTTGCGCATGTTTAGTGTAGCCGGCAACTACGAAGCCAGCGTTGAAGGCTTTAAAAAGGCAGCAATAAACTTACTTAACCAAACAGCACCCAATGAGAAAATTCAAACTCATATTTTAAAAATACTCATCGATGGTTTCGAATCGCTGCAATTGTTTACTGTAGCCGACTTTCTGCTTGAGACATATGGAGCCAAATGTATAAGCGACGACAATATGTCGACACGCTACAGAAACATAACCGAATTACGCGTAGGTACCGACGCCCCGATACTAATCATGAAAGACGAGCAAGGTGTTCCTTATCCATTCGAGTATAAAAACAGAACTATAGTAGTTTTTTGGGCTACCTGGTGCGACCATTGCCGGCAGGTTATTCCACAACTCGACGACTATTTCAGGAAAAACAACCGACCCGATATTGATGTATTATTGGTATCGCTCGACACCGAAAAAGGTGACTTACATGAGTTTCTTGCATTAAACGGTATTAGCCTACCCGTAAGTTGCGATTTCAAAAGTTGGGGAGGTATCAATGCGACATCGTTTTCGGTATATGCAACTCCTTTCTATTTTATTATTGACAAGAATGGTAAAATTGAATCGAAACCATACGACTTCGAAGCACTTATGAAAGTTTTAAAATAAACACATGTCAGAAAAGCTCAATAAAATTGTTTTCGTTAAGTCGTCGTCGAACCATGCTCAATGTCCCGAACCTAAATACCATGAATATGCATTTGTTGGACGGTCGAATGTTGGGAAATCGTCGTTGATAAATTTTTTAGCCGGAAACAGTAAACTGGCGAAAACTTCTTCAACACCCGGTAAAACACTATTAATTAATCATTATTTGGTTGATGAATCGTGGTATCTGGTCGATCTTCCGGGCTATGGTTATGCCAAAATTTCGAAAAAAATGCGGGAGAAACTTGTTATTATGCTCCACGATTATTTACGAAAACGAACAAATCTGGTATGTGTATTTGTACTTATCGACTGTAGGATTGACCCTCAGCAGTCGGACCTCGATTTTATGAATTTTTTAATTATCAATCAAATTCCATTTGCCATAGTGTTTACCAAGGCTGATAAGAGAGGCATACAGACTTATAAAAGTAAGATGGATATATATCGAAAGAAACTGGAAGATATTTGGGAGTCGTTGCCTCCGGTTTTTGTAACATCCTCTCAATCGCGTAGCGGGAGTACCGAGATTGTAGAGTATATAAAACTACTGAACACCGAAATTCAGCTATAAAAAAAACGTCAGCGCAACCCTGACGTTTTTTTTGGAATACGTTCTATCGACTAAAAGAAACTTCTTCCTTTACGAATAGGTTCTCCAATGTTCACGCCGAATACAATTTCTTGTGATCCAATGGTATAGTTTGAAAGGTCGCTAAATGTAAAGTCGTAAGCATAACCCAGATAATATCGGTTTATTTTCACTCCAAATGCAGCAATGAACGCATCGTTTGGCCTTATCGACATTCCGAACCAGTAATCGTCGTCGTAATAGAACTTAACATTGAAGTCAATTTGCAATGGTGTAACTTCAGTCATTTTCATCATGACAGAAGGCTCCAGTTTAAACTGCGGTGAACTTGGAAAATCGAATTTGTAGCCTCCCATAAGAAAATAGTGACGCACCATGGTGTTATCGTCGAGGTTACGATTAATTTTCAGTTTCGATTGAAAAAGATGCGCAGCAGTAATACCTGCATAATATTTTTTACCATAAAAATAAACTCCAAAAGTAGCATCGGGCACAATGGTTTTTTCAATCATATAGGTAATTGCAGGGTCATCGTAGGTAGTTAACTGAAAGAAACGTTGATCCATTTTATACTGAAAAGCAACGGCAGCTAGACCCAGCGACACTTTGTTTTTACGGTCGATATGAAAGTGATAGGAGTACACAGCTTGAATTCCAAGATGGCTAACCGGACCAAAGTTATCGTTAAAAATAAACCCACCAACACCTACGGTCTTATTCTCGAGCATGGTGTGCCCACTAATAGATTGGGTAGATGGAGAGTCGTTAATACCAACCCATTGTTTGTGAACACTCAATTTAACCGGAGAATACTTCTGGCTTCCGGCTACTGCTGGGTTGATCACAAAATCGTTCAGAAAATACTGGCTATACAACGGAAGTTGCTGTGCTTCAACCGCTAAAGGCATCAGTAAGGCTAGTAATGAGGTAAGAAGTAAAAGTTTTTTCATACAATTTATTTAATCTTTAAGCCATCACAAGGTATAAAATCTCACAATCCCAAATATAAACAAAATTTGTTCATAAAAAACAAATAATTTTTCAAATAATTTCTATGTACTCCAGATTTTTAAAAGTTTATAAAACAAACTAGAGATAAAAAAACCAAAAGACATTACATTAATTCACTGATATTCAACAACAAAGCCCAATGCTGCTATTTCTAATAGAACTTAGTACTATGGCTGTTTTTCTCACCGATATTCCAGCCAAAAATCAATTCTTCGGAGCCGATGGTGTGGGTAGCAAGGTCGGAAAATGTAAAATCGTGCGAAATTGCAAAGTAATAATCCTTATATTTTATCCCCATCATTACAACAAAAGAATCACCCGGGCGCACCGAAGTACCAATCCAAAAATCTTTGTTCCAAATCATTCTCAAATTAATATCAACCTGCAATGGTGTACGTTCAGTAAACTTAATCATGGTCGATGGTTCCATCTGCAGGTTATAGGTAGAAGCAAACGAGAACCTATATCCTCCGTTCATAAAATAGTGCCGCACCATTTGATTGTCGCGACCATCAGTCCAGGTACTGGTAATTTTAAGTGCCGATTGCAATAAATGGAAAACAGATATACCTGCCCACCAGTCTTTTGAATAAGCCAGCACCCCAAAATTTGCATCAGGAACAATTACACTGGTACGATTTCTAAGCAAAATAGGCTCGTAAGAGTTAAAATCTTCCTGATCAAGTTTCAAGATATACTGCATCAGGTGAGCATTAACACCCATTGAAACTTTAATATCTTTGGTAGCCTGCAGGTGATACGCATAACTAACCTGCATTCCCACTTGCCTGATAGGGCCGAATGAATCGTGAAAAAACATCCCTCCTATCCCCATCACCTTATTCGGCAACAGCCTATGAATACTAAGCACTTGAGTAGAAGGTGATTCGTTTATACCGATCCACTGCTTGTGCACACTAAGCCTGAGGGGCATATGTTCTTTCACTGTGCCTGCTACTGCCGGGTTAATAATGAAATTGTTATCGAAATACATCGAATATAATGCTATCTGTTGACTGAAGACACTTGAACAGAGGAGCAGCGAAAGCAGTATCAGAAATAATGACCTCATAAACGGCATTTTGTTTTTACAAATATAAGTAAACTATCTGATAATTGTAACAGTTCCTGTAACAGGGGGTATATTATTATTTATATCGATATGGTATAAATACGATCCAACCGGAGCGGGACTGCCATTGTAGGTACCATCCCAAAATGGGTCGTTATATCCGGCCTCATACATCAGCTGCCCCCAACGGTTGTAAACCTGTATAAGAATTCTCTGGAACATCCACACATTCGAAATTTCCCAAGTATCGTTATGTCCATCGCCGTTTGGCGAAAATGCCCCCGGTATTTGCAAACAGTCGATATCACTATCGTTAAGAACCACAGTTAAGGCAGGTCCCTCGTGGTGACAATTATTATCGTCGATTACATCGATGCGATAAATGCCAGCTGGAATACTGTCGATTTCAGGTATCTGCTGATCCCAACTTATATTTCCACCCGAAACATAAATGCGGTAAGGAGGCGTACCTCCAACAATATCGTTCAGCACAATATATCCATCGGTATTACCATAGCAACTGGGCCCGCTTGATGCATCAACATTTACATAAATAGGTTCCGGTTCAAAAAGCATTACCATTTGTGAATGCAGGCAATTGTTTATATCTCTCACATTCAGCGTATAGGTTCCGGGAAACAAATTATTGTCGGTATATGCCTGATTCAATGTATATCCACCGGCACCAACCCACTGATAAGTATAGGGAGGGGTTCCGCCTAAACCAAGTGCTGCGGCTCTGGCATCGTTGCTTTGATAACAAGTGGCATTCTGGGTTATCACATGAGCCGACAAAACCGAATCCGGTTCCATTATCTGCACACTGGCATCGAGAACACAATCGTTGATGTCGGTAATTTGTACTACATAGGTTCCTGCAACCAGATTTTGAACCGACTGCGCTGTGCTTCCGTTATGATACCAGAAGTAAGAATATCCGGGACTGCCTCCGCTAGTTACTACTCGCGTATTGCCATTGCTTTCGTATTTGCAACGCACGTGGGTTGTAATAAAATCGGCGTTAATTTGAGGAGGTTCCTGCACCGTAAATTGGCCATTACCTTCACAACCCCAAGCATCGGTTATAATAACTGAATAGTTGCCAGCACCAATATTATTGATAGATTGTGTGGCAGCACCTATCGGGAGCCATTGATAGGCCAAGGGGGCATGTCCGTTACTTATAGCCATCAGCACGGCAGTATTTTCTCCGAAACAGCGTATTTGGGTTTCTTGATTAATGTTTGCAGAAATTTCGCCAGTGATGTCAATACTAACTTCGGTAGTTATACTACAAGCATTATCGTCGGCAACCGTTACCTGATAACTGCCGCCTGCCAGATTCATTGCCAGATGATTAGCACCTCCGTTACTCCAATTGTAAGTATAAGGCGGCGTGCCACCATAAACAGTAATTGCTGCCGACCCCATATGTTCAGAACAGTCGACATGAGTAAGCTGCAATTCATAAGTTATGGCCGCAGGATTGATCAGTTGGTATGATATTTCTGTTTGGCAGTTATTGATGTCGATTACACGAACACTATAATAACCTGCCGGCAATCCGATAATAGTATCGTTGTTTTCGGCTGTTATATCCCACGAATAACTATATGGAGATGTTCCCCCCACAGCCGTTACCCACAATTGGCCATCACTGCCATTATGACACAATGGGTTTTCTCCTCCAATGCTGAGCTGCAGCAGGTCGGGTTGCAATATCACCATGCTATCGTTTGCAAAACAAGAGTTTTGGTCGATTACCTGCACGTAGTATAAACCTGCGTTCAAAGCTTGAATCACCATACCATTGCCAACAACAACACCATCAGCATTTATCCATGAAGTCTGATATCCCGGACTTCCACCCTCGATACTCACTGCAGCAGCTCCATTAGAATCGCCAAAACAATTAAGAAAAATGGTATCGGGAATACTTACCACTAATTGAGGTGGTTGAGTTATCAAAACAGAGTCGAGGTAACTACAACTGTTTTCGTCATACACTTCGATATAATGCCATCCCGCCGTTAAACCCTCAACACCAGGAGTGGATACCGATGTTCCGCTATTATCGAAAATGTATTGTAAATTTCCTGTGCCACCGTTTGCCTCAACCATAAATGCTCCGGTCATATCTTCGAAACACGATAGATGTTGAACATTGGTAATTGCGGCAACAATAGCAGAAGGTTGAATAATTTCATAATTACCTTCTGCCTGGCAATTTCGAACATCGGTAACCGTAACATTAAATGGGCCGGCGAATAAATTCTCTATTTCAAATGAGTTCACCGTTAGGTTGTTTTGGCTATATTGTTGGCCGTTGTTAAACCAGCTGATTGTATAGGGCATGGTACCTCCCGAGAACTCAATATTTCCGGAAGCATCATTCATTCCATAACAACTAACATCAGCCGTTGGGATAAATGACACAGATAGTGCTGCATCGGGCTGACCCACAATGGCTGATACAGTAGTTGTGCATGCATTGGCATCGGTAATAGTTACATAATAATCGCCTGTTATAAGGTGTTGTGCAGTATTTGACGATGAAACAGCGGGATTCCATTGATGGGAATATGGTGATGTACCACCACTTACTTCAATGGTAATTGCTCCGTCGCTAGCCCCATAACAACTAATACTATCGATAAAATAATTGATAGCGAAATCTTCGGGCATATCAATAAAAAATTGCTGAATATCGGCCTGACAGTTGTTCTGATCGAGAACTTCGAGACTATAGTTACCGGCCAACGCATTATTCAAATAAGATGTTGTGATGTTGATTAACTCATTCTCGTAGTACCAGTTATAGGTATAGTTGCCTGTTCCACCTGATACATTAGTTGTTACAGAGCCTGTTCCATTATTGTACGGGCAATCAATACTATACACATCCAGCTCTTCTACCACAATAGCATCCGGTTGAACAAGAGTAAACACTGTATCGAAAGTACAATTGTTCGAATCTACAATAAATAGGTAATATGTACCCGCAGTTACCTGCCACAGATTTTGTTCGTTTGAAACCGTAATTCCATCGCTTACCCAACTGTATACATAAGGAGCATTGCCTCCGACAACAGAAATAATTACAGAACCATTGGCAGATGCGTTACACAATGGTTGTATCAATACAACATTCTCAACAATCAATTGCTGTGGCTGGGTAATAAGTACCTCGGCAGAAGCATTAAAACCATTGAAATCGGTAACTGTAACATAGTATGTGCCGGAAGCCAAACCCGAAACGCTTACTGAATTCGCTATAATATTTCCGTTTGCATCTTGCCATAAATAACTGTAAGGCGTAATTCCTCCGGTAACAATGGCCGTTGCCATTCCATTGCTGTCGTTAAAACATATATTATGAACAGCACTGATACTTACAGAGAGCTCTTCGGGCTCTGTAACCGAAAAACAATCGCTTATGGTGCAGCCATTTGCATCGGTTATTGTTACACAATAGCTTCCTGCCAACAAGCCCGTTGCAGGGTTAAGTACTGAAACAATAATTCCCGGATTCGCATTATTTTCCCATGCATACGTGTATCCGGATGTACCACCTGTTACAAAAGCTTCGGCTGAACCGGTAGCCGCCCCATAGCCTGTGGTGGATGTCGGCACCACAATAATACTAAGTGCAGTTGGCTGCTGAAGCAGATACTCAGCAGTAGCTGTACACATATTGCTGTCGGTTACAGTTACCGAATACAGTCCCGATGTAAGACTGGTGGGAGTGCTTCCTGTAAAATCTTCTATCGGGCTACCCCATTGATAATCGCCCAACGGCATAACCCCTCCGGTTGTGCTAACGGTAATGCTTCCATCGCCAAAACCAAAACATGAAGGCTGAGTAACTTCCGTGATATTTGCTACTAACAATTCGGGTTGTGTGATAGCAACAGCTGAAAACACTTCAGGGCAATTGTTCACATCGCTTACCGTAACAAAATAAATTCCTGCCGGCAGATTATCGACAGTGGGGTTGTTGTCGCCCACTGCAATTCCCAACTCGTTTTCCCAGTGATAGCTGTAAGGTTCGGTTCCTCCTGAAACTCCTACTGATACCTGCCCATTGGCGTCGCTATAACAAGCCAGAGCCGAACCAAAAACTAAGTTGATAGAAATGACTTCGGGCTGAGTAATCACAACAAGTGTATCCCATGTAAACATCATGGCATCGGTAATTGTAAGATAATAATTCCCTGCAGTTAACCCTGTTATAACGGGATTTAGCGAAATAATAAGCCCCATGCTATTTTGCCACTCGTAAGAATAAGGTGGCGTTCCTCCTATTCCAGTTATTGTAACTGAACCATCGGTATAACCGAGGCAACTAATATCAGTATGCGATTGCAATACCCCGGTAAGTTGGTCGGGAGGTTGGCTAACAACAACACAAACCGATGAAATACACGAATTGAAATCAATCACAGTTACACAGTAAGTACCTGCACTTAATCCTGATATACTTTCGCCGGTTCCGAGAACAACACCTGGATTCGCTGCATTTTCCCAAACATAGGTATAGGGCTGAGTTCCTCCAATAACAATAACTTCAGCACTACCGTCAATGTTTCCATAGGTTGAGGCATCGGTATGATTGGCTGTAAGTATCAATTCACCGGGTTCTCCTATTATTGCTGTAGTAACTGAAACACAAAGATTTGCATCGGTAACTTCTATTGTGTAAGTACCGGAGCTAAGATTATCGGCAAACTCACTAACACTTATAGTGTTGCCAAGCGCATTAAACCAAACATAATCGTAAGGGGCAAGACCTCCATTAACTATTGCTTGTGCAGAACCACTGTTATCGCCAAAACATAATACATTTGATGTGTTTACATCGATAGTAATTTGATTGGGCTGGTTTAAAACGAAACTTGCTTCTGCTGTACAAGAATTATTGTCGGTAACTGTAATGGAGTAGGTTGCAGCACTTAGTCCGCCGGGGTTACTTCCTGTATATGCATCTATGGGATTTCCCCATGCATATTGTAAAATCGGAAGACTTCCTCCAGAAACCGAAGCCACCAACTCGCCATTGTTTTCACCAAAGCAAGAGGGTTGCGCAATTTCAGAAATACTTACCGCCAGAGGTGCCGCGGGCTGTAAAACAGCAACACTCAAGTTTGCATAGGGACAATTATTGGCGTCGGTTACCGAAACATAGTAGGTTCCTGACAGCAGATTACCAATATTTGGTGCATTTACCCCCATATTGTTTCCCGCATTATCTTCCCACAAATATGTGTAGGGAGCTGTTCCGCCAGATGCTGAAACAACAATAGCTCCTGTGCTTTCGCCAAAACACGCAATGTGTTCAACATTTGCCAATAACACATCAATTATATCGGGAGCCGTTATCTCTGCAATGGCTGTAGCGGAGCAATTGTGTGCATCGGTAATTGTAACCGTATAGGTTCCCTGAGCAACATTGCTAAGTTGCGCATCGCCGGTTGACGCCTGATCGTCCCAACTATAGGTATAGGGCGAATACCCCAAGAGTGCTATAGCTAGAGCCGAACCATCGGAACTCCCCGAACACAATGCCGGTGTAATACTTTCAACTGATGCTGACAAGGTATTGGGATCTACTGAAACATCAACACTTAATAGTTGAACGCACGATCCTGCATCATTTACTGTAATATTGTAGGTTCCGGGCGAAAGATTATTTGCCAGATGACCTGATGCAACATCGGGAAACCATGTATATGTATATGGAGCGGTTCCGCCTGTTACCGCAATGCTAATACTGCCATCGCTGCCCCCGGGGCACGACACAACATTACTAACAGCAGTAGCATTCAATCCATCTTCAGGCTGATTGATAACAACTACCAGAATAACGGCACAATTCCAGGAATCGGTAACAGTTACATGATAGCTACCTGCCGTTACGTTAGAAATCTCGTTACCGAAACCGTTAGGGTGATCCCAATTATACGTATAAGGAGCAACACCTCCCGAAACAGTAATAACAGCGGAACCATCAGACACTCCGATGCAAGAAGCGTCAGACACCGAAACAACAGAAGCGGCAAGTAATGATGCCGGTTCGTTGATTATTACAAAAGCCACTGCCTCACAACCATTACTATCGGTTACTTCAAGCATATAATTACCGGCGCTCAGATTATCGACGGTATGAGGCCCTGCACCAACACCAATAATACTACCACTGGTTGTTCCATTATTCCAATGTATGTTAAATGGTGCAATGCCATTGATAATGCTAACATCGAAAGATCCATTATTGCCACCCGTGCAACTTACATTTTGGGTATTACCGGTAGCTATCCCAATTATTGGAGCTTGTACTATTACAAAAGTAGTGCTATAGAAACAAGCATTTGCATCAGATATATCAAGTGTGTATGTGCCGGCCGGCAAATTCTCAATGAGATGCGGACCAGCTCCAACGCCATTTAAGCTGCCCGAGACACTTCCATTGCTCCATTGCAGGTTATACAACGATGTACCACCCGAAATGCTCACAGAGACTTCAGCACTGCTTTCTCCATAACATAGAACATCGCTAATTACAGTAACAACCGACGAAAGCAATTCAGGCTCGGTAAGTACAAAACTACCTGTTACAGTACACGAATTGGCATCAATAACAGTAATGGTATAATTTCCTGAGCTTAAGGAAGAAATTGGGTTTATTTCGAAGAAACTTCCGGCAATACTACCCGATGAAGCTCCATTGTCCCAGGCAATATCGTATGGTGGAGTGCCACCACTTACAAGAACATTGGCTGTTCCATCGTTGTACCCATTACATGATGGCAATGAACCAATCAGAGCCGACACCAGTATCTCGTCGGGTTCCTGAATAACAAAACTACTTGTTGTTTGGCAAGCATGTGCATCGATTACCGATACCGAATAGGTGCCTGCAGTAAGGTTAGCAATAATATGGTTACCAACTGAAAGACCGGGTAAACTTATAGAGAAAGAACCATTTGAGTATAATATAGTATACGGTTCGGTTCCTCCCATAACGGTTATTTGTGCTGTGGCATCACTTTCGCCAAAACAACTAACCGGAGAAATTTGCAAGGCATCAACAATAAGACTTGGGGGCTGAGTAACCGGTATGGAAGCCGAAATGGAACATGAATTATTGTCGGTAATAGTAATGCCAAACACTCCTGCAGCAATACCTGTGATGCTGTGTAGTCCGGTGTTTACATTATTTTCGCTTCCATTGGCAGTTCCATTTTCCCATACAAAACCATATAAAGCCGTACCCCCACTAATTTCGAATGAAATTTCCCCATTGCCTTCACCAAAACACAAAGGTTCTGAAGTTAAAGCGAGATCGACACTTATTGGAGATGGGTCGACAATTTCGAAACCATCAACAATTTCACACATATTGGCATCAGTAATGGTTATAGTATAATTACCTGCATTCAATGCATTAAGTGTATGTGGTCCACCTGAGACGTTTATCAAACTACCGTTCAATGTACCATTACTCCAAACAATCGAATAATTGGGTGTTCCATCTGAAACCGTAAAAATAACAGAAGCATCAGACTCGCCGTAACAAGAAACCAGTTGATTGGATACAATATTTACAGTTATTTCATTCGACTGAGAAATACTTAAGAATACAGTTTCAACACAATTGTCACTGTCGGTAATTTCGATGATATAGTTTCCGAAACTTAAATTATCGAGAACAATAACTCCTGCATTAATTCCTGTGATATTACCGGTAGTTACGCCATTCGACCAGCTAATATTATATGGTTCGTTTCCTCCCGATACAGTCAACTGCCCAATGCCATTGGTTCCACCAAAACACGATACCGGATTAGTTTCAATAGCAATTGCATCAATGTCAACCGGTGAACTAATTACAACCACAGCACTTGTCGAACAAGCATTATTATCGGTTACGGTAACAGTATATGGACCGGGAGCGAGATTTTCGGCAACACCATCGGCACTGTTATCTCCATTACTCCATAAGAAAGAATATGGCGGCAAACCTCCTAAACCAACAACAGTAGCAACACCATTACTCGCGCCACAAGTCGCCTGATTGGTTTCGGTAGCAGTGGCAATGGGCAATGCGTTGATTAGCACATCGACACTGCCGGTATTCGTACAACCGTTGGCATCGCTTACTGTTACCTGATATGTGGTATTGACCAAGGGACTTACCGTATGCGTATCGCCGGCTCCAAGACCAT